>ORMF010017314.1_pt1 | contig 368070 bp, 379 predicted proteins | sample 1779871 | NCBI WGS metagenome assembly ORMF01 (sample SAMEA104232316, study PRJEB22302) | groundwater metagenome | biome: forest; feature: aquifer; material: groundwater | place: USA | collected 2011-08-07 | depth 5.4 m | reverse complement strand
GGTGGTGGGCCGATCCCGTGGCAGCGCTCGCGATGCTGCCGCTCATCCTCCGCGAAGGGTGGGACGCCATGGCAGAAAGTCGTGAAGACGAATCGCCATCAAGAGGATGACGGGGCCGGCTTTTTCTTGGCAGGACGCGGCAGAAAGCGCGTCTGCTGGAAACACTGGTGGTGTGTCGAGGACACGGGTGTCTTCTCGAGCGGCTCTGGTTGCGTCGTGGCGATGGCTTCCGGTGATCCTTGAGCCGATGAGCCGGCCGGCTCAAGCAGTTCCTCGGCAGTCGCTAACGCAATCCCCGGGTCCAGCATCAACGCGAGCACGAGCCACGACCGTTGGACGAGTGTGCGGAGCATCTTTTTTCCACCTCCTTCTGGGAACCAGCGTACACGGGGGATGTTACAGGCAGGTGACGCGGATGTTAACTCGAGATGACACGACTGCCGTTTTAGCTTCCCAACGAGTGACCGCTTTGTTATCCTGTCGCCTATGACGACTCCGAATCCGGTCTTGCTCTGGGGCGTGTTCAACGCCGTTCTCTTGGCGATGCTCTACATCGATTTGGGCATCGTCAACCGCCGCACCCATGCCGTGTCGGTGAAAGAAGCGGCTCTCTGGAGCCTCGCCTGGGTGGCGGTGTCGCTGCTGTTCTGCGCCTGGGTGGGCGTTGAGATGGGGCGGCAGAAAGCGCTCGAATTTTTTGCCGGCTATCTCATCGAGAAATCGCTCAGCGTCGACAATCTCTTCGTTTTTATCCTCATCTTTGCCTATTTTAAGGTCTCGGCCGCACACCAGCCGCGCGTGCTGAAGTGGGGCATTCTGGGGGCGCTGGGCATGCGGCTGGTGCTCATCTTCACCGGGGTGGCGCTGCTGCACGCCTTCCATTGGATTCTCTACGTCTTTGGCGCCCTGCTGGTGTTTACCGGCTTCCGGATGGCGTTCGAGCATGAGCAGCCGATGAACGTCGAGCGCAATCCTGTGCTGCGGCTATTCAAGCGCCTGATGCCGATCGCCGCATCGCACCAGGATGATCCGCACTTCTTTGTGAAGCTGCGCGGCGTGTGGCACGCCACGCCGCTGTTCGTGACGCTGCTGGTCGTTGAGGCGTCCGATCTGGTCTTTGCGATTGACTCGATTCCCGCCGTGCTGGCCATCTCGCACGATCCGTTTATCGTCTACACCTCGAATGCGTTTGCGATTCTCGGATTGCGCGCCCTCTACTTCCTCCTCAGCGGCGTGATGGGCATGTTCCGCTACTTGAAGATGGGCGTGTCGATCGTGCTGGTCTATGTGGGGTTCAAGATGCTCCTCTCCGATTGTTACACGATTCCCATCGGCGTCTCGCTGAGCATCATCGGCGGCGTGCTCACGATGGCCGTCATCGCCTCCCTCATCCCGGTGAAAGGCGTCGTCCCCCCCACCAGATAGAGATGTTCCAGATTCGCACCGGGAACCGAGGCGACGACGCCATTTAACCCGCATGTCAAAGCACCCGCATCTGCCAGTCATCCCGAGAAACCTTCAGCCCCTGGCCATCGCGCTGCTGATCACCGCCAGCGTGATGGTGCTGGAGATCGTCGTCGGGCTGCTCTCGCACAGCCTCGCACTCCTGGCCGATGCCGGCCACATGGTCACGGATGCCGCCGCCCTTGGGATGAGTCTGGCGGCTTCGTTGATTGCCCGTCAGCCGGCGACGAGAACCAAAACCTATGGATTCTACCGGACTGAAATCTTAGCGGCCTTTCTGAATGGCTTGAGCTTATGGTTGGTGGTCATTTGGATTATCTATGAAGCCGTGCGACGTTTTATGCATCCACCGGTCATCCAGGCGCCGATGATGCTGGCAACGGCCGTTATTGGCCTGGCGGCCAATCTGGGATGCTCATGGGTGCTGAAGCCGTCGCCCACCGACAGCCTGAATCAGCGCAGCGCCTACCTCCACGTCCTGGCGGATGCCGTAGGTTCCGTCAGCGTCATCGGGGCGGCAGCAGTGATGTGGGCGACGGGCTGGTACCTGGCCGATCCCATCGCCAGCTTGCTGGTTTGTCTTACAATTCTCTGGGGTTCTTGGAGTCTGATTCGTCAGTCGGTTAATATCTTGTTGGAGGGTGTCCCGGCCCATGTCGATGTCATCGCCGTGATGCGGGCCATGCAGGACGTGCCGGGCGTCAGGCGTGTCCACGATGTGCACATTTGGACGATCACCTCCGGGATGGACGCCATGAGCGGTCATGTGGTGGTTGATGCTCTCGCTGATAGCCAAGCCATCCTCGAGCAGTTACGCCTGGTCCTCTCTGAACGATTTGGGCTCTCGCATACCACGCTACAACCCGAAGTAGAAGATTTGAACAAGATTTAAACTACCCTTGACCGTCTCTCGGCGGTATAATGTGCGCCAGGGCCGAGCGCCCGCCGCGCTCGGCATTCCGCGGCTGCCATGATGGCAGCCGCTTCAAGGAGATCTGATGGCGCGTAAGGCATCTTTGTCGTCTCGCGCGGCAGCGTTGCGACGCCGACCGGCGACGAGAGCGACGGCACGACCCGCAGCGTCCGCGCGGCGCACGCCTGCCGTTGGCTCCTCTGCACAGGTGACGTTAGTTCGTGGAGCCCGTGAGGGCGGAACCCCGAGCAGCCCTCGTCAGGGGGCGAGGGGCCGGGGAATCTCTCAGGCCGTTGCGCGCGCCGTGAAGGCCGTGAAGTCGACGCTTCAACGCAACGTCGTCCCCCGTCGTCCCACGATCGCCGCGAAATCAACACCCGCCGCGTCCGTCGTCAAAACGGCAACCGCTTCAAAATCCTCGCCGGTCCGCATTGCTCGCTCGTCCCTCGGCAAGACCTCGGGATTCTCGCTGAGCATCCCGAGCGCCAGCGAGGGACGAGCGCCGCGCCGCCGCAGCACCGTCGTGGTGCCGCCCCGCGGCTCGTGGAGCCGCTCGGGGCGGAAGCCTGCGCGCGCCAAAAAGCCCGCTCCGCAACTTGCTAAGCGCGGCGCAATCTCCCCGTCCGCGCCGCTGACGCGCGTGGAGCAGCCCATCGCCTCGCCGACGCCGTGGCCCGCACCGCCTGCCGTCGCGCCGTCTCGAGCCGTGGCCGAGGGCCATCCGCTCGCTCAGAAACCGTTCACGATTCCGACCGGCTACGGTGATCATCGCATCATGCTCATGGTCAGAGACCCCTGGTGGCTGTATGCGTACTGGGAAATTCAGCCGCAGCGGGAGCGCCAGGCGCACACGCAGCTCGCCCCCGAGGAAGTGGCGGGCCTGCAGACGATCTTGCGCGTCTACGATGTGACGGACCGCGACTTTCCCGCGCAGCCGGCCCACCGGTTCATGGACATTCCGCTCTCCAGCTTGGCGAATAACTGGCACATCCACGTGGATGCGCCCAATGCTGAATTCATCGTGGACATCGGCCTCCTGACCCGGCAGGGACGGTTCTTGCTGCTGGCGCGCTCGAACAGGGTGCGCACCCCGCGGTTCGGCCCGTCGGATGTGATCGATGACGCCTGGATGGCGCCGGATGAATTGTATTGGAAATTGTTCGGGCTCGCCGCCGGCCTCGGCGGCAGTTCCGGCCCCCTGGGGGCGAAGGAGCTGTTGGATCGCGCGCGCGGCTCCCCCGGGCTGTTCTCGCCGGGGTTCGCGGGCATCGGGCCGGGCCAGCAGCCGCGGAATTTCTGGCTGACGGTGCACACCGACGTGGTGGTGCACGGGGCGACCGCCCCGAGATCGACGGTGACGGTTGAGGGCCAGCCGGTGCGGGTGCGCCCGGACGGCACGTTCAGCCTGCGCGTGACGCTGGACGATGGCGCGCATGCGGTGCCGGTGCAGGCCACCTCGCCCGACGGCCGCCAGACGAAACAGATCGCCTCCGTCCTCTCGCGAACGAGAGAGAGCGCGTCCCCTCCTGCCGAGGCATTGGCTCCCACACGAAAAAAAGCCCGATGAGCGAGCCGAAGGGCTACCTCGCACTCGTGCTCCACTCGCACCTGCCGTTTGTCCGCCATCCGGAGCACGACAGTTTTCTTGAGGAGCGCTGGCTGTTTGAAGCGCTCACCGAAACGTACCTGCCGCTGCTGGGGCGTCTGCAGCGCCTGGCGAACGACAAGAATCCCTTCCGCATCACGATGTCGTTCACGCCGACCCTGCTGGCCATGCTGGCCGATCCGCTCCTGCAGGCCCGCTACGTCCGCCATCTGGATCATCTCATTGAGCTCTCCGCCAAAGAAATTGAGCGCACGCGGTGGCAGCCGCCGTTTCAGCGCCTGGCGCTCTTTTATCACCACCGCTTTACGACGGCGCGCCAGCAATTCGTGGACAGCCATCACCGTCACATCCTGCCCGCATTTCGCGAGCTGATGGACGCGGGGGTGCTCGAGGGGATGGCCTCGTGCGCGACGCATGGCTTTTTGCCATTGATGGACACGCAGCCCGCCGCGGTGAGGGCGCAAATTCGCATCGGGGTGCAGGCATTTGCGCACGCCTTCGGCCGCAAGCCGGCGGGCTTCTGGCTGCCGGAGTGCGGCTATCATCCCGGGCACGAGCGGTTCCTCAAGGAGCAGGGCATTCAGTATGTCCTCGTTGATGCGCACGGAGTGCTGTTCGGCTCGCCACGCCCCAAGTACGGGGTGTACGCGCCGGTGTGCTGCCCCAACGGCGTGGCGGCGTTCGGCCGCGATGTGGAATCGTCGAAGAGCGTGTGGAGCGCCGAGGAAGGCTATCCGGGCGATCCGGACTACCGCGAATTTTATCGGGACATCGGCTTCGAGCTGGACCATGACTACCTCAAGCCGTATCTCAACGGCGACGGGGCCCGCGTGCAGACGGGCCTGAAGTATTCCCGCATCACCGGCAAGCCGGTGGCCGGCAAAACGGACGACAAAGCGCCCTACGATCCGGATCGCGCGCTGGAGCGGGCCGCCGCCCACGCCGGCAATTTCATGTTCAACCGAGAGAAACAAATCGAGCATTTGCGCACGGTGATGGACCGGCCGCCGCTGGTCGTGAGTCCGTACGATACGGAGTTGTTCGGCCACTGGTGGTTCGAGGGGCCGGATTGGCTGGAGTTCTTGATCCGCAAAACGCACAGTGAGCAGCGCACGTTTCAACTGATCAGCCCCTCGCAATATCTGGAGCGCTATCCCAAGAATCAAGTGATCCAGCCGTGCATGTCCAGCTGGGGCTATCAGGGCTACAACGAAGTGTGGCTCAATGGCAGCAATGACTGGATCTATCGGCATCTCCATACCATGTCGGAACGCATGACCGAGCTGGCGCGCCGGCACCCGCAGGCGTCCGGGCTGTTGGAGCGAGGGCTGAATCAATTGGCGCGCGAGCTGCTGCTGACCCAATCGTCCGACTGGGCGTTTATCCTGAAGACGGGTACCCACACCACGTATGCGTATCAGCGCGTGCGCGACCACTTGGCGCGGTTTGCTCGCCTGTATGAGGCGATCGGCCAGGGCGCGCTGGATGATCATCTCGTGTCGGCGATGGAATCGGCCGACAACCTCTTCCCGTTTCTCGACTACCGCGTCTACGGCGAGCCGGTTGAGACGGCCACCCCGTAACCCTCCCCCTGGAGCCTTCATGAACATCCTCTTTCTCGCGTCCGAAGTTGTGCCATTTGCCAAGACCGGCGGCTTAGCCGATGTGGCCGGCGCACTGCCCAAAGCGCTGCACGCCATGGGGCATGACGTGCGCGTGATCCTGCCGCGGTATCGCGCAGTGGACGTGAAGACGTTTGGCTTTCGGGCGCGCCCGGAGCGCATCTCCGTAACATTAGGCGGGCAGGCGCTGGAGGGGACGGTCTACGAAAGCGTGATCCCGCACACGGCGATTCCGGTCTATGCGATTAATCAGCCGGCGCTCTTCGACCGCGACGGGCTGTACCAGGACAAGGGAAAAGATTTTCCGGATAATTTGCAGCGGTTCAGCTTCTTCAGCCAGGCCGGCTTGCGCGCCATCCAGCAACTGGGCTGGAAGCCAGACGTGCTGCATGCGCACGATTGGCAAGCGGCACTCGCGTGTGCGCACCTCGCCCTAACCCAAGAGCCGTTCTGGCAGTCCACGGGCACCGTCTTCACGGTGCATAATCTCGCCTACCAGGGCTTGTTTCCCAAAGAGCAGTGGAGCGTGACGAGCTTGCCGGAGCGCGCCTTCTCGGTGGAGGGGTTGGAGTTTTACGGGCAGATCAACTGCTTGAAGGGCGGGTTGGTCTTAGCGGATATGCTGACGACGGTCAGCCCGACGTATGCCAAGGAAATCCAGACGCCGGCATTTGGCTGCGGACTTGACGGCGTGCTGGTGCGCCGTCAGGGTGATCTGGTCGGGATTATCAACGGCATCGATCCGGACGAATGGAATCCTCAGACCGATCCGCATCTCACGGCGCGCTACGGCACGGATGAGGCGGCGGGCAAGTCGCTGTGCAAGCTCACCCTGCAGACGCAGCAGCGCCTGCCCTCGCGCCACGTGCTGCTGATCGGCATGATTCAGCGGTTGGCCGAGCAGAAGGGCCTCGACATTTTTTCGCACGCCGCCGACGAGCTGCTGGCCCTGCCGATTCAGCTCATCATCTTGGGCACCGGCGAGCCGGTCTACCATGAGAAACTCCGGGCGCTGGCCAAGCGGTTTCCGGAGCAGGTGGCGGTGAACCTGACATTCGACAACGCCCTGGCCCATCAGATTGAGGCCGGCTGCGACGCCTTCCTCATGCCCTCGCGGTTTGAGCCGTGCGGGTTGAACCAGCTCTACAGCATGCGCTATGGGGCCGTCCCCATCGTCCATCGCGTCGGCGGATTGGCCGACACCGTCACGGATGTGTCCCCGACGACCCTGGAAGACGGCACGGCCACCGGGGTGGTGTTTGACGACTACTCCTCGCGCGCGCTGGTGGATGCGGTCAAGCGCGCCGTCGCGGCGTTCGGCGATCATGCGCTGTGGGGCCGGCTGGTGCGCCATGGCATGATGAGAGATTTTTCGTGGGAGGCCTCCGCGCGCGACTACCTGCGCGTCTACGCCCGCGCCCTCGCTAAACATCGCACACCCGCTTCAGCCGCCACACCCTCCTAAAGAGCTGACCCTGCCTGCCAACGAACCAAAGCCCACGGGCGAAATCGTCCTCTACCGGACGGACGACGGCCGCACGCGCATTGAGTGCCGCTTTGCCAATGAGAACATTTGGCTTTCGCAGGCGCTGATGGCGGAATTGTTCCAGACGACGCCGCAGAACATCACGTTACATTTACGAGCGATTTACGAGGAAGGGGAATTAGCCGAGGCGGCAACTTGTAAGGATTACTTACAAGTTCGCATTGAGGGCGCGCGTCAGGTAAAGCGTTCGCTGCGGTATTCCAATCTCGAAGCCATCCTCGCCGTCGGCTACCGCGTCCGCGACATCTTCGCCCTTGCCGCCGACTACCAACCCGTCGGCTCGCCCCCGAAGCCGGGGACGATGCCAAAGCCTTCGATGACGCCGTGAAGAAACTCCCCGCGAAAAAACCACGCCGAAAGAAATCCATATGATTCTCACCGTCACGCTCAACCCGTCGCTCGATGAGTGGGCGTGGCTGCCACGCCTGCGCGTCGGCGCGCTCAACCGGGCGACTCGGGCGGCGCGCTATCCAGGCGGGAAGGGCATCAATGTCTCGCGCGTGGCGCATGAGCTGGGCTATCCAACTATGGCCCTGGCGCTGGCCGGGGGAGACGACGGCGAGATCCTCAGCCGCCTGCTGTCCCAGCAGCGCATCGCTCACCAGTTTGTGACGGTGCCCGGCTCCACGCGCAACAACTATCAGCTTCAAACGAAGACGCCACCGACCCTCACGCAGGTGAACACGCCCGGGCCGCGCGTGTCCGTAGCGGTGTTGGCCCGGTTATCGCGTCGGCTGGCCGCCCTGTCGGCCTCGGCGCAGGCGGTGGTGTGCTCCGGCAGCCTGCCGCCCGGCGCGCCGCCGTCGACCTATCGGCGGCTGATCGCCCGGCTCAATCGCCGCGTCCTGACGGTGTTGGATGCCTCAGGCCCGGCGTTGCGCGAGGGGCTGCGGGCGCGTCCATGGCTCATTAAACCCAATCGCCAGGAAGCCGAGGAGCTGCTGGGGTGTCGCCTGCGCCGAGCGCGCGATGTGCTCCGCGGCGCCCAGGCGCTGTGCGAGCAGGGCGCGCAGCATGCGATCATCTCTCTCGGCGGGGCGGGTGCGGTGCTGGCCTCCGCCAAGACGCGGCAGGTGTGGCGGGCGCAGGCGCCGAAGGTGCGGGTCCAGTCGGCGGTCGGGGCCGGCGATGCGTTGGTGGCCGGGCTGCTCGTCGGCTGGCTGCGCACGCGCTCGATGGAGCAGGCGTTTCGGCTTGGGGTGGCGTGCGGCAGCGCCACGGCGATGACGCCGGGGACGGAGCTGTGCCACCGGGCCGATGTCGAACGTCTCCGGTCACGGGTGACCCTGCGGATGCTTGACGTGGCAGGGACGGGTGCGTTATGATGACGGCTTCTACATGATCGCAATGATCGCATCGCTCATGGCGTCCATTGGCGCGGCCTGTTATGCCGCGATGGCCGGCGTGTTGGTCTGTTACGGGGGCTATCGGGCTGCCTTGTTGTGGCGCTATTACCGCGTCAGGGCGAAGCGTCCGATTCCTCCGAAGCCGTCGACCGACTGGCCGGCGGTCACCATCCAACTTCCCATCTATAACGAGCGCTACGTGGTGGAGCGCACGATCCGCGCGGCGTGCGACGTGGACTATCCGAAGGACCGTTTGGAGATTCAGCTGCTTGACGATTCAACGGACGGCACCTCCGCCCTCATCGAGCGCGTGATCCTCCCGTATCGCCGGCAGGGCTATGCAATTGCGCATCTGAGGCGGAAGCACCGGGACGGGTTTAAGGCCGGGGCGCTGGCGGAGGGGCTGCAGAAGGCGCAGGGGAAGCTGCTGGCGATCTTTGACGCCGACTTCATCATCCCGCGCGACTTTCTCAGGCGCGTGGTGCCGTTCTTTTCTGATCTACAGGTGGGCATGGTGCAGACGCGCTGGGGGCATGTCAACGCGGACTACAACCTCCTCACGCGCGCCCAGGCGACCCTGCTGGACGGCCATTTCGGCATCGAGCAGGTGGCGCGCCATCAAGCGGGACAATTTTTTAACTTTAACGGCACCGCGGGGGTGTGGCGCAAAACGGCCGTCCTCTCGGCGGGAGGCTGGCGCGCCGATACGCTGACCGAGGATTTAGATCTGTCGTATCGGGCCCAACTGGCCGGCTGGCGCGGAATCTTCCTGTCGGACGTCGTCGCCCCGGCCGAGCTGCCGGTGGAGATCAACGCTCTTAAAACGCAGCAGTACCGCTGGACGAAAGGCTCGATTCAAACGGCGAAGAAATTATTGCCTCGCCTCCTGGCCAGCCGCCTGCCCTGGCATGTCAAGCGCGAGGCGCTCTGCCATTTGGGGGCGTTCTTCAGCTATCCGTTGGCGCTGATCATGAGCCTGGCTGCGCTGCCCTCCCTGCTGCGCGTCAGCCCGGCCGCGCACCATTGGTCGCTGGGCTCCGTCTGGCTCATCGTGCTGGGCGTGGGATTTTATGCGTGCGCGCAACGCGAGCTGTATCCCGATTGGCGCACGCGCGTCGCGATGGCCCCCTGGGCCGTGGCCGTGGGGGTGGGATTGCTGCTGACGAATGCGCTGGCCGTTCTGGATGGGTTGTGGGGAGGGCGCAACGAATTCATCCGGACGCCCAAGTTCGGCATCCAATCGCTCCAGGATGGGAACCGGCCGCGGCGCTATCGGGCCGCTCCCGCCGTCACGGCATGGGCCGAGCTGGCCCTCGCCGGCTATTTCTTGGTGGGCGCGCTGATGGCGCTGCATCGAGGGCTGTGGACGGCTCTGCCGTGTCTGGGGCTGTGCGTGGTGGGCTTTGGCTACGTCGGCGGGCTGTCGCTGTCAGAACAGCTTCCGCGGCTGCCGATGATCCGCTCGTGGGCGCGGCTGCCGCGCGTCGCGGCCGATTAAGAGCTCGGAGGGGTAAAGCGATAGCCGACGTGGCGGACGGTGTCGATGTACACCGCTCCGCCGACTTCGAGCTTGGAGCGCAGCCGCCGGATGTGCACGTCGACGGTGCGGGTGCCGCCGTAGTAGTCATAGCCCCACACCTTATCCAGCAGCACCTCGCGCGTGAACACCTTCTCCGGCCGCATCGCCAAGAATTTCAACAGCTCGAATTCTTTGTACGTCAGATCCATCGGCGCCCCGTTGACGTGGACCTCGTAGCGCTCAAAGTCGATGGTCAGCCCCCCGACGGAGAAGCCGCTCGCGTGGTCCACGCGGTGCAGCTTCCACAGCAGAAACGTCAGCCGCTGCGCGAGCCGCTGCGCGGTGATGGGCAGCGTGAGGTAGTCCTCCAGGCCGAGGCCGAAATCCAGATGTCCCAGATGCGCCTCGGTGACGAGCAGCACCATCGGCAGGTCTTTGAGCGCCGGCTCGCGTTTGAGCGCATGGCACAATTTTGCCCCTTCCGTCTGGCACCGCTCCAGGTCCACCAGGAGCATCTCTAATTTCTCTGGCGCGTTGAACTCCTCGTGGAAGATCGCCGGCGAGGCGACGGGCACTAAGGTAAACCCCTGTTCCAGCAGCGCGGACTTCAGCGCTTTTTTATGCTCCCAATCGTCCGTGATCACGCCGATGCGGTGCATCCTGATTAGCGTATAGCTACACGCGATCCCTATAGTGGTTGGTGATGGGCATGCGCCGATCCCGGCCGAACGCTTTCGGCGTGATCTTCACGCCCGGCGGCCCCTGGCGCCGTTTGTATTCGCTGCGGTCGATCATCTCGATGACGCGCCGGATCGTCTGCGGCGGCACGCGGTTCAGGCGCACGATCTCCTGCACGCTGCGGTCCTCTTCCACGTAGGCCTTCACGAGCGGATCGAGCACGTCATACGGCGGCAGCGTGTCTTGGTCGGTTTGGTTCCGGGCCAGCTCCGCCGTCGGGGCGCGCGTGAAGACCCGCTCGGGGATTGGTCCGGCCTGCCGGTTGCGCCATCGCGCTAACGGATACACCAGCGTTTTTGGCACGTCTTTGATCACGGCCAGCCCCCCCGCCATGTCGCCGTAGAGGGTGCAGTAGCCGGTGGCCATCTCGCTCTTGTTGCCGGTGGTCAGCACCAGCCACCCGAACTTATTGGAGAGCGCCATGAGCAGCGTGCCGCGGATGCGCGCCTGGAGGTTCTGCTCGGTCACATCGTGGGGCCGGTTGCCGAACAGCGGCGCGAGCGTCTGCAGGGACGCCGCAAAGCACGGCTCGATGGATCGCTCCTCGCGCCGGATGCCCAGCGCCGCGGCGAGCGCCTTCGCATCGTCCTGCGTGGCGCGCGATGAAAAACGCGACGGCATCACGAGGCCCACCACGTGGTCGCGGCCCAGTGCATCGACGGCCACACAGGCGGTCAAGCTCGAATCCATCCCCCCGGAGAGGCCCAGCACGACCGTGTCAAAGCCGTTCTTCCGTACATAATCACGCGTGCCCAGCACCAGCGCGGCATAGATTTCTTCCAGCGGCGCCAACGCCCGGCGCGTCGTTGAGGCGACGGGAGGAACGTGCGGCGTCCTCGGCGCTGCGCCGAGGGACAGATCCGCAAGGACCGCATCCTCCTGAAATTGGGCGCCGCGCGCCACGACATGCCCGCGAGCATCCAGGAGGAGGCTCGCCCCGTCGAACACCAGCTCATCCTGCCCGCCGACCAGGTTGCAGTAGGCAATGGCCACCCGGTTCTCCCTGGCCCGCCGCGCAAACAGCCGCTCGCGCTCGGCCAGCTTGCCCGCGTGGTACGGGCTGGCCGAGAGATTGACGACGAGTCGGCAGCCGGCCTGCGCGAGGACGCGGCACGGAGCGGCTTCCCAGAGATCCTCGCAGATGGTCACGCCGACGCGGGTTCGGCCCAGCCGCAGCACGCACGGCTCATGGCCGGGCGTGAAATACCGCTGCTCGTCAAACACGCCGTAGTTCGGGAGGTGCTGTTTATGGTACGACGCCGCCAGGCGGCCGTCGGAGAAGACGGCCGCCGCGTTGTAGAGCCGCCCCCGGACGTCGCGATCCGCGTACCCGACCAGCGCGGTGAGGCCGCGCGTCGCAGGAGCCAGGCGGTGGACGAGGCGCCGGTTCTCCTCGACGAAGGAGGGCTTGAGCAGCAAGTCTTCCGGCGGATAGCCGGTCACGGCCAGCTCAGGCATGACGACCAGATCCGCCCGCCAGGCCTTGGCGCGCAGCAGGGCCTCGAGGATCTTCCGGCAGTTGCCGGCGAGATCGCCCACGGTCAGATTGAGTTGTGCCAAGGCCACGCGAAGGTTCGCCATGAGAGGAACCCTTATTATAGCATGGCACGGAACCGGCAGGCGGGGCTAGTGAGCGGCGCCGATGAGGAGACCGTCAGCGGTCAGGGTTCGTCCCCTTCCACATCTCGCATAATGGGACGCCAATCAGCACGAGGAACGCGATGGCCGCCAGCCCATGTCCGGCCACCAGGACCCACGCCCATGCCGGCGCGTGATACCGCAAGAGCCACGGGACGCTCTGGTCGATCAGCACGCCGCCGAAGGGAACCAGGATCCACCAGCGCTTCCATCCCTCGCGCACCTGGGTCCCGAGAAACAAGCTGCCCAGCACCAGATACATGATCGGCACACTGAAGCCGTGCGCGTGGGCGACCTCAATCAATTCCGCCGGTTCCTTCGGATACGTGGAGCCGTCGGGTGCGCCTCGATAGTGGTTAATGAGCCCCTCGACGGTGCCGCCGGTCTTGAGGGTGGCGTTTGCCAAGGCCACGATATACCCGGCGAGCATGGTCAGGTAAAACGCCGTCGCCAACCACCGTACCGTGCGGCTTGCGTCACGCCATCGAAAGCGCGGCATGGCCTGTGTCCTCGAGAGATGCCGGATGCCCCAGATGACTCTGGAGCCCGGCGCTTGTCACGACGTGCAACTGACGGTTCCCCCCATCGACGCACCAGAGCGCCTTCACATCGGGGAGTGCGCCGCAGAGCGGCTGACTCGCGCGAGGCCCCAAGATAAAGAAGGCGGTTGAGAGCGCATCGGCGAATGCTGCGGAGGGCGCGAAGACCGTTACGCTCAGGCACCCGATAGCGGGCCAGCCCGTACGGGGGTCGAGGAGATGGCCGTAGCGCCGTCCGCCAATGTCCCAGCCGCGTTCGTAGTTAGCTGACGTGGAGACCGCCCCCCCGTCAACCGGCACGTGTGCCAGCACCCGGTCCGGCTGGCGTGGGTCGCGCAGCGCCACCTTGCGATCCCACGGGCCCAGGAATCGGATGTTCCCGCCGGCGTTGACCCAGCCGGCTCGATACCCCGCGTCGTTCAACCACTGCGCGGCGCGATCGACGGCAAACCCCTTGCCAGTCGCCCCCAGGTCGAGCGACATCCCGGCTCGCAACAACCCGGCCGTGGACGCCGCGCCGTCAATCACCAGCATCCGATAATTGACCAACGCCCGCCTCGCGCGCACCGCGCACGACGTCGGCACCACGCCGGCGGACGCCGCCCGGCTCCAGAGTTCCACCAGCGGAGCGATGGTGACATCCAGGGCTCCGTGGGTCAGGACGGCAATCGCCTGCGCGTGGAGGAGCAGGTCGCAGAGGCCTGGATCGATCGAGACGGGGCTGCGACCTGCCGCGTCCGCCAGACGATTCACGTGGCTCTCTGGCAGGAAACGGCTCATCAACTGCTCCAGTCGTGTCACTTCGCCGAAGGCGCCATCCAGCGCCTCCAACGCGTGCGCACGATCCGAGGTCCGCACCGCCATCTCCCAGACGGTGCCCATGCGGTATCGAGCGTGCCGTACCCACCTCATCGATAGAGCGCTTCCCACACCACCAGCGCTTTTTTGACTCCGTCCGAGATGGCCCGCGCGGAAATCGTCGCACCCGTGATCGGGGTGATGTCCTCCTCCAGCTCGAGCGGATCGTGGCTCGTCTTTCCCAGATACTGCTTGAGGAACCCCTTCTGCCGCACCTCGCCGCCGCGCGATTCTCGATACTCCAAGACCAGCACATCCTTCACATGGCCGTCGGGCTGAATGGCCACGAAAAAGGTGATTGGCTCATGCTTGCCGAGCTCATGCAGCACCACCCCGTAGCCTTCTACGCCGGTTGCTGAGCGGCCGACGTAGAAGGTCACGTGATCCTCGGGGATGGGGCGGCCGAGCCGCTGTTCCACCACGGCCCGTGCCTGGGGCGTCAGGGGGCGCGTCTCCTCGGTGACGGTCGCGGAGGGCCCGAACGCCAAGTGCAGGGCCTCCTCCCGTGTCAAATAGACCTTCGCCCGGACCTCAGGAGATCCCCCGAACACAAGGGCGCCAGCCAGCAGGAGCCAGTGACGGAGTCGGGCGCGCATCGCTGCCTGGCTAGAAACTCAGCGCGGCGGCGGCGATCACGCCGTCGTTACTGCCACGCTCCAGGTTGCCGTTGTTGATTTCATAGTCGAGCTTCAGCACGAAATCCTCGATCGGCCGATAGTTGAGCCCGAAGGTCAGGCGATCCGACGTGAACGTCCCGGCATTCGCCACGGTGCTGAACTGGTCGATGGCCGCGTGGTCGTACCGGAGCGTGCCGGTCAATCGCGGATGCTTAAACCCCCGACCTAGAAACGTATGAGACAACCACGCCGGCCAGAAGTGGTAGCGGCCTTCCACATACGCGCCCCACAGTTTGTCCGGCACCGTCGCGCCGGAGCTCGTGAGCCCGCGCTGGAGATCGAAGAGCGCCGCCTCACCGAGCACCTCCATGGGGCCGTGCTTGGCGACCCAGTCAAGCGCTGCCCCGTTGATGCGGTGGTTGTCGGTGTCGTAATCGCCCGTGTAGCCGGCCAGCCCCACATCCAGCCAGGGACCTGGAGAGAGGGAGACCCGACCCACCAAGGCCTTGTCGCTGTTGTTGTCGCTGCCGAAGGATCCCTGGGCGCCCCGCAACCCGCCCGTGGTCGCTGAGAGCTTGTCGTTCAGCCCGTTGACCACGTAGCCTTCGTAGCGCAGCCGCAGATCCTCAACAGGATTCCACTCGCCGTAGGCGCCGGCTCCGGTTTCCGTCCAGGTGGTGGGGATGACGCGCCGGTCGACGAGCGGCCGGTCGACTAACTCCTGGAGGGGATCATCATGGTGCAGGTTGAACTGGCCGAACGGCACCAGGACATCGCCGAAACGCAGATTGACCGCTTCGTTGATGCCATAATCGAACCAGGCCTGTTCGACCTCGATCGCCCCGCCGCGCGAATCGGCCGCGTTCGCCTCGACCGATGCCAACTGCTCGAATTCGATTTCGCTGTAAAAGCGGATGCGGTCGTTCAATTCCCGTCCCACGAACAGAATGAACCGTTGGTTGTCGAACGTGCGGGTCGAGCTCTCAAAATTCTCCAACTCTTCGGTGACATAGCCGCCCACGGTCGCCCCGGTCAGTTTTTGAAAATAGCGCCCGATCGCGCTCGGCGCTTGTGCGGTGAGATCCGTGTACGGACGGGTAAAATGACTGTCCGTTGCGGTGGAAGCTTGGTGCGCTCCCTGAGAGACCCCTTGACCCTGTTGGAGTGCACCGACCTGTTGCTGGAGCTGCTCAATCAACTTCGCTTGCGCCTTGAGCTGGCCCTCCAGCTCCTCCGTTGTGGCCGCCATGGCGAGCGGCACCATCACCGACCCTGCCAGAGCGAACCCCACCACTGCCCGGTTGACCATGTTCACCATTCGGATCTCCTCTCCCTGATCGCGTGCCTCCAGGGGTCTGGTCAGCCAGCGATAAGCATGTAGGTTCGTCTCCTGGGGTCAGGTCAGCGTCTTGCGAGAAGCGAATCTTTTCCGTGTGCTCGATCTGCACGACCTGGCCCTCACGCATGACCACCAGGTCCCGCGAGCACTTCGCGAGCTCCCTCATCGGCCTGCTCGACGATCCGGCCGTGCCGCAGCCGAATCGTCCGCTGCGCCTGCCCGCCAACCTCGGGATCGTGCGTCACGACCACGATCGTGTTGCCTCGCCGATGCAATTCGTGAAAGATCTCCAGGACGGTGCGCTCGTTCACCTCGTCCAGATTGCCGGTCGGCTCATCCGCCAGGATGATCTGCGGCTCGTTGACCAGCGCCCGTGCGATGCAGACTCGCTGCTGTTCGCCTCCGGAGAGCTGGGCCGGCAGGTGGTGCACCCGGTCGCGCATCCCCATGCGGTCCAGCGCGCTCATCGCCTGGTCCTGATCCACCATTGAGTGGTAGTACTGCGCGAGCATGACGTTCTCGAGCGCTGTCAGATACGGGATGAGGTGGAACTGCTGAAAGATCAAGCCGAGGTGCTCCCGCCGAAACGTCGCGGCCTCGTCAGGAGCCAGTTGCGCCAGATCCACGCCCAGCACCTTCACGCAGCCGCCTGTGGGCCGATCCAGCCCGTCCAGGAGGTTCAGCAAGGTGGTTTTGCCGGATCCGGAGGGCCCCATGATCGCGATCCACTCTCCCCGCGCGATCGTGGCGCTGACGCCATCCAGCGCCCGCACCCCGCGCTCGTATACTTTCGTGACCTGTCCCAATGCGATCGCCGGTGCGTCCATCCGCGTCATTCTCCTCTGAGGGCGGCGGCCGGCTGAAACCGCAGCGTGCGCCCGCACGCGACACCACCCGCCAGCACGGCCACCCCAACCGTCGTGCTCATGGCGACGATCCCGGACGACCAGTGCGGCGTGATCGTCGCCTGAAACACCTGCCGCACCACGCCGACGGCCATGCCGCTGCCCAGCGCGAACCCGATGATCGCGGCGACCGCGCCCACGGTCGCGCTTTCCACCAGCAGGAACGTCACGACGTTGCCGCGCCTCGCCCCGAGCGCCTGCAAGAGCGCAAATTCCTTTCGCCGTTCCACCACGCGGGCCAGCATCGAGGCCGAGACGCCCAGCCCCGTCAACAGCAGCACAGCACCCAAGGTGCAGATGAACAGGACGTTGATTTTCTCCAGGATCTGCCGTTCGCCGTGCACAATCTGGCGAAGCGGTTGGATCGTCGCACCCGTCGCCTGTTGCAGGGAGCGCATCTGTGATTCGCCATTCGGTGCAGACAACAACGCGTAGGTGACTTGGTGGCTTGCCAACCCACCGGCCGTAAACACGCGGGCATCATCTTCATCGCCCGTCTCCGCAATGCCGGCCACGGTGCAGCGCATCGTAGGCTCCTGATTCGGCCATTCGACGGCCAGTTCGCCTCCCGGGCGCAGGTGGAAGAGGTCTGCAACACGTGTGCCGACCAGGCACTCGCCGCTCCCGATCGCCCGTTTCCCTGTGACAGCCCAGTAGGGTGTCAGCCGGCGCAACGCGCTCGGTTCAGCCGCCATCACCGCCACAGGACTCCCCTTGATCAGGCCCACCCGACCCAAGATGCGTACGCCATCGACACCCTGCCTGTGGGCTTCATCCTCGAATCGCGCCCAGTCCGGGGCCTCGTCGGCGACGGCATTGGCGCCCACGTGCCGAAGCGTGCGGCTCATGTTGGTACCGACGTCGATCGCCACCGTGGTGAACAACGTCACGAGGGCGGCGCAGGTCGTCAGCGTGAGCAGCGTCCACGCCGACAGGCGGGCGTTGTGCAGGAGCGAACGGGTGACCAGCGTGCCGAGCATCGTGCTCTCCTCAATTCCCGTGTAACACGGTTGCCGCGTCCCGGCGCAGCGTGTGCCGAATCGGCAGCGCGGTGGCCGCCAGGGCCGTCAGGCACCCCAGCAGCGGGGCGAGCAGCCACAGCGCGCCGTGCGGCTCGGCAGGACCGCCAAACACGACGCGCAGCAACCACGCGCCGAGGAGGGAGCCGGTGCTCGCCGCCAGCGTTCCGCCGAGGAGCCCGAGCAGGCCCGCTTCCGTCAAAAACAACCGCAGGACGCTGCCGTCGTGCGCGCCGAGCGCCTTCAGCAGCGCCACCTCGGTCTGACGTTCCAGCACCGAGGAGGTCAGCACACCCATCACGCTCAACGTGCACGCCAGCGCCGCGAGGAGGCTCAACACCATCACCAGGCCGTTGATCCGCGTCAGCACCGCGCCCTGCGACTCCGACACGCGCCGCACAACCCGCGCGACCGAGCCGGGAATGGCCTCCTGCACGTTGCGCGCGACCGACCCCGGGTAGGGCGTGCAATACCAGCGGTCGTAGTCCGTCGGCGTCAACGACGTGGGGTCGAGTCGGTATTGCTCCGCCAGTCTGTTCTCGGGCGTGGTCAACGCGCTGAGGTCCGCCTCGGAAATCTTTCCGGCCAGACCGCTAAGCTCCTGTACGGTGGCCAGCGGCGCAATGAGCGCCCGCTCATCCCCGTCGCCTATGCTCACGATCCCACGGATGCGCAGCGTGATCGTGCGGGAGGCGCCGGCCACCGCGACGGATTGGCCGACGGTGAACCAGCCCGATCGGGCCAGCTCGGCGCCAAGGAGGCATTCGTTCGGCCTCGACGGCCATGCGCCGTCGAGCGCCCAGTGCGCGGGGCGATGGTCGAACTGGATTCCCAACAGCGTCACCGTATGGTCCGCGATGCGCCCGGTCGCCCACAGGCGCGGGGCGACTTCGAGGAGATTGTTCGCCCAGAAGATCGTCTTCAGCGTGCCCAGCGCGGTCTGGTCCAGGTAGGCCGGGGCGACGGCGGACGTCAGCTCATAGCCGCCGACCCGCACCGGGATGGCGGTGGACGCGGGTTCCAGCCGGATGTTCGCCCCGAAGGCGCGCAATTCGCGGTTCATCTTATCACCGACATCCAGGCTGAGCGCCAACAGTCCGACGACCAGGCTGATGCCGATCCATACGGCCGTCACCGCCAGCACCTTGCGGCGGCGCTGGCGGGCGAGAGAGTCGAACAGCAGCCTCATGAACATCGTTCACCGTTTCTGGTGAAACTGTGTGCGGCACTGCTCGCTGCAGAAATAGGTGGTCGTGCCGTTCACCGTCTCGAATGCGGCCGCCTCGCTGATGTTCACCCGCATGCCGCACACCGGATCGATGGCGGTCTGTGCCACCTGATCGGCCGCGGCAAAGCGGTGCGCTTCCTGCCTCAGCGCAGCCAGGCGGACCCGGATGGCCGTCGCCGTGACCTCTGACTCCAAGGGAATCGGATTGCAGCCTCCGCCCACGCCGAGTGTGGCCGAGTTGATGGCCGCGGCGCAGTTGAGGCAGATCAGGTGGTGGTGTTCCTGGGCATACCCGAAGGCCCCGCAGATCTTGCAGGCATCGAGCGCCACACGCGCGCGGCCGTCCGCCGTTTTCAACGCCAAGAACCGAACCGTGCGGTCGCCGAGGGCCACGCCGAACCGATGGAGCGTGCCATCCGCCAAGGCGGACAGCGGCACGTTGACGGCGTCGCCGTCTGGCTGGAGCATCTCAGGCGGAGGCAGATGCTTCGGGGCGACCTCCCGGGCGTAGGCCATGCCGACAGTTGCCAGCACAATGACCGTCGTCGCAATGGCCCCCGCGCCAGACCACCGTTCGCGCTGTGCGCGAGCCAGCGCCAGCCGCCGCTCGGCAGCCCCCAGGGATTCCATCGCAGCGGGAAGCCGCTTGGTGCCCGTCAACCAGATCAGCAAGGGGATGGCGACGATCGCGAGGATGAACAGGGAATTGTGGCGTACGAGCGGCCCGATCACTGCCATGCTGCGTTGCGTGGCCGGAACCAGACCCGCCTCGGAAAACTCGTGGTAGCCGTTGATCACCAACTGCACGACGAAGATGCCCAGCACCCATTCGGTGACCAGGAAGAACCGCCGCAGGTTCACGTGCAAGCTGCCGCGCACGAACATGACGCAGAAGACCACCGCCGCCGCAAGACCGAAGAGCGTCCCGATGAAGCTCAGCATAGCGTCCGTGGTCAGATGCACGGCGCTGAGAAACATCACCGCCTCGGCTCCCTCGCGGAAGACCATCAGGAAGGCAAAGGCGCCGAGGGCCCAGGCCTCCTTTGGATCCCAGCGCACGCTGGTGGCCGTAACCGCCTGTCCCACCCGCTGCTCGATCTCGGCGCGAAGCGTGGTGGCGTTGCGGTGCATCCACCAGAGCATCGACGTGACGAAGGCCGCCGAGACCCAATACAAGACGCCCTCGTAGGCCTCTTTATTGATGGGCAGGCGGCTCAGCGCGACCGCCGCCCCGAGGCTGGCCAGGATCGCCAACCCTACGCCCCAGTACACCGGACGCTCCAGGCGCCGATTCCCGGTGCGCTTGAGGACGACGAGGATGAGCCCGATGACGAGGGCCGCCTCGATCCCTTCCCGGAGCATGATGACGAACGACTCGAACATCGGCGGTTCTCCTTGCGCTCAGGCCACGATCTCTTCCACGTGAAGGTGCGGATGCTTCGGCGCGCGCTTGGGATCGACGCGCTGACACCGGCTGCACAGGCCATAGAGTTTATGCGTGTGCGAGAGCAGTTGGTAGCCGTACCGCTTGACCACTTCTTCCTGCAGCCGCTCCCAGCGAGGCTCCTGGAATTCGATAATCTCCCCGCATTGGGTGCACATCAGGTGGTCGTGGTGCGCCTTGCCGAAGGTCACTTCGTAGTTGGGCGCGCCGTAGCGGAAATCGTGCTTTTCCACCACTCCGGCCTGGTGCAGCAGGGCGAGGGTGCGATAGATCGTCCCCCGCGCCACGGAGGCATCGATGGTCTGGACGTCTTTCACCAGGCCTTCTGCCGTGAAGTGGAGAAAGGAGACCGCGCGCCGCACGACCAGGCGGCGCTGATCGGTCAGGCGCACCCCGCGCTCTTTCAGTTGCTGCTCGACTTGGACAAATCGTTTCATGCGCGAAATACGTAGTTGATACTCAGTCTCAATATCGTTTAATTGTAGAGTATTTCAGCGGCCTGTCAAGAAAAATATGGCGAGTGGTTTGCCCCACTACCTGCGCGTTGGCCGCAGGCCAGCCTCACCGTCGGTGAGGCGACTGCTTCGCAGCCTCGCGTAGGTGGTGGGGTTGACAAGCTGAGGCGGCTGCCGTATCGTATGTACACACAGGCCGAGCGCCCGCCGCGCCGGCGCAGCCCCGTGGAACGGGGCGGAGTGCCGAACACGGGATGTGATCGGCCATTCCGCGGCTGCCTCGATGGCAGCCGCTGCAGAGGATCAGAGGAGGAGGTTATAGATGGCGCTGGACACGGACAAACTGATCAAGCTGATGAACGAGGGATTGGCGATGGAGTACGCCAGCCAGATTCAATATTTGACGCAGGCGGCCATCACGCGGGGGCCCTATGCGGACGGACTGATCGCCCGGTTTAAAGAGATCGCAGGCGATGAAACAGAGCACGCGCGGATTTTGCGCGACCGCATCGCCGCCTTAGGCGGCACCCCGACGACGAAGGTGGGGGAGATTCAACTCCACAAGGATTCGATGCAGGCGGTGAAGATCAATTTGAAATACGAGAAAGACACGGTGGAGTTTTACCGCAAATTGCTGAATCTGATCCCGCACGATGAAGTGATCCTCTACGAAGCCATCGAGCACGTCCTGCAGGACAGCCAGGAGCACGTGGAAGAATTGGAGCGCTTGGCGGGGAAGTAATTACTCGACGGCTTCCACACCCACGATCTCCGGCACTTCGGCGCGGATCGCCCGCTCGATGCCGGCCTTCAGCGTCATCATCGAGGAGGGGCAGCCGTGGCAGGAGCCGACCAGCCTCAGCTTCACCAGCCCGTCGGTGATGTCCACCAACTCAATATCCCCGCCATCCATCTGCACGGCCGGTCGAATCCGGTCGATCACCTGCGCCACGCGCTCTTTTATCACCGTCTCCATGCCCGTAGCATAGCACGACCGCTTCCCAGGGGTCAAGACACAAACAGGCTAGAGGGTAGGCGTTGATTGTGGAACGGTTCACTGTAGTAGGCAGTCGATCGGGCAACTGGTCGGTGTCTCCGACCCCCCGTTACACATCCCATCTCCGCACACGGGAGGGGGGGGAGGGGGGGGAGGGAGAGTGAGGTGCGTCCCTTGGGCCAGTACCTGCACGTTCGCCCTGGTCCAAGAGGGCCAGCCGGTGACCGTTGTGAGCGCTTCGTCATAATGGAGTTGTGCTGAGCTGTGAAGGATGGCGTTTTTTGCCAGGACGCTCCCGTACACCTCACCCGAAGAAGCCTGTCTTAGCAAGGCCTGCAGCTCGACACTCCCATTTGGCGCATAAATCGTGCCGTAGACTTTCCCCCCATAGGCCATGAGGACGGCTCTGCCGGTTGCCGCGGAGTAGATTCGGATTCGTCTGGGAAGATTCTGCGCGCCGGTCGGCGGGGTACTCGTCACGACCCCCGCATGGTCGACCAGCAGTAGATCCGCATAGAGATCCACGACGCCATCGGCGGCTCCCCCGCTGCCGGTGCTTGTGAACAAGGAGTTCGCGCCAGCGACCTCCAACTGCGCCGTGCGGATGGTGCCTTGGCCGACCGCCATCGTGCTGCCACCATTAATGGTAATGTTGCCATAGACGTACAAGGTTTGAAGGTTGGGAAACGTGGCTTGCACCCCTCCGGTGACGGTAAGGCTGTTGGCGTAGTAGCACGTCTCTGGATAGGACGTGGTGACAAGTGGTTGAACATCCCCGCCTTGCAACCCAGAGCCGAGCGGCGTACAGGAAGCCGGGGGGCCCGAGGGAGGCACTGGAACGGCGAAAACCTGCGTCTCTCGTTGACCGATCGTGCCGGTCATCGATCCGGTGGCTGGCTCGACATAAACCGAAGAACCCGTCGGAGTATAGGTAGATCCTTTGACTTGTGCGGGAAGGTCAACCCATCCCGCGATCATAATAGCGGCATTGGTTCCCGTCCCGGTTGCGGTGCTGTTGGTGTAAAGATCGGCATGCTGTGAGGCGGGGCGTGCGTCCTGGCTCTTGTTCAGTGTGCCGTAATTTGGGTCGGAGGAACCCAGGGTGGCTCCGTAGCTGCCCAGGGCAGAGTTGTAGCTATCCACGAGGCACCCTTCTCCGACATGCACGGTATTATGTGGAGTTGGGTCCGTATCGACCGCGTACACGGCTTGCTGGAAGGGTGAGGTGATGGTGCGGCTGACAACTGCCGTGATCGAGGAAGTGATGGAAGCGGTGGTCGCTTGACTGGTGATGGCGATAGGCAGCGTCGGCAGGTTCTGCTGGAGGGTCATCGTGCGCTTGCCGGGGATGTCGCACGCGGTCTTGACAGCAACGAGGTCGCTGGTGGTGTGTAACTGGCTGATGGCGCAGTCCAGGCCCGCTTCGGCCTGGTAGAAGGCGCCGGCTCCATCCCGAAACCGATTAGTCGCCAGCAGCTCGGTGGTGGAGCGCGTGATGCTCACCGTCGTCAGCGCCGTCAGGCCGGTGAGGACCAGCAGGCAGATGATGAGGAGGTATCCCTGCCGCGCGACTCGCTTCATCCGCTCCGTGCTCCTGCTTCCGGGTGCCGTGAAAAGACAAAACCACCGAACCGCACTCCTGGTTCGGCGGCTCGGCGGCCTCTCGGTTGCAGCTGCATGCTGGTTCGGCAGCTTGGCAACCCCAGATGCTTCGTTTTGCGAAGCAAAACGCCTGGGGCCCGTAGCTTTCCCTCCTGCTGTGCTCTCCTTCGCTCCGGCTTCGGAGCAGCTTCGCAGAAGCCCGCCCTGGTTCGGCGGGGACCCCGGATTACTCCGGGTGTGGCAATTTATCGCCAGGAATACTTGCCTGTCGAACTTCACTTCACCGGAAGTATGCCTGATGTGACTCCGGTGCGTCAAGGGGTCAGCGGTCTTTTGTCAAGAGGTGTGCGAGCGCATCCCGCACCGTTTGGCCGATGGCGGCCGGGCTTTCGATCACGGTGACGCCGGCGGCCTTGAGCGTGGCCATCTTCTCCGCGGCGGTGCCGTGCCCGCCCGCCACGATCGCGCCGGCATGGCCCATCCGCTTTTCCTTGGGGGCCATGCGCCCGGCGATAAACGCAAAGACGGGCTTGCGCATCCGCGCCTTGATGAACTCGGCGGCTTCCTCTTCTTCGGTGCCGCCAATCTCCCCGATCAGCACCACCGCCTCGGTGCCGGGATCATCTTGAAATAGCGAGAGGCAGTCAGTAAACCCTGTCCCGAGCACCGGATCGCCCCCGATGCCGATGCAGGTGGACTGGCCCAGCCCCGCTTGCGTGAGTTGGTAGACCGCATCGTAGGTGAGCGTGCCGCTGCGCGAGAGCACCCCGATGGTGCCCGGCTTATGGATGTAGCCGGGCATGATACCCAGCTTGCAGGCCCCCGGCGTGATGAGGCCAGGGCAGTTGGGGCCGATGAGGCGGAGCGCGCTGCCCTGCAGTGTGCGGCGCACGCGCACCATGTCCAGTGTTGGGATGCCTTCGGTGATGACGACGATCAGGGGGATGGCGGCGGCGATGGCTTCTACGATCGCCTCATAGGCGAATTTCGCCGGCACAAAAATCACCGTGGCGTTCGCCCCCGTCTGCGCCTTCGCGTCCTGCACGGTGTTGAACACGGGCACGCCGTGCACCGTTGTGCCGCCCTTGCCCGGCGTGACGCCGCCCACCACCGGGGTCTTGTACTCCAGCATCTTCTCGGTGTGGAAGGCACCCGCCTGGCCGGTGATCCCTTGCACCAAAACGCGAGTGCTCTTGCCGACTAGGATGCTCATGATTTGGCCAGTTCCACGGCGCGCGCGGCGGCGTCTTCCAGACTCTCAACACTGACAAGAGTCAGCCCCCTCGCTTGGGACAGTAGCCGGCGCCCTTCGTCAACGTTGGTGCCTTGCAACCGCACGACGAGAGGCACCTTGACGGCGAGCTTCTCCGAAGCGTTTAACAGTCCCTGCGCGATCCAATCGCAGCGCATGATGCCGCCGAAAATGTTCACCAAAATCGCTTTCACACGCGTATCGGCGAGGATGATGCGGAACGCGTTCGTGACCTGCTCCACATTCGCTCCGCCGCCGACGTCGAGAAAATTCGCCGGCTCGCCGCCGCGCAGCGTGATGATGTCGTTGGTGGCCATCGCCAGTCCCGCCCCGTTGACCAGGCAGCCGATGGTGCCGGAGAGCCCCACATAGGAGAGGCCCAGTTGCGACGCCTGGTATTCGATGGGATGCTCTTGCGACGGATCGCGCAGCGCCGCCAGGTCCGGATGGCGGAACAGGGCGTTGTCATCGAGGATGACTTTGGCATCGAGGGCGACCAGCCGATGGTCGCTGGTCACCACCAGAGGATTCACTTCGATGAGCGACGCGTCGCTCTTCTCGTAGAGTGTCCACAGGCTCTTGACCAGTCGCCGGCTAGCCGGCGCCAGATCATCCGTCAGCCCCAGCGCTAAGAGGACGGCCTGTGCCTGCGCGTCGGTGGGACCGGTGAGCACGTCAAAGGGCTCACGGTGAATCGCTTCAGGGCTGCTCTTCGCCACCGCTTCGATGTCCACCCCGCCTTGTCGGCTGGCGAGGAGCAGCGGTGTGGCGCGGAACCGATCAAGGGTGAGGGCCAGGTACAGTTCCGTCGCGGCCTCGATGCGCTCGGTCAGCAGCACCAACGAGACGGGCAGCCCCTCCGGCGGTGTTTGCGCGGTGACGAGGCGCTTGCCCAGCAGCGAGGCGGCGGCGGTGCGCGCCTCCTGAGCAGTGGCGGCGGAGAGAATGCCGCCGGCCTTGCCGCGCCCGCCGGCGTGCAGTTGCGCTTTGACGAGGCAGGGGCCGCGCAGCGTCTCATACGCGCGCGCGGCTTCGTCCGCGGTCCTCGCCACCACGCCCCGCGGCACCGGAATCCCCGCGGCAGCAAACAGCTCCTTGGCTTGATACTCGTGCAGTTTCATCTGCTGCCGCAACGCTTAGCGCTGGTCTATGGGCGTAAATTTGAGATCGCGGGGACCGATGTAGAGCGCCAGCGGGCGGATGAGGCGGTTGTCATCGAATTGCTCGAGGATATGGGCCGCCCAGCCGGCGCTGCGCGCGCAGGCGAAGATGGTCGTGAACAAATCGACGGGGATGCGCAGGGCGTTGAGCAGCGTGGCCGAGTAGAAGTCCACGTTGATGTGCAGTTTCTTTGCGTCCCAGACGGCTTCTTGGAGCCGCTCGGAGATCTGGAACCATTTCAGGTCATCGCCCCCGGCGGCCAGTTCCCTCGCATACCGTTTCAGATGCTTGGCGCGCGGGTCATCGCCTTTGTAGAGGCGGTGGCCGAACCCCATGAAGCGCTTATGGTCCGATACCGTTTTGTCCACGTACGGTTTCACCTGCTCGACGGAGCCGATCTCCTTCAGCATCTCCATCGCTTTGCGGTTGGCCGAGCCGTGGAGCGTGCCTTTGAGCGTGCCGATCGCCGCGACCGTCGCCGAGTAGACGTCGGTCTTGGTGCCGATGGCCGTGCGCGCGGCGAAGGTGGAGGCGTTAAAGCCGTGCTCTGCCAGCAGCACGAAGTACGCATCCATCGCTGCGGCCTGCTGTGATGTTGGGTCTTGGCCGTGCAGCATGTAGAGGAAATTCGCGGCGTGGCCCAGGTCGGGCCGCGGCCCGAGAATGGCGCGGTGGTTGCGCAGGCGATCGAACGTCGCCACGATGGTGGGCAGCTGCGCGATCAGACGCGCCGTTTGCTCCACCCACACCTCGCGCCGGTCCTGCTCGGCCTGCGGATCAGCCAGCCCCATGATCGAGACGATGGTGCGCAGCATCGCCATCGGATCGCCCATCGGCAGGCGCTGCATCGCATTCAGCACCGTCGGATCGAGCGCCCGGCGGCTGGCCAGCGTTTGAGTCCAGTCGCGCAGCGCCGTCGTGGGGGGCAGGGAGCCGTGCAGCAGCAAGTAGCTGACTTCTTCATACGTCGCCTTGCCCACCAACTCGTCGATCGAGTAGCCGCGATAAATCAACTGACAGTTGGCGCCGTCTACGTCAGAGAGTTTTGTTTCACCGGCAATGACTCCTTCGAGACCTTTTTGGACGGGAGCGCTGGGTGGGTGTGTTGTCATCGGATCCATGGGTGTTATTGCGGTTAGGTTTTTACGGGGCTGCACACCTGGGCGATACCGCTGCGCACCTGTTCGGCGGCGGCGTGCAGCGCGGCGCGTTCCTGCGGCGTCAACGGCTGCTCGACGACGCGCACCAGGCCGGCGGCGGCTAGCTCCACCGGCACGCCGATGCACACATCCTGTAATCCATATTCACCCTGCAGCCACGCGCAGCCCGGCAAGATACGGTGCTCATCGCGCAGGATGGCGCCCATCATCTGCACCACGCCGCTGGCCGGGGCGTAGTAGGCGCTGGAGGTCTTCAGCAGCGAGACGATTTCCGCCCCGCCATCGCGGGCGCGGGTGAGCAACTGCTCGATCGTGTTCGCATCAAGGAGTTGAGCTAGCGGCGTACCCTTCACGGTGAGTGAGCTCGCCAACGGCACCATCAGCTCGCCATGCGAGCCGAGGATCATCGCCTGGACATCGGCGGGGGACACGTTCAGCCGCTGCGCGATACAGGCGCGCAGCCGTCCCGTATCGAGCACGCCGGCCATGCCGATTACCCGCGAGCGGGGAAAGCCGCTGCGCTGCAGCACGAGGGCGGTCATGATATCCAGCGGGTTGGTGACGACGAGCACGATCGCCTCGGGCGCTTCTTTGGCGATGCGCTCTGCGATGGGTCCGACGATGTTGGCGTTGGCGGCGAGCAGGTCGTCTCGCGACATGCCCGGCTTGCGCGCGAGGCCCGCCGTGATGACGACGATCCGGCTGCCCGCCAGCGTGGCGAAGTCGGTCGTGCCGCTCACGCGCACCGGCAGGGCTTCAATGGCCGCCGCCTGCAGCAGGTCCAGCCCTTTGCCCTGTGCTAACCCGTCGACGACATCAATCAGCACGACATCGGCCAGCTCCTTGAGCATGACCAGATGCGCGACGGTGGCGCCGACCTGCCCGGCCCCGATAATCGCAACGCGAGAACGCTCCATGAGTAATGGCGTGAAAATATGAGTGTACCAAACTGCTCGCCTGTCGTCATTACAAAAAAATGGCGCCAGCACTTGCTGGGAGACGGGCGATCAGGTATAGTTCTTTCGAAGGTCAGAACGCGAACTGGCGAGAAACTGCCACACCCGGAGTAATCCGGGGCCGGAAAGCTACGGGTCCCCAGCGGGATCGCCGAGCCGCCGAACCAGAAGCAAGGCGCTGCGATCTCTCCGGACCGCCGAGCCGCCGAACCAGAAGTGCGTGGTTCGGCGTTTTTTTTATTGGTCACATCGGAGACAGCGATGCGCGGACAGGGCAAGGGATTTCTGCTGGTGACGGTGGCGCTGGTGGTGGCCGGCTTGCTCACGCTGACCGCCGTGGGCCTGAGCCGTTCGGCCACCGATTTGCTGATGACGAACCGGTTTGTGGCCGGGCACCAGGCGTTTTCGATGGCGGAAGCCGGCGTAGATGCCGCGATCTACGAGTTTACGCGCGGCGCGGATGCCTTCGTCACCAACTCTGACTGGACCCGGGACCCCAACCCTTCCCACACGAATCAGGGTACCCCGCCGTGCAGAAAGGACCTGGACCCATCCTGCCGGCGCGCCATCGCGACGGCCACCGGCATCGTGACCGTGCAAGTGGATGACTTTGCGGGATTGCAGCCTCGCATCACCGCCACCGGCGTCTCGGCCTCAATGCCCTCGGTGTCGCGCCGGCTCATCATCCAGGGCTCGGTGGCGCCGGAGCCCTTTGGCGATTTTGGCCTGTTTGCGGGCAAGGTCATTGGCCTCGCGAGGGGAGGGATGACAGCCACCGTCTTCGTCTCTAGTGACAGCTATGACAGCCAGCTTGGCGACTACGATCAGCTCTTTGGCGATGGCACTCGCAACAAAGGTTACGAAGGCCATGTCGGCGTCAACGTCAGCGGCGTTGCGATGGGGAAGTCCTCAGGCGCCTCGGTCCAGCTCGATGGCCGCGTGTACAAATCGTCCTCTGCCATTGCGAATTTCACCAACGCCACCTGCAATCAGGGCGGGGGGAGTCACGCCTGCGGAGCCGCGGACATTAGTACCATCCCGACGAAGAGTCTACCCCCGATTGAGGTGCCGGCCGCTTTAACGGCGATGGCATCGGGCGGGGGCTGTGCAGGGCCGCTCACGGTGCCCGCAGGGACCACCACCACGTTGCTTTCGAGCGTGGGGGACTACTGTTACCAATCGATCAATGTCAACGGCGGGACGCTCGTGCTGGAGCCGAATGTGCGCGTCTATCTCACCGGAGATGGCACCAGCTACTACAGCAACGGTGCTCCCAAGTACATCTTCGGCCTGTACGCGTACTATGCGGACCCCTGGGCGGTGCCGGTGGAAGCCAAGATGATCGCCAATGGCAACAACCAAATCTATGGCGGACAGGGACATTTTCTTGTTTCGAGCACCTTAGGACTTGAGACGACCACCCAGAAGCCCAGGGACCTGATCATTCGCCTCCGCGGCACTCCGGAGTCGACGGGCATCCCCCTGAAGTTCCAACAGGCGCAGTCCTTTTATGGCGCGATCTATCTTGAGACAGGCCTGGCGTCCTTCGCCGGCTACCATCCATCGACCGGGGGGTCTTCGGCTGGCCAAATCTATGGGGCCATCGTCTCCGGCAGGAACCTCACCGTCAATGATTTTGACGCAACGGCCCCCACCTATCAGGTCCATCGCGACGTGGCGCTGCGGGATCTCTCGCTCAGCGGCGCCACCCGCGGACCGTTTAAGGTGCGATCCTGGCGGCAACACGAATGAGCTGACCAGGGTTGTAGGCAGCGAGGGAAGGATGCGCACGCGACACGCACGGCAAGGGTTTCTGCTGATCACCACGCTGATGGTGGTGAGCGGGTTGCTTGTGCTCAGCGCGGTCAGCATCATGCGCTCCGCCACCGATTTGCTCGTGACCAACCACTTTGTGGCCAGCCAACAGGCGTTTGCCGTGGCGGAGGCGGGCTTGGATTGCGCCATCACGCAACTGCGGACCAGCCCGGATCAGAATAGTGCCAGCGCCGTCTGCACCACCTGCACCCCCCCCACTTGCGCGCCAGGCACTCGGATCGTCGTCGTGTCCGCCCCGACGAACAACCGTTACCCCCTCACCAGCGCCGGCATGGCCGCGGCCTCGACCACCAGCACGGTGACCGCCGAGGTCCAACGGACGCCGCCAGCCTCGCCGTTTCAACAGGCGCTCTTTGGCAGCCGGGTCCAAAGCACGACGGCTGGCATCCAGCTGATTTGGGGAGCAAAGGCCGACAGCTACGATTCCAGGTCGGGAAGCTACGGCGGGTCGAATCAAGCCAACGACGCCGAAATTCGCACCAATAGCTCCTATAACACTAGCAATCCGACAGACGATTTGGCGGCGATCGTCGTGGTCTACGCAGGGTCAAGCGCTGCCTACGCGTACGCTCCTCCCGGGGCTGAGATAGAAAAGCTGGCCAACATCACCGTCGGCTACGGCCAAAAACCCGTCCAGTCAATGCCCACTCCTAAAGCACCTACCCAGCCCGGCGGCTGCATTCCGCTGGGCGACCTGACGGTCACCAGCTGGCAGGAGTATCCGGACACCAACTATTGCGCGACGAGCATCACCGTCAACGGCGGAACTTTGCGCTTTCCGAACCTGCAGTATTTGTCGGTGAGCAACGCGTTGACGGTACAACAGGATTCGGGCGGCGTACCCGGCGCGCTTCAGGTTGGCCAAGGGACCATTAAAGTTACCGGTACTCTGACCGTCCAAAATGCCAACTCCACCTTTGAAGGCACGGATGGACGAGTGGATGTCTATACGCATAAGCTGACCGTGCTTAGCGGCACTCTCAAAAGCGCCAACTTGAAACCGGGGAACTTGCGAGTCTATCAGATCGGGGGCACCGCTGACCTGTGGAAGGTCCAAAATGGGTCACTGGTCTACGGATCGATTTATGCCCTGGACACCAATCTCTCCAGTGGGACTTCTTCCATTTTTGGCGGCGTCATTTCCGGATACTGTACGCTTAGTGGCGCCGGCGCGTGGGTGCATTTTGACAAAGCGCTCAAAGACGACGTGGATTGGCCAACCTGGGTTGGGCCGGTCGAGGTCACCGTGCTGGCGCAGTATTGAGCGCACGTGTTACCTCGATTTCATCCTGCCGTGATCTGCCTGTAACATTCCTCAGGTACCATGCACGCCATCATGACGGTGGCGTGCATGTCCCAGCCTTTGAGCCTTCGCTTCGGTGAGCTGACGATTGATCTGGAGCACTATCGCGTCTTGCTCGCCGATCGACCGCTGGCCCTCTCTTACCGCGATTACGCGCTGCTGGCGTATCTGGCCGCGCGTGCCGGCCATGTCGTCTCCCGGCGCCAGTTATTAGAGGAAGGGCTGGGCCGGCACGATCCCGGAGGCTTGCGCCTGGTGGATGAACATCTTCGTCATCTGAAAGGCCTGCTGGAGCGGCCCGGGCAGATTCGGATTGAAGAATCTGAGCAGGGCTATCGGTTTGTTACATCGATTTAACATGGGCGTGATGCGCGCGTAACGCATCATCGCTACGCTGCATCATTGCGAGGCTGGACGCAACAAAAGGAGGGGAGAGATGTTCAAGGGAGATGCAGTTCGTCGGGTGGTTTGGTTGTTCGTTTTGCCTTTTGCCTTTTGCCTTTTGCCTTCGGCGGCAGCCGTGGCGGATGAGCCGGACAATGCGGCCTTGAGGGCGGAGATCCAGGTGCTGAAAGACCGTTTGTCCAAGCTGGAGCGGCAAGTGAGTCCAGCGACATTCACCGGGGCCTCCGGTATTGGAGAGAAAGCCGGTCTGCCCACCCTGGAGCTGCCCAGCGGGTTGAGCGGCCTGGGGATGAGCGGCTACGTGGACACATCCTACGTCTATAACTTCTCGCAAGCGAACGCCGGCTCGCCGACGGTGGGAAGCTTGGCTACGACGCGAACCAATAGGGGCCGGGTATTTGATCTAGATCCTAACGGCTTTACAATCCAAGCGGCGGAGTTGGTGTTCGAGAAGACCACCTCCGACTCCTCGCCGATCGGCTTTCGCACCGACTTGTTCTTCGGCGATGATGCCGAGGTGATCCACGCCACCGGCTTAGGGGAGGCGGCGGGCACCGGCAATGTGGCCGATGTGTTCGATCTGCAGCAAGCCTACGTTACCTATAAGGCGCCGGTGGGCAGCGGACTGGACTTCAAGGTCGGCAAGTTTGTGACCTTGCTGGGTGCTGAGGTGATCGAAAGCCCGGCCAACTGGAACTTCTCGCGATCTTACATGTTCGGCTACTCCATCCCGTTTACCCACACCGGGGCGTTGGTCTCGTATCCGATCCTGGGTGAGTGGGGCTCTCTGACGACCGGTGTGGTCAACGGCTGGGACATTGTGGATGAGAATAACCAGTTCAAGACGATGATTGGCAGCCTGGCACTGACCCCGTATAAAGATGTGAGCCTCTCCATCAACGGTATCACCGGCGCGGAGCGCACCAAGGACAACGGCAACGACCGCACCGTTCTTGACCTGGTCGGCACGTGGAAGCCGTTTGAGCAACTCACCCTGATGGCCAACTACGATTACGGCCGCGAGGCCAGCATTACGCAAGGTGTGACGGGGACGGCCGGGCCCGATAGCGGTCACTGGCAGGGACTGGCCCTCTATGCGAAGTATGACCTGACTCCCAAATGGTCGCTGGCCGGACGCTGGGAATGGTTTGATGACAGCGACAACATCCGCACCGGGCTGACCAGCCGCGGCGGGACGACCCTCAGTGACATTAACTTCCAAGAGTGGACGCTGACCAGCCAGTGGACGCTCCACGACCACATGCTGGCCCGGCTGGAGTACCGCCATGATGGCGCCAGCGAGCGCGTGTTCTTCCACGGCTCTAGCGGCTTCATCGGCTACCAGGATACCATCGCCACGGAGTTGGTCTATCACTTCTAAGCAGCTAAGGAGGAGGAATTGCGCATGGGAACAACAGCGACATCAGGATGGGCCGTGCTGTGGTTCTTGCTCGGCTTTACGACGCTGGGCACGGCGGCCGTAGGTGGAGGAGCGTTGAGTCTGCTCGGCGGCGCGGCGTTACTCGGACTTTCGTGGGCGCTCTTTAGCGCGGCGCGCGTGAAGGAGGATGCATGAGGCTGATCGGGATTGCGTGCGTGCTGGGCGGGTGGGCGGTGGCGGTTGCGGGGTTGTTGGTGACGACCTCGATCGGCGCCCGCATGCTCCTGGCCTGCGTGGGGATTGCCATCTCCCTCTTCGGCAGTCTGGGCGTGTTGAACGGTTTTTATCTCGAGCGCGCGATATGGAAAAAATAATCGATCAGGAGGGCAGGATGCACGGACGACGACGACAGGCAACACTCCTCCTGGCGGTGCTGGGGTTCGTCGGCGCGCTGGGGATGGCCGCACCCACGCATGCGGAGGAGATCAAAGGAACGGCCGTCATTCAAGGGGTGGCCGGACCGGCGACGGATGCAATCGCCTCCAAGGGGGATCCGGGCGCTGAGAAAACCGGCACGGTGAATGATGTGACGATGGCCGATAGCAAGCAAGGTCTCACGCTGGCCGACCTGGCCAATCAGGCGGGACAGAACAAAGTCGCCATCAACTTCATGTGGACGCTGATTTGCGGCTTTCTGGTGATGTTCATGCAGGCCGGATTTGCGATGGTGGAGACCGGCTTGATTCGCGCCAAGAACGCCAACCACACCATGATGATGAACTTCATGGTGTATGGGTTGGGGTTGTTCGCCTATTGGGTGTGCGGCTTTGCCATTCAGATGGGCGGGTCGGCTCCCATTGCGAATCTTGGCGGGGTGTACCCCCTGAACCACGAGCAGGTGGTGCAGCTCTTCGGCAAACCGTGGGGCCTGTTTGGCACCAAAGGGTTTTTCCTCAGCGGGGCGACGTATGACGTCGGGGTGCTGGTGCTGTTCCTGTTTCAGATGGTGTTCATGGACACCACCACCACGATTGTGACCGGCTCGTGCGCGGAGCGGTGGAAATATTCCGCGTTCTGCGTCTCGACGATTGCCCTCGGCGCGCTGACCTACCCGTTGTTTGGCAACTGGGCGTGGGGCGGCGGGTGGTTGTCGCAATTGGGCGCGAACTTTGGGCTGGGGCACGGCTATTGCGATTTTGCCGGCTCCGGGGTGGTGCATGCGGTTGGTGGCCTCACCGGGCTGGCCGTGGCCATGCAGCTCGGGCCGCGGATTGGGAAGTACAATCGCAACGGCAGCCCGAACGTGATCCCAGGGCACGATCTCTCGTATGTGATGCTGGGCTGTTTCATCCTGGCGTTCGGGTGGTTCGGGTTTAACCCGGGTAGCACGCTGGGCGCCTCGGGCAACGGCTGTTTGCGCATTGGCAGCATCGCGGTCAACACGATGTTAGCGGGATGCACCGGCTCGTTTGCGGCGCTGCTCTACATGTGGATCCGCTATGGCAAGCCGGATGCGTCGATGGCCGGCAACGGTTTGCTCGCCGGCTTGGTGGCGATTACCGCGCCCAGCGGATTTGTCAATCCGCTTGCGGCCGCGATTATCGGGTGGGTCGCCGGCATCCTCGTGTGTCTGGGGGTGGAGTTTTTTGACCGGGTGGCGAAGGTGGATGATCCGGTGGGCGCGATCTCGGTTCACGGGCTCAACGGCCTGTGGGGCGTGCTCGCCGTGGGGTTGTTTGCGGATGGGCGCAGCAATTACGGCGGCAGTTGGAACGGCGTGCCCGGGTCTGTCACCGGCTTGTTCTACGGTGATGCGAGCCAGCTCGTCGCCCAACTGATCGGCATCGCCACGCTGGTCGGGGTGATTTTCACGCTGTCGTTTGTGTTCAACTGGCTGATTGAGGTGGTGGTTGGGCAGCGCGTCAGCGCGAAAACGGAATTGGCCGGGCTGGACATTCCCGAGATGGGGGCCTTGTGCTATCCCGACTTTCAGTTGAAGGCGGCGGACTACGTCGTCAACCTCGGCACGAGTGGAGTGGCTGCGAAGGCCGCGAAATAACGAAGGAGAAACGGTGATGGCCGCAACATGCTGGTTTGGAATCATCTCGGTGGTCGTGTTCTGCGTGATTGCGGCTGCCAAGCGGGGCCGTAGTCTCTTCGATTAAGGAGCCTCGATGCCGATGCTGGAAGTGGAAAAACCGCGAGAGCCCTGGGCGGCTGCCGGGGGTGGAAAAGGAGAACGAGGCGTGATGAAGCTGATCAGTTGCGTGATTCGACCGGACAAACTCGATGCGGTGACGGTGGCGCTCAATACGGTAGGGGTCGTTGGGATGACCGTGACCGATGTGCGGGGCTTCGGCCGGCAAAAGGGGCAGAAGGAGCATTACCGGGGCGAAGAATACACCATCCGGTTTCTCCCGAAGGTCCGGCTCGAGATCGTCGTGCAGGATGAGGAGGCCGCCAAGGCGATTCGAGCGATCAGTGAAGCGGCCCGCACCGGCAACATCGGCGACGGCAAGATCTTTGTTATGGATGTGAAAGACGCGGTACGGATTCGGACGGGCGAGCAGGGCGCCAGCGCCCTGTAGGTCTGTACGGTGAGCGCTCTCGATTCGTCGGTAGAGACGCTCCTGCGGCAGGGTCGGGAGTTGGCGCAGGGGTACCAAGTGTATCCGGCTATCGAGGCGTTTGAAACGTGCCTGCAGCGGCACCCGACGTGCGTGGACGCGCGGATCGAGTTGGGGATGCTGTATCTGCGCGTGGGGGCGATTCCTAAAGGCCGCCAGTGCTTGCAGCAGGCGCTTGCCAGCCAGCCGACGGTGGCACAGCGCGGGATGATTGCCGCGCTCCTGCGCGAGCAGGATCGGTTGGATCCCAAGCGCTACTACCGGCCCGATTTTGAGGCGCTGCATCGGCAGTCGCCGGGGATGTCTCTCCGTCGCCTATGGGACGGAGCACAGCAATGGTGGCGCACAAGAAAGCATTGACGGAAACAGCCGTCGTGGTATAGTAGTCGTCCACAGGAGGAATCTCATGCCAAGAGTCAGTGTCTCTGAACGCCGGCCGCCCCGATCAAGAATCGGGGTCGCCGCAGCCGCTCGCGCCGAAGCCGTTGGAGCCAGCAACTCCCAGCCGGCATCGGTGCCTCAAGAGGCGGTGAATAAAGTCTGGCAAATCATCAAGCAGCACAAAATCACCGTCGTGGATCTGAAGTTCAACGATCTGCCCGGCCTGTGGCAGCACTTCTCGATTCCGGTGGAAGAGGTGGCCCAGAGTGCCAAAGAAGGCATCTGGGTGGATGGGATCGGCTTCGACGGCTCCTCCATCCGAGGGTTCCAGAAGATTCAGGAATCGGATATGAATCTATTCGTGGATCCCTCGACGGCGGTGCTCGATCCGATCTGCGAGACGCCCACGCTGAGTCTCATCTGCGACATCTATGACCCGCTCACCAAGCATGCCTACACCCGCGATCCCCGCTATATTTCGCGCAAGGCGGAAGCCTATCTGAAGAAGACCGGCATCGCCGATATCAGCTATTGGGGGCCGGAACCGGAGTTTTTCATTTTCGATGACATCCGCTTCGACTCGACCGAGAACTCCGGCTACTATTTCATCGACTCCATCGAGGGCGAGTGGAACTCCGGGCGGGATGAGAAGCCGAACCTGGGCTACAAGCCCCGGTTTAAGGAAGGCTACTTCCCCGTGCCGCCGCATGACGCGCTGCAGCAGATCCGCAGCGAGATCATGAATCGGGCGCGGGCTGCCGGCGTGCCGGTGGAAAAGCACCATCACGAAGTGGCCACCGCCGGGCAGTGCGAGATCGACATGCGTTACACCTCGCTGACGAAGATGGCCGACCACTTGATGATGCTCAAGTACGTGATCAAGAACGTGGCCCACCAGCGCGGCAAGGTGGCGACGTTCATGCCCAAGCCCCTCTTCGGTGACAACGGCTCCGGCATGCACACCCACCAGAGCCTGGCCAAGGGCGGCAGCAACCTGTTTTTCGACAAGAACGGCTACGCGTCGATCAGCCAGATGTGCAAGTGGTACATCGGCGGGCTGATTAAGCACGCGCCGGCGATCTTGGCGTTTGCCGCGCCGACGACCAACTCGTACAAGCGGCTCGTCCCTGGCTATGAGGCGCCGGTCAACCTGGCTTACTCGGCCAGGAACCGCTCGGCGATTTGCCGTATTCCCATGTACGTCAACTACCCGAAGAGCAAGCGCGTCGAGTTCCGCGCGCCGGATCCGGCGTGTAACGCGTACATCTCGTTTGCCGCCATGCTCATGGCCGGGTTGGATGGGATTCAGAATCGGATTGACCCCGGGCAGCCGGTGAATGAGAATATTTATGAAATGTCTGCGGACCGGGCGCCCAAGCAGGTGCCGGGCTCGCTGGACGAATCGCTGAATGCGCTGGAGCGCGACCACGCGTTCTTGCTCAAGGGCGATGTGTTCACGAAGGATGTGATCGACGTGTGGCTCGAGTACAAGCGGCAGGAGATCGACAAAGTCCGCCTGCGGCCGCATCCGTACGAGTTCTATCTGTACTTCGACGTGTAAGAATTGGGGACGTCCCTATTTTTGCGGGGCGCGGGCTTGTTCCTGTGCCCCGTTGTTGTTAGATATCGTTTTATTTGATTTTGGTATCTGTTTTGATCTATACTCATTCTAGGAGGTGAGAAGATGGCACGCACCGTTGTGGACTTAGACGACCTATTGGTGAGCAAGGCGAAGAAGCTGACGCATTTAACCAAGAAAGTTGACGTAGTCAATTTTGCATTGGCCGAGCTCATCCGCCAGCGAGAACGTCTCAAGATTCTTGGGCTGCGAGGAAAAATTGAGTGGCGAGGTGATCTCGATGCGATGCGGAGTCGACGCCAGTGATCCTCGTTGATAGCTCGGTCTGGATCGAGTTTCTGGCGCGCCGGCGGTCCGCCCATCAGGAACACCTCAGCACGTTAATCCAATTTCCTGACGCCATCCGAATTCCTGGGCCAGTCCTCCAAGAAGTGCTCCAAGGCCTCCAGGACGAGGCAGTTTTCCATCGAGTGGCTGACGATCTCCAGCGGTTTCCGGTTGTTCATGCCACCACAGGCACGTACGTATCGGCAGCGCGTTTGTATCGGACCCTCGCGGCTAAAGGCGCCACCGTCCCACCAGGGGATGTCACGATCGCGGCCATCGCGATCGAGTTCGGCGACGAACTCTACACGCTTGACCGTCATTTCCAGCGGATTGCGCAGCACTCTACCTTGCGTCTCCATCATCCGTAACTCAGGAGCATGTTCGAGACCTTTCGAGTCCCGGCGTGGAAACGATATGGGCTCCATGGAAAAAGAAAAAGGGGACATTCTGAATTATTCTACGGGTGCTGAGGGTGAACATATTGCGATGACAAGAAAACCAGAATGTCCCCTTTTTCTTTTTTTCCTTTTTTTCCATGCCCACAAAACCTAAGGACCGGCTACTCCGCAAGGATAAGGCATATGTGCTCCGGTTGGCCAAGGAGCACGACGTGCGCTTTATCCGCCTGTGGTTTACCGATATCCTCGGCGTGCTCAAGAGCGTCGCCATCACCATTAATGAGTTTGACAAGGCGCTCGAAGAGGGCGTCGGGTTCGACGGCTCTTCGATCGAGGGGTTCGCCCGGATCGACGAGTCGGACATGATCGCCTTGCCCGACCCCAGCACGTTCTGCCTCCTCCCGTGGCGGCCGAAAGAAAACGCGGTCGCGCGGATCTTCTGCGATGTGACCCACCCAGACGGCCGGCCGTTCGAAGGCGACCCCCGCCATGTCCTCAAACAGAACGTTGGGCGGGCCGCGAAACTGGGCTACACGTTCTATGTCGGGCCGGAGCTGGAGTTTTTTGTGTTCAAGAGCGCCGAGGCGCCCGTGCCGATCGACACAGGCGGCTATTTCGATCTCACCCCGCTGGATATGGCCTCCGATCTGCGGCGCGACATCATCCTGGCGATGGAGGAGATGGGCATCGGCGTCGAATATTCCCACCACGAAGCAGCACCCAGCCAGCACGAGATCGACTTCCGCTACACCGACGCGCTGACCATGGCCGATAACGTGATGACGTACCGCCTGGTCGTGAAGGAAATGGCGTACAAGCACGGGGTGTATGCCAGCTTCATGCCCAAGCCGCTGGCGGATCAGAACGGCTCCGGCATGCACGTGAACATGTCGCTCTTTCGCGGCGCACGTAACGCCTTTTATGACGCGAAAGACCCGCGGCATCTGTCCAACACGGCCAAACAATTTCTCGCCGGCGTGCTACGGCACATCCCGGAGCTGACGCTGGTGCTCAATCAATGGGTCAATTCGTATAAGCGCTTGGTGCCGGGGTTCGAGGCGCCGGTCTACGTGACGTGGGCCCAGCATAATCGCTCGAACCTGGTGCGCATTCCGATGTACAAGCCCAAAAAAGAAGAAGCCGCGCGTCTGGAGCTGCGCTCGCCTGATCCGGCCTGCAATCCGTACCTGGCCTTTAGCGTGATTTTGGCCGCCGGCCTCGACGGCATTGCGCGCCACGCCGCGCTGCCCGCACCGACCGAGGAAGACGCCTCCGCGCTGTCGGAGCCGGAGCGCGTCCGTCGGAGGATTGCGCGGTTGCCCGGCAGCCTGGGCGAGGCGATCGAGCTGGCGAGCCGCAGCACGCTCTTGCGCCGCGCGCTGGGCGACCATGTGTATGAGTCGTTCTTGAGAAATAAGCGCATTGAGTACGATCGCTTCCGCGCGGCCGTCACCGACTACGAACTCAAGACGTACCTCCCGCTGCTCTAGCGCCTTGCTGATGACGGCCAGACGCATCGATTTTTCAGAACCGCCCTCAGCCCGCGTGCCGGTGCTGGATAAAGGCAACCTGCATCGGGTCCTCAATACCCGGCATCTCTTTGCCATCGGCTACGGAGACGTCGGCTCGTCCATCTATTACGCCCTCGGCGTGACCACCCTGTACGCCCTCGGCGCGACCCCCTTAGCGCTGGCCTTGGCCGGTATCGTCTTCTTCTGCACGGTGCTGACTTATGCCGAGCTCTCGGCCGCGATGCCGGAGTCCGGCGGCTCGTGCAGCTTCGCGCGCCACGCGTTCAACGATCTCGTCTCCTTCATCGCCGGCTGGGCGCTGCTGTTGGACTACATCGTGACCATCGCCATCTCCGCCTATTCGATCGGGCCATACCTGCGGAATCTTCTGCCCGGCCTGCACGGAGCCGGCAACGTCCCGTTTACCTTGATGGTCTTAGCGCTCTTGCTCGCCATCAACATCGCGGGGATTAAAGAATCCACCCGCATTTCGCTGCTGCTGTGCACGTTCGACATCGTCACGCAAGTCGCGGTGATCGGGTTCGGCTTGGTGCTGATCATGGAGGTCCTGCACCCGCAACAATTCTGGGGACATCTGCAAGTCCTCTGGCATCATCTGCAAATTGGCGGGACGGATCCGGTGTGGTCGCCGACGTGGCCTCATTTCTGGAAAGGGGTCGGCATGGCGATGGTGGCCTACATCGGCATCGAGTCCATCTCGCAACTCTCCGGCGAGGCGCGCCATCCCAATGTGACCGTCCCCCGTGCCATGCTCACGACGATGGTCACGCTGTTCGTGCTCTACTTCGGGGTGTCGATGATTTCACTGTCGGTGCTCAACCCGCAAGAGCTGACCACCGTCTATTTGGAAGACCCGTTGGCCGGCATTGCCGCCTCCATGCCGTATGGGTGGGGGAGATATCTCGCCCCGTGGGTGGGGTTGTTGGGGGCGACGATTTTGTTTGTGGCGGCCAACGCGGGGTTAATCGGCGCCTCGCGGCTGACCTTTGCGATGAGCGAGCATTTTGGGCTGCCGCGGCTGTTTTATCGTCTGCATCCGAAGTTTAAGACGCCGTACATTTCGTTGATGGTGTTCACCGGCATCGCCGGGCTGATTGTGGTGGTGGCGCGCAACCTCACCCACATCGCCGATCTGTACAACTTCGGCGCCATGCTCTCGTTTGCCTTGGCGCATCTGTCTCTGATGGGGTTGCGCATTCGGCAGCCGGGGCTGGCGCGTCCGTTTAAGATCGGCTGGAACATCCCGGTGGGCAAGTACGAACTCCCGTTCACCTCCATCCTCGGCTTGCTGGGCACGGCGGCGGTGTGGGTGGATGTGATTCTCACCAAACCGGCTGGGCGAAACTTAGGATGCGTCTGGATCGGAGCGGGGTTGGTGCTGTATTTGTGGTACCGGCACCAGCAGAAGTTGCCGGTCGCCGCCCGAGTGGAATTAGAGAAGCTGATTATCCCCAGCCATAAGGACATCGTCATTCGGAAAATCCTCGTGCCGCTCACCAGCGTGTCCACGGCCGACACGACGCAATTCGCCGCGAAACTGGCGAAGGTGCACGGGGCCGACATCACGGCGCTGCACATCATCGAAATCCCCCCGTCGCTGCCGCTCGATACGTTCTTTCCTGAAAAGCTCGCGCTGGCGGATTCGCTGCTGCAGCAAGCCCAGGCGATCGGCCGCGAGTACGAAGTGCCGGTGGAAACCCAGATTCAGCAGGCGCGCTTTGCGGGTGAGACAATCGTCGATCTAGCCAAGGACGGCGGGTATGATGTGATTATCTTAACCGACACGCCGCGTTTGCTCGCGGCCGCGCCCGGGGTCACCACCTTCGGCACGACGGTGGAGTACGTGATGAAAAACGCCCCCTGCCGCGTCTGGCTCTTCACCGGGAAAAGCTAAGCGTCAGCGTTCAACTGCTCGTTGAGCTGGATCCAGCGGCGCTCTTCGTCCTGCAGACGCTGCGTCAACTCCTCAAAGCGCGTGGTGAGTTCGCGATTCCACGCGGCGGGATGCGCCATCAGCTCGATTTCGAGCGCGTCTTTCTCCGCACGGTAGCTGGCCTGCTGTTGCTCTGAGCGCTTGATCCGGCTAGCGAGCGCGCGCACGGCGGAGGCCCGTTGTTTGCGCAGATGATACGCCGATGGCGCGCGGGCCGCGCGCGGCCCGTCGGATGAGCCGCCCTGGCCTCCGGCCCTAGCGGGCCGTAGGCCCGGAGGGCCTCCGGCCAACTCCTGCCGCACGCGGAGCTCAAGATGGTAGACATACTCCGCGTAGCTGCCCGGATAGCGCACGACCGCGCCGTCTTTGACCTCCACGATTTCCGAGGCGACCAGGTTCACAAACGTCCGGTCGTGGCTGATGAACAAGATCGTGCCCTGGAACAGGCGCAACGCCGCCCCGAGGGCCTCCACCGTTTCGAAGTCCAAGTGGTTCGTGGGCTCATCCAAGAGCAGGACGGAGCGCTTCATGAGCAGCAGCCCGGCCAGGCACAGCCGCGCGCATTCCCCGCCGCTGAGCACCGAGACCGGCTTCTTCACGTCGTTGTCCTTAAAAAGAAACGAGCCGGCCATCGCCAGCACGTCCTGCCGGGTGACGGTATCGGCCGCGCGGCTTTCCAGATGGGTGAAGACGTCGTGGGCGGGATTCAGCGCGTCCACCACGTGCTGGGCATAATACGCGATCTCGCAGTGCGCGCGCCACGCATACGAGCCGCCCTTGGGCGCGAGATCTCCGGCGAGCGTACGCAACCACGTGGTTTTGCCCTGGCCGTTGTCGCCCAGCACGGCGACGCGGGCCCCGTGGTCGATCTCCATGCGGATCTGCTGAGCGACGAGCATGTCCGGATAGCCGATGGCCAGGTCTTCGCACCGGAACGCGCTGCCATGGCGCCGCGGCACGGCTGGAATTTTAATGTGGACGTGGCTCTGGGCGCTGTCTAAGTCGATGGGTTTGAGTTTCTCGATCTGTTTCATTTTTGAGCGCGCCTGGCTGGCCTTCGAGGCTTTGGCGTGGAAGCGGTCCACGAAGGCCTGGAGCTGTTTGCGTTTGCCCTCGAGGGTCTGGTTGTAGCTGATGGCGTGGGCTTCCTGCTCCTGCTTGAAGAGCAGGTATTCCTCGACGGTGCCAGGGTAGAGGGTCAGCCGGCCGTTCTCGGCTTCCAGCGTGTGGTCGCACGTTTTCTTCAGGAATTCACGGTCGTGCGAGACGATGAGAAACCCCCCGCGGAACGCTTGGAGGAACTCTTCCAGCAGGATCAGCGTGTTGAGGTCGAGGTAGTTGGACGGCTCATCCAGGATCAAGAAGTTCGGCTCGCGCAGGAGCATGGACGCGAGCTTGACGCGGGTTTGATAGCCGCCGGAGAGGCTGGTGACCGTGGCCTCCAGCAATTCGTGTTTGAGTTGGAATCGGCCGGCCACTTCGCCGCAGCGCCAGGCTTCCTCGCCGGTGTGGCGCATCAGAAAATCCAGCACGGTCTCCTCGGGGGTGAACGGGTCGTGCTGCTCCAAGTAGCTCAGCCGCAGCGTGGCGCTGGGAATCATCTCGCCGGAGTCGGCGGTGTCCTGGCCGATGATGAGTTTGCACAGGGTGGATTTGCCCGCACCATTGCGGCCGATGAAGCCGATCTTTTGGTCGGTGCTGAGCGTCGCACTCGCATCGTCGAAAATCACGCGCGGGCCGAAGCTCTTCCGGATGTTCTTCAACTGCAACAGGGCTGGCATGCTGGGGCTAGCGTAGAGCTTCTCGAAGATGGCGTCAAGAAATTGAGTACCGCCGGGCGCGCGTTTTGGGTATGCTGGCAGCAGCCATGAACACCTACGATGTGCTCGTGATCGGCGCGGGTGGTGCTGGCATGATGTGCGCCCTGCAGGCGGGCCGCCGGGGCCGGCGCGTGGCGCTGCTCGAGCATGCCCATATCCTCGGCCGCAAAATCCGGATCTCCGGTGGCGGGCGATGCAACTTCACGAATCTCGGCGCGAGCCCGGCGCAGTATGTGTCGAGCAATCCGGATTTTTGCCGGTCCGCCCTCGCGCGCTACACGCCGGACGATTTCGTGGAGCTGGTTCGCGCCCACGGCATCGCGTTCCATGAGAAAACGCTCGGGCGGCTGTTCTGCGATCGGTCCGCGCAGCAGATCATCGATTTGCTCGTTAAGGAATGCCGCGCGGCGGGCGTGGCCACGCTCCTGAACTGCCACGTGCAGGCGGTGACGCGGGCAGAGCGGTGGAGCGTGCAGACCAGCCGCGGCGCTTTCTCCGCGTCATCGCTGGTGATTGCGACGGGCGGGCTCTCCTTGCCCAAGATTGGTGCTAGCGACTTCGGCTATCGGATGGCCGCTCAATTCGGCGTGCGGGTGCAAGACACCGCTCCTGCGCTGGATGCGTTTGTGTTCGCTCCGCAGGACCAGCGGCGCTTGAGTCAGTTGGCGGGCGTGTCGCTGCCGGCGATGGTGTCCTGCGACGGCGTCAGTTTTCGCGAGCCGGTGTTGTTCACTCACACCGGGCTCAGCGGGCCCGCGGCGATTCAGGCGTCGCTGTACTGGCACACCGGACGCGTGGTGCACGTGGACTTGCTGCCGGACACCTCGGTCGAGGAGTTGCTCGGGTGGTTCGCGCAGCAGCGGGCAAGCGGGTCGCGCGCCACGCTCAAGACGCTGCTCGCCCTTCGGCTGCCCAAGCGCGTGGCCGAGCGTTTTTGCGAGCTGCGCCACGTCACGGACCAGCCGCTGGCCCAGCAATCAACCGACGCGCTGGAGGCGCTGTGCCGGGGCTTCAAGCCGTGGCGCTTCACGCCCCACAGCACCGTCGGCTATCGGACCGCTGAGGTGACGCGGGGCGGGGTCGACACGCACGCGCTCTCCTCCAAGACGATGGAGTGCAAGCACGTGCCCGGCCTGTATTTTATCGGCGAGGTGGTCGACGTCACGGGTTGGCTGGGCGGCTACAACTTCCAGTGGGCGTGGTCGTCCGGCTGGGCCGCCGGCCAGGCCGTGTAGGTATCGTCTCGTTCTGCTCCAACTCTTCCAGTACGCACGCGGCCGCGCGCTCCACCGCTCCGGGTAGGCCCAGGGCAGTTTTCACCGCTCGCAATCCTGTTTTCATTTCTTCCATCCGTGACGAATCGCGCAGCAGCCCTACCAGGGCTTCGGCGATGCGCGTGGGTTGCGCGCGATGCTGCACGAATTCCGGCACCAGCGCGCGGCCGGCGATCACATTAACCATCGCAATGTGCGGCACGCGCACCACCAGCTTCGCGGCCAGATAGGTCGGCCACGACGTGCGATAGACGACCACCATCGGCACGGCGTGCAAGGCCGCTTCCAGCGTGGCGGTGCCGGAGGCGATGACGGCCGCCTCCATCGCCGGCAGGCACTCGGCGAGCGGCCGCTGGGTGATGACGGCCTCGAAGCGAGAAGCGCGCGTCGCGGGGGCCAGCCATTCCGCGGCGATGCCGGGGGCTTGCGGAATGAGAAATTGCACCCCGGGCATGTGCCGCGCAATGCGGGCCGCGGCGCGGCAGAGCACGGGCAGGTGCCGGCGCACTTCCTGTCGTCGGGAGCCGGGCAGCAAGCCCACCGTCACGCGCCAGGGGTTCAGGCCGAGCCGTTGCTGGGCTGCCTCTTTTGATGGAGCCTCGGGCGCGTGTTCAACGACAAGCGGATGGCCCACCCAGGTGACCGGCACCCCGTGGCGCTGATAAAATGCCTCCTCGAATTTAAACAGCACGAGCATCCGATCGACGTCGCGCTTCACCCAGCGCATCCGGAACCGTCCCCACGCCCAGAGCTGCGGGCTGATGTAGTAGACGACGCGGCAGCCATAGCGCTTGGCCAGCGGGGCCAGAAACGGGAGATTAAAATCGCCGAAGTCGACCAGGAGCACCAGCGACGGATGCTGCGCGGCCAGATGGCGCTCGAAGGTGCGTCGAGCCTGGAGGAAATGGCGCAGATGGCGCGCCGCATCGAAGGGGCCGATGGCGGCGGTGCGCGTCAGCTCATCGAGCAGCGCCACACCCGCCTCGCGCATGGCCGGCCCACCCAGGCCTGAGAACTGTAGGTCCGGCTTCAGCCGGGCGAGCGCGCGAACCAGGTGCGCGGCGTGTCCATCACCCGACGGATCACCGGCCACAATGCAGATGCTTGACATATTTAGTCCATAGTCGACAGTCCATAGTCCATAGAAGAAGTTTTGTCTATCGACCATTGACTATGGTCCATGGACTGCTGTTGTGTGGTCTATCGACTATGGTCTATGGACTATGGACTGTGTTGTTCGCATGACGCGCTCGATCTTCAGCGCCAGGGCCAGGGCCGCGCGCGCATCTTCAGCAGAGACGCCGGCCTGCCCCGACTGATGGCGGGGCGCAGGCAGACGCGGCGGGCGGTTCGTGCGGACCGCATGCAGAAACGCGCGCACCTCCTCCTCCAGCGGGGGACGCGGCGTGACGGCCAGGGTGGTTCGCCGGATCGTGCGGCCGGTTTTGCGGGCCAGCTCCACCGTTTGATCCTTGTAGTTGATCGAGAGGTAGCAGTTTTCTTGGAAGAGGCGAATACGGCGGATCGCTTCATCGCTGATGCGGCTGGCGGTGAGATTCGCCACGCAGCCGGACGCAAACCGCAGGCGCACATTGGCGATGTCCTCGCTGGGGGAAAGCACCGCCACACCCACCGCATCGATGCGGGTCGGTTGGGCGCGCACCAAGGCCAGGACCAGGTCGAGGTCGTGGATCATCACATCCATGACGACGCTCACATCGGTGCCGCGGAAGGGATAGGGCGATAGGCGGTGCGCCTCGATGAAGCGCGGATGGGTGAGGTAGGCGCGTGCCGCGTGGACGGCGGCATTGAACCGCTCCACATGGCCGACTTGGAGGATCAGGCGCCTGCGGCGAGCGAGGGCGATCAGCTCATCGGCGTCTTGCAAGGTGGTGGCGAGCGGCTTTTCGATCAGCAGGTGGAGGCCGCCCTGCAGCAGCGGCTTGCCCACCGCATGGTGGAGGCTGGTCGGTACGCACACGCTGGCCGCATCCACGCGGCCGATCAGCGCGGCGGTGTGAGCGAGCGCCTCACAGCGGAGAGTGCGCGCGATCTCCTTGGCGCGCTTGAGGTTAACATCGCAGACCGCGACCAGCTCAACGCCGCGCAGCCGCCGATAAATCTGCGCATGGACGGCGCCGACATGGCCGACCCCCACCACCGCCACCCGGACAGGTCTCTGTGCCATGGGGGGAGTCTAACAGAATTGGTTGTCAGTCGTCAATGAGCGTGGTACAATGCCAACTTCCTATGCGAACGTACATCCGGCTCCTTGGCTTTATCAAGCCCCATGCCAAGCTCTTTGGCCTGGCCTTGCTGTGCATGGTGGGGTCCACCCTGCTCAATGGGGTGCAGACGGGCGCCTTCATCCCGCTGATTGACCGGGTCGTGGGCAACCATGCCATTCCCAGCCCGGCCTGGCTGCCTGCCTGGCTGGCCGGCACGGTGGCATGGATCAATGCCATTCCGGCCCTGAGCCTGCTGACCTTTTTTGCGTGCGCGATTCCCGTGCTGTTCCTGCTCAAGGGCGTGCTGGAGTTCCTCCAGACCTTCTATATGAATGACGCTTCGCAGCGCGTTATTTGCGACCTGCGCCAGAAAATGTTCGACAAATTTACCAGCCTCTCCTTGGACTATCATCTCACGCATCCTACCGGGTCCACCATGTCGCGCATTCTCTACGACACGGGCATGGTGCAAAACTCTCTCGCCGAGGGCTTGACGGACCTGGCGTTTCAGAGCATGCAGGTCGTGCTCTACCTGGGGATCGTGTTTACGTTGCATTGGCGATTGGCGCTGATGACGTTTGTGCTGGTGCCGTTGGTGGGCTATGCTACGGTGCGCGTGGGGCGGATATTGAAGAAGCTCTCGCGGCAGTCTCAGCAGGTGGCCGGAGAACTCAACTCGACCTTGCTGGAATCGCTGACCGGCATCCAGGTCATCCAAGCCTTCCTGATGGAGCAGACGGTGCGCATGAAATTTGCGGCGGATAACGGGCGGTTCTACCGCCTCACCCGCAAGATCCAAAAACGGATGAACTTCCTCACCCCCGTCACCGACGTGATCGGGGCCATCGCGGCGGCGGTGGTGTTTTGGGTGGGCGGGCGCGCCGTGCTGGCCCAAGAGCTGACGCTGGGCACCTTTTCCGCGTTTTTGTTTGCGATGATGTCGCTGATCCGGCCGTTTAAGCGGCTCGCGAAGCTGCACACCATCAATCAACAAGTGCTCGCGGCGGCCGACCGCATCTTCGACGTGCTGGATACCCAGCCGACCATTCAAGAGCGCCCCACCGCTCGGGCGCTCGCACCATTTCACACGGAGATTACGTACGACCGGGTCAATTTTCAATACGGGGATCGCCCCATCCTGCGGGGCATTTCACTGACCATTCGCCACGGCGAAACGGTGGCCCTGGTCGGCCCCAGCGGTGGCGGCAAGACCACCCTGGCGAATCTGCTGCTGCGGTTTTACGATCCGACCTCCGGCCGCGTCCTGCTGGATGGGGTGGACATCCGCCATGCGACGCTCGCGTCGTTGCGCAGCCAGATCGGCGTGGTCACACAGGCGACCACGTTGTTTCATGATACCGTGCGCGCGAACCTGGCCGCAGGCCGGCCGGAAGCGAATCTCTCGGACATCATCGACGCGGCGAAGGCGGCCAATGCGCATCCCTTCATCCAGCGCCTGCCGAAGGGCTATGATGCGGTGATCGGCGAGCGCGGCGAGACGCTCTCCGGCGGGGAGCGGCAGCGCCTGGCGCTGGCGCGTGCGCTGCTGAAACAGCCCGCCATCCTCGTGCTGGATGAGGCGACCAGCCAATTGGACTCGGAGTCGGAGCATCTGATTACTGAGGCCTTAGAGCGGCTCTGCCAGGGGCGCACCGTGTTGCTGATTGCGCACCGCCTCTCCACGGTGCGGTTGGCCCATCGGATTGTGGTGATCCAAGAAGGCCGGATTGTGGAGCAGGGTACCCATGAGGACCTGCTCAAGCACAGCGTCGTGTATCGGCGGCTGTGCGAATTGCAACTGATGGATGTGAAGGAAGGGATCGCATGACAACCTCCACGGAAGTGGTGCGCGAGCTGCTGGACGCGGGCGTGCACTTTGGGCATCAAACCAAGCGGTGGAATCCGAAGATGAAGCCGTTCATCTTCGGCCGCCGCTCGGGTATTTACGTCATCGACTTGGAGCAGACGGCCGCGCAGCTTGCGCGCGCCTGCACCTTCCTGCAGGGCGTGGCCGCCCGCGGCGAGCACATGCTGTTCGTCGGCACGAAGAAGCAGGCCAAGGCGATTGTGCAGGAGGCGGCGACGCGCTGCGGCATGCCGTATGTCATCAATCGGTGGATGGGCGGCACGCTGACCAACTTCCAGACGATCAAGCGGAACCTCGATCTGCTCAACAGCCTGCGCAAGCAGCGCGACGAGGGCTACTTCGAGCGGCTGATCAAGAAGGACGCCTCGCGGCTCTCGCGCCAACTCGCGAAACTGGAAAAGAGCTTCTCCGGCATTGCGATGATGGAGCGGCTGCCCGCGTGCGTGTATGTCATTGACCCCAAGCGCGAGCAAAACGCCGTGCATGAGGCGAATCGCCTGAAGATTCCCGTCGTCGCCATCTGCGACACCAATGCCGACCCGGATCTGATCGCGTATCCGATTCCCGGAAACGACGACGCGCTCCGCTCCATCCGGCTGATTACCACTAAGCTGACCGACACGATGCTTGAGGCCCGCCGCGCCGCGGGGCTGCCCGATCTGTTGCAGGCGGCGTCCGACGAGGCTGCGGCCGGCGTAGCCGAAGCGGCCCCCGTGCCCCCCGCTGAGGCCCCGGTGGAGTGATGGGGGTCAGTCTCGATCGGATCCGCGCCCTGCGTGAAAAAACCAGCGCGTCACTCAAGGACGTTCGCGAGGCGCTGGAATCCTCAGGCGGCGACGAGGCGAAAGCGCTGGAGTTTTTGCGCGCGCGCGGCGCGCAGATCGCCAGTGCGCGCCAGGGGCGCGCCACCGGCCAGGGCCGCGTGGAAGCGTACGTGCACCACGACGGGCGCCTGGGGGCGATCGTTGAGGTGGATTGCGAAACGGACTTCGTGGCTCGCACCGATGATTTTCTGCGCTTCTGCCGCGATGTGGCGATGCAGGTCGCCTCGATGAACCCGGCCTCTCCGTCGGCGCTGCTGGAGCAGCCCTTCGTCAAAGATGCAAAGACGACGATTAACGATTTGCTCAATGGCCTCATCGCCACAACCGGCGAGAAGGTGGTCATCCGGCGCTATATGCGATTCATGGTCGGAGACGCGGTGTCCGCCTAATGCCAGCGGCACGCGCGCAGCGCCGCCCCTCCCCCCCGCCATCGACCGGCGGGGTGCTCAAGTACAAGCGTATCGTCTTGAAGCTCAGCGGCGAAGCGCTGCAAGGCAAGCTGGGCTTCGGGATTGATGCGAAGGTGCTCGACATTCTCGCCCGCCAAATCAAAGAGAGTAAAGAGTTGGGCGTGCAGATCACCGTGGTCGTCGGAGGCGGCAACATCTTCCGCGGCCTGAAAACATCTTCCGCCACCGGCATGGAGCGGGCCACCGCCGACTACATGGGCATGCTCGCCACGGCCATCAACGGCCTGGCCCTGCAAGATGCCCTCGAGCGCGCCGGCGTGCCCACTCGCGTGCAGTCGGCCATTGAAATCGCCAAAGTGGCCGAGCCGTACATCCGCCGCCGCGCCATTCGCCATCTGGAAAAAGGCCGGGTGGTCATTTTCGTCGGCGGCATCGGCAGCCCGTTCTTTACCACCGACACCACCGCCGCCCTGCGCGCGATGGAAATCGGGGCCGACGTCGTCCTGAAGGCGACCAATGTGGATGGGGTCTATTCTGCCGATCCGATGGTGGACAAGTCGGCCAAAAAATACACGCGCGTGACGTTTACCGACGTGCTCAAGCGCCGCCTGCAGGTGATGGATGCGACGGCGATCAGCCTCTGTCGTGAGAACAGCCTCCCCATCATCGTGTTCAATCTGCACCGGCCCGGCAACATTCTGCGGGCGGTGCGGGGTGAAGCCATCGGCACCCTGGTGACCAACTAATGTTGCCACTCCAGCAGTTCATTTACGACGCGGAAGAGAAGATGAAAAAGTCGATCGCCTCCGTCATCCGCCAGTTTGGCGAGGTGCGCGGCGGGCGGGCGAACCCGTCCCTCGTCGAGCATTTGACGATCGCCTATTACGGCACGCCCACGCCGCTGAAGCAGCTCGCCGCCATTACCGCACCCGATGCGCGCATGCTGGTCGTGCAGCCGTGGGATGCGAACGCGCTGCCGGAGATCGAGAAGGCGCTCTTGCAGTCGGAGTTGGGGGTGACCCCGGTGCGCGATGGCAAACTGCTGCGCCTGCCGGTGCCGCCGCTGACGGCTCAGCGCCGGCAGGACCTGACGAAACTCGTGCATAAGATGGCCGAGGAGGATCGCGTGTCGATTCGCACGCTCCGCCGCGACGCCAATGAGCACATTAAAAAACTGAAGTCCGACAAGCAAACCAGCGAAGACGACGCCTTCAAAGCGCAGACCGCCATTCAGAAGCTCACCGACAAGTACATCGCCCAGATCGACGAGCTGCTCAAGGCCAAAGAGCAAGAGCTCCTCTCCGCATAACGTCGTTTTCGCCCGTCTGCCTGTCCGTCGGAATCGATAGCGTCTCAGTTTGAGTCTAAGAGGAAAGTTCATTTGGCATGACGTGTGCTATAATCCCTCATGCGCATACGGTGGCCGAGGTGTTCCTATCGCATATTCATCATCAACGCCATTCTGACGTTAATTTTTGTTTGGTTGCTAGGGATGGCTTTTGAGGGATTTCCTGTCCGAATTGAGATTAAGCACTCTGGCATGATCTTCTCAAATCACTAATTGACCTTTTCCAGATGAAGCGCTCAAGCAAGCCCCCCAAGACCCCAATCAAGCCGCTGCGTGGATTGTAGCGTCCGCGACTGGTCAGAATCCACCACCTATGCGGGGGAAGAATCCGGCCGCCGTTGTGCTTGGAAGATTGGGGGGGTTGAAGGGGGGGAAAGCGCGAGCTGCTCGGCTGAGTGCGAAACGACGACGACAGATTGCACGAAAAGCAGCACAGCGCCCGCATTTCCCGCTCCCTTGACAAGCCGACCTCGGTACCCTAAGCTGAGAGCATCCTCAGGGATGGCACCAGAACCATCCTGTTGTGCCTCGTACAGCGAAGGGGGAGGTTCCGCGTCAGGTATACTATGGGTAGGTCGCAAACAGGCACTATCGTTCTTTTTACTCAGGTTTGTCCGCGCATCAACCGAGGGGTGAAGCTAGAAAAACAGACATGGGAGAATCATATCGTCCCAGCACACCCACAGGTTGCCGGACACCTGTCCCTCATCCAAAACATCATTAAGACGAGCGACGAACAGCAACCTATTTGGCAGAAGGCGAACAATCCGAAGAAACTATGTATTGTGAGACAAGTGCCACAGTTCTTACCAGAGAACAGTCTCATCCTGATTGCACTGGAGGTCTACTCTGACAGCATGGCAGTGGTGACGTCGGTGTATCCTGTTGCTGAGTTGCCGTCGCAAGAGAAGGGGTTCAAACGACTATGACCGCACAAGAGATTCGGATCAATCGGGATGTTGATCATGACATACTCTACGTGCTGAAGATGGGCGCAGACCCTAAGACTACGACGAATGTGATTGTCAATGCTAATGTCACGTTGCGTTTAAACAAGACTAAGGAAATCGTCGGCTTCATTATTGATGAGTTTTCTGTCGTATGCGCGGACTGGAAGGGTTACGACGAGTACCACGTGATGGAGGAATTTGATCGGATTCTCAATGTCCTGAACGATAAGTGTGCTCGCACGCTTACTTCTCAAGCCACCCCAGCAGCAGAAACCTCTGCCGCGTAAGTCTCCCAAAAACAGGTTGGGCGGGGTTACCCCCGCCCTGGTCCTCCCAATCGCAAGCAACTGGAAGGAAGTTAACAGTATTTTGCCCGAAACGGTCCTCTTTGTCAACCCTCAAAGAAAGTATAGCATATAGCGCCTCAGCACAATCCGAAATCCACAGGCAGTTTTCCACGTCTCTTGTTATAATACCTTGCCGAATTGCTGTTCTTTTATAATTTGGGCCGCTAGCTCACCAGGTAGAGCAACAGCCTCGATAGAGGGCCACTGCCAGGCAACTGGCAGATGCAAATCCCGGAACATGCGGGGATCTCTGAGTATCCGAAGGTACCCAAACGGGTCATAAGCCGACGGTGCAGACAATCCGCAGCCAAGCCCCGCCATCGGCGGGGAAGGTTCAACGACTATAATCGGGATCCCGCCTACTTCTATCTTCCATCGGAGGAAGGCGGGAATGGGATAGTCTGATCTGCATGGCGACATGCAGCTAACACCATGTTTAAGCTGTGGGTACTGGGTTCGAGTCCCAGGCGGCCCACCACTTGTTCGCCTTTTGGCGAACAAGTGATCCCGAGGATTTGAAATGACGTGGTACGTCTATCTGGCTGAATGTGCAGACGGCTCGCTCTACACTGGCGTGACGACGAATCTGAACAAACGCCTCCGCGACCATAACGCGGGGCGCGGGTCGGTGTACGTGCGGAGCAGAGGCGGCGCCTCGCTGACGTACTCGGAGCGTTGCGCCACTCGTTCCACGGCTCAGCGACGAGAATGTCACATCAAGTCATTAACTCGGCAGGACAAACTGGCCCTGATGAAAGGCAAGCGATGCACGACCTAAAACTGTTACGCGAGCAGCCGGAGCGGCTGCGCGAGGCGCTGAAGCGCCGCAAGCATTCGTTCAATCTCGACGCGCTCCTCACCATGGAGCAGCAGCGTCGGCAGCTCCTCATCTCCATCGAAACCGATCGCCACGCGCTCAAGGGACAGTCGGATACGTTCGCCAAACAGCCGGATAAACGCGGCGGCCCGCCCGCGGCGCTAAAGACGCTTTCTGACGACATTTCGCGCCGGGAGCGGCAGCTCAAAACGTTCGAGGAGACGATCCGCGAGCAGCTCGCCTATCTGCCGAACGTTCCGCAGGCCTCGGTGCCCACCGGCGATTCGACGGCGAATCAGATCCTCCGCACTATCGGCAAGCCCTCGGCGTTTGGCTTCACGCCGAAGACGCACCTGGAGCTTGGGCAGTCGCTTGGCGTGCTCGACTTGGAGCGCGCGGCGAAAATCACCGGCTCGCACTTTCCGCTCTTGCTCGGCGCCGGGGCGCGCCTGGAGCGGGCGCTGATCAACTGGATGCTGGATGTGCACGCGCAGGAGCACGGCTACACCGAGGTGTGGCCGCCGCTGCTGGTCAACCGCGCGTCGATGTTCGGCACCGGCCAGTTGCCCAAGTTTGAAGAAGACATGTATCGCCTCAAGGATGACGACCTGTTTTTGGTGCCCACCGCCGAAGTGCCGGTGACGAACCTGCATCGCGACGAGGTGCTGGATGAGGCGCGCCTGCCCCTGGCGTACGCGGCCTACACGCCGTGCTTCCGTCGAGAGGCCGGCTCCTACGGGAAAGAGACGAAGGGCCTCACGCGCGTGCATCAGTTTGACAAAGTCGAGCTGGTGCGCTTTGCCACGCCGGAGACCTCTGCCCAAGAGCACGAGCGCCTTCTGCAGCACGCAGAGACGATTTTGCAGCGGCTGGGGCTGCACTATCGCGTGGTGTGCTTAGCCAGCGGCGATTTGGGATTCTCGGCGGCAAAGTGTTATGACCTCGAAGCGTGGGCGCCGGGACTGGGCCAATTTTTGGAAGTGTCGAGTTGCAGCAACTTCGAGGCGTTTCAGGCGCGGCGGGCGAACATTCGGTTCCGTCGTCACGCGACCAAGAAATTAGAGTTCCTTCACACCCTGAATGGCTCCGGCGTGGCGCTGGCGCGCACGCTGATCTGCCTGCTGGAAACGCATCAGCAGGCCGACGGGCACGTGGTGATTCCTGAACCGCTTCGTCCTTATCTGAATGGGCAAGATCGTCTCTAAGATTCAGACGGTATTCGGCCGGGTGATCAAGGCGATCGTGGTCGCCGCGCTGATTCCCGTGGCCGTGGGGCTGCTGGTGGGCGTGCTGGAGCAGTTCCAATCGGCCAGCGTCTCAGGGGTCAACGTGGCGCGGTGGCTGGCGTGGGGGTTTTGCACCTACTTGGGCGTGCACATTTTGCTGTATCGTCCGGCACCCCTGTTTCGCATCAGCCGGACGATGTTTTCTACGTTGGCGGTATGGCTTTTCGGCGGCCAGGTAGCCAGTGTTGAGCAGTCCGGGCGGTCCAAAGGGAAGAAAGGCGCGGCGAAATCGGAAAGCGGTGGCGGCGCGCAGGGTTCAGCGCTGGTCGCTTTCAGCCCGTACGTGATTCCGCTCTACACGGTGCTGGCGTGTCTGCTGGGCTGGGCGCTGCGGCAGTGGACCGGGCGCTTGTGGGTGGAGGCGGCGATGGGCGCACCGATCAGCGCGCTGATCGGTGCGACCGTGGCGTTTCACTGGCTGATGACGGCCGATGAGCTGCAGCAGCAGCGCGACCAGTGGCATCTGGAAACCTATGTGCTGGCGCTCTGCCTGGTGTTTCTTCTCACACTGGGCATCACTGCTGCGTGCGTGCCGTGGGCGCTGCCGGAGTTTTCCGTCGGGCAGGCGTTCTCGGATGGCCTGGCGCGCACCCACGCGATCTACTCAACGGTGTGGCAGCACCTATTTTTATGAGGAGGAGTGGCTGAGAGGACGAAAGCAGCGGTCTTGAAAACCGCCGTCCACGCAAGTGGACCGTAGGTTCGAATCCTACCTCCTCCGCCATCAGTTCGGTAGTGTTGGAGAGGTACGCAAGTGGTTGACGCGGCCGCTCTCGAAAAGCGGTAGGGGCGCAAGTCCCTCGTGGGTTCGAATCCCACCCTCTCCGTTGTTTTTTCCCGACAAGGGAAAAACAACGGATGCTGAATGCGCGCAGCCGAGCGACGAGTGAGGCCGCGCAGGAAGCGCCGTGATCATTCAGGTTGGTTTCGTCTATAATGGGAGAGGTCGCGTAGTGGCTGAGCGCACACGCCTGGAAAGCGTGTAGACCTCGAAAGGGGTTTCGTGGGTTCGAATCCCACCCTCTCCGGGTTTGCCAGAGTCTGTGACGCGCCAATAGCTCAGTTGGATAGAGCGTCGGCCTGCGGAGCCGAAGGTCGGTGGTTCGAACCCACCTTGGCGCACGTTTTCTCATGATGACAGCGAAGATTGACGAACAATATATGCGCGAGGCCTTGAAGGAGGCCGAGCGGGCGCTGATCGCCCGCGAAAAGCCGGTGGGGGCGATCATCGTGCAGAAAACCCGTATACTCGCCCGCGCCACCCATCAAACGAAAACGCTGCGCGATCCCACCGCGCACGCGGCCATCATCGCCATCACCCAGGCGGCGAATGCGCTCCAATCGAGCCAGCTCGAGGGCGCGACGCTGTACGTCACCCAGGAGCCGTGTGTCATGTGCACGGGGGCGATCTTGCTGGCCGGCATCTCGCGCCTGGTCTTCGGCACTGAGGATGTGCGGCAGGGCGCGTGCGGCTCGGCCATCAATGTGCCCGGCAACGAGCGGATCAATAAAAAACTGAGCGTGACCAGGGGCGTGCTGGTCTCGGAGTGCGCGGCGATGCTGCGCAAGGCCCCCGTCGGCGCCCGCGCCTAAGTGATGAGAGTTGCATTCGCGCCCGGACGACAACAGGACTTCCTCGAAGACGTCCAGCGGGCAACAGGTGCGGATGCCCAGATGCTTGCAGGCCGTATAGGCGTGCACGCACGAACCTTTCGAGATTGGCGACGAGAGAAATGGCAGATGGATGATGTCTCGTTGAATCGCCTCTGTCGGCTGGCGGCTCTACCAACGCCGCGCGATGTGACGGTGTTGCCTGAGCATTGGAGCGTGCAGAAAGCCGCTCGCTTGGGCGGGCTACGGCGCTTTCAACTACATGGCTCACCCGGAACGCTTGAAGGAAGAAGGCGGGGAGGAAGGACAACTCAGCAACGATTCAAAGACAATCCTGAGCACTTCAAGGCACTGGGAGTTGCGGTTCGTAAGAGAATTCGCACGCCCTCGTTCTCAGCCGACCTCGCTGAGTTCATTGGTATTATGCTTGGAGATGGTGGAATCACCGATTATCAGATAAAAGTTTCTTTCGATAAGGTGTTGGACGCAGATTACGCGGATTACGTGAGTCGCCTCATCAGACGGTTGTTCGGTCTCACATCCGGAAGAAGTGTTGATCCACATGACCATGCGTTAGATCTCGTGTGTTCAAGTGTTCAGTGTGTTGAGTTGCTCGAATCTTTTGGGTTGAAGCGAGGGAATAAGGTACGCCAGCAAGTCGATCTTCCTGATTGGATATGGCGAAAGGATGCGTATCGGGTAGCTTGTCTACGTGGTTTGATAGATACGGACGGTTCCGTGTATCGCCATCGGTATGTTGTGAACGGCAAGACGTATAGCTATGTGAAACTATGCTTTGCCAGCCGTTCTCAACCGCTCCTCTCTTCGGCGAAACGTCTCTTTGAGTCGCTTCAATTCTTTCCGACAATCCATTGCGCCGGAGACAGTCTCTATTTGCATGACACAGCAGCCGTCAGGCGCTATTTTTCGCTCGTAGGTACTCACCATCCGAGATATCTGAGACGGTTCAAAGAATATACAGGAGAGGTACGCAAGAGGCTGACGCGAGCGGTTTGCTAAACCGTTGTACTGGGGTAACCCGGTACCGAGGGTTCGAATCCCTCCCTCTCCGCCAGTTTTTAAAGTGAACCGTCCGACGAGAGCCAACTGGATTTTTGACTTGAGTAGAAGGGGATCCGAACTTTTTTGAGGAGTAAAGGTACTCTAAAACGGCCTAAGGTAAGGAGGAAACAAAATGTCTCACAAAAGAATTATTTTTTCAATCTTGGTAATTTCCGCGGCTTTGTGTTTTGGCAGTCCTATTTATGCCGAAACTAACAATCAAATTGAACAAGAGAGTGTAAAAGTTTCGATTACCCCATGGCCAAAGTATCAGTTTACGGATGCGCCGGATCTTAGCAGTATATTAATTAAAGGTAGCTGGATTGGTGATGCAGGCGGGCAGTTTGTTTATAACGGAACACCAACTGTAAATACTGTCGATATTTATTGCAATAAATCCGATGGCGTATGTATTGAATCTAGGGCGGAGGTAAGCCCAGTGTCAGGGAATTTAATGGTTCAGTCATTTGTGTATCAAATAAATAAATGGGATAAGGATGGAGTCGAAGCTTATCAAAAATCAGACCCCTATAGCGTTATGGGGCATTCTATAGGTGGCGGAGGATTAACTTTGCGCATAGATCGTAATAATAAAACAGCCGTTTTGATTGGTGAATATGAAACAGATGGGAAAAAGGGTATATGGAACGCCCATTTGGACAGCGGAGAAAAACTTATGGCGACTTACAACAGTAAGCAGAAAAAATAAAGGCCATTTAAGAACGTGTGGATATGAAAGAAAGCACAATTTTTGATGGTGAAAAGAAAATCTGAAGAGAAAAAAGCCCGGCAAAAGCGGACACGCCTCCGATCTACGTCACGCTGGCGAGGAAGTATCGGCCGGCGAGCCTGGACGAGCTGATCGGCCAGCCGCATGTGACGGCCACGCTGGGCAAGGCCATCAACAGCGGGCGCATCGGCCAGGCGTATCTCTTCGCCGGCCAGCGCGGCGCCGCCATTGTTGACGCTCAGGCGAACCCTGGCAGGTAAAATGAGTCAGGGCTCGCCATGAGTGAGCCAAGGTGGTGTGTGTATGAAAAATAAAGCGGTGTACATTATTGCGGGACCGAATGGATCGGGCAAAACGACGTTTGCCAGGATGTTCTTACCCGAATATGTGAATTGTCCGAATTTTGTAAATGCCGATCTTATTGCTCAAGGGTTAGCTCCGTTTGAGCCTCGCGCTGCTGCTATTAAAGCCGGCAAGCTCGTGCTTCAGCAAATCCATGACTATGCCAAGCGTGGCATTGATTTTGCATTTGAAACAACGTTATCCGGTAAATCCTACGTCAGTTTACTCGCCGAGTTAAGAGAGAAAGGTTATGCGTTGCATCTTTTCTTTCTCTGGCTTCCTAGCGCAGAATTGGCAATAGCCCGTATTAAAGACCGAGTTGCAGAAGGCGGGCATCATGTGCCTGCTGAAGATGTCCGGAGAAGATTTGCGCGCGGGATGAATAATTTTTTCAGCTTATATGAGCCGTTGCTTGATTCTTGGATGCTCTTTGATAATTCAAAGGCAACACCTCTCTTGATCGCGAAAAAACGAAACGGTCATACAGAAGTGATGCGTGATGATTTATTTGCGATGGTTCAAAGAAGCGCGAGGTCATAAATGAAAAAAAGAATGTCGTTGCAGGATAAAGCCGAAGCGGCATTAAAAAAAGCGGTGCGTGGAGTTGTGGACCGGCATAAAAAATCAGGCCGTCCGCTTGCGGTATGGGAGAATGGAAAAATCGTCCGGATGTCTCCAGATGCAGTGAAGTAAGGACAAGATGACGTGAAGGCCAACACTGCTCCAACTAAAAAGAAGAGCCAGGTACAAGCGGAAGCGCTTCCGGTCTACGTCACGCTGGCGAGGAAGTATCGGCCGAAGAGCTTGGAAGAGCTCCTCGGCCAGCCGCATGTGACGGCCACGCTGGGCAAGGCCATTGACACCGGCCGCATCGGCCAGGCCTATCTGTTTGCCGGCCAGCGCGGCGTGGGCAAGACCTCAGCGGCGCGCATCCTGGCCAAGGCGCTCAACTGCGCCAACGGCCCCACGCCCTCCCCGTGCCAGCGCTGCCCCAGTTGCCAGTCCATCGCCAATGGCACCAGCCTTGATGTGATCGAAATTGACGGCGCCTCCAACCGCGGCATCGAGGACATCCGCGCGTTGCGCGAGACGGTCAAATACTCCCCCACGCACGGGGCGTATCGCATCTACATCATCGATGAGGTGCACCAGATCACCCACGATGCCTTCAACGCGCTGCTCAAAACGCTCGAAGAGCCGCCGGCCCATGTGAAGTTTATCTTCGCCACCACCGTGCCGCAGAAAGTGCCGCCGACGATCCTCTCGCGCTGCCAGCGCTTCGACTTTCGGCGCATCGACACCAAGACGCTGGTGGCGGCGCTGACCCGCATCGCCAAGCAGGAACAACTCGCCATCGAGGAGGCGGCGCTGTATGCGATCGCGCGCGCCTCCGAGGGCAGCTTGCGCGACGCCGAAGTGATCCTCGAACAAATGGCCAGTTTTTCTGAGGGCCGCATCGGCGAGGCTGATGTGACCCAGTTGCTCGGCGCGGTGGAGCACGCCGCGGTGCACGCGCTGGCGCACGCGCTGTTTACGCATGATGCGAGTGCGGCCCTCACGCTCCTGACGCAGCAGCTGCAGCAGGGCAAGGAGCCGGCTCAGGTGCTGGTGAGCCTGGTGACCCATCTGCGCAACCTCTTGCTGCTGCGCATCGACGCCTCGCCGCAGTCGAAGGTGGCGCAGCTGATCGAATTGCCCGAGGAGGCCGTGGCCGCGCTGCGCGAGCAGGCCGCGCGCACCTCGGCGGAAGAATTGCTGGTGATGTCGCAACTGCTGACCGGCGCGTACGAGCTGATCCGCCGCAGCCCGTTTGCGCAGACGGTGCTGGAGCTGACCGTGATCCGCTTGGCGACGCGCGAGTCGTGGGCGTCGATCGAGCAGCTGATCGAGCGGCTTGAGCAACTCTCGCGCGCCCCCGCGTCGCCGCCTGCGCCGCGCGAGGAGGCCATCATCCAGCCCGACGACGAGCCTGAGCCGGCCGAAGCGCCAGCCCCCATGGCCGAGACGTCCACGCAGGCCGGGGCGATGTCGTTGGAGCAGCTCAACCGCCATTGGCCGCAGGTGATGGAGTCCATCGCCAAACAGAAGATGTCGCTCGCCGCCTACCTGGCTGAGGCCAAGCCGATGGGCATCGCCGGCCAGTGCGTGCAGATCGGCCTGCCCGCCTCTGCGCTGCACCGGGAAGTGCTCAGCGCGCCGGATCATCTGCGGGTGGTCGAGCAGGCGCTCGAAGCGATCTGCGCCTGCTCGCTGCAGGTCTCCTACACCGCGCTGCCGGCCTCGGCCCGCGGCGAGGCCGCCACCCCGTGGCTCGTCTCAGCCGCCGCGTCTCCGTCCACGTCGCCGATCGTGCAGGACATCGTGCAGTTATTTAACGCCACCATCATCCAGAAGTCCTCCGCGCCGTGATGGCCAGCTATGCCAAGCCGCTGCTGCGCCTGCTCGATGCGCTGGGGCGGCTGCCCGGCATCGGCCCGCGTTCGGCCGAGCGCATTGCGTTTCATCTGCTGCGCCTGCCCAAGGAAGAGGCCCGGCAATTGGCCCAGGCCCTCATCGATGTGAAGGAGCAACTGCGCTTTTGCGACATCTGTTTTAACCTCAGTGAAGCCGCTCGCTGCACGGTGTGCGAAGACTCGACCCGCGATGCCTCGATCATCTGCGTGGTCGAAGAGCCGAAAGACGTGCTGTCGATTGAGCGGACCGGCACCTTCCGAGGCTTGTATCACGTGCTGCTGGGCGCCATCGCCCCGCTGGATGGCATCGGGCCGGAGCTGCTGAAGATCGATGCCTTGCTCGCGCGTCTGGCCGATGGGGCGGTGCGGGAAGTGGTGATTGCCACCGACGCTGATAAAGACGGCGAAACCACCTCGGCGTATCTGTCCAAGCTGCTGCGCGGCCGCGAGGGGTTGAAGCTCACCCGGCTGGCCTCGGGCATTCCGGTGGGCAGCCACCTCGAATACGCCGACCAGGCCACCCTCTCGTGCGCCCTCGAAGGCCGCCGCATCATCGGGTAGCCGAGACACCCGTGCAACGAAGTGGGGCGGCAGCGGGGAGGACGTGCTCTTGCAAGAAAGCCATCGTCCGGTTTTCCGCCCAGGGCACGGGGCGCCCCGGACACGCGCCAGATAAAAATCCTGCATGACCGCCCTCCGGTACGAAGGCGGCGTGCAGCGCCGGATTCCCCCCCACCGTTCGTGTGGGCAAGGCGTCGGCCGGAAAGAACGGATCGTCCTCGGCGTTGATGAGCAGGGGGGGCCGCCGAATTGCGCTCAGCCGGCTGGCGGAGCTGGACGATTGCCAATACGCCTGGCCGTCCGGGAAGCCATGCAGGGGGCCGGTGACAACGTGATCAAATTCCGCCAGGGTCCGCACCGCGCCCAGCCGCGCGGGATCCACCATGTCCGGATACCGTGCCAGCTTCGCCAGCATTTTCTGCTTGAGGCTGCGCACAAAATTTCGCATGGAGAGCCGGCTCAGGCCGTGCTCCATATACCGCACCGCAATCCCCAAATCAAAGGGGGTCGAAATCGCGCCGGCCGCGCGCACTTGGTGCGGCACACGCGCTCCGTGCTCGCCAAAATATTTCAGGACGACATTGCCTCCGAGTGATACCCCGACACAGCCCACGGCGCGCGCGGGCTGTTCCGCGATCACCCGGTCGATCACCCACCCAAGTTCGGCGCTGTCTCCTCCATGATAGGCGCGGCGCAGCCGGTTGGATTCACCGCTGCAGGAACGAAAGTTGACGCCCACCGCTGCCCATCCGAGGCGATGGGCCGCGGCCATCAACCCAAGGACCGGCTTGGATCGTGAGGACCCCTCGAGTCCATGCAGCACAATCAACGCTGGAGCGCTCGCGGTCCCCTCAACGCGATCGATGTCCAGGAAATCTCCATCCGGCGTTTCCCATCGCTCACGCCGAAGCGGCACCTGCGGAGTCGGACGGAACAAAGCGCCCCACAGGGTCTGCGCGTGCGGCCCCCGGCACCACCAGGCTGGGTGAAACGATGGGATCATCTTCCTTCCAGGTGCTGCCGGTAAGCCTCGGTGATCTGCCGGGCATCGCGCGGCATCACTTTGTCATCGGCGTCATGAGGTTCAAGCCGGCGCGCGCTCGCTCGCCGGACCCGCTCGTAGAAGGCCTGCACGGACAGGACGCGGGCGCCGAAGGCCCGCGCGTTGTTGAAGACCTCGTTGTCGTTCGACACCACGACGCATCGGCTGCGGCCGCCCTGGGCTTCGATCACGCGCAAGATCCGCGTGTCCGCCTCTTCCGGCTGCTGCGTGAAGAGCACCGTCACGCTGCCGTGCTGCTGTTCGGGGGAGCCGTACGTCTCGGTCTCCCTTCCATCAAATACCACATAGAGCCGTCCCAGATCCCCACGCCGCGCCCGATACTCCTGGCACAGGCGCACCAGCGCCTCACGCGCTGCTTGCAAGCTTCGATCCATGTGCTGTGCCAGCTCCGGCACCGCATGGATCACGTTGTAGCCGTCAAGAATCAGGGTCATCATGGGCAAGCATCTCCTCCGCAAGCTGGTTCGCCTTGGCCTCGCCAAAGAGCGTCTTGACCAGCGCCAGCGCGAACTCAAGCGCGGTCCCCGGGCCGCGGCTGGTCAGGCACGGCCCATCGATTACGACGCGCGAGGCGACGGCTTGCTGGTTCGCCAGCCGTTCGGAAAAACCCGGATAGGCGGTCGCGCGCCGTCCACCGAGCAAGCCGTGATGCTCCAGCACCACGGCGGGGGACGCGCAAATGGCGCCATAGGGCTTGTTCGCTTGTTGGTGGCGCGTGAGCAACTCGATCAGCGGCGTGCTGTCTCGCAGACGCTCCGCCCCCGGCATGCCGCCCGGCAGCACGATGAGATCGTAGGACTCGTGAGCGCAGTCGCTGATGAGCCGGTCAGCGACGAGCCTGACCGCATGCGCGGTCGTGATCTCGTGCTGCGCTTCCACCGAGGCCACCGTCACCACCGCTCCCGCGCGCCGCAGCGTGTCAATCAGGGCGATCGCTTCCAATTCCTCCGTGCCATGAGCGATGGGAATCAGCACCGTCTTGGCCATCCAACACCTCCGGGTTGTCGTCGCTTCCTTCGCCATCTATTGTAGGCAGCGTGACGGGCTCGCGCCATTTTTGCCTACCCGATGAGCGCCCACAGGAGTACAATACCAGCTATTCCCCGGTAGCTCAGTTGGTAGAGCGGCTGACTGTGAACGGGGCGGGAGCAGTGGTGGAGAATAGGCGCTACGCAGATCGCCGGATCTATATGATCGCCGCCGTCCGAAAGCGGCGTCGAAAGGTTCGGATCATGGCTGTGGCCTACAAGGGCGGCAAATGCAGCCGCTGCGGCTACAGTCGCTGCATTGAGGCGCTCGAGTTTCATCACGTGGACTCCTCGCAAAAAGACTTCGGGATTTCCCAAGATGGGTACACCCGAAGTTGGGAGCGAGTCCGACGGGAACTCGACAAGTGCGTCCTCTTATGCGCTAATTGCCACCGCGAACTTCATGCCTCAGCGCAGCTTTCCGCCGAAAGACGGAATGAAACTGCGGGTGAACTCAGGGAAGCCTGTCCTCCTCCGCATGGGGAGCATGGTAATCCTGAGCCAAGCCTTGCACTCAACCGAGTTGCAAGGAAGGTGCAGAGACTAAGCGCCCGCCACCTGTATCCCGCCGAGAGGCGGGAATGGTGAAGAGATAGTCCAGGCCTTGCGGAAACGCAGGGGCACACTGTAATCAGCATGTCCCAGGTTCGAGTCCTGGCCGGGGAGCCATTATTGTTTTGGGCAAAACATTGCCCAGAGCGTGACGGCGGCATCAGGAGCGAAAATCCGATGCCGCCGTTAACGCTTCTCGGAGGGAGAGGCGTTGCCGCGCCGCCGTCAAGGCGGGATCGTAGGTGATCTGCGCCTCTGCACCCTTGATCTTGACGGACACGACGAGGTACTGCACCACCTGCTTCTTGGCCCAGGAGGACTCATCCTGCAGCAGCTTCGCGTAGAACTCGACCAGCTTCTCAATGTCCTGCTCTGAGGCGCGGACGGACTTGGCGGCCAGCGTAGCCTTGAGCTGATCGCGCTCCTGCTCCTTGCCGGCCCGTGTGGTCTCAAGCTGATGGATGCGCGGGGCGAGGTCTTCAAACTTGAAGTCCGCGTGCTGTTCGATGAATTGGTAGAGCCTGCCGCGCCGCCTGGCGATGTCCTCAATCTCCCGCTCCAGCTCGGCCACGCGCGCCGTTAGCTTCTCGAGTTCGTCTTTCGCCAGGTCGTTGCGGGTCTTGATCAACTCGACAATCGTCTCGCGGGTCGTCAGGCGGGATTTGAACTCTTCCAGCACGAGCCGCTCAAGCACCGTCGCGTTGAGCGAGGGCTGCTGGCAGCCGGTGGACCCCGCTCGCCGCTGGGTGTTGCACACGTAGTAGCGGTAGCGCCGGCCTCTCGAATTGGCCGAGACCCCCACGAAGTTTGCCCCACAGAAGCCGCACGTGATCAATCCGGAGAGCAGATAGTCGCTCCCGACGGCCCGCGGATGCTTGCGTTCTCGCCTGCGACTGCTCAGCAGCTCCTGGACATGCGCCCAGGCCTGGCGGTCAACGATTGGCTCATGCGCATCCTTGACCGTGATGGGCTCCATCTTCCAGTCCATGGGGCGCTGCCGCCGGTTCACTTTCTTGCCGAAGGTGGTGTCCCCGCAGTACTTCTCGTTGCGGAGGATGAGGAGGATCACGTTCTTTGTGAAGCGGCGCCCTCCGCGGAACCTCGTCCCCTCAGTGTTCAGCAAGTGCCGGATCGCCCCCACCCCTCGGCCGGTGCGGTAGAGCGAGAAGATCTGGCGCACGATCTCTGCCTCGGCTGGCTCGATGACCAGTTTTTTCTTGGAGCCTTTCTCGGTGTCGATCGCCACGGGCTTGAACCCAAACGGCGCGTGGCCGCCGTTCCACCAGCCGTGCCGGGCATTCTCCGCCATGCCCTTGAGGCTCTCGCGGGCCAGGTTCAAGCTGTAAAACTCATCCATGCCTTCGAGCATCGCTTCGAGCAAAACCTCGGTAGGATCTCCAGACCCGATGATCGGCTGTGTCGCAGAAATCACCTTGATGCCCTTGCGTCGCAGCAGCGACTTGTACTTGATCGAATCATACCGGTTCCGCGCGAACCGATCAAGCTTATGCACCAGGATCACGTTGAAGGGCGGGTTCTTCACGGCGGCTTCCGCGATCATCGCCTGAAACGCCGCCCGGTCGTCCGACGTGCCCGACCGCGCCTCGTCCACAAAGACCTTGTAGAGATTCCACTGCTGCTTGACCAGAAAGCTCAGGCACTCATGCCGCTGCGCCTCAATCGACATCGAGTTGCGCTGGGACTCAGACGAGTACCGGCAGTAGACGGCGCAGTTAGGCATTCGGCTCGCTCATTTTCGGAGCCCGACCCTAGCATTGTCCCCTCACGTTGCCAAGTAGAGTTTTGAATAATTTTTCCTCAGCGGTGACTTCGTTCTTGACATCGGACATACAGTAACATACAGTTGTATGTATGGAACAGAAGAAATTTACCCAAAAGCAGTTTGAAGCCATTCGCCACATCAGAAACGGGCTAGCTCACGAAGGCCGCGCTCCCTCTGTCCGTAAGTTGATGGCGGCTTTGGGCTACAAGTCGCCAAGATCGGCTCAGGACATCCTTGAACAGCTTCAAGAGAAGGGTGTGCTTAGAAAGCTTCGATCGGGTGAGTATCAGTTGCTGGCAGATCCAAAGCTTGGGACTGCACACGCTCAAACAGTAAATGTGCCACTGGTAGGATCGGTCGCTTGCGGCGGGCCAATCCTAGCTGAAGAAAACGTCGAGGGCTTTATTCCAGTCTCCACCGCTATTGCTAAACCTGGTTCCAAGCATTACCTTCTCCACGCCCGTGGCGATTCCATGAATAGGGCGGGTATCAAGAATGGCGACATGGTCCTTGTCCGACAGCGATCGATTGCAGAGGACGGAGATAAGGTAGTTGCGCTTATTGATAATGAGGCCACGATTAAGGAGTATCACCGTTCGAATGGAATGGTCGTGTTGATGCCGCGATCAACCAATCGAAGGCATAAACCGATTATCTTGACGGCTGATTTCCAAGTACAGGGTATAGTCGTAGCGGTCATTCCTAACCTGAAATAATCTGGAGGCACAATGCCAAAGTATGAGCGGAATGCGGGCAAGCACTGGAGTAACGGAGAAGTCCAAGTTCTGAAGCAGCTAGCGAGGCAAAATACCCCGACTCGCGTAATCGGCCTCAAGTTGGGCAGACCGGTCGCGGGTGTTTACGCCAAAGCTTCGGAGAAGGGCGTTTCCCTTCGGCCGACTAACCAGTCTCCTTACGGTCGCAGCCAATAGGTTTTTGAAAATGGCCGAGATTCCGACTTGGTTTCCGCGTTCGCAAACACTTCTCGGCAGTCCTTTCCTCAGACCGCTCCCGCAGCTACCTCCTAAACGTAGAGCGTTCATTTCTTATTTCGATGGTGATGGGTACTGGGTCGATCGGTTCGTGAAGACTTTCGGCTCAGGCGGTGCGAATACGTTCACCCCGCGAGGCATTGGAATTACTGACGCTGACAATTTCGTTGATAGCTACGATCCCGAATATGTCATGTCTCGTATTCGGGAAGAATGCCTCGAAGATTCCAGCGTCACGATTGTGCTTGTTGGGCGATGCACTCATAGCCGTCGATATGTTGACTGGGAGATTAAGAGCTCGCTGCGGCAAGCTGGCAATGAGCCGCCAAATGGTCTTCTTGGCATCATCCTACCAGGCGCATCGATCACGACTATGCTTGGCGGAACGACCCTCCCTTGTTGTCCGGACAGACTCGCCAGGAACATCAACAGCGGATACGCGAAGTGGTATGACTACCCGCAGTCTGCGGAAAACCTGCGAGCGTGGATCGAGGACGCCTGCAATGCAAGAACCGGTCAATCGCGGCTCATCGTCAACCCTAATGAAATGATGAAGTATAACGCGCGGTGCCTAGTCTGCAGCCGGACTCACTAATCATGCTCTGGTCATGAGAGAATTACTGTTGAAAGAGGTCGATCTGCTCAGTCGCGTTGTCGATCGTCTCTCGAATCATGGCCAGACAACCAAGCAATTTGCGGTTACTACTTGGATGGCGGCCACTGGATATGCTCTCAAAGAGGGGCTACCTATCCTCCACCTGGTTGGTTTGGTAGGGGCGCTGGTATTCTGGCAACTTGATGCATTTTTCTTGGCTAAAGAGCGGCGATTTGTGGAGCGCCACCATCAGCTGGCTACCCTCCTGGCTCAGAATCCGGATCATCCAAAGCTCACTGACCCGATGAGTCTAACGGCTAATCTACCGAGGGGGTTTTGGTGCACAGGGGGCCGGCACCTCTGGGCATTCCTCGGTCGGACTCTTTGGCCGCTCTATGGGAGCTTGGCGGTTATTTCGGCCTGGTGCTGGATAATGCTATCTCGAACAGCTCATCTACCACGATAAGCGGATGGATATCCTGAGCCAGGAGTTGTTTCTATGAACATAGCCGCTCAAGATACTGAAAAAATCACAGGCTCTCCCTCTACTCTAGTAGACGTGGTAGTCAGAAATGGTCACAGTTCAGGGAAGCAGTCCCCCATTGAGAAGGATCTCCTTACCAGAACTATGGGGAAATTTTATACCCCGACCTTAATTGTCGAGGACCTGGTAGACAGATTGGTGCGTCAAATCACTTTTAAGCGGTTAAGTTCCATGCGGATCGTAGATCCCTTCTGCGGAGATGGTCGCTTGATAACTGCCTTTGTCCGTAGAGCACATCAACTCGGGGTTGGAATGTCAGTTCGCTGGGAGATCGGCCTTTGGGATTGTGATAGAGCTGCTCTGAATGTGGCCAAGGATAGGGTGAACTCTGTTGCGAAGGAATGCGGCATCCAATATTCACTGGATTGTCGCTTACAAGATTCCTTATTATTCTCCAGGGCCTCCTATGGCTTGTATGATTGTGTTGTCGCCAATCCCCCCTGGGAGATGTTAAAACCTGACCGACGTGAACTAGCACGAGTCTCTCACGATGAGCAGCAAAGATATGTGAGGGCGCTTAAGGAATACGATAGCCGGCTGGCTGGTGAGCTACCCTTGTCCCAGCCAAAACTAAAGTTCTCAGGTTGGGGAACCAATTTATCTCGATGCGGCACAGAGGTTGTTCTTCGACTGACAAGAGAGAATGGAGTCTGTGGCCTGGTAGCACCGTCTGCGCTGATGACCGATCAGATGTCAACTGCTCTACGGAGATGGCTATGGAGTGATTTTACTCTATTAGAAGTATCTCACTACCCTGCAGAGGCTCGACTATTCGAGGGCGTAGATCAACCCTGTATTAGCTTGCTCGCAAGGCACACTACCTCTGCTTTCCAGCAACCTATGATGACTCAATTTAACCGGGACTCTCGTATAACTTCCAGGGAGAGACTTGAGCTTTCGAGTGAGGATCTCGGGATGGTCGATTATCGACTGCCCCTGGATATTGGCGGTATCTTGTTTACCAAGCTGAAAGAGTGGAAGAGCTTGAAGACATTGAAGGAGATGGAAGACAAGCGCTCAGGCTCTCTATGGACTGGAAGAGAACTTGATGAAACCGGATATACGAAGTACTTAGCAAGTTCCGGTAGAGTAAAGTTCATTAAGGGCCGGATGATCGGTCGCTACAAGATTATTGAGCAGCCAGAGAAGTATGTCTGTGAAGACCTGAAGGTAGTGCCGCCATCGGTCACGTTTGCTAGAGTCGCTTGGCGAGATGTCTCGAGGAGAAGCCAAGCGAGACGAATGCAGGCGGCCATAATCCCAGCGGGGATAGCGACTGGGAATTCTCTTCACGTCGCGTTCTTCCGTGATGGATGCAGAGAGAGGCTTCGAGCACTCGTTGCCGTTATGAACTCGATCCCGTTCGAATTTCAGGTTCGCGCGATGTTAGGCACAGGACACATCTCTCTTGGTGTTGTCCGGCAGGTCAAAGTTCCCGATCTCAACGATCAAGGCTTGGCAAAGCGACTTTCTAACATGGTGGAACGGCTTGAAGCGGGCGATGAAGCGGTAGAGATCGATATTGAAGTGGCCGTCGCACAATCCTATGGCCTTAGTCGAGATGGCCTAGGTGCTCTTCTTAGGAAGTTCGATGGGCTCTCAGAGCAGGATAGAACGCGTTTGCTTGGGCATCCATCCTGGCAGACACGAGCTGTCACTCTTTCTGGCGTAGCCCTGCGAGGTCCTGATGCGCATAGCCCATCTAGCCAGGGAATTCCTAACCACTGCTCAGCAAATTTGAGCGAATTAGATCTGGATATAGCATCAGCGGTCCCGCCGGGAGGGAACTGGAAAGATATTCCCGTGACAGTCAGATCTGAGAGGCTAGAGGGTATTCGTAAGAGCTACCTTGCGGGCGAGGGGAGCAGGTCAACTTACTACGGACGATTGAGGGCAGACAAGCCATCCTACACGATCAATACCTACTTCAGCAGACCTGGAAACGGATGCCATCTTCATTACGACTACGCTGGAGGCCAGCATAGAGTGCTATCGCAGCGTGAGGCAGCTAGGTTGCAGTCCTTCCCAGATAACTTCGTGTTTTTCGGAAGCAAAGATTCGGTGAACAAGCAGATCGGTAACGCAGTTCCTCCCTTGCTAGCCTTCCAGATTGCGGGTCGGCTGCCACGAGTGGGGCTGTTTGTCGACCTATTCTGTGGAGCCGGAGGGCTCTCATTAGGGTTCAAGTGGGCCGGGTGGGAGCCGATTGTCGCGAACGATATTGAAGGACCCTTCCTAGAAACGTACAGGTTTAATATCCATCAGAGTGCTATCAAGGGTGATATTAGGCAGAAGGACGTATTTGATGCCGTGGTCAGGCAGGTAAAGTCAGCAAGGTTACGCAGGAAGGGTATGCCCCTATTTGTTCTTGGGGGCCCGCCATGCCAAGGGTTCTCAACAGCTGGCAATCGTCGTTCGATGCGGGATGAGCGGAATAAGCTTTTCTACGAATACAAGAAGATGTTGCTCGCTCTAAAACCAGACGGCTTCCTCTTCGAGAATGTCCCAGGGCTGCTGAATATGCAGGGGGGAGAGGTGTTCAGGATGATTCAAAAGGAGCTGAGCAGCTGCACTGAAACCCTAATCTCATGGAAGCTGAACGCAGAGGAATATGGGATTCCCCAACGAAGGACCAGGGTTTTCCTCGTCGGGTGCAATACAAACCAGCTGTCTGTAACATCGCCACAATCTGTCACACAGCTCTACCAGGAAGACGTATTATTTGAAGAACTCCCTCGAGCGATCAGCGTTGAGGAAGCTCTATCGGATTTGCCAGCCCTCGAGCCTGGAGAAAACGGATCGCAGAAGTGCTACCTCTCAGTTCCAACAAATCCATATCAGGCGTTCGTTAGAGGCCACATCTCTGCGGATAAGTATCTCGAGCAGCTCACTACAAAGTCATCTATGGTTCTATAGCGCACTTTCGAACTCCTCAAGGTCGACCCGAGTGTAACGTTCGTCTTTCCATCTGCTCGCAAGCTCCTTAGCGATCAGGGCCATAGCGGCTTCAAGCTCTCTCCTGGCAGCCACAAATGTCTGGACAGCTGTCGCTGGCAAACGGCTCACCATTTTCTTGAAGCCCTCCTCATTGGAGCGCGAGCCAGCAGGAGATACAAGATGAGCTAAGTTCTGATCGATCTCCTTGACGGTGCGGTCTGATCGCTTTAGGTGTGCTAGGGCTGCATGTATGCGACTTTCGATCTCTGGGGACCAAACGACAAAGGCATTCCTGTTTGGTTTATCGAAATAGAAGAGAAGCGCCTCCAAGGCCACGCGGCATCTACGTGCCTTCTGCTCGATCGCGTATTTCGTCTTACGAGGACGTCGGATTTCCTGATCGAACGCAGTCGTATACCGTTCGACTCGCAGATGAGTGAACTCAACATCGTAGTCAGCGTAAGAAAGGTTCAGGAGAGAGGTGAGAAAGGTGAAGTTCCCCTGCTCGGCGATCCTCTGAAAGATACACATCAAAGTGTGTCTGTAATCTCGAAGGATCTTGCTCAACCTCAAGGCAGTTTCATTGTCAGTCACTAGGTGCTTGAGGAGGTCCCATAGCGGCTTTGTATGCCAAGAAACGACCTGCTGACCAGATGATTTGACCTCCCGGAGCCTTACCACATCTTCTAGGCTCATCCGGTTGTTCTTTGCACTGTTACACGACTTACAGAGCAATTGGAACTCTGGCCTGTGGGTGAAGCCAAGGGAGATCGGGCCGATGTGATCTGCTGAGCAGGGCCCTGAGTGCTGATTGCGACATGGACTATCGGCTAGATTAGCGCGGATCTGCCCCATGAGACGATCGGCAGCGATCCAGTCCCCGTCTGCCCAATACTCGAATACACGTCGGTCCGTCGAATAAGACTGAAGGTTCGTCGGATGGCGTCCTGTATCAGCTCTACTCCGACAGCAAAGGTTAAAGGAGTGGAACCCATCGAGGCGGTCCGGAGCGTTTGACATAGCGCCAGGACTCAAGAGTCTGGGCTCAGAAGGGATGAACTGCTGCTCGACCCACTCGAGCCACGCCTTCAGTGTATTCGGAAGGATCGGTGGTTTGGCGCTGGCCGTTGAGAGCAGTTTTGGCAAGTCGCTAAACACGCGTTCTCCGTATTGTTCAATGAGGCGGGTGATGAGGCTAGTGATGTGCTCAAGAGGATCGAGTGGGAAATCTTGTGAGACGTATGGCAGTCGCTTGATGCGCTCAAGGAGCTGCTTGTTGGGGTATGCATAGCGTATCTCCATCACCTTGCCGCATCGCTTGCACGGTTTGGATCTTGTAGGATGGACCAGCTTTGCGGTCCTGCTGATCCACTGAGACGAGCGGGGGTCGATGCCGACCGCAAGCGCTTTTTTCCTCCACCATGCGAGTCGTTTATTGTAGGTGTACCTGAATTTTCCACTCTTCCTATTCGATGGGGCCTCCCACTGGATCTTACTATCGTCACCGTAAAGGTCGGGCATCCCACTGTAAGTTCCGTCCTGGACAACGGAGCCTATGTAGGTGATGAAATCAGGATGCCACTGTTGGCCCTTGCGGCCATAGCGGACTTGCTGGGGAGTGGAGGCGAGAGCTCGCTTCGGTCGTTTCATCAGCGTGGATCCATTGCGATCTCTACTTGGTCAGAGGATATAATACCTTGATGCTGTGGTGGAAGTCCATTCGGGAAACCGAAGGAGTTCACAATAATCCCGCCTAGCCAATGTGGGCTGGCACATTTGGAACGCCTTCGCAATCTCCCTGGATGGCTTACATGGATTCAGTTGATGAGCCTATGAAGAACAAGGGGCAAGTGGTAAAGACGCCGGCCGTACGTCTTGCTGCATTTGCCAAAGCCTCGGAAGCACCAGCAGTATACGGATTTCCCAGATTAGACCTCGAACTCGCTTGGCGTAGAGTCTGTCTAGATAGGCCCTATCGATGTTTTGTGCTACACCCTTATCTAATCTCTTGGATTGAAGCCAATACTGCTGGCTGGTTGGCTGGGATTGCCAAGAACTTGCAAGTGGGATATGTGCCCGAAGACGCGCACTCTGGACGCCGCGTCCGTTCGATTCCGAATTTCAGAATTCTGTAGCCACCGTGGAAAATGTGCTGGATTTTGTTCTTCAAGAATTCCAAAAACACTACCTCCAGTACTTTACCCAGTTGGATGCCATCGTTGTGAAATCTTCCCCCACTAAAGAGGATTTACAGTTCCTCTCGGAAGAAGTCCCTCGGAATCAAGTGATACTAAACTATTTTTTCAGCCGACTTACTTCACCTGAGTGGCTGGATGGTCTTCGCGCTCGCGATTTTTTCCAGTTTCCGCCTGAGCCGGAGGTTGATGAAGGAAAAAATATCGTCAGCTTCCAGATCTGGCCGGCATCACGCTATCTCGCGAGAGTAGCTGCCGCAGCCCCTTCAAAGGTGGTAGCGGTAATTCGCCAGATCCCGCCTACAAAAAATCCTCGCGTTTACGAAGATTTGGTTGAAGCAGCAACGAAGATGCCATCGGATGTCGCCGTTCTCCTCGTAAGCGATGCCATCGAATGGTTTGAGTCGTCGAAGTATCTTTCTCAACTGTCCGAGAAACTGGGTGCATTGATGGCGCATCTGGCCAAAGGTGGACAGGTCGATGGGGCATTGCGATTGGCAAAAGCACTGTTTTCGATTCGGGCTGATTCCGGTGGCTCTAAAAAGAAGAAAGCGGTTTTAAGTTTGTCGCCCGATCCCCAGGCGCGGTTTAGCGCATGGGAATATCACGAGATGATGGGGCGGGATTTTGTGGAGCTGGTAAAGGCAGGAAAGCTTAAAGCGTTCGACCTGATCTGTGATCTCTTGAAAGAGGCTATAGAGTTTTCCAGGCGCCGGCGCAAAGATAAGGGCCCGGAGGACTATTCATATATCTGGTATCCAAAACTGGAAGAAGATCCTCGTGTCCACGGCAATGGCATTAAGGAAGCCCTTGTTGCTGCCGTGCGAGATGCTGCGGAGCGGCTGTGCCAGATGGACAGCCGAAACGTTTTAGAGGTTGTCCAGCGATTGCAAAAGAAGCCTTGGAGGGTTTTTCATCGGGTAGGGCTGCACATACTTCACCAATATCCGACCGGCGTTGAAGTGTTGGTTGCGGAGCAACTCATGAATCGGGAGACTTTCGATTCAGTCTGGGCTTCCAGGGAGTACCGGCTTTTGCTTCGAGAGCGTTTCTCAAATCTGGCGTCCAATCAGCAGAAGGTAATTCTGTCGTGGATACAGGCGGGGCTGACGGCGGAGTATTTCAGAGGCGAAGAGAAGGAAGAACAGATCCAGCGCATTCAGAAGATATGGCAGAGAGACAAGCTGAGCTGGATAGGTTCTGGTTTGCCTCCGGAGTGGAAGCAAACCCTCGACGGACTTGTGTTCGAACTTGGAGCCCCTCCCGATATAACAGAGGGTTTGGAAATGTCCAGTTGGACCGGACCGACCAGCCCGAAGTCAGAGGATGAACTGAAAACGATGTCAATTGAAGAGGTCGTCTCCTTTCTCAAAGGCTGGCAACCGGATTCGAAAGGATGGGTTCCATCGCCCGAGGGGATGCAGCGAGTTTTATCAGCGACCATTGCCCAAGACCCTTCACGGTTTGCAGAGTCGGCGGTTAAATTTCAGGATCTGGACCCAACCTATGTGCGCGCTCTCATAGAAGGTCTTGAGAAGGCGGCCAAAGAAAAACGTCTCTTTGATTGGGTGCCGGTGGTGAATCTTTGTCTTTGGGTGGCGACTCAACCCAAACAGATCAAGGGACGAGAAGTCGCCAAATACGACCGCGATACTGATCCAGATTGGGGATGGACCCGCAAGACCATTACACGGTTATTCCAGATTGGTTTTCAAGAAGGACCATGTTGTTTGCCGTTCGATCTGCGAGAGCAGGTTTGGGCAACTCTCCAGCGATTGACCGAAGATCCTGACCCTTCGTGGTCTTCCGATAGAACTGATCACCACGAAGATTTTTTGACTGAATCTATCAATACTGTACGAGGAGAGGCTTTGCATACGGTTATTCGGTACGCTCTCTGGGTCAGGCGGCATTTGCAAAAATCACCTGAAGGGCAGGAGCGGTTAGCGCGCGGGTTCGAGGAAATGCCCGAGGTCCGCAAAGCGCTTGAACGACATCTAGACGTTTCCCAGGATGCTTCGCTTGCAATTCGATCTGTGTATGGCCAATGGTTCCCCTGGTTGCTCTTGTTCGATAAAGAATGGGCACATAGTAAAGTGGACGCCATTTTCCCGATGGACAAAGCGGTGTCAGCCTTCCGAATGGCGTCTTGGGGGACGTATTTGAGGTTTTGTCACCCCTATGACGAAGTGGTCAATATCTTAAGACACCATTACGAGTTCGCCATAGAAGAGCTTAAGTCGAATCCTGCGCCCATCTCGGGAAGAGCCGGGGACGTCAAGCGCGATGCTGAACAAGGCCTCGCTGAGCACCTGATGGCATTTTGGTGGAGGGGAAAACTTGACGAGGAGTTGTTGAGTCGGTTCTGGGCAAAAGCCAGCCCGTCTTTGAGAGAGTTCGCCGTCGATTACATAGGGCGCTCTTTGTACCACATAGAGGGGCCGCTTTCTCAGGAGATCCAAGATCGCCTCAAGAAGCTATGGGAAGCGCGGCTCCAAGCCGTGCTCGAGATCGTAGCGTCTGGGGCAACAACCAAAGAGCTAAATGGTTTTGGTTGGTGGTTCGCAGCCGGTAAATTTCCGGACGCATGGGCGATCCCTCAACTCATTGAAGCCTTGAAGCTGTGCGGTAAGGCCGAGGCCGAGAATTTCATTCTGACCCGCCTCGTAAAGGTTGCGCCACAGCTCCCGCTCCAGGCGTTGCAGCTACTGGCAGTCTTGATAGATTCCGACAAAAACGACTGGGGAGTGCATACGTGGCGCGATGAGGCAAAGCCTATCGTGGCGTCGGCTCTTGATAGCAACGATCCAGGTACAACAAAGGCCGCGAGAGATTTCATCAACCGCATGTCTGCCAGGGGATACCTTGGTTTCCGCGAGATGCTGCCAGCAGCGGATGGGCAATAAGGTTGCGAACATGTGGGTGCAGGATCGCTGTCATGAGTTCCAGTGTCACAATACGTAAATTCAGCAAAGCAGTTAATGCGGCACCCAGTCTCGATGGGCAGAATATGACGCAAAACCAAATCGAGTTAAGCATCTTACGCAAATACACCGACCAGCATAAAAATGCTGGGTTACGCGCATCTGGGTCGAAATGTGCGTGTGAGCTGGACATGCGTAATGTACTTGCGGAGATCACGGGTCATGTTGGGCAAGAGCTTGAGTACGATGTTCAGTTCTGGCTCGACCGCCTAGCTCCTACAACTCGTGATCCCAAAAGCCCTCTACGGCGCTGCAGTGATTCCAGAGTCAGCGAACGGGATCATCGCTGGCACGCGCGTGCATTCATAAATCCCGGCAGTACGCCTGCCTGGGATCGCATTCGTGAGTTGGAAGCACACCCTCAGCGTCCTGCTGAGCAAAAGCCAACACCATGGAAACGTTTCGGCAAGTGGCTCCTCACCCACCTCGTTGCCATAGTCTTAGCCGTTGCCACTGCGGTTGCTATTGCTTGGGCGATCTACGCATGGGGACCCCAGAACCGGACGAAGCAAATTTCAAGCATTGAGTTCGAAAACTCAAAACCGTTTGTGGACAGCGCAGTTTTTGGGAATGATTGGGCGAAGAAATATTGGAACGTACGTTACTTCAGGATCCAGGTCTACAACAGATCCAACAGTTCTACCATCCGTGCAAAGTACGTGGAGCTTACAGACCTTCGGCAGCTAGAGGAAGGCGTTTTCAAACCCTGGGACAACGCTGAACCAGTCCCTCTTAAATGGGATGCACGATCGAAGGATATCCCGCCTCGTGGGAGGGTTCTTGTTTCATTTGCTCGAATCTATCCACCGGAACTTCAGACTGAAACCGACGCGCTCTTGTCCGGTGACCTTAAAACTCCTCAGCTTCGCTTCACCGTCGATGGATGGCCTCGGAAGATGACCTCACACGTGCCGCCTGGGACGCACCGATTCAAGCTCACGGTCTACTTTGAGGAAGGGCCTCCTGCTGAAGCAGAGTTTGAGCTGCAATGGTCAGGAAACCATCGCGAAAGCGTGGAATCGATAGCTCAAGAGATCATGATCCGACTCGTCAGATAGCGCGGGTGAAGAAAACATCGAGGATTTTAGGATACTGAGCACTTGAGGGATCGGACATATGGAATCCTCCACCGTTGGCGCGAAGGGTCAGGTTGTCATCCCGAAGAAGATCCGCGCCAGGTTCCACATCAAGCCAGGGACGCGAGTGTGCTTCGAGGCGAGAAACGGCGAGATTGTGCTAACACCCGTCACGCCGAGGTGCTTCGAGCACATGGCGGGAGTCCTTGGAACCGGCGGGAAAGCCTTAAAGGTTCTCCTTGAGGAGAAGAAGAAAGAGCGAGCGCTATGAGCGGCGTGTCCTGCGCCGCGGTTTCCAGCCAGGGCGAAGTGCCTTGGCGATAGTCTTCTGAGGCACACGAATTCCTTCGATCGCTGAGGCCGGCCCCCCACCGGGGCCGGCACTCCGCTTGGCCCCGATGGCCTGCGCTGCGGACGACGCAGCGGTCACCAGAATCATCTTGTCCCGCAGTTTTGGATCCCGAAAGTACGGGTTCGTCTCGCTTAGCGGCTTCTCTTTGCCCTTCATTGTCATCCCCCACGCAGAACTATATTACAAGCCATGACACGTATAAATTAGTTGACTGAAACGTAAATATACAAGTATACTAGCTATACCATGTCTACAAGTCAAGCTGTCGTCAAAGCCCAGAAGAAGATGCTGCAGGCTATAGCCAAGGCCGATCTCCCTGTCTATCTGGCCGCAGGAACGGCTCTTGCCATCCGGTGCGGCCATCGGTACTCGGAAGACCTTGATTTCTTCACCCAGCGGTGGAGCCAAACGCTGCACCGGAAGCTGTGCAAACGCATCGAACAGGCGACCACGTTTTCGTTCCGTCTCCTGGACGAGCGGATCAAGCCTCGCCTGGCAAAAGTGGCGGCCTACGAGTTCAGCATTGCCAAGGGAGTATTCATGAAGGTGGACGTCATCGAAGACTTTGATCCGTTGCTGCAGCCGGTTGAGCCGGATGGCATCGCTTCGATGGACGACCTCTATCTGCGAAAAGTACGTGCTGTCATCGGCTGGACCACCAAACCGTCTTCAACCGGACAGATGGTTGCCGGTGGCCGGCAGGATGCCAAAGATCTCTTTGACCTGTGGTATCTGTCGACCCATTATGCGCCGCTGCACGAGTGGTTTCCAGCGCACTTTACCCGGCAGGACTATCAGCGGCTGACGCGGTGGCTACGGGCCATGACTGGCCAAGCGACCACGTTCGCCTTGCTTGATGTCGCACCAGGGTGTGATACCAAGCGGATTGTGCAGCACATGGAACAGCAGGTGTATGAGCGCCTGAACCGTCGATACGTGCCCACATGAAGCGCGAGAACTGGTATTGGGACTTAGGCATGCCGTTCGAGAAGATTCGGGAGATCCTGACCGATGAGCAGAATCCCAAATTTCCTCGGATTGCTGCTCGTCTGCTGGCACGGGTTGATGATCCTGAGCAGGTGTTTTCCCTGATCAAACCACTCGCATTCTGCCGTCGGTTTTACGCTATTCAGCAAGAGGTCAACAAGGACGAGTGGACCAAGGAGAAAGGGGCGTTCTGGCGGGCGACCTACGAACGGTATAGCCGCGAGTTTCAGCACTCTGGAGTCAGGCTTCGGCAGCGGCAGCCTCGTGAACCCGATCCGTTTATTGACGAGCTGGCCGGCAAGTTGCGCGAGTGTCGCGAGGCGCTGAACTTCTCGCAAGGGCAAGTCGCAGAGATGCTGGGTTGCAGCCAGCAGTTTATCTCCGGAATCGAGCAGGGACGGGAGAAGATCACGATTGATTATCTCCGGAGATTTGCGAACAAAACGGGGAGTGACTTTGATCTCATCCTCAGGTCGCCGCGCCAAGCCCATGCGGAAGAGGCCAAGGTGGCAGAAGACTACACCGAACTGAAAACGTGGATTGAGAAAGAGCGGTGGAACGCACTCGCTGTGGCACGGGGCAAGCAACTCGACAAGAACTTAATGGAAGTCGTTGCGTATCTTCCTGATGCCGTGGTCAATGCACAGCGAGATGCATGGAACATGGCCAAAGGGCAAGCACCGGAGCATAGCCTACATGTTCGGCAAGACGAACTTCGCCGGGCAATGGAGCAAACTCAGGTCCACTCATTCGGCTGGCCGATTGGGCTGGTGATGACCCGACCAGGGTATGAACCGAAGCCACACGAGGATGGCATTCGAGCCACGATTCTGACTGAGGGGCTGACCGACCCCCCCTCGTTCGACCACTGGGCGCTTCGGACAGATCGGGTGTTTTATCTGCTGAAGACGCTGTTTGAAGATGCGCGATCCGAGGGAAAGATGTTCGTGGATACACGGGTCGTCCGAACGGCAGAAACGCTTCTGCGTCTCAGTCGGCTGTATCGAGCGCTCCACGCAGAGCCCGAAGAGAGGGTGGTGATCAGGATTCAATATACCGGCCTTCGAGGCCGGATGTTGTCTTTCGCGGATCCGATGCGAAGGATAGGATTTGACCGCGTTTGTGTGGAGAACGAGACCGAAACCTGGGTTAAGGAGCGCCTGAAAGACATCGAACCCAAGCTGGTTGATCTGGTTCACGCAGCGGTGAGTGAGCTTTGCATCTTGTTCGACTATTTTCCGCTGTCCAAAGAGCAAGTGGTGCAGCCACTTGTAGAGAAGTTCCTCAGGGAAAATCTCGAGCGACCCACTACCTGAGCGGCTTTGAGGGGAGCGCTGGCGATGTTACCAAACGCTATTCTGGTGGCAGAAAGTGAGACCAAACGCAAAACTGATTGCGTTTAGTACACCGCTTTCCGCTCAACCATCCATCGACCAAGCCCGCAACATAAGCCGCCCTTCCTGGCGCTAGTGAGTGGGGCGAGATCTGCCTACGAAGGGGCTTGCGCCAGGAGCTTCTGGAACTCCTCGAGCTGGCACCGCGGGTCATCGATCTGAGTCAGCGGGCGCAGGCGGTTTTCGCTGAAGAAGCGGATGGCCGGCTGGTCCGTCAGGCGCAGGAGCTGCCCTTGGATCTCGGGGGCGAGCCGCAGCAGGCTCATGACTTGGGTGATGCGCACCCGCGAGACACCCATCTCTCGGGCCAGATCAGCCTGGGTCTTGACGAAGGGGTCGCGCTGGAGCAGACTGGCGTAGCGCCTGGCCTCCAGCAGGGGCGAGGTGTAGACCCGCTCGGGTACGATCGGGGGCGGGGGCCACTGGAAGACGATGCGCCGACCGGTGCCACCGCGGCGGGTTTCGCGCTTCTCGATGGTTTGATAGACCGGAAACGCTTGCCACCACGCCGGGTCGGAAATGGTGCAGTGAGTGGCTAACACGCGGAGTTTATTTTCCGCGGAGGGGCCTTGCGCCCCTCCGGCGGAAAATACATTCTGGGCAGACGAGAACCCCACGCTCGTTGTTCGGCAACACCGAACAACGGCGGGGGGGAGAGTCCTGCGGAGCGAAGGCCATCAAGGCCAAGCGGAGTGCCGGAACCGAAAGGGTTCCGGCCCCGGCAATGAAGTATACTGTCCCCTGAATTCCTGAATTCCCATGCTCTACGCCGGGATCTTCATAGTCATGTTGTGAGCGGCCAAGGGAAACGCCGCGTCCGTTGACAAGCGTTTTGATGGAAAGTGAACACTGATGACGGAAGTCATGAAGCAACGGCCGAGGCGCGTCGCGTTCGTGGGCAGCAGCCTGCCGCGGAAGTGCGGCATCGCGACCTACACGGCAGACCTTTGCGACGCGCTGGAGGCGCTGGACCGGGCGGTGGAGTTCTTCCAGGTGGCCGTGACCGATGCGGAGCTGGGCTACGCCTACGGGCCGCGAGCGCGCTTTGAGATCGCCGAGAAGGAGGTTGCGGCCTACCGGCGCGCGGCCGACTTCTTGAACCTTAACGGCGTCGAGGTGGTGAACCTGCAGCACGAGTTCGGCCTGTTCGGCGGGGAGGCTGGCAGCCATGTCCTGGCGCTGGTACGAGACCTGCGCATGCCGGTGATCACCACCCTGCACACCATCCTGAACAGCCCCGACGCGACCCAGCGCAAGGTCATGGCGGAGCTGACCGCCCTGTCCAGCCGGCTGGTGGTGATGAGCCGCCGCGGCGAGCAGTACCTGCGCGAGGTCTACCGCGTCCCATCCGAAAAGATCGACGTCATCCCCCACGGCATCCCCGACGTGCCCTTCGTTGACCCCAACTTCTACAAGGACAAGTTCGAGGTCGAGGGCAAGATGGTGATGCTGACCTCCGGCCTGCTCTCGCCCAACAAGGGCATCGCCAGCGTGATCAAGGCACTGCCGGCCATCCTGGCCAAGACCCCCAACGTGGTGTACCTGGTGGTCGGGGCCACCCACCCGCACGTGTTGCGCCGCGAGGGAGAGTCCTACCGGCTCGATCTCGAGCGGCTGGTCCAGGATTGCGGTGTTGCGGGCAGCGTGGTATTCCATAATCGCTTTGTGAGCCTTCAGGAGCTAGTCGAATTCCTGGGGGCCGCCGATATCTACATCACCCCCTACATCAACGAGGCCCAGATCGTATCGGGAACCCTGGCCTACGCCGTGGGCGCCGGCAAGGCGACGATCTCCACGCCCTACTCGTACGCCCAGGAGCTACTGGATGAGGGCTGCGGTGTCCTCGTGCCCTTCAACGATCCGGCGGCCATCGCCGATCAAGTGGTGGAACTGCTTGACAACGGGCCCGCCCGTCACGCCATGCGCAAACGGGCCTACCTGCGCGGCCGAGAGATGATCTGGCCGAAGGTCGCCGAGCTCTACGCGCGGAGCTTCGAGCGGGCCCGGGCCTGGCATAAGCGCCCGGCGGGCCCGGCGGGCGTCTTCATGACCATGAACCAGCGGCCCCGCGAACTGCCGCCCATGAAGCTCGACCACCTCCGCCAGTTGAGCGATGGAACCGGCATCTTCCAGCACGCGGTCTTCGCCGTGCCCGACTTCAGCTGGGGCTACACCACCGATGACAACGCCCGGGCGCTGATCCTCGCCGTGCTCCTCGAGGAAGTCGAGGACGAAGCCTCTTCCCATGTCGTGGACCTGGCCCCTCGCTACCTGGCCTTCCTGTGGTACGCCTTCGAGCCCATCTCCTGCCGGTTCCGCAACCTACTGTCCTACGACCGCACATGGAGCGACGGGGAGTTTTCCGAGGACAGCCACGCCCGGGCGGGGTGGGCGCTGGGAACCGTGCTGGGCCGCTCCAAGGACGAGAAGCTCCGTGGGCTGGCCGGCAACCTCTTTGACCGCGTGTTGCGCAGCGCCCTGGACGCGACCTCCCCCCGCGCGTGGGCCTTCTCCCTGCTGGCCATTCACGAGTACCTGCGGAGCTTCACCGGAGATCGCAACGCCCAAGTGGCCCGCGAGACGCTCGCCGACCGGTTGCTCGACATCTACCGCCGGGCCAGCGCCCCGGACTGGCTCTGGTTCGAGGAGGTGGTGAGCTATTCCAACGGCCATCTGCCCCACGCCATGCTGCTCTGCGGCCAAGGGATGAGCCGGCCGGACATGACCGAGGTGGGGCTCAGGACCCTTGACTGGCTGGTCAAGCTGCAGCGGCCGGGTGGTGAGCACTTTGTGCCGGTGGGTTCCAACGGCTTTTACCGCCGCGGCGGACCCCGCGCCCGGTTCGACCAGCAGCCGCTGGAGGCTTACGCCATGGTGTCTGCCTGCCTGGAGGCGCACCGACTGACTGGCGACGCGCGCTGGCGGAATGAGGCCCAGATGGCCTTCGACTGGTTTCTGGGCCGCAACGACCTGAAGCAACCGCTCTACGATCCCGTCACCGGAGGCTGCCGCGACGGCCTGCACCCCGACCGGGTTAACCAGAACCAGGGGGCGGAGTCGACACTGGTCTTCCTGCTCTCGCTTGTCGAGATGCGCCTGTCCGAGAACATCATCCAGAAGACGGAGGTCCCATGAGCGCTGACGCGAACGCCGGCCTGTTGGTCCGCCACCAGCGCAATCCCATCCTCACAGCCCGGGATTGGCCCTATCCCGTCAACACCGTCTTCAACCCCGGCGCGGTGCTTCTGCCGGATGGGACCACGCTGCTGCTCTGCCGCGTGGAGGATCACCGCGGGCACTCGCACCTTTGCGCGGCGCGCTCGGCCAACGGCATCGACGGCTGGCTCATCGACCCGGAGCCGACCCTGGCCCCCGACCCAAAGAAGCGCCCCGAGGAGCTCTGGGGCATCGAGGACCCCCGCATCACCTATGTACCGGAACTCGGCCGCTACGCGGTGCTCTACACATCGTACGCGGAGGGCGGTCCCGGCGTGTCGCTGGCGCTGACTGCGGACTTCCGCGCGTTCGAGCACTTCGGCATGATTATGCCGCCGGAGGACAAGGACGCCGCGCTCTTCCCTCACCGCATCGGCGACAGCTGGGCGCTGATCCACCGGCCGGTCAGCCCCACCGGCGCGCACATCTGGATCTCCTACTCGCCGGACCTGCGCCACTGGGGCAGCCATAAGCTGATCCTCCCGGCGCGCCGGGGTGGCTGGTGGGATGCCGGCAAGGTGGGGATCTCCCCCCCGCCCATCGAGACGGACCGCGGCTGGCTGCTGCTGTATCACGGCGTGCGGATGACCGCGGCGGGGTGCATCTACCGCCTGGGCGCAGCACTCATGGACCTCAAGAGTCCCGAGCACTGCCTGCTGCGCTGCGACGAGTGGCTCTTCGGTCCCGAGGCAGACTACGAGTGCCACGGCGACGTGGGCAAAGTCGTCTTCCCCTGCGGCTACACCGTCGAGCCCGACGGCGACACCCTGCGGCTTTACTACGGCGCGGCCGATACCAGCATCGCCCTGGCCACCGGGAGCATCCGGGGCATCATCGAGTGGCTAGACCGCACGGGGCACCCCCCTGCGGACTCGCGATAGCCGCCGCCGGCGCCTGGGTGAGAGCGCAGGCGGCGAAGATCACTGAACGCCTTGAGCTGCTGCTCGGGGGTTTCGATGCGGGCTACGGGCCTCGGCCCCCGCTCGGAAATGCGCGGCGGGCTCATGCTCTTTGGCATGCTGAGTATGCGCTCATGAAGATCGAGGAGGACAGGTATTTCGGGAAGCACGGAAGTTGGTGGCGAGAGAGGCTGGAGACGGCATTGAAATACAAAGCCCTGATCACGCTGCCGGAACGGATCACACTGGAAACACGTGAGCACCCTCTGTTTTATCCATCTGCCTGGTCACTGGTAACCTTTCTGGCGAACAGAACAACTGAGGGCCAGAAAGGAAGTCTTACGAGCTACTGTGAGTTGCTGAGAGGACAGGGTTACTCCAATAAAAGTTTCTGGGAGACGTTTGGTGAACGGCCAATGCTTGAGGCGGATTGGAGGAAGTGTATCCAAGAAGTTATTGACGATCCGGCGCTACGTTGGAAGATTACGCACTGACCTGTATCTTGACAGAATAACTTATAGGTTATATACTTGAAATGGCTCGTAAGACCGCAGTGTATTATCCAGATGCCAGAGGCAATACCCCGACTCTGGAGTTCCTGTTGGGATTGCCTCAGGACGAGCAGCAGAAGGCATTCGCCTACATCAGCTACTTGGAAGAACAGGGCGAGACGTTACGCCGACCGATTGCGGAGTACCTGGGTGACAAGATGTATGAGCTACGGCCCAAGCAGATTCGCATCCTGTATGCCTTCGTAGACAAATACACGGCGATCCTCCATGCGTTTCGGAAAAAGACCGGGTCGGTACCGCCCAGCGAGAAGCGACTGGCGCAAACCAGGCTAGCGGACTTCGTGCAGCGCTACAAACGGGGCTTGATTACCTTCAAGAGGTGAGCACAATGAAGAAAGTGCGAGCAACGACCCACCAGGCAGTGGTAAGTCGGCTCCTCAAGAAGCCCGGTTTCCGACAGGGCTACGAGGAGGAGCTGGACAAACTGCACTTAGTAGATGCCCTCGTGGCCTTGCGGCAGCGGCAGGGTCTCACGCAGGCCACCCTGGCCAAGCGCCTAAAGGTCAGCCAGCCGTTCATCGCCAAGCTAGAGCGAGCCGAAACGCACAACTTCACGCTCGATACGCTCCTGAAAGTCGTCGAAGCGCTCAACGGGGAGTTGGTTATCAAGATCAGACAGCGAGCGCCCCGTCACGCTCACGCTTGACCATCCGAGCGTTCCAAGGTTTCCTGCTAGGTAGCAAGTACCTCAATCAGCTTGTGGTTCCACCGCCCGGTTGTTATCCTGATAGGGACTTCATCCCACAGGAGTGCGCTTCGAGCCGACACTTCGGGGAGTTTATTTTCCGCGGAGGGGCCTTGCGCCCCTCCGGCGGAAAATACATTCTGGGCAGACGAGAACCTCTCCCCGCCGTCCAACGATGGCCCGATGGGTTGTGCACATCATTGAGAAGCAGAGAACCTACTATACTGGAATCACCACGAATTGGCCGCACCGCCTGCGGCAGCACGGCTCAGTCAGGGTCAAATACCTCGAATCGCAGCCGAGCGCTCACGCGGCCGCCCAGCGAGAACGGCAGATCAAAGGTTGGTCACGTGCCAAGAAAGAGCGATTGTGGACGGCGGGGAGCAGGTGAGCTTGCACTGAACGCAGTGAAGTGAGTCCTGCGGAGCGAAGGCCATCAAGGCCAAGCGGAGTGCCGGAACCGGAAGGGTTCCGGCCCCGGGGAGTTTTTCTTGTTTTGCCATGGGGATGGTTCGAAAGGGGATGTGATGAGCAAACTCCCACGAGTCACCTTGCTGTTTTGGATCATGAAGATCGCGGCCACCACCTTGGGTGAGACGGCCGGAGATCTTGTTTCGATGACGTTGAAGGTCGGCTACGCGGTGAGTTCTCTGGTGTTGATTGGACTGTTTTTCGTCAGTCTGGTGACGCAATTACGGTCGAGGCGGTATCACCCCTGGCTGTATTGGACCGTCATCCTCTCCACCAGCACCGCCGGCACCACCATGTCAGATTATATGGATCGCACCCTAGGGCTTGGCTACGCGAAGGGGGCGCTCATATTGGCCGGCATCTTGGCAGCTATTTTTGTGTACTGGCGCGTGAGCGCCCATTCGTTTTCTATTCAACATATCAAAACGTTTAAAGGTGAAGTGCTGTATTGGACGGCCATCCTGTTCTCGAATACCTTAGGGACCGCGCTGGGTGATTTCTTGGCGGATAATTCCGGTCTTGGATTTGCAGGGGGCGCGTTGCTCATCGCTGGGTTGCTGGCACTGACAGCCTTCGCCATGCGCTCCACCAGAATTTCTAAGACCTTGTTGTTTTGGATGGCGTTTGTTCTCACCCGCCCGTTTGGCGCGACCATGGGGGATGTGCTCACCAAATCAACAGCCAAAGGCGGACTCAACTTCGGGACGATCGGCTCATCGTCAGTGCTTGGAGCCATCTTAGTGATGTTGATCCTGTATACCACTATGTATCATAATAAGGAGACCAGTGCCGTGGCTCAAGGGGAGCTGGCATGATGCATTCAACCATCAGGATGCGACTCATTGGGCTGGGTGAATGGTTCTTTCGCCAGCGGAGTTGGACCCCGATTCCCTTGATGCTGGTACTCGTCCTCTTGTCATGTCGAGAATCCAGGGACGTGTTCTGTTGGGTGCCCGGACTCGTCCTCCTCGTCTGCGGTGAGGGCTTGCGGGTGTGGGGGGTGGCGGTGGTGGGAAAGGGGAGTCGGACGCGCGGGGGTGGCACTGGGACACTGGCCACGCATGGCCCCTACGCGTATGCGCGCAATCCGCTCTATCTCGGGAACTTTCTCTTAACAGTAGGGGCGACGTTCATATCAGAACTGCTGTGGATGGTGCCGGTGGTTGTGGTGCTGTTCGTGGTGCAGTATGTCCCGATTGTCCTCTGGGAAGAAAGCGTCTTGGCCGAAAAGTTCGGACCAGAATACGCCGTCTACTGTCAGCACGTCCCTCGCTGGCTCCCACGCTGGCGCCGTCAGACGCCCGGAAGCTCCTCCCGATCCTACCAGTGGCGGGCGGCCTTCTGGAGTGAGCGGAGCACTTTTGGGACGCTCGTGCTGCTGATGCTCGTCATGGTGGCCAAAGAAAACCTTCGACATCTTCCGAAGCATCTGCGAAAGCATCCTCTCTCCGCCATGACGCATATCGCCCCACCGTCTCCTCAGGCGCCCCTCTGACCGTAGATGAAGCACGTGACCACCCGCCAGATGCAGGCCATCGACCGCCAGGCAACGGAGCGGTTTGGCATTCCCTCCTTGCTGCTCATGGAAAACGCCGGCCGCGCGGTCGCCGAAGCCGTGCTCGCATTTCACCCCCGCCGCGTGGTGCTGTTCTGCGGCAGCGGGAACAACGGCGGCGACGGATTGGTCGCGGCGCGGCATCTGGTCAATCGCGGGGTGCGCTGTGCGGTGGTCTATTTTCAACGGCCTGCAAAGGCCGATCCCGCCCTGAATTTCATGATTCTTGAGAAGATGAAAATTCCTCGTGTGATGTGGCAGCGGCTCACACCAGCCCGGAGGCACGCCCTCTTACGGCAGGCGGATGTGATTGTCGATGCGATGTTGGGGACCGGCATTTCCAGACCGATCCAAGAGCCGTACACCACCGCCATGCAAGAGATTAACCGCTCCAGAAAGCCCGTGGTGAGTGTCGACATTCCCTCGGGCATGAACGCGGATACCGGAGAGCCGATGGGTGCTTGTATCCGTGCTCAGCAGACCGTGACACTCGCCCTGCCGAAGAGGGCCTTCAAGCACACAGCCTCGCGCCGATATACGGGACGCGTGATCGTCGCGGATATCTCGCTCCCCGCCCAATTAAAAAAATAATTGGGCGGCTCCGGATGATGACGCGCGTCTTCGTTCGCGGTGCTGCGGCCGGCGGCCTGGCCGTCATCGGGCTGTCCCTGGTCCTGCTGCTGGCCCTCAATGCGGGGCTGGGGCGCTGGGCGGTGGAGGCGTTCGTGAACCGCGCCCAGCCGGCGCTTCACGGTGCGTTCCGCTGCGCGCGGGTGACGGTGACCCCGGCGCTGCGCGTGACGCTGTACGGGGTTTCGCTGCCCCTGCGCGATGCGCAGCAGACGCGGATGCTGACCATCGGCCGCGTGCTCATCGACACGCCGGCGTGGGAGATGGCGCTGCGGCGGCGCGTGGCCGTGGTGGATCCGCAGCACATCCAAGCCATTCTCAACATGGCAATTCCGGAGTATAATCTGGTCTTGTCGAACGTCACGATGGACATTCATCTCGAGAGTCCGGATCTGCTGCATCAACTCTTTGAGATGCTCGGATCACTACACTGAGGGGACACAGGATGCCACGACAGCGAGGGTGGATGGGGCTGGCGGTCGGCGTGTGGGCGCTGGCCGGCTGTACCGTGAAAGCGATCGGCGATCCCAAACGGCCGATCACGATCGAAGCGCACATTACGCTCGACATCAAGGGGCTTCAGCAGACCGCCTCCAACATTGAGGATCTGGTCAGCCAGGGCGCCGCACAGGGAGGGACGCGCACACGATGAAGACATGGCTCGCGACGATGGTCACGCTGGGCCTGGCCGCCACGTGTTGGGCGGGGACCTATGATCTGAGGGAGAAGACGCCGGCGGTGCAGCAGGCGCTGAATCACCGGCAGGCGCGCTATGCGGAGCTGGCGAGCCGGAAAGCGGCGGGGGCTATCGGAGAAGACAACCAGGGACGTGTGGCGCAGTTGGGGGGCGGGTCGGACGTGGCCGCGCTGGTGGCGGAGGAGAACGCCGATCGCGACGTCATCTATCGCGCGATTATCGAGCAAAACGGCCTCGCCCCCGAGGCGATTGCGACGGTGCAGCAGGTGTTCGGCGAGACGCAGCGCACTCGCGCCATCGCCGGCGAGCGAGTGCAGGCGCCCTCCGGCGAGTGGACGACGAAGTAACGCGCATAGAGGAGGAAAGGAACCATGGAGAAGAGGATGCGGGGGATGGTGGGTGTTGTGGTGGGTGTGGGACTGGGGCTGGCGGCGGGGGTGGCGTGGGCGCAGGATCCGGCGCAGGTGGGACCGCACGTCTACACGGTAAAATTTGAGAACGAGCGGGTGCGCGTGTCCGAGATTCATTTTGACGTGGGCGAGTCGATTCCGATGCACGAGCATCCGGACCATTTCGTCTACGTCTTAACGGGCGGGACGTTACGGCTGAGCTACCCGGATGGCCGAACCGCTGACGTCGCCGCCGTGCCAGGGCAGGTGCTGTGGATTCCGGCGGAATCGCACGCAGCGGTGAACATTGGTTCCACCGAATTTAAGGGGCTGGTGGTTGAACTCAAACCGTTGCCGGCCTACACGACCGGTCAGTAGGCCGCGTCCCGCCGCTGGCGGGACGCTTCAGAGTTTCAGAGGAGGATACCTGGAATACGGGTATGAAGTCGATGTTGATGGAAGCGATCGGCACCTTTTTTCTGGTGCTGGTGATTGGGTTGACGGTGATCGCACCCGGGGCCGGAGCGATGGCGCCGCTGGCGATCGGGGCGATGCTGATGGTGATGGTCTACGCTGGCGGGCCGATCTCCGGCGCGCATTACAACCCGGCGGTGACGCTGGCGGTGTGGCTGCGAGGGAAATGCAAGACCAGCGATGTTCCCGCGTACATGGCCGCGCAAGTGGCAGGGGCCGTGCTCGCCTCGCTGGCGGTGAGAGCGTGCAAGCCAGGCAGCATCGTGATGGCGATGCAGCCGGCGGTCAGGCCGGCCTTGTTGATTGAGCTGTTGTTGACGTTCGCGCTGGCGTTTGTGGTGCTGCAGGTGGCGACGACAAAAAAATCGGCGGGCAATTCATACTTCGGCTTGGCGATTGGCATGACGCTGATGGCAGCGATCTATGCGGGCGGGCCGATCTCCGGCGGGGCGTTTAATCCGGCCGTGGCGGTGGGCTTGACGCTGATGGGGCTGAGTGCGGCGAGCCACCTCTGGATCTTCCTGGTGGCTAATTTCGCCGGCGCGGCGCTGGCGGCCCTGGCGTTTCGCCGTACCAATCCTGATGCGTAGGCCCCTCTCGTTCGTCGGCGCCGTCGCAGCCGGGATAGGGCTGGTGGTGTGTGCCGGGCGGATAGAGGCTGCGGAAGAGCGGAAAGGGCAGGCGATGACGGAGACGGCGACGTTTGCGGCAGGATGTTTTTGGGGGGTGGAGCACACGTTTCGCCAGGTGAAGGGCGTGGTCAATGCGACATCGGGCTACACCGGCGGTACGACCGAGCACCCCACCTACGAGCAGGTGTGCCGCCACACCACCGGCCATGCGGAGGCGGTGCAGGTGGAGTACGATCCCGCGCAAGTGTCGTATGACCAACTGCTGGATGTGTTCTGGACGATTCACGATCCCACGACGAAGAACCGCCAGGGGCCGGATGTGGGCAGCCAATACCGCTCAGCCATTTTCACTCACACGCCGCAGCAACACGCCGCCGCGGAGGCCTTCAAAGCGACGCTCGCACAGAGCAAGCGATTCGCTCGGCCGATCGTGACGGAAATCACTCCGGCCTCCGCCTTTTGGCCTGCCGAGGCGTATCACCAGCGGTACGCCCAGAAGCACGGCGGGGCGCAGTGCCACCTCCCGCCGTCGGTGCCGCGTCAGGACTAAACCAGCAGGGCTTCCGCTTGGTCGGCGGGGACGGGTTTGGAGAAGTAGTAGCCTTGCACGAAGTCGCAGCGGATGTGTCTCAAGTGCTCGAGCTGCGCGGATGTTTCCACGCCTTCCGCGATCACCGGCATCTCCAGCCCGTGGGCGAGCCGGATTATATTGCGCACCATGCTTAAATCTTTCGGGCTGTGCTCCAGGCGGCTGATGAACGAGCGGTCGATCTTCAGCTTTTCCACGTTGAACCGCCGCAAGTAACTCAGCGACGAATAGCCGGTGCCGAAGTCATCCAGATAGAACGCAATCCCCAAGGCTTGGATGCGGGCGATTTGATCGAGGGTGGCTTCGGCGTGCTCGATCAGCACGCTCTCCGTGATTTCAAATTTCAGCGTCTGCGCGCGCACGCCGGTCGTGGACAGGGCGTGCGTGACGTGGTCCAGGATACGCGGGTGCTTCAACTGCTCGCCGGAGAGATTCACGCTCACCGTGAGGGCGGTGTGCACGGGATACCGCTCGTGCCAGCGCCGGAGCGTGCGGCCGGCTTCCTCCATCACCCACGCCCCAATCGGGATGATCAGCCCCACCTCCTCGGCTAAGGGAATGAACTCATCCGGCATGATCAGGCCGCGGGTGGGATGCTGCCAGCGCACCAGCGCCTCAAAGCCGATCAGCGCCTCGCCTGCGAGCGCGCGGATGGGCTGGTAATACAACCGCAGCTCGTGCCGCTCCACCGCGTGCCGCAAATCGGTCTCTAGCTCCAGCCGAGCGATGGCGCGCGGGCGCATCTGCTCCTCGAACAAGGCGTGGCGCGCGTTGCCCTGGGCCTTGGCGCGGTACATGGCGGTGTGCGCATCGCGGATAAGCTCTTCGGGCACGTGGTAGCTGTTGGCGCCTAGCGCAATGCCGATGCTCGCCGAGGTGAACGCCTCATGCCCGCCCAGATCGAAGGGCAGCGAGAGCACTTCTTGGATCCGCTCAGCGATCCGGCCCGGGTCGCCGTCGTGGTGATAGTCTTCCAGCAGCAGCACGTATTCATCGCCGCTAAGGCGCGCGACCGTATCGATCGGATTCACGCAGGCTTCCAGCCGCTTCGCCGTTTCCACCAGGAGCTGATCCCCCAGCCGCTGGCCGAGGCTGGTGTTGATGATCTTGAACCGATCCAGATCAAAACACAGCACGGCAAACCGGGAGGCGATGCGGCCGTGGAGCCGGGCGGTGTCGGCGCGGGCCATCGCTTGGCGCAGCCGCTCGACAAACAGGTCGCGGCTGGGCAGGCCGGTCAGCTCGTCGCGGAAGGCGCCCTCGAGCAGTTGCCGCTCGCGTTTGCGCAGCAGGCCGGCCAGATAGCGCACGAAGTAGGCCATGAAGTTGTAGAGCGGCCATACGATGAGCAGGATGGCAAACCGCGCCCGGCCGGAGAGATCCAGCATGAGCGGTTGGACGACCGGCAGTATGTGGTGCGCTTCCAGCCACGTCAGCGCGGACAGCGACAGGCACGCCAGGTTAGCGTAGAAGTAGGTGTGGCGGGGGGTGAGCACCACCCCGGCAAAAATAATGACCAGCGGGTAGATGAGCAGCGCCAGGAATTTCCCCAGATCGCCGAGGGTGTAGGCGGCCCAGGTGATCAGCACGATGTCCAGGGTGGAGGTGACGGTGAACACATCCTGGGGATGCGTGGCGCGGCGCATGAACGAGCGGTACGGCAGATTCAGCGTGATTTCCAGCAGCGGGACGGCGGCAAACGAGAACAGGGGAAAGTCGAGGAAGCCCGCAAAGTTGGCCATCGAAAAAATGACCAACAGCGAGCCGCACAAGATGAGCTTCGCGCGGATGACCCAGGCCGCGCTCTCCGCCAGTTCCTCTTGCCGGTTGATGGGCTGCATGGTGAGGCTTGTACTCTCTAGTATACCCGAGTTATACTGTCTCCATCATGCCGAAGGACCGATTATTCAAGCGCCGCCAGCGTCGGTTGCCCGACTTTACGTTTGGCAAGCAGACCGCCGCCGTCTTCGATGATATGCTCGAGCGCTCGGTGCCGTTTTACGCCGAGCTGCAGCGCATGACCGGCGAGCTGGCGGCCGACTTCGCCCTGCCGGGCACGAACCTCTATGACCTGGGCTGCTCCACCGGCACGACGCTGCTCATGCTGGATCGGGTCGTGCCGAAGGCTGTGCGATTGATCGGGGTGGACGCCTCCGCCGAGATGCTCAAGAAAGCCCGCGAAAAATTGCGCGCCGCGCGCCCGGCGCACGACTACGAGCTGCTCTGCGCGGATCTGAACCAGGGAGTGCGCGTCACCAATGCGTCGGTGGCCCTCATGACGCTCACCCTGCAGTTCATCCGCCCGCTTAACCGGCAGCGGCTCATCCGCAGCATCGCCCAGGGCTTGCACCCGCAGGGCTGCTTTCTCCTCATCGAAAAGGTGCTCGCGAAAGGCTCCACGCTGAACCGGCTGTTCATTCACCACTATTACGCGTTCAAGCAGCGCAACGGCTACAGCGAGTTGGAGATCGCCCAGAAACGCGAGACGCTGGAAAACGTGCTGATTCCGTATCACCTTGAAGAAAACAAGGAGTTGCTGCTGGCCAATGGGTTTCGCTCCTGCGAAGTGTTCTTTACGTGGTACAACTTTTGCGGGCTGATTGCGCTGAAGGGATGATGCGGGTGCTGATCGCCTTCGGCGAGTTTTTCTTTCGGTTCCGCAATGCGCTGTTTCCGGCGATCTTCATCCTGATGGTGCTGCTGCTGCGGCCGCAGGCGATCGGATCACCCGCGGTGGATCACGCGCTGCTTAAGGCGGGGGTCGTGGTCGCCCTGGTCGGAGGGGCGATGCGGCTGCTGACAATCGGCTATGAGTATATCGAGCGGGGGGGCAAGGCGGGCAGGGTGTATGCCAGCCGCCTGGTGCAAGGCGGGGTCTACGGGCTGACGCGTAATCCGATGTACGTCGGCAATGGGTTGATTGCGATCGGCATGACGATGACCACCGGCGCGCCGCTGGGCTATGCGGCCATCATTCCGCTGTTTCTCTTGATCTATGCGGCGATCATCGCGGCGGAGGAGCGCTATCTGCGCGAGAAGTTCGGCTCCGAGTACGACGCGTACTGCGCTCGGGTGCCGCGCCTGCTGCCCTCGCCCCCGGGCGTGTGGCGGCTGATCACGACCGCGCCGTATGATTGGCGCACGGCCATTCGCAAAGATCTCAGCACGCTCACGGGTCTCGCCCTGGGGCTCACCCTTATGCCTGTGTGGCGGATCCTGTGTCTGCAGGGCGCGCAGGCCGCTTTAGCGCGCGCGCCCGTGGCGCTGGGTGGGGCGGGGCTGGTGCTCGTCTTGTATGGCGTGCTGCATCAACTGAAAAAACGCCGGCTGCTGTTCTATCTGCCGGACTCGTCGTAAGTCTGATCTGCTGTCCGAATGCCGACCCGAACGGCCGTTCGCCAACCCGCTTTCTTGCAGAGCCAGCAGTGGGATTTTGATTATCTCGGCGACTCTCCGCAAGCCGTCCTGAAGCAGTTGCACACCTCCCTCAAGGGCGTGAGTGAGGAAGACGCCGCCGCGCGTCTGGAGCGGTACGGAGCGAACGAGCCTGCCCGGAAAAAGAAACGCACGATCCTGTTCCAATTCGTGTCCAAGCTGTGCAACCCCCTGGTCATCGTGTTGGTGATCATCGCCGGATTCTCCTTGTTGTTCGGCCAGCCCATCAGCGCGTTCCTCGTGATGTTGATGGCCTTGATGAGCGTGCTCCTGTCCTTCTTCCAGGAATATCGGGCCGGGAGGGAAGCGGAACGCTTGAGCGACATGGTGCGCGCGACGGCCACCGTGATCAGGGCCGGCAAGGCCAAGGAAATCAAGATCCGGGAGCTGGTGCCGGGGGACCTCGTGGACTTGTTCGCCGGAGACATGATTCCGGCGGACCTGCGCATTATCTCCTGCAAGGATCTGTTCATCAACCAGGCGACATTGACCGGCGAATCGTTTCCCGTGGAGAAGATCGCGGAACCCGTCCACAAGAAAAACGGTTCGCCCTCGGAGCTGACCAACATAGCGTTCATGGGCTCAAGCGTGGTCAGCGGGACCGCGCTGGGGGTGGTGGTGAAGACCGGCCTCGCCACCCAATTCGGCGAGATCTCGCGCAAGCTCGCCGCGATTCCTCAGGACAGCAGCTTTGATAAAGGCATCCGCAGCTTTACGTGGCTGATGATCCGCGCCATGCTGATCCTCATTGTCGTTATTTTCCTCATCAACGCCTATGTCAAGAAGGGCGACCTGATCCAGGCGCTCCTGTTCTCGCTGTCCGTCGCGGTCGGGCTGACGCCGGAGATGCTGCCCATGCTCGTGGCGATCAACCTGTCCAAAGGCGCGATCGCGATGTCCAAGAAGGCCGTGATCGTCAAGCGCCTCAATGCCATTCAAAATTTCGGCGCGATGGACGTCCTCTGCACGGATAAGACGGGCACGTTGACGCTGGATCGGATCGTCTTGGAGAAGTACTGCGATGTGGTGCAGAAGGAAGACACGACGGTGCTGCAGATGGCCTATCTCAACAGCTATCACCAGACCGGTCTCAAGAATCTGCTCGACAAGGCGATCCTCAAGCATGAGAAGCTGAACGTGACGCCATATGAGAAGGTCGACGAAGTCCCCTTTGACTTCTCCCGGCGCGTCATGTCCGTCGTGGTGGGGGCGGAGGGCCGCCACCGCATCATCGTCAAGGGCGCTCCGGAGGAAGTGTTCAAGCGGTGCACGCGCTACGAGCTAGACAGTGACATCCTGGAGATGGAGCAGCTGATCCTCACGGACCTGAGAACCGAATACGACGCCCTCAGCACCGAGGGCTTCAGGGTGTTGGCGGTGGCCTACAAAGATTTCGAGCAGCCGAAGGACCGCTATACCAAAGAGGATGAGCAGGACCTTATTTTGAAAGGCTACATCGCGTTTCTGGATCCGCCGAAACCATCCGCGAGAAGAACGGTCGAAACCCTGAGGAGCCTCGGCATTGAATTTAAGGTGTTGACGGGCGATAACGAGCTGGTCACGCGGAAAGTGTGCAGCGAGGTCGGGCTGGAGATCAAAGGCATCGTGACGGGGGACCAAGTGGAGCGCGCCACCGACGTCGAGCTGCGCGCGCTCGTCCAGGCCACGAACGTGTTCGCGCGGCTCTCGCCCTTCCAGAAAGAACGGGTGATCCACGCGTTGCATGCCAACAAGCATGTCGTGGGGTACTTGGGCGACGGCATCAATGACGCCCCGGCGCTGAAGGCCGCCGACGTGGGCATCTCCGTCAACAACGCCGTGGACATCGCGAAGGAGTCCGCGGATATTATTTTGCTGAAGAAGAGCTTATTGGTGCTCGAAGACGGCGTGCTGGAGGGACGCAAGACGTTCGGCAACATCCTGAAATACATTAAGATGGGTTCGAGCTCGAATTTCGGCAACATGTTCAGCATGATGGGAGCCAGCCTCTTTTTGCCGTTTTTGCCGATGCTGCCGGTTCAGATCCTGCTCAATAACTTCCTCTACGATTTGTCGCAGATTGCCATTCCCTCGGATGATGTGGATCGGGAATACTTGGCGAAATCCCACCCGTGGAACATCGAGTACATCAAGAAATTCATGATCATCCTCGGGCCGGTGAGCTCGTTCTTCGATTTTGTGACGTTCGGGGTGTTGTGGTTCATCTTTCATGCGTCGGCGCCCATGTTCCAGACCGGATGGTTCTTGGAATCCCTCTGTACGCAGACGCTGGTGATTCATATCATTCGCACCGGGAAAATCCCGTTTGTCGAGAGCCGGCCCAGCTCCTTCTTGATCTTCACCTCCTTGTATATCGTGACGATCGGGCTGGTGCTGCCGTTTCTTCCGTTGGGGAAACATTTTGGGTTTGTCTCCCCGCCCGCGCCGTATTTCATGGCGTTGGTCGGGATCGTCGGAGCGTATCTGGCCGCGGTGCATGTGACCAAAACATGGTTCATCAAGCGCTACGGCTATGAATAATGAGCCGGCCTTGCGCCCGCCAACGGCACTCATGTATGATAGGTCGAGCCGAGGAGGAGACTAGGAGTTGACTATGGCGAATGAGACGGTGTTTACACGGTATGCCGGCAATCCCATCATCACCGCTCAGGCGGTGCCGCGCGCCAACAGCATTCACAACAGCGCGATCGTGCGCTTCGGCCACGGCTACGCCGGCATCTTCCGCGTGGATGAGCTCGATCTGCGCTATCGGCTCCATGTCGGCAAGAGCGCAGACGGCATCCGCTGGCAGATTGATCCGGAGCCGGTGCGCTTTCGCAGCGCCATGCCCGAGGTGACGGTGGCCGATCATAGCTACGATCCGCGCATCACGCGACTCGGCGGCACGTACTACGTCACGTGGTGCAACGCCGGCGCGCACGGGCCGTGCATCGGCCTGGCGTCAACGACGGACTTCCGCACCTTCCGCCAAGGGGAGAATCCCCTCGCACCGTCGAATCGCAACTGCGTGTTGTTTCCGCGCAAGATTCGCGGCCAGTATGCGATGCTGCATCGGCCCAGCGACCGCGGCCACACGCCCTTCGGCGACATCTTTTATGCCACCAGCCCGGATCTGATTCACTGGGGCTGCCATCGCTTCGTGTTCGGTCCGCAGGGGGGGTGGCAGTCGACGAAAGTCGGGCCCGGCCCGGTGCCGATCGAAACGCCGGAGGGCTGGCTGTTGATCTACCACGGCGTGTGGACGAGCTGCAACGGCTACCTCTATTATGCCGGCGGCGCGCTGCTGGATCTCGAGCAGCCCTGGAAGGTGCGGTACCGCACCAAAGATTATCTGCTCGCTCCCACCGAATCGTATGAGCGCGTGGGGGATGTGCCGAATGTGATTTTTCCCAGCTCTGCCGTTGTAGAGGGCGAGCGGGTGCGCCTCTATTACGGCTGCGCGGATACCTGCATTTCGATGGCGGAAGCCAATCTGACTGAGCTGATCCACTTCATCAAAACGCATAGCTTTGCCTCCTAATTCTTCTCCATGCCTGAGCAGGTGGTGATTATCGGATCAGGCCCCGCCGGCCACACGGCCGCGCTCTACCTCGCGCGCGCGAACCTCGCGCCGGTGATGTTTGAAGGGTTTGGCGTCGGCGGCATTCCGGGCGGCCAGTTGATGACGACGACCGACGTCGAAAACTATCCCGGGTTTCCCGAGGGCATCCAAGGGCCGGAGCTGATGGAGCGGTTCCGGACACAGTCGCTGCGGTTCGGCACGCGGATCTTCACCGAAGATGTGACGACGGTCGAGGTGTCCCGCCGGCCGTTTCGCGTGTCGTCCTCCGCGCGCACCGTGGACGCGCACAGCCTGATCATCGCCACCGGTGCCACGGCGAAGCGCTTGCATCTGCCGGGTGAAGCGCGGCTGTGGAACAAGGGCATGTCCGCTTGTGCGGTGTGCGATGGGGCGCTGCCGGCGTTTCGCAATCAAGCGCTCGTCGTCATCGGCGGAGGCGACTCGGCGGCGGAGGAGGCGACGTTTCTCACCAAGTTCGCGTCGAAGGTGCATCTGATTCACCGGCGGGACCAGTTGCGCGCCTCAAAAATCATGCAGGAGCGGGTGTTGCACAACCCAAAGATCGAGGTGATCTGGAACACGGTGATCACCGACGTGCTCGGTGACGACGCCGTGCGCGCGGTGCGGCTGAAGGATGTGACGACGGCGAAGGAGCGCGACCTGCCCTGCGGCGGGGGCTTTTATGCGATCGGGTTTTCCCCCAACACCAGCCTCTTTCAGGGGCAGCTCCCATTGGATGAGCAGGGCTATCTCGTCACCACGCCGGAGCCGCGCACCTCGGTGCCGGGCGTATTCGCCTGCGGCGACGTGCAGGACAAGCACTATCGCCAAGCGATCACCGCCGCCGGCAGCGGCTGCATGGCCGCGCTGGAGTGCGAGCGCTGGCTGATTCACGAAGGGGTGGCGGCCTAGGCGATGGAGTCGTTGTTGCGCACGATCAAGCCGTTTAGCCGGTTGTCTGCGCGCGAGCGCGCCCAACTGGCCCAGGTCGCCAAGGAACGGGCGTACGCGAAGGGGCAGACGATCTTTCGCAGCGGCGAGCCTGCGGAGGCCGTGTGGGTGGTAAAAAGCGGCCGCGTGCACCTCATGAAATTCCTCTCGGACGGCAAAGCGTCCACGACGTGCGTGATGACGGCGGGGGAACCCTTCTGCTGTTTGCCGACGCTTGATCGGCGGCCCTATCCGGTGGATGCGATTGCGGCGATTGACAGCGTGGTCGTGCGCATTCCCTTGGAGGCGTTTCACCAGGCGATGAACCGCTCGCCGAGCTTTATGCGCGAGACTCTCTGCGTCTTTTGCGACCGCCTCAGGCAGGTCGAGCACAAAAGCTGCATGGTGTATGCCTCTGCGGATGTGCGCCTGGCCCAGGTGCTGCTGGGCCTCTCAAAAAAGTTCGGCCCCACCATTCCGCTCACCCGCCAAGAGCTCTCCGAAATCGCCGGCACGACGCATGAAACGGCCATCCGCGCGCTGAGCCGCTTCGCCAAACAAGGCCTGATCCGTTCCATCCGCGGGAAGACGACGCTGGTCAAACCCGACCGGCTCCAAGCCCTGCTCGATTCGTAAGGCTCCCTGCGCGACATCATAGAACCGGCGACGGCGCTCCGATAAGATATCCGTGATTGGAGGATGCACGGATGGAGAACGGGGTCGGTCACGCATCGCTGTTTACTGCGTTGCCCGTCCGCGAGCGCCGGCGGCTCGCCGATGAGAGCCGGCTGCGGCAGTTCCAGCGAGGCCAGACGGTGTTTGAAGAAGGCCAGCGGGCGGACGTGGTGTGGGTGGTGAAACGCGGCTGGGTTTGTTTGGTGAAGCGCACGCCGCAGGGGGCGCTCACCACCATCTTTGTGATGACGCCGGATGAGGCGCTCTGCGGCATCTCGGCGTTTGATCGCGGCACCTATTCCGCCGGCGCGATCGCCGCCACCGACTGCACCATGCTGGCGATTCCTGCGGAGCTGTTTGCCCATTGGCTCGACACCACTCCCGCGTTTGCCAAGCGCGTGGTGATGACATGCGCCCGGCGCATCCGCCACATGGCGGATGCCATCAGCCTCGCGCACGCCCCCGTGGAGCAGCGTGTCGCTTACGTGCTGCTGCGCCTGCGCGCCACCTTCGGCGACACGATTCCCATCACCCACCAAGAGCTGGCGCGCATGGTCGGCGCCCGTTGGGAAACCTCCATCCGTACGCTTTCTGCGATGAAGCGCCGCGGCTGTCTGGCGTCCTCGCGCGGCCAGGTGACGGTGCTCGTGCCCGAACGCCTGCGCGCGCTCTTGCGGCCCCGAGTCGTATGACGCAGAGTATAGAACTCCTGAGGGGGAATTCTCTACAATAGTTGGAACGGCACGAGGAGCGGGCAGCGGGGAGGGAAGCACCGGTGGAGATCGCGGTGCGCGGAGGGCCGGATCGTCGGCTCGAAGAAGTCATGACGGTCAACCGCGTGCTGCAGCAATACCCCGCGACTCGCTCCGTGTTTGAGCAGCTTTTTGTCAACCTCCCGTTTGAGGGCGCGGACTGTTTGGATGAAGTCGCCTGGCGGCACGGGATGGAAGCGCGCGAGCTGCTGGGGCAGCTTGAGCAGGCCATCAGCGAGCGGCCGGAGCGAGGATGACGCGTATCATAGACTTGCCTGGCGGGCTTGCGCTAAACTGGCTCCTGAAGTTTGTGAAATTTTTCACACACAGGAGGTGGCCATGACCGCTCTTGCGTCTGCCGGCGAAGGCACGCACGCGCTGGAGGGCGTGACCTCCTCCATGACGCTGAATCTGCTGGTGAAACGGTTCCCCGAAACGTTGCGCGTCCTCCATGAGCTCGGTTTGGATGTCCCGTGGGAAGGCGGTGCGACGCTGGAGGCGGTGGCGCGCTATCGCGGCGTGCCGGTGGATGAGGCGATGGGCGCGCTGAAAGCGGCCATTGCGTGTCATTGTGTAGTGGACACCGCGTGAAGGCCTTCCTATAATACAGCCAGTGCAGCGGGAATTGTGGATCGCATACGAACAGGTTGATTCAGTGAATCTACTCGTCGTAGGGGTGAGTCACCGCACGGCGCCGGTGGAATTGCGCGAGCGCCTCGCCATTCCCGGGCGCGACCTGCCGGAAGCCCTCGCCCGTTTACGCACCGCCTTCGAGTTCGAGGAGGCCGTGATTCTCTCCACCTGCAACCGAGTGGAATGCTATGTCGCGTCCACGCAGTCGCGGGACATCACGCAGGCCGCCCTCATGGACTTTCTAGCTTCGCGCAGCCGTCTCCAGCCGGAGCAGTTTCAGCCGCATGTGTATCGCCTGACCGGCCGCGACGCCGCGGCGCATCTGTTTCGGGTCACCGCGGGGCTCGACTCGATGCTGTTCGGCGAGTCGGAGGTCACCGCGCAAGTCAAGCACGCCTACCTCACGGCCCACGCTACCGGTACGACCGGCCCGCTCCTGAACCGTCTCTTTCAGCGCGCGCTGCATGCGACGAAGCTGTTGCGCTCGCAGACCCGCGTGGCGGAAGGCTCCGCTTCGATCGGGTCGGCCGTGGTCGCCCTGGCTCGGCAATGCTTAGGCCCGCGTTTCTCAGAGGCGCAGGTGCTGCTCTGGGGAGCCGGCAAAGCCGCCGAGGCGACGACGAAGCATCTCGTCTCCGCCGGCATCGGCCAGGTGTGGATCGTCAACCGCACAGAGGCGAAGGCGAAAGATTTAGCCACGCTCTGCCAGGGGCAGTGCCTCTCGTGGGAGCAGGCGATTGCGCATCTGGCCCATGTCGACATCGCCGTCGTGTGCACCCAAGCCCCGCACTATGTCATCGACGCCGGCGATCTGGAGACGATTCTGCCGCAACGCCAGGGGCGCGCGCTCTGCCTGATTGATCTGGCCGTTCCGCGCAACATCGATCCCGCGCTCTCTGCCCAGCCCGGGGTGCGGCTCTACAATGTGGATGATCTGCAGACGCTTGCCCAGGGAGCCTTGCAGCAGCGCCGGCAGGCCCTGGCTCGCTGCACGGAGTTGATTGATGAACAAGTCACACAGTGTCTTCGGCGGTTGACGCCGAGCGCCCAACAGGAGGGTCCCTTATGCGAACCGGTCGAAGTGTGCTCGTCGGTGTAGGGGCGGGTCTCGCGCTCTTGGCGGGCGGGATGCCGGCTGGGGCGACGATGGCCAATCTGAAGGCCTACAAAGACGCCTATCCGGGCAAAGACCCCAAAGCGTATACCTGCAAGACGTGCCACAACGGCGCGATGGGCAAGAAAGGCGACTTGAATGCGTATGGCGTCGCCCTCCAAGCGCTGGCCCTGCAGCCGAAGGCGCCCGTGGATGCGAAGAAGCTGACGGAGGCGGACTATCGCACCATTGAGAAAGCTGACGCCGACGGCGATGGGGCCTCCAACCTGGACGAGATCAACGCCGGCACCGCGCCCGGCGATCCCACATCGACGCCAGCGGGTGCGTCGAAAACTGGGAGCGGAAAATGAGTCGGCGGGGCGACGCAACGACCAAGGAGGGCGGGAGGATGAAGAGGGTGTGGGGGTGGATGAGCGTGTTGTTGTGCTGCTGGGCGATGCGCCCCCAGGCCGCCTGGGCCATCCCAGCGTTTGCTCGAAAATATGGCGTGTCGTGCAACGTGTGCCACGCGCCCAATGTGCCTCGGTTGAGTGACTATGGCCACCGGTTCCGAAAACTCGGCTATCGCGTGCCCGAGGAAGTGGGCCATCAGCCGGAGTACAAAGAGATCGGCCAGTACATCTCCATGCGCGGCCGCATGCGGTATGACTATGAGGATTTTGAGCGAGGGCGCAACACCAGCGGCTTCCGGTGGAATGACGCCACGTTGTTTTACGCCGGTCCGGTCACGTCAAACCTGTCCAGTTTCTTTGAGTTAGAGGTCAATGAGAGCAACGAGGTCGAACCGCTCGGGCAATTCTCCTGGCTGTTCGGGGGTTCCGATCAGTACGCGCAGATTCGGCTGGGGCAGATGCACACGCTCTCGCGCGTCGGGTGGGGCGGATTTGATCGGCCCAGCGGGATCTCGACGACCGACGTGATCGGCAGCACCCTGACGAGTACCGCGGTGCCGTTCACGTTTGCGAAAGACCAGCGCGCGCTGGAACTGTCGGTCGGCCTGAATCCAGACATTCGGCTGATCGCGCAGCTCTCGAACGGGCTCGACACCAGCGGCAGCGGGACGACTGGTTCACGGGATAATGACACCAGCAAGGACATCCTGCTCGCCTACGAGCAGATGTTCGGCGCGCATGGATCCGGACTGACGGCGGTGTTCTATCGGGGCACCTGGCACCAAGCGGCCGGCACTGTCGTGAGCGGCACGGCCTTACCGGACGACAATGCCTTTACGCAATTCAATTTCTACCGTTACGGCCTCACCGGAAGCCTGGTGTTTGAGACGCCGTTCTGGGCGAATCACGAAAGCGAGGTCAATGGGGGCATGCTCTTCGCGCATGACCAGGGGCCCCGCAGCTATCCGGGTGGCAAGCCGGATGCGGACGGCCAGGCGTATTTCTTTGGCGCGGAACAGCGCTTCAAGGATGCCGCCGTGTTTTCGCGGTTTGATTTCCGGAATGTCGAGGTGAGCGGGGGGGACAACTGGCGCCGAAAATACACCCTCGGCGCGACCCGGCAGGTGAACGACTACCTGCGGCTGGCCCTTGAGGGATTCGTCAAGGACCAAGAGGCCGCTAACGACAGCTTCGGGGCGCAGCTCGAAGCGATGTTTAACTTCTAGTGGCGTGGGTGGCGAGGTCTCAGGAGGGGGGATGGATGCGCGCGTGGGGGCTGGCCGCTGGACTGTCAGTGATGCTGTCAGCGTCGGCGCTGGCCGCCACGCGCGTTACGATTCAAGAACTCAAGGCGTATCCGGACCTGTATTACGGCCAGACCGTCCTGGTGGAGTGCTACTACGATAAAGAGAGTCCCATCTGGGTGCGCGCCCTGCCGGACGCCGATGAGTGGATTGGCTTCTTCGTGACAGGCAAGCCGGACAAGGCGCTCACCTGGAGCGGGGAGTATTACAACTTGCTCTTTGCCCCGTACGCGATGCGCGAGACGGTTCGGAGCCTTCGGGGAGGCGACAAGATCACGCTCATCGGCGAGGTATTTCGCTATCCCTCAGCGAGCCTTGAGGGGGCTGGCATCTACGTCCAGCAACTGCTGCAAGGATGGGGACCCTCGGCGAAAGCCATTGGAGCTGTCTCTGTTCCGAGCGCGCCGCCGGCCAGTGCCGGGTCGGTTGCGGCGCCGGTGATGGGCCGTCCTAGTCCGACCACAGAATCCTCTCTCCTTCCGGTTTCTGTGCTCGAAAAATATACCGTCACCATCAACGGCAAGCGCTACCAGGGGCTGCGAGTTGGCGACCCCTATAATCTCGATGGCATCAATTTCCAAGTTGACCGGTCACAGTGATGCCGTTTTTTTCCGATGCGATCACCGCGTCGTGGGTGGCGGGGGTGAGTGCGCAAGCTATCAGGGGGGGAGCCAGGAGCATGAAGAAGCTGTGCGTGAGCCTGGGTGTGGTGGTGAGTGTTGTCATGGGCGGCGCGGGCACGGCATGGGCGACGATTGACAACGTGAAAAGCTTCAAAGCCGCCTATCCCGGCAAAGAGGCGAAAGCCTACTCGTGCAAGACCTGCCACCAGAACGCGATGGGCAAGAAAGGCGATCTTAATGCCTATGGCGTCGCCCTCCAGGCGCTGTCCCTGCAGCCGAAGGCGCCCGTGGATGCGAAGAAGCTGACGGAAGCGGACTATCGCGCGATTGAAAAAGACGACGCGGATAAGGATGGGGCCTCGAATCTCGATGAGATCACCGCCGGCACCGCGCCCGGCGATCCTGCGTCTGTGCCTGCGGGTGCCTCGTCAGGGACACCAGCAGGGAAATAGGCCGACAGAGAGAATGAGAGAGAGGTGAGCCCATGCGCGTTGGCCGGATTAGTGTCGTGAGTGCGATCTGTTGGATGGTTGTTGGGGTGGGGTCGCCCGCGCGGGCCGATCAAGCCAAGACGGCTGAGGTGTCACCTTCAGAAACGCCGGTGGCCGAGTACGTCGGCATGGAGACGTGCGCGACCTGCCATACGAAACAGTACGAGGAGTTCAAGCACTCCACGCACGCTCGCATTGCCATCCCCGAGGGAACCGGGGCGCAGGGCTGTGAGACGTGCCATGGGCCGGGCAGCCTGCATGTGGAGGCCGGCGGCGGGCGCGGCGTGGGCGGGATCATCAACCCGCGCAAAGACCCCAGCACCTGTTTTGCCTGTCACACCGATAAGAAGGCGGAGTTCCGCCTGCCGTACCATCATCCCGTCATGGAAGGCAAAATGGGCTGCGTGGACTGCCACAACGCGCATGGCGAAGATGTGCGGCCGTGGTCCGCGACGTCGCTCAAAGACATCAACGAGGCGTGCTTTAAGTGCCACAAGGAGCAGCGCGGCCCGTTTGTGTGGGAGCATGAGGCGCTGCGCGAGGGCTGCACCACGTGCCACAAGGTGCATGGCTCCATCAATGACAAGATGCTGCTGGCGCGAGACGCCAACCTGTGCTTGCGCTGCCACACCCAGGTCAACTTTCCAACGATCGGCAAATCGAGCCATTCCGGCCGGCTTTCCCAAGGCACCTGTTTTAGCGGCGGCTGCCATACGGCGGTGCATGGGTCGAACTTCGATGATCATCTCCGATATTGAAAGGGAGGCATGATGCGCACCTGGCTCAGGGGGATGGTGGGGCTTCTGTTCGTCATCTCGCTGGCGCCGGCCGCTTTCGCCGCTGATGCGGAGGTGTCGTTGACGGCGCTGCCGCTACGCTACGCATTCGTCAGCGGAGATGCCGGAAAGTTCAGCGCCCACCATTGGATGCCGGCCGGCTATCTTGGCGGCGTCAAAGATTTTTCAGGGCACGTCACCCTGTCCAACGGCGTGGAGGTCTCCGGCGACGGCCATGCGATCATCGACGCCAACGATATTGGCACAGAGCTGGCCATCAAAAAAGATGGCGTCGGCTTTTTCAATCTGGACTACGCCGCGTTCCGCAAGTATTACGACAACACGGGCGGCACCTACTACCGCTTCGGCACCCTCTCCGGCGTTGATACCTTCAAAGATCTCCATCTGGACCTTGGAACATTCAAAGTGGAAAGCGGAGTGACGCTCGAGGGGCTCCCGGAGGTGACCTTCCTCTATAGCCACGACACCAAACAGGGGGCTAAATCTCGTCTCACGTGGGTGCCCTTGGTGGAAGGCAGCACGACGAAAAACATCGGGCCCGCCTGGCAAGATATTGATGAGCGTGAGGACTCGTTCGCCATCCGGGCGAACCACGAGTTGGCCGGCTACAGTCTGAAGGGAGAGCAGTACTGGGAGTTCGTGCGGACGGAGACGCTCCGAGAAGAAGATTTCTTATCCACCAATGCGGATTCGGGCTCGACTGCGAGCCAGCATAAGATTCGTCGACAAGAGCAGGCGCCCGAGGCGAATTTGGCGACCTCCACGGTGAGTGTCGAGCGGGAGTGGCTCGAGGGGAAGGTGTTCACCTCCGGCGCGTATCATTTTGCCCATATGCGCAACCGGGAGTTTGAATCGCTGAACGAGTTCAACTCCAGCGGGGTTCTGACCAATTTCTCGAACCCGAAGCAGATCATCGATGCGCGCGCCGACAATAAATACAATACGCACACCTGGGTCAATAGCGTGTTGATGAGCCCATGGCACTGGCTCAGCTTCACGACGAAGCTGAAATCCGAGGTGGTGCGGCGCGAGAGTAACTCCAGCTACCCGGCCGACGCGTCACCGAACTCGACCAACGGCAGCACGCCGAATGGCACCATCGATTCGCTGGTGGCCAGCCTGAATAAAAACAAGGCGGTACGGTGGGGGGAAGGGATGTCCCTTCGATTCACCGCGATTCCGCGCACCGCGCTCTATACAGAGCTCGACTTGGAGCAGGCGCGGGTCATCCTGGCTGAGGATCGCAAGGACCTCGTGACCATCCCCAATGTGAACGAGGATTTCAGCCGCTACACGATTACCAGCGTTCGGCGAGGAGTCTGGACACTGGGCGGCCACGTGGCTCCCTGGTCATTTTTTGACCTGACGATTCAAGCGCGTCGACGCGTCAACAACAACGATTATGATGACCAGCGCGAGACGGTCGCAAGCGGCACGGCATTGTCCGCATTCTTCGATATGCAGAATCTCCATACCGATGAGGTGATGACGCGCGCGACGTTGCGGCCCTGCCGGTGGTTCCGGACGTCGTTTCGGTACCAGCTCCGCGCGGACAAATATGCGACACGGGTGGAGAATGAGCCGATTGTGAAAACGGGCGCGCTGTCGAATATCTACACATTTGATGTCTCGCTGCAGCCCCTGCGCGACCTGACGACGACGGCGTCTTTTTCCCGTCAGACGGCCGTCACGAAGACGCCGTCGCAGTTCGGCAGCACGGCGGCGATCAACATCCCGTCGTATCACGCGGATGTCAACACCTGGCTCTTCAGCGCGGACTACGCTCCTACCCAGAAGGTCAGCCTGAACGGCAACCTCTTGATCTCCTCCGCAGGGAATTTCAACGATTTTTCGGCCGCGGGGATTCCGTATGGCAAGGACTTCAACCGCGTCGATCTGACGACCGGTTTGAAGTGGTCGGTGACCGAGAATACGTCGGTGGACACGAGCTATGGGTTTTACTCCTACCTGCCCAACTCGTTGGCGGAGGTTGGCGGCTACCACGCGCATGTGATCTGGCTTGAGGGCTCGGTGAAATTCTGACGGCCGGAGGGGCATGTGTCCTAAAGAATTGATCACGCGGCGGAGCTTCTTGCGCGGCGTGATCAAAGGCGCCGGGTTCGCCTTGCTCGGGGCGGCCGGCTATCCCGTTCTTCGCTATCTCGCGCCTCCCCGCGGCACCGAAGCCTCGGTCTCCAGCGTCGTCGCCGGCAAGGCGGGGGAGCTGGCGACCAATAGCGCGAAGATTTTCCGCTTCGGCAATCGGCCCGGCCTGCTCGTGCGCACGCCGCAGGATCAACTGAAAGCGTTCTCGGCCGTGTGCACCCACCTCAGTTGCACCGTCCAATACGACAGCGAGACGAGCAGCATCTTGTGCGCCTGCCACAATGGCAAGTACGATCTGAATGGCCAGGTGATCTCCGGCCCGCCCCCCCGGCCGCTTGAGGCCTACCAGGTGAACCTGCAGGGAGACGACGTGGTCGTCTCGAAGTCCGCGTAACTGATGAGCGCACGCGAGCGGGTGCGGGAATTTTTCCGCGCGCGCTATCAGCTCGGCGGGCTGCAGGAGCTGTTGACTCACAAGACGGTCCCCGTCCATCGGCACACGATCTGGTACTACTGCGGCGGCATGACGCTGGTGCTGCTGCTGATCCAGCTCGCTAGCGGCGTGCTCTTGCTGCTGTACTACCGGCCGACGATGGAGGGCGCGTTCGAATCGGTGCGGTTTATCATGACGAAGGTGGAATTCGGCTGGCTCGTGCGTTCCGTCCACGCCTGGTCGGCGAATCTGGTGATTCTGTCGGCCTTCGTCCATTTGGTGAGCACGTTCTTCCTGAAAGCGTACCGGCGGCCGCGGGAGCTCACCTGGACCACCGGCGTCTTGCTGTTTTTCCTGCTGCTGGGCTTCGGCTTTACCGGTTATCTGCTACCGTGGAATACGCTGTCGTTTTTCGCCACCAAAGTAGGCACGCAGATTCCCGGCAGCCTGCCGATCATCGGCCCCGTGCTGGGAACGTTTCTGCGCGGCGGGGCGGAGATCGGCGAGGCCACCCTCAGTCGTTTCTTCTGGCTCCACATCGCGGTGCTGCCGCTGGGCCTGCTGGGCGTGGTGTCGGTGCATCTGCTGCTGGTGCAGTTGCAGGGGATGAGCACGCCGCCGTCGGTGCGTACGGAACGCTCCATGCCGTTTGTGCCGAATTTTCTCTTGCGCGATCTGATGGCGTGGTCGATCATGCTGGGCCTGGTGCTGTCGCTGAGCGTCTACTGGCCGGCGACGCTGGGGCAGAAGGCCGACCCGTTTGCGCCCACCCCCGTCGGCATTGCGCCGGAGTGGTATTTTCTGTGGATGTTTCAGACGCTGAAGTTCTTTCCCGGCCACGTGCTGGGTCTGGAAGGAGAACTGGTGGCGATCGGCCTGATTGGCGTCGCCGGGGCCGCGGTGCTGCTGGTTCCCTGGCTGGATCGGCCCGCCGCCTCCGGCCGCTCGCATTGGCTGGTGTGGCTTGGCGGCGTGGTGGGGGTGGGCTATGTGGTGGGCATGACAGGCTACGCGCTATGGCTGCATCCGCACTGACACCCCGTGTCCTCCTGGCCGTGGTCGCCGGCGGGCTGCTGCACGCCGTGCCGGCATGGGCTGAGGCGACCGCTCCGAATCGGTGCCTGGAGTGCCATGCGCAACAGGAGCAGGCCAGCGGGCGCCGCGGGCCGGCGACGCTGACCGCGGAGGATGTGCACACCCCGCGGGGGGTCTCATGCGCCGACTGCCACGGCGGAGATGCGACGGCGGAGGATCCGACGGCGGCGATGGACCCGGCCAAGGGGTTCATCGGGCGCCCGACCCGCGGGCAGATCCCGCAGATGTGCGCGCGCTGCCATGCCGATCCGAACTACATGCGGCGCTTCAATCCCAATCTGCCGACCGACCAATACGCCAAATATCTGACGAGCCAGCACGGCAAGAAATTTGTTGAAGGCGATACGGATGTCGCGGTGTGCACAAGCTGCCATGAGGCCCACGGGATTCGCGCGAAGAAAGACCCGCTCTCACCGGTCTATTCCACGAACATCCCCGGCACCTGCGCGAGTTGCCATAGCGATGCGACGATCATGGATCGGCATCACTTGCCGGTGACGCAGCATTGGGAATACTCCCAAAGCGTGCACGGGCAGGCCCTGCTGGTGCGCGGGGATCGTGGGGCACCCCACTGCGCCAGTTGCCACGGCTCGCACGAGGCCGCGCGGCCGAACACGGTCGCCGTCGGCAACGTATGCGCCCAGTGCCACAGCCTTACGCGCGATCTGTTCGCCAAGAGCCCGCACAAGGCCGCCCACGAAGCGCTGGGGCTGCCCGAGTGCGAAGTCTGTCACGGCAATCACTTGATCCGCAAGCCCACCGACGAGCTGCTGGGGACCGGGCCGAACGCCCTGTGCGTCACCTGTCATGAGCCGGGCTCCGCCGGCTATCTGGCCGCCGGGCGGATGCGCGCCGCGATCGAGCAGACCAAGGCCGACCTGGGCCGCGCCGAATCGCGCGTGGCGCAAGCCGCGGCCCTGGGGATGGATGTGAGCGAAGCCGAATATGCGCTCCATGAAGCGCAGACGAAGCTCACCCAGGCCCGCACGTACGTGCATGCGTTTGCTCCCTCCGCCGTCGAGCCGATTGCCGAGGAAGGGGCGCAGCAGGCACGCGCGGCTGAACGCCAAGGAGCAGAAGCCGTCCAGCAGTTTCATTTCCGTCGGCAGGGGCTCTGGGTCACCCTGGGCCTCTTGATCCTGGTCCTCCTGGGATTATGGCTGGCCCTCCGTGATCTTGAACGTAAGGATCGTTCCCCGTAACGAGTTCTCTCCGGCGCTACGACCCGATGAGCCTCCCCACCAAACCGCCCAGCCTCCTGCGCAATCCCCTCAGCGCGCTCGGCATCGCCGTCGCCTCGGTCAGCACCGCGTTCGGCCTGCCGATGATGTTCGTGGACATGTTCAGCCGGCAGACCCACCCGTACCTGGCGGTGCTGATCTATTTAGTCCTGCCGTTTGTGGCCGCCGGCGGCGTGGCGCTGATCGCGCTGGGGATGCTGTGGGAGCGGCGCCGGCGGCGGCGACGGCCGGACCTTGTCGCACCGCCCTGGCCCGCCCTCGATCTGAATCGCCCGGCCCATCAGGCGGCGGTGGTCGGGGCGATCACGGTGATGATGGTCCTGGTGGTGTTGCTGTCGGTGACGGGTTATCGGGCGTACCACTTCACCGAGTCGGTGAAGTTCTGCGGGCTGGTCTGCCATCAGGTGATGAAGCCCGAATACACGGCCTACCAGTATTCCCCGCATGCGCGCGTGGCCTGCACGCAGTGCCACGTCGGGCCGGGGGCGAGCTGGTTCGTCCGCTCGAAAATCACCGGCGCCTACCAGGTGTACGCGGTCGCCACGAACGCCTATCCCCGCCCCATCCAGACGCCCGTGAAAAGTCTGCGCCCCGCGCAGGAAACGTGCGAGCAGTGCCACTGGCCGGCGAAGTTTTTCGGGGCCCAGCAGAAAACGTTTTCGCATTATCTGGCGGATGAGACAAACAGCCCCTGGAACATCCAGATGCTGTTGAAGATCGGCGGGGGCGATCCGAACGTGGGGGCCGCCTCCGGCATTCACTGGCACATGAACATCAGCAAAGCGATCTCGTATATCGCGGCGGATGAGCGGCGAGAGGGGATCCCCTGGGTGCGCACCGTCGATGCCAACGGGCAGGCGGTCGAGTATATGTCGACCGAGCAGCCCCTCTCGCCCGAACAGATCACGGCGGCTCGCATGCGCCGGATGGATTGCGTGGATTGCCATAATCGGCCGTCGCATATCTACCATCCGCCTGATCGCGCGGTCGAGATGGCCATGGACGCCGGTCGGTTGGATCGGAGCCTGCCGGCCCTCAAACGGGAGGCCATCCGGTTGCTGATCCAGCCCTACGCCAGCGAGGCCCAGGCGCAGGCCGAGATTCTGAAAGGCCTGCCGGCGTTTTATCAGCGCGACTATCCAGCGCTATTTCGCGAGAAGGCGGGGGTTATTCAGGAGGCAGCCGTCGAAGTGCAACAGCTCTATGCGCGGAACATCTTTCCGGAGATGAAGGCCGACTGGCGCGCCCACCCCAACCACATCGGCCACCTCAACTCCGACGGCTGTTTCCGCTGCCATGACGGCCTGCACAAAAGCCGCGGGGGCGCGGTCATTACGAAAGACTGCAACGCCTGCCACACCATCTTGGCCCAAGGCTCGCCCGAGATGATCGCGCAAGGCAAACTGGAAGAGCAGCCGTTTCAGCATCCCGTGGATGTGGGAATGGATGTCACGGAGTTTAAGTGCAGCCAGTGCCATACCGGCACCAGCGGACTGTAAGGCGCCTGGTGTGCTAAGACACCAGGCTATACGCATGAGACAGTGGGTTCGGGTGCTGGAATCGTTGAAGATCGCCGTGCCATTGCTGATCGCCATCGCGGCGGTGCTGGCGTGGTGGTTCCAGGCGCTGCTGGCGTTTCTGGCGGTTGCCCGATTCATGCCCATGTTTCCGGACGCCCCCGCCTGCCGGCAAAGCATGATCTCTATCATAGACGTTCCGTTCGCGCGTGCCGCATAATCTCCCTACCTTTAATAGAGAGGACGTACCCGAATGAGTGCACTCGGCACGGACGTTCGGGTACTCGCCAGGCCCTGGAATGAGGATGCGACGCCAAGAACTTGCGCCGTTTTTAACAAACCACAGCAACCACCCGTGGATGAGCCGACGCAGGCTCGCGGCGGGGGCGCTTTTGGCTGTCCTGGTCGCCGGCTGCGCCGGGGCGCCGGCGCGCAAGACCGCGGAGATCCTGTGGCCCGGTCCACCCCTGGTCCCGCGCATCAAATTTGTGGGAGTGTTGCGGCATCAGCAGGATGTGCTCGGACGCGCCGATGCGGGGGGCTCGCGCGGGTTGGCGGCGCTGCTGCTCGGCCCCCGCGACACACCCAGCGTGCTGCAGCAGCCCATGGGCCTGGCCGTCTCGCGCGACGGCGCGCGGCTGTACGTGACCGACTTCGCCAAGCCCGGCGTCGTCGTGTTTGATCTGACACGGCAATCGCTGCGGTGGCTGGACGCCGGTCCGGACGGGTTTCAAGCGCCCTTCGGGATTGCCCTGGACGCGCAGGATCGGATCTACGTCGTCGATTCCACGGCCCGGCTGATCCGCGTGTTGGATGCCACCGGGGCCGTGCAGCGCACCATCACGCATGAGAGCCTCGTGCGCCCGACCGGCGTCGCCGTTGATGCCGCGCGCAACCGGCTCTACGTCGCCGATTCCTCGGTGCGCGATCTGCGCTCCCATGCCATTCGGCTGTTTGACCTCGAGGGCCGCTACCACGGCATATTTGGCGACGGCGCGGAGGAGGGGTTGTTTCCGACGTATCTGGCCGTCGATGCCGGCGGCAACGTGTATGCGACGGATACGTTCAACGCCCGCGTGCAGGTCTTTAATCCTGAGGGCTGGTTGATCAAGACCTTGGGAGAGCGCGGCGATGCCTATGGGATGTTCGACAAGCCCAAGGGCGTGGCGTTGGATTCCTTCGGCAATGTCTACGTGGTGGATTCCGCCTGGAGCAATGTGCAGATTTTCAACCCGCGAGGCCAGGTGTTGCTCTTTTTTGGCGGGCGAGGCCAGGCGCCGGGGTTGTTGTCGAATCCCACCGGCCTGGCCATCGATGGGCAGAACCGGATTTATGTGGCGGATGCGTTCAACAGCCGCGTGAGCGTGTACCAGCTCATCAATACGGCAGCGCAAGACAGTGAGGCGACGGTGCCGCCATCCGCGCCCGCAACGCCCGAGCATCAATCGTAAGGCACTGGAACGCGCACATAACACAACACGAGGAGACGCGAGATGAGCACTAGCGGCAGGAGGGGACGACGCTGGCTGCTGGCCATGGTGGCCGTGGCCGGTGTGTTGATAGCGTCACGGGTCGACGCGATCAGTGGGCCGCATAATTTTCAGGGGACGGCTCCGGCCGGAGCGGTGTGTATTGCCTGTCACACGCCCCACAAGGCGCCGGCGAGCCCGCTGTTGTGGAACCATGTGCTCTCGGCCAACAATTTCAGCTGGAGCGATTGGGTTGCCACCACCGGCAATACAACCTTGCCGACGAACATCAAGACGTGGTCCGGCTCAACCAAGATGTGCTTGAGCTGCCATGACGGCAGCGTGGCCATCGGCGCGATTTACTTCCCGTCGGCGGTGTTCGACTTGGAAAAAATTACGGACGACCACCAAATGGCCACGACCACGGGAGATTTGAAAGGCAATCACCCGGTGGCCGTGCCGTATCCGCATGGCGGCGTCAAAAACACGTACAACGGGATTACGACCGGCGATGAAGCGCTCGCTTCGGGGTGGGTGGCCGCACCGGCCCGGGTGAAACTGTATCGCGATGCCGCGGGGGGCGGGGCGAACAATTACGGCATCGAGTGCGCCTCGTGCCACGAGCCGCACAGCACCAGCCCGCACGGCAATTATCTGCGCGACAGCAAAGCCGGCAGCGCGCTGTGTCTTGATTGTCACGTGAAGTAAGACTGCGTTCGTCCCGTCGTCATCCAGGGGCCTGGTCGGCGTTCACGCATGGCCAGGCCTCTTTCTTCTATCGAGATCTTCCCGCACAGCGTGATGGTCTTTCGCGAGCATCGGGGAGAGGAGCGCAATGCGGCGACATCGTGTGGGATGGGTGATCGGGATTCTGAGCGGCTGGGCGCTGGCCGTCTCGAGCACGGGCTGCCACGGGCCGAGCCGTCAAAAAGTGCTCTCGTTATTTTTTGATGGCGTCAGCCAAACGCCGCCGCCTCCGACGCGCCGCCTTCGACGGGATCTCTTGCGGGAAATCGATGCGCTCACGCAGCAATTGGCGAAGGCGCAAGACGCGCGGGCCCAGCGGCGCGAGGCGGCCGGCCCGGCAGCCGCCGGCGATGGCGAGCCGGCTCGGCCCATTGAACGCGCCAAGACGTGGGAGCACGCCTCGTCGCTCTTGCCCACGACAGAAGGTGTTGTGGATTGGAGCCACGCGGTGGCGAATGGCGTGATCACGCCGCGCACCGGTATCGCGCCCAACGCGCCGCCGTTGCCGGAGCTGCCCTTGGACGTGGAGATGGCGCCGACGGAAGACCCCGCGTATCGCGTGGTGTTTCCGCATCAACCGCACACCGCGTGGCTCTCGTGCGCCAATTGCCATCCCGGCCTCTATCGCATGAAGGCCGGCTCCAGCGTCGTGACGATGGATCGGATCAACGAAGGGGAATCCTGCGGGCGCTGCCACGGGAAGGTGGCCTTTGCGCCGGATGCGTGCACGCGCTGTCACCGGGCGTTGGGAGGTTCATGAAAGCGGCCTCCTCGATCGCGTGGTTGCTGTGTGGGATCTCGCTGGCGACCGGCTCGGCGTTTGCCGTCGACGGGGACGTGGCGCTCCTGCGCAAAGGCCAAGACACCGAGCTGCCGCCGGCGGTTTTTCCCCATTGGACACACCGCATCCGATACACGTGCTCCGCGTGCCATCCCGATCCATTCACCATGCAGGCCGGCTCCAGCACGATTACCATGGAGGCCATTGCCGGCGGGGAGTTCTGCGGCCGATGCCACAATGGGACGACGACGTGGGGTGTTGCGATCGAGACCTGTAATCGCTGCCATACCGGGATCTCGCGATGAGCCGCGCGGCGCGGCGTGTGCTGAGCGTTGGGGTGCCGGCGTTCGCCCTGATGCTTCCGGTGGGTCCCGCGCGGGCGGACATCGTGGGACTGGGCTCGCGGAGCGCCTCCATCGAGCTGGCGGTGGAGGCGGCGCAGCAAAAAATTGCCTCCGCCACGACCGTTACGCGGATCAACGACCTGCGGATGGAAGAACGCCTCCATCTGCGCAACGAGGGGGCCTACCTGTTCAGCCCTTCGCTCATCTCCCTGGCGCTGGGAGCGGATCTCGGCCTCTCGCAGGAGTGGCTGCGTCCGACGCAGGAGCGCCAGTTCCGCGACGGCACACTGCTGGGCTACGACGTCTTCACCACGCTGCTGGAAGAGCAGCCGACCTCGCTGAGCCTGTTTGCCGCGCGCAGTCAATCCGTCCTGTCGCAGGAGCTGGCCAGCCGCAACGACGTGGTGACGCAGCAGCGGGGTGCTACGCTCTTCGCGCGCCGCCTGCCGTTTCCCTCGATGTGGGCGATCCGCCAGGAGCTCAGCGACGAAGCCTCGCGGACCGGCGAGTTCGTGAGCCGGCGGGACGACCGCCGGACGATCCTGTCCTACGAAGGCCAGCGCGGCTGGACCGACCAGGAGCTGGATGTCAAATACGAGCTGGTGCGCTTTGAAGACGCGGTGACCCCGTCGTTCGACTATGACAGCCACGAGGCGTCCTTCACGTATGGAAGCGACTTCGGCATGGAGCTCAACCGCCACGAAGACCTCCGCGCGCGCCTCTTGGTGCGGCAGGGACAGACGGATGTGACGACGGCGTTGGTGGATGAGCTGCTGCGCGTGGACCATACCGAGCGCTTCTGGTCCGAGTACCGCTATTTCCTCAGCTATGCCGATACCGACGGGCAGGCCAGCACGACGCATACCCTCACGGCCGGCGCGCACCATCGCTTGTACGACAACCTGACGACGTCGCTCGCCGGCGATTCGGTGTTCCAGATTGTGCCGGGAGGCCGGCGGGACGTGTGGCGGACCCGGTTGGATACGGCCTACACCAAGCGCCTGCCGTGGCAGGGTCGCCTCATGGGAGGGCTCGGGGGGCGGCTGGAATACCAAGCCGATGCATTCCAGTCGGCCACCAGCTTCGCGCCGCAAGAGATCCACACGGCGGCCTCCCCGGTGGCGCTGCCCATCACGTTGCAGGGCACGTCGATCATGTCCTCCTCCGTCGTCGTCACCAAGACGTCGCTGGGCCCGCTGCCCGCCGGCTGTGCTGCCGTCGCGGGGCCGCCGGTCGCGCTGGTGCTGGGGCGGGATTACACGCTGCTGCCCACCGCGCAGTCGCTTCAGGTGGTGCCGCTGCCATGCTTCGGTTCGACGCCGGGTATTAATCCGGGCGACACGATCGTGGTGGATTACCAGTTCAGCGTCGTGCCGTCCATGACGTTCTCCACCGTCAGTTGGCGCACGGATCTCAGCGTGGATTATCGCTGGATCCGTCCGTATGTCTCCTATGGACAAACAGCGCAGCAGTTGCTGTCCGGCCTCGACAATGGGACCTTGGATCAGCAGCGCTCGGATGCCGCCGGGGTGGAGCTGCGGTATGACCAAGGGGCCGCCCATGCCGGCCTGCTCGGCGAAATCAGCCGGCTGGATTCCAAACAGGTGGGCTATGATCGCCTGCGCAGCAGCCAGTTTGTGACGCACAGCCCATGGCCGGATGTGACGCTCAGCATGAACGTGGATGAAGCGTGGATGGATTTTTGGGACCCGCCGCATCAGACGCGGACGCTGAATGCCCAACTCGCGATGACCTATGCGCCCGCGCCCTCGCTGCTGGTGGAAGGCTCCGCGAGCCTGCGCCGGCTGGCGGATACGCTGCTCTTGAGCGAGCGGGATCGCGAAGCCCGCCTGCGCCTGCGGTGGCTGATCCGCCGCGTGGAACTGTTGCCCACTTTCTCACTCATTGACCGACGGCGTGGTGACACGCACACGGAAGAGTGGCGGATGCTCGTGCGCATGGTGCGGCGGTTTTAGCGATGCCGCGGCTCGGCGTCGCCTCGTTCATGCTTCTCTTCGCGGCGCTGTCCTGCGCCCCCTCCGCCCTCAGGACCGTGCCGCCAACGGGCATGGCTGGCTCGCTGGTGTGGCCGTCACCGCCGGAGCGCCCGCGCATCCAGTTCGTCGCCACGATCCAACGGCCGCGCGAGCTGCTGGGTCCCGCGCGTTCACGTTCGATGTGGCGCGAGCTGCTGGAGCGCATGGCCGGCGCCTCTGCCGTGGAGGTCTTTGTGCGGCCCAGCAGCATCGCGGCGCAAGATGGCGTGGTCGCCGTGGCCGATCCCGGCGCGCCGTCAGTCTGGATCGCAGACCAGCGTCAAGGGCGCCTCCGCCGGATCAGCGCGGTCGGCCGGCAACGCCTGGTGTCGCCGGTGGCCGTCGCACTCGGCCGGGGCGGCCGGCTGGTGGTGGCCGATTCGTCTCTTAGCCGCGTCTTCGTCTGCGATCTCCGGGGACGGCTCCAGCGCGTGCTGCAGTCTCCTGACATGCGCCGCCCGGCGGGTGTGGCGCTCGATGAGGCGCGCCGGCGCGTGTATGTCGCCGATAGCGCGGCGCATTGTATTTGGATCTTCGACGATGACGGCGCGGTGACCGGGGTGATCGGCCGGCGCGGTAGTGCGCCGGGTGCTTTCAATTTCCCGACCCACGTCGCGGTCGGGCCGGATGGCGCGCTGTATGTGGCGGATACATTGGGCTTTCGCGTGCAGGTCTTCGATCCCTCCGGGGGTTTGCGGTCGTGGTTCGGGCGGCAGGGCGACGCGTCGGGAGATTTCGCCCGGCCCAAAGGCGTGGCGCTGGATCCTGATGGGCATCTCTACGTCGTCGATGCGCTCTTCGATGCCGTCCAAATTTTCGACCCTTCCGGTGCGTTGCTGCTGGCGTTTGGCCGCCACGGGTCCGATCCGGGAGAATTTTGGCTCGCCAACGGGTTGACCATTGATGGGACGCAGATTTATGTGGCAGATTCCTATAACCGGCGTATTCAACATTTCACCTATCTGGGCGCGCCTGCGGCGCACGCGCAATAGCGCGGGGCCGTGGTGCGCGCTGGCAGCGCTGGTGGCGCTGCCGTGCGCCGTCGGCGCCTCCGATGTGACGCGGACTCGCCATAACTTGTCGGCCAGCGGACCCGGAGAGCTGAAGGCCGGCTCGGTCACCGACGTCTGCGTGTTTTGCCACACGCCCCACAATGCGCAGCCCTCGCGCGCGCTGTGGAACCAAGCGTTGCCGGGGACGGCGTACACGTTGTATGCGAGTGCCACGCTGAAGGCCACGCTCCAGCAGCCCACCGGCAGCTCGCGCTTGTGCTTGTCCTGCCACGATGGCACGGTCGCGCTGGGCAGTGTGCGGGCGGGGCTGGAGCATGAGCCCGTGGCGATCGGCGCGCTCTCCGGCCGCCGCGTGCTCGGGACGGATTTATCCGACGATCATCCCATTTCCTTCGTGTACGACTCCGCGCTGGCGGCGGCGCGCGGCGACGTGGTGGATCCCTCGCAGGTGTCCGCGCTTCCCCTGGATGCCCACCGGCAGATGCAGTGCACCACGTGCCATGACCCGCATGACGCGACGTATCGAAAATTCTTGCGCGTGGATGACCGCTACGGAGCGCTGTGCATGACCTGCCATCGCAAGCGGGGATGGGAGGGCTCGACGCACGCCACATCCACCGCCACCTGGTCCGGGGTCGGGGAGGACCCGTGGCCGACGACCGACTACACCACGGTGGCGGAAAACGCCTGTGAGAATTGCCATCGCCCGCACGGGGCCGCCGGCGCCACGATGCTCTTAGCCAGCGACCAGGTGTGCCGCGCGTGCCATAACCCGCATGGTCCGGCCGCGTCCAGCGTCGGAGCGGAGGTTCAAAAAACTAGTGCGCATCCCGTCGAGCGCGCCACTCGGCCGCGAGAGGCCGGCGCTTGGCGTCCTGGGTTTGACCGGCAGGTGGCGTGCACCGACTGCCATCATCCGCATCAAATGCCCTCGACCGAGCGCCAGGGTGGGACCTCCGGATGGATCAAGGGCCTGGGCGGCGTGGAGATCTCCGGAGGGGCCGTCACCGAAGCGCGCGAAGCCTATGAAGTGTGCTTCCGCTGCCATGGCGTGCAGGACCAACGGACGCCCGGCATGATTCGGCAGGACAACACGCGGAATGTCCGCTTGGAATTCGATCCTGGGAATGCGTCGTATCATCCCGTGGCGGCGCTCGGAAAATACCCGACGCTGCCGGGATTACAGCCCGGCTCGACCGCCTCCGGCCTCCTGACGTGCACCGACTGCCACGACACCGATGACGCAACCGGACCAGGCCGCGGCCCCCGGGGCCCACACGGCTCGCGGTTTGCGCCGATCTTAAAGCAAGAGTACCAGCAGGGGGATGTGGCAATGGAATCGCCGCAGAGCTACGCGTTGTGCTACAGCTGCCATGCGCGAAGCGCGCTGCTGAGCACCGGTCGATTCCCGCATCGCAGCCATCTGCAAGGACGCGCGCCGGCCTCGTGCGCCGTCTGCCATGACGCGCATGGGTCGCGGCAGCAGAGTGGGCTGCTCAACTTCATGCTCCGGGATCGCGCCGGTACCGCGGTGGTGGGCGCGACGTCGCAGGGGCGGCTGGAGTTTCGGGCGGTGGGGGACGGCCACGGCGAATGTTCTCTCCTGTGCCACGGCGTCGAACACGACCAGCGCCGCTATTAGATTCACTTTATGATCCCAGTCATAGATGTGCAAAAGGACATCGATGATACTGGAGAATCTGTTAAGATGAATCACTCGATGAAACCTCTACTGCGATGGCTCGGTTCGCTCAAGATCGCCGTGCCATTGCTGATCGCCATCGCAGCGGTGCTGGCGTGGGGCACCATCTACGAGGCGCGCTTCGGCACCGCCTCGGTGCAGCGCGTGGTGTATCACGCGTGGTGGTTTCAGGCGATCCTGGGCTTCCTCGCCGTCAATCTGGCGGTGGCCGCCGCCCAGCGCTATCCATGGAAGAAGCAGCACACCCCCTTCGTCTTGGCGCACATCGGCATCATCCTGATCCTCCTCGGCGGCATCATCGGAGGCCGATTCGGTATCAGCGGTCAGATGACCATTGCCGAAGGCCAGGGCGAAAAGATGCTGCAGTTGCCGACGAACGTCTTGGTCGTTCATCACCATGCCTCAGACCTCACGCGCCGATTTCCCACCGACTTCGACACGCACGCGTGGGTGCATCAGCCGAATCAAGCGTTCCTGGTGCCGATCGGGAATGAAACCTTGCAGCTGACGGTCGATACGTATTATCCGGATGCGCAGGTGACGGAAGAGGTCACCGGCGACGGCGTCGATGAGGCGCCGGCTGTTCAGGTGCATCTGTCGCATGAGATGCAAGAGGAGACGCTGTGGCTGCTGGCCAATGACCCGGAGCGCTTCGGGGTGGGCTGGGGCGGGGCGCATGTGATTTTCCTCGCACCCGAAACGCCGGCATCGTTTGAGCAGCTCACCACCGGCACCATCGCCCAGGAGCCGCCGCGCGGGGTCGTGTCGATTCATCTGCCCCGCGAGGCAAAGGCGCGCCGCATTCCGGTGCCCGACGAGCTCGGCCATCCGATCAAGCTCGAGGGCACGCCGTACACTGTGACCTTCAAAGATTATTTTCCGGACTTCACCATGACGGAGCAGGGCCTGGGCAGCCGCTCGGAGCAGCCCAACAACCCGGCGGTGTCCTTCACCTTGAGCGGCCCGGAAGGCGCCGACGCGCATCTGCTCTTTGCCCTGCACCCGGATTTTCCATCGATGCACGCGCGCGCCGTGGTCATCACGGCGACTGTCGGCTACACCCACGTCACCTCGGCCGTGCTGCCGCCGAATGCCATTGCACTGATCCGTTCGCCGTCGAAGTCGACGCTGACGGCGGCGCTGACCGGCATGGACGCCTCCACGCGGCAGTTGATCACTCCGCTCGAGACGGCGACGCGCTACGAGCATCCCTCGCTGGGCTACGCCTTCGAGGTCCTGGCGTATCATCCCAAGGCGCGCCTGACTCAGCATGTCACCAACCGCAGCGATGAGGTGAAGGCCGAGGCCTTGCATGTGACGGCCCAGCTTGGCGACGCGCACGATGAGGCCTGGGCGGGCTTGCGCGGTTCGACGGAGCTGCACCTTGGGAAAGAGACCATCGTCCTCGACTATCAGCCGGATGAGCGGGAGCTGCCGGTGACCATCAAGTTGTCCGATTTCCGCAAAACCGAGTATCCCGGCATCTCCATGGCGGAGGAATTTGAAAGCGACGTCCAACTCACGGATACGCAGCGCGGGCTGATTCTCATGCGCAAGATCAGCATGAATAACCCGCTGCGCTATCGCGGCTACAGCTTTTTTCAGTCCAGCTACATTCCTGGGCAGGTGGAAACCACGATCCTGTCGGTTCGGAATGACCCCGGCACGCCGATTGTCTATGCGGGATTTCTCATCGTGATCGCCGGGTTGGTCAGTTTGTTTGTCTCCCGGTCCAAGGCGACCTCGCCGATACGGGCGAAGAGGCGCATGCGTAGTGAAAATAAAGGAGTGGTACGATGAAACCGACATGTCGCGTGACGGCGGCCATGGTGGCGGCGACGGCGGCGCTGGCCGCAACGCTGACGGTGTGCGGGGCGGAGCAGGGTGCCTCGCCGTTTGCGGTGCCGGCGTCCGCCTTGGAGATGATTCGGCGCCTGCCGATCCAATACAACGGCCGCCATAAGCCCTTCGACAGTTTTGCACGGGAAGTGTTGAATGCGATCACCGGGCATCCGAGGGTCGGACGGCAGGATCCGGTCGTGACGGTGCTGTCCATGATCGCGCAGCCGGAAGTCTGGCAGCCACAGGCGATCATCGCCATTCCTTTCGTGCCGCTGCGCGAGTCCTTGGGGATGGACCGCAAGGCGCAGGCGATTTCCTATGATGATCTCGTGGCCACGCGCGTGTTGATGCGCCACCTCCCACCGATTGTGGCCAAGCAGCAGCGCGAAGAGAAGCTGACGATGCTCGAGCAGGAGACGATGGATGCCTTCGAGCGATTCGTGGGCTTCAGCAACCTGATCCAGCATCGGCTGGAGTTGGTCCCGTCCTCATCGGCGTCGAGTCCTGTGTGGCAGTCGATCATGGAGCCGGAGGGCTACGCGCCTGAGGTGCAGGCCCGCGTGCGGGGTGCCTGGAATGACTGGATCGGCGCGTTGCGCGACCAGCAACCGGAGGCCATCCGTTCGACAACCACGGCCCTCGTGGCCACGCTTCGCAATCTGAGCCCATCCGCTGTACCGGCGGATTGGAAGATCGGGCTGGAGGTGTTCTACAACCACGCCGCGCCCTTCACAATCGCCCACTGGCTGTACTTGCTGGCGGCCATCATGATCGGGATGGGTCTTTCGCCGCGGCGTGCCCAGGTGGGGTCGTGGGGTATGCGCGTGATGTGGCTGACCGCGCTACTGCATGCCGGCGGCATTCTGATCCGCGTCGCCGTCGGCGGTCGGCCGCCGGTGTCGAACTTCTTTGAGACGATGCTGTGGCTGCCGTTCGTGGCGGTGGTCTTGGCGCTCATTTTCGAGCGGATTTACCGCGCCGGCTACTTCGCGTTCTCCGCCTCGATCTTGGCGGCCATCACGCTGTGGGTGTCGGAGTACGTGCCGCTGGATTCGAGCATCTCGCCGGTGGTGGCGGTGCTGCGCAGCAACCTCTGGTTGACGATCCACGTGTTGACGATCGTGGCCAGCTATGGTGCGTTAGCACTTGCCGCGGTGCTCGCACACATCTACGGCGTGCAGTTTGCTGCGCGAAGCGCGCGACGAGGCAGTCATCGTTCGCTGGCATCGTTGGAAGCGTTGCTCTATCGCGTCATTCAGGTGGGCGTGGTCTTACTGGCTGGCGGCATCATGCTGGGGGCGGTGTGGGCGAACGCGTCGTGGGGCCGCTATTGGGGATGGGATCCCAAAGAAACGTGGGCGCTGATCACGCTGTTGTGGTTCATTGCGACGCTGCACGGCCGTTTTGCCGGCTGGTTACAGGGCGTGGCCTTTGCGTTGACGACGATCAGCGGGTTTTTCCTGCTGCTGATGACCTACTACGGCGTTAGCTTCTATCTCGTCGGCCTGCACAGCTACGCCGGCGGCCATGCCAAGCCGCTGCCGCCGCTGCTCATCGGCTATGTGGCGGCCGAACTGGCCTTCCTGGCGTGGGTGGGGTGGGTTGCAGCCCGGCAGGCGGTTGACAAATAACTTGACTGATACTTGACTTATCATCCCATGATGCGACCACGGGTGGTGTGCGGCGTGCTGGGCGTGTGGCTGCTGGCGGCTGCGCCGGTGGCATGGGCGCGGGATGATTTCCAAACATGGAACACGGTGGATGTGAGCACACAGCTCACGCCGTCGCTGAGCCTGTTCGTCACGCCCCAGGTGCGGATTCGTGATGATTCGACCACGCTGCAGTACCACGAATACCGGCAGGGGATTCGCTGGAAACCGTCTCCGCATCTGCAGCTGGGCCTGAACTATCTGTTCGTGCGCAACGCCGCGTCCGGCAAGCCGCTTGAGGAGCACTCCGGCGAACTGGATGTGACGCCGAAAACAACAGTCGGCCCTGTGGAGGCGTCGCTGCGCTGGCGGCTGGCGCTGCGGACCATTCAAGGCAGCAGCGGCGAGCAGGAATGGCAGATGCGCGTCATGCCCAAGCTCGCGTATCCGCTGAAGGCGGCGGGCCGAACCATCACCCCGTATATGGCGGACGATCTGTTTTATGACGCCACGCGCGCGGCGTGGAATCAGAACCGCGTGTTCCTCGGCGCCGTCGTGCCGCTGAAAGCCTGGGCGCACGCGAAGGTGAGCCTCGACGTCTATTACATGCTCCAAAGCGCGCTGGGCAAACGCCACGACTGGAGCAGCACCCACATCCTCGGCACCACGCTCTCCCTCCAGTTTTAACGCTGCGTTCCGCAGCGACGGCCATCAGGGCCGCCCCTCGGCATATGCCTCGGGGTGCTCGCCGAGGGATCCCGAGCATCGGCGAGGGAAGCGCAGCCGAACGCGGTGGGCGTCCGGACTCTGGCTTCCCCTCGCGCCTGCGGCTGGGCGAATCGGCGACGGTGGCGTTCATCCATACGCCGCGGCATGCCTACCTGCAGCGGCTGCACGGCTTCGGCCTCGCTCCGGGCCGGCGCATCCGGCTGCGCCAGACGCGGCCCGCCCTGGTGACCCAGGTCGGCGAAACGGAGCTCGCACTCGATACCAAAGCGGGTCACGAAATTTTCGTGAAACGCCATCCAGACGCTGTCTGCCGGAGCGCGTCCCCGTAGCATTCTATGATAGATATCATAGAAGATCTCCAGCCGATGCTCTAGGCTTTGGTGTGAAGAAGGAAGCATCTGAGAGGGGGTGAGTGAGATGTTTGGAAACATCGGTTTTCCGGAATTGTTGGTGATTTTGCTCATTGTGCTGCTGCTCTTTGGCGCGAAGCGATTACCTGAAATTGCGCGGGGGCTCGGCAAGTCCATCCACGAGTTCAAGAAGGGTGTCAAGGAGATTGAGCACGACGTCAACGATGTTAAGAAGTCGTAGAGCGACAGCGGCGATCCTGGTCGGTGCGGTCGCGGGGCTTCCGTTCTTGAGCCTCGGTTGTGCGGGGCAAGTCGCGAAGGCCGTTTCAACGGCCAAGCCGCCTCCCACGCCGGCGCGGCTTGAAACAGGCCAACGGCTGTACGAAAAGCAGTGCGCTTCATGTCACGGACTTCAGGGTGCAGGCGACGGGCCGGCCGCCTACCTCCTCTATCCCAAGCCGCGCGATTTCACCCAGAACGAGTTTCGACTGGTCTCAACGAGCAGCATGCAAGCAACCGACGAAGATCTCTTCCAGACCATCACGCGCGGCATGCCGGGCTCCTCGATGCCCTCCTGGGAGACCCTCACGTCAGAACAGCGCTGGGCATTGGTCTATTACGTCCGCCATCTGACGGGGGCGAGCGAACCCATTGATCCGGCCGCTGTCATCCAGATGTCTCCAGAGACGCCGAACACCCCCGAGGGGGCGGCTCGGGGCCGCGAGGTGTTTGCGCAGGCGTGCGCGTCGTGCCACGGACCGCAAGGCCGCGGCGACGGCCGGCAGATGATGGTTGATAACGCGGGCTTTCCTATTAAGCCGCGCGATCTGACCGCCGGCATCTTCAAAGGCTCTTCAGAGAGTCGTGACTTGTACTACAGGATCATGGCCGGCCTGCCGGGCAGCCCCATGCCCGGCTACGCCGGGGCCTATACCGACGAGCAGGTGTGGGATCTCATCCATTATGTCCAGTCGCTCGTCCCGCCCGGGGTCGAAGATCGCGTCCGCCTGCGCGCCCAACACCTTCGCGCGCGCCGGATCAGAGGCGAGATCCCGTCGGAGCCGACCGCGGAAGCCTGGCGTGCCGCACCGCCGGTGTTTCTTGCCCTGACCCCGTTGTGGTGGCGCGATCAACGGGTGGAAGGTGTTGAGGTGAAGGCGCTGCACAACGGCCAAGCGCTTGCGTTCCTTCTTTCCTGGGACGATCCCACGCGCGATAGTTCAACGGTCGCTCCGCAGGATTTCTCCGATGGGGCGGCGGTCGAGTTCTCCGTGGAACAAGACCCCCCGTTCTTTGGGATGGGGGATGCGAATGGGGCCGTGCAGATCTGGTTCTGGAAAGCGTCGTGGCAGGACGATCTCACAGGGTGGCGCGACGTGGAGAGCGAGTACCCGCAGGCGGCGGTGGACTGGTATGAGGCTCAACGGACTTACCAGCGGGGCGAGCCGTTTGAAGTGAGCGATGCGAAGACGACCGAGCAAGACCCCACCTTCATGTCTGGCTGGGGAGCAGGCAATCCACTCTCCGATCCGAACCGCGCGTCCGCGGCGGAGGAGGCGGTGGCCAAGGGGTTGGGGACGCTCACCTCGCGCCCGCCGGCCATGCAGCGCATCCAGGCGAAGGGTCTCTGGCAGGACGGGCGGTGGCAGGTCGTGCTCCACCGCCCACTGACACCGAGCGAGGAACACGATCTCACGTTGAAACCAGGGCAAGAGGTGAGCGTGGCGTTCGCCATCTGGGACGGCCACGCCCATGATCGCAACGGCCAGAAGAGCGTGTCGATTTGGAGCCGACTTTCGCTGGAGCGGTGACTATGTATGTGACGCGTCGCCAATTCTTGAAGTTTTCAGGGGCTGCCGGGGTCGGGCTGTATCTGGCCTCGCGCGAGCTCTCGCTCTGGGCGCTTGAGCCGGTGACGGAGGTCGACAACCCGCTGGCCTTTTATCCCTCGCGGGAGTGGGAACAGCTCTACCGCGACCAGTACCGCTATGACAGCACCTTCTCCTGGGTGTGCTCGCCCAATGACACGCACGCGTGCCGAGTGCTGGCGTACGTCAGAAACGGCATCGTGGTGCGCCTCGGCTCACAATACGACTACCAAACCTATTCGGACCTCTACGGCAATCATGCCACGTCCAACTGGAACCCTCGGCAATGCGCCAAAGGCTTTACCTTTCATCGGCTGATGTACGGGCCCTACCGGCTCAAGCACCCGATTATACGCAAAGGCTGGAAGGCGTGGGCGGATGAGGGGTTTCCCACCCTCACGCCTGCGGTGAAGTCGAAGTACAAGTTTGATGCCCGCGGGACGGATGCGTTCGAGAAGATTTCTTGGGAGCAGATCAACACCTACATCGCTCGAGGGCTCATCGCCATCGCCACGCGCTACAACGGCGAGGAAGGGAACGCGTTGCTGCGCGATCAGGGCTATCCCGCCGAGATGATCGAGGCGATGGGCGGGGCCGGGACGCGGACGCTGAAGTTCCGCGGCGGTATGGGGCTGCTGGGCGTGTTTGGGAAGTACGGGATGTACCGGCTCGCCAACACGATGGCGCTGTTGGATGTCCACCTGCGCGGGGTGAAACCGGAGGAGGCCAAGGCCGGGCGCACCTGGTCGAACTACACCTGGCACGGCGACCAGGCGCCGGGTCATCCGTGGGTGCACGGGTTGCAGAATGCCGATTGCGATTTCAACGACCTGCGCTTCTCCAAGCTGATCATTCAGGACGGCAAGAACCTCTGCGAGAACAAGATGACCGATTCGCACTGGTTCATCGAGTGCATGGAACGCGGGGCGAAATTGGTGACGATCGCTCCGGAGTACAGCCCGCCGGCCTCCAAGTCGGACTACTGGATTCCGATCCGGCCGCAGACCGATGCCGCGCTGTTTCTTGGGATCACCCGTTTGATGGTCGACCGCGGTTGGTATGACCGGGAGTTTGTCCTGAACTTCACCGATTTTCCGTTGTTGGTGCGCACCGACACCCTGCGGCGCCTGCGCGCCCAGGACGTGATCCCCGGCTACCAGGGGCAACTGTCCAAAGACGGGCCAAGCTACAAGATTCAAGGCTTGACCGATGCGCAGTACGCGAAGCTCGGTGATTTTGTCGTCTGGGACGAGGCCACAGGCAAGCCTGCGGCCATCACGCGGGATGACGTGGGTGGACGCCTGGCAAAGAAAGGCATCCGCCCGGCGCTTGAAGGGACGTTTACGGTGACGACGGTCGATGGGAAAACGGTCGAGGTCGTCACCCTTTTTTCGCTCTACAAGATTCACCTCAAGGACTACGACCTCGAGACGGTGCACGAAATCACCCATGCGCCGAAGGAGCAGATCGAGCAGCTGGCGAAAGATATCGCCACCATCAAGCCGGTCGCCATCCACCAGGGCGAAGGGATCAACCACTACTTCCATGCCACCGAAGCGAATCGCGCCGCCTATCTGCCGCTGATGCTCACGGGCAACATCGGCCAGCGGGGTGGGGGCTGCTACGGTTGGGCCGGTAACTACAAGGCGGCCCTGTTTCAGGGCTCGCCCTGGACCGGGCCGGGGTTTAAGGGATGGGTGGCCGAGGATCCGTTTACGCCGAACCTGGACCCGGCCGCGCACGGCAAGGACATTCACGCGCACGCCTATTTCAAAGATGAAGAACCGGCCTATTGGAACCATGGCGATCGCCCGCTCATCGTTGAGACGCCGAAGGAGGGACGCCGGGTGTTCACCGGCGCCACCCACATGCCGACGCCCACGAAAGCGATGCTCTTTACCAACGTCAACCTCATCAACAACGCCAAGCACGTCTACGAGATGCTCAAGAACGTCAATCCCAATGTCGAGATGATCCTGTCCGTCGACATCCAGATGACAGCGTCGATCGAGTACGCGGACATCGCCCTGCCGGCGAACAGTTGGCTGGAGTTTGAGGGGTTGGAAGTGACGGCGTCCTGCTCCAATCCCTTCCTGCAAATCTGGAAGGGCGGGATTCCGCCGGTGTTCGACAGCCGGGATGATCTGATGATCCTGGCGCGGATCGCCGAAGCCCTTGGCAAGGAAATCGGTGATGAGCGTTGCCGGAACTACTGGAAATTTGCGCTCGAGGGCACGCGCGAGGTCTACATCCAGCGCCTGCTCGATTCCTGCACGACCACGGTGGGCTATCGTCTTGAGGACATTATGGCGGGCAAGTACGGGCCGCCGGGGGCCGCGCTCATGCTTTTTCGGACCTACCCCAGGATCCCATTCTGGGAGCAAGTGCACGAGGACCTGCCGTTCTATACCGACCATGGACGGCTCCAAGCGTATGCCGACGTGCCGGAAGCCATTGAGTACGGCGAGAACTTCATCGTGCATCGCGAGGGCGCGGAGGCCACCCCGTATCTGCCCAATGTGATTGTCAGCAGCAATCCGTACATCCGTCCCAATGACTATGGCATCCCGCTGACGGCCGAGCATTGGGACGAACGGACCATCCGGAACGTCAAGCTGGCGTGGCCTGAGGTCAAGGCGACCAAGAATTTCCTGTGGGAACGCGGCTTCAAGTTCTACTGCCTCACCCCCAAGAGCCGCCATCGGGTGCACTCCATGTGGAGCAATGTGGATTGGCACCAGATCTGGGACTCCAACTTCGGCGATCCGTACCGGATGGACAAGCGCGCGCCGGGGGTGGGCGAGCACCAGGTCAGCATGAATCCGCAGGCGGCGAAGGATCTCGGCATCAACGACGGCGACTACGTCTACGTGGACGCCAACCCGGCCGACCGTCCCTATATCGGTGCGAAACCGGATGATCCCTTCTACCGGGTGGCGCGGCTGATGCTGCGGGTCAAGTACAACCCGGCCTACCCCTATAACATCGTGATGATGAAGCACGGCACCTACATCGCCACGGAGAAGTCGGTCAAGGCGCATGAGACGCGCAAGGACGGCCGGGCCCTCTCCGCCGACACCGGCTACCAGGCGAACTTCCGCTACGGTTCGCAGCAGAGTGTCACGCGCAACTGGCACATGCCGATGCATCAGACCGATACGCTCTTCCACAAGGCCAAGGTGTTCATGGGCTTTCTCTTCGGCGGAGAGGCGGACAACCACGCCGTCAACACCGTGCCGAAGGAGACGCTGGTGCGCGTGACGAAGGCCGAGGATGGCGGGCTTGGCGGCAAGGGCGTGTGGGCGCCGGCCACGACCGGCTATACCCCGTCGGCGGAGAATGACACGATGCGCGCCTATCTTGAAGGCGGATTCGTGAAGACGTAAGGCCGAGCGTCCGCCGCGCTCGGCATTCCGCGGCTGCCATGATGGCAGCCGCTTCAGAGGAGAAAGGTAGAGCATGGCCTCGAAAGAACCGGACACTGACGATCCGCTTGAGCTGACCGGCGTCGTGCTGGCCGTGCCGGATGAGACCTCGCTGAAAGAGATGGCCGCCTGCTTTGTGGAAGAGTTCCTGCGCGACGGCTGGACCGACGAGCAGTTACGGGCGATGTTCCGCAACCCCCGCTACCGGGGACCCTACCTGGTCTGGCGGCAGAAGGGCGAGGCCTATATAGAGGAAGTCATTCAGGAGGTTCGACGTCATCATGCCTAAGGTGTTCAACTGGCAGTTGGGCCGGGAGATGTCGTATCCCTACGAGGAGCATCATCCACAGCGGCAATTCGCGTTCGTCTTCAACCTCAACCGCTGCATCGGCTGCCAGACCTGCACCATGGCGTGCAAATCCACCTGGACCTTCTCGAAGGGGCAAGAGTTCATGTGGTGGAACAACGTCGAGACCAAGCCTTACGGAGGCTACCCGCAGTCCTGGGACATCAAGATCCTAAAACTGCTTGAGGAAGCCAGCGGCGAACCGCAGCGCTGGGATGATCACGGGGTGTATCAGGGCAAGACGATTTTCGAGGCGGCCGAGAAGCACATCGGGCCTGAACCGCAGCGCGTGCTGGGCTACCTGCCGACGGATGAGGAATGGCGCTTTCCGAATATCTACGAGGATACGCCGGTGGGCCCGCCCGGTGAGCCGATGGCGCTCGACAAAGCAGGCGCCGTGCTACCGGAGCATAAGACGTGGTTTTTCTATCTCGCCCGCATCTGTAACCACTGCACCTATCCGGGCTGTCTGGCGGCATGCCCGCGCAAGGCGATCTACAAGCGCCCTGAGGACGGCATCGTGCTCATCGATCAGCAGCGCTGCCGCGGCTACCGCAAGTGCGTGGAAGCGTGCCCCTACAAGAAAGCGATGTACCGTCCGAGCACGCGGGTCAGCGAGAAATGCATCGGCTGCTATCCGCGCATCGAAGGCACGGACCCGGAGACCGGCGGCCGGCCCATGGAAACGCGCTGCATGGCGGCGTGCATCGGGCAGATCCGCTTGCAGGGGCTGGTGAAGATGAACACGGATGGGAGTTGGGTCGAGGATCGGTACAATCCCATCTACTATCTGGTCAAGGTCGCCAAAGTGGCCCTGCCGCTGTATCCGCAGTTTGGCACCGCCCCCAACGGGTTCTACATGCCGCCCCGCTGGGTGCCGCGCGGCTATCTCAAGCAAATGTTCGGGCCTGGTGTTGAGGAGGCGATCGCGAAGTACTTGGCTCCGGATCGGGAGCTGTTGGCCGTGCTGCAACTGTTCCGCCGCACCAACCGCATCATCTTTCGCTATGAAATCCAAGAGGGGCCGAAGGTCTACGAGACGACAACCCATGGCAAACCGTTTGTGATGTACAACGACACGATCATTGGCTACGGCGAGGATGGGAAAGAACTAGTGCGCACCCAGGTCGAGGAGCCGTTTCACGTCCGGCCGGCGACACACCAGAACTCGATTTAGTCCATGGTCCATAGTCCACAGTCCATAGAAACACGCCAACTCGAAGTGCTGCTGGCGCGGAGCGCCATGTATCACGCGCTCTCCGTGGCGTTGCGCCATCCGGGGTCGGACATCGCGACGTGGTTGGCGGGCGGGGAGCATCATCGGCTGATTGACATCGTCGAGGTGTTGGTGGGCGACGAGGGTGAGGTGCTCCGTGAGGCCATTCGGCATCTGGTTGCGCAACTCGATGCGGTGTCCATCTCCGAATGGACACAGGAGCATGAGCGAATCTTTGGACACTCCGTGCAGAGCGCGGCCCCACCCTACGAACTCGAATACGGCGAGGAGCACAGCCATCGGCAGCCGCAGGAGCTGGCCGATATCGCGGCGTTTTATCAAGCCTTCGGCCTGCGTGTCTCCTCCGCCTCGCATGAGCGCGTGGATCATATCGTGACGGAATGCGAGTTTATGCAGTACCTGCTCTACAAGCACGCCTGCGCCCTCGACGAGGCGAGCCAGGAGCGAACGGAGGTGTGCGAGGCGGCGGCCCGGCAATTTCTTGCCGATCATCTCGGGTGCTGGGGTCCGGCATTCTGCCTCAGGCTCTCACGGGCGGCGGCACAAGGTATCGTGGGAGCGGTGGCCGAGGCGGCCTTGGCATGGCTGGTGCAGGACTGCTGGCATCTGGGGATCCCCGCCGGCTCTCACGATCTGCCGCTGCGAATCCCCAAAGAACGGGATGAGGTGGGATGCGCGGCCGCCTGTCTGCCCGCCGAAGCCGCGTCTGGATGCTCAGGCGCGGCGCAGGCAGGCGCCCCCCAAGAACCAGGGTGTGCTGATGGGAAGTGTTGAGATCCGGTTCGATCCTGCGTTGGTGGAGGAGGCGGTCTTCCTTGAGCTGAAGCGTCGAGAAGCCTCCGGTGATCGCCGCCTGGCGGAGACGTTTCATGCGCAGCGCAGCCGCCTGTATGATGCCACAGGCGCTGCCGATGAGCGCGAGGCGCGATTTCGGCAGTTGGCCGAGCGTTATTTCCACGATCTGGGATTGTTGGAGCTCGTGACGACGCGGTTCGAAGAGTGCCCACTGGTGGCCGCGCAGGTTCAGATGGCGACGGTCCAACGCGTCTGGAGCCGAAAGGAGGAGCGTGTTGAGCTCTACATGCGCCCCACCACGCTGCTGCTGGGCTTGCAAGCCGCCCGCTATCTGAACCGCGATGAGCTGGTGGCGTTCTTGCGGCATGAGCTGATGCAGATCTCCGATATGCTCGATCCGACGTTTGCGTATGACCCGCATCCCGAGTTTGGCGGGATGTGCGAGACTGAGGATGATCTCGTCCGCGAGCGGTTTCGAGTGCTCTGGAACGTGGTGGTCGACGGCCGCCTGCGCCGGCGCGGTTGGCAGATGGTGGTTGAGGAGCCTCGCCGGCGCCAGGAGTTTGAGCGGACATTCTCCTCTTGGTCGCCGACACGGCGTCACGCGGTCTTTGAAGCGTGCTCCACGCGAGCACCGTGCACCCAACGCGAACTGCTTGATCTGGCGAAAGACGAACGTCTCACGCAGACGCTCGGCGCCGGAGGGGTGCGCTGCCCCTTGTGCCATTTCCCCACGCGTGAGGGGGTCTGCGACTGGAGCCATGAACGCGCCGCCGCGGCCCAGGCGATTCACCACGATTACCCCCTGTGGGAGCCGTCTGACGGCGCGTGCCTCCAGTGCGTTGAGCTCTACCAATCGAGGCTGCCACTCGCATGAGCACGGACATGGTCCCACCACCTACCGGCGTCGCTGAAAGCGACCGCCGCGGTGCGGCGTGCGCCGTTGGCGCACCAGTAGGTGGTGGGATGGATCGGCGCACATTCCTCACATCAGCGCCTCGCCAGCTCCTCAGCGGAGTGAAGGCGCTGATGAGCGATGTCACAGCCTTCGCGTGGCCCGTTGCGGAGAGGCGAGCGCATGCCACGCCGTGCAGGGTCGCGCTGTTGGATGTCTCCCGTTGCCTGGCCTGGGGCGGCAGCGCCTGTCAGCTCTGCTATCTCCAGTGTCCGCTGCGTGATGAGGCGATCACGTTGGATGATGGCCGGCCGCTCATCATGGCTTCGGCGTGCAACGGCTGCGGCGTGTGCGTCGAAGCGTGCCGCACCGTGAATGATCTCGGAGCCATCCGGCTGATGTCAGCACTCGTGTCGACGGAACAAGGAGGAGCCGGGTTCACGCGCGTGACGAGCGCGCGCCAGTAGACAATTCAGTTCTCCGAGCCTGTTGGCCTAACCTCCGGTGAGCATGGTCTGCAGGCCCCTACCCTCGCCACAGATCGTTGGCGGGGGACGGGTGGGGAAGGAAACAACCCCGCCTCCGCGTGCTTGGAAAGGAGAGTGCCGGCTGTCGCTTCAACGCGGCCAGCTCCCTTTCTCTCGCAGGAGCTGGCCGCGTGCATGTGTGGAAGGGAGCGGGTGTGATGGACGCGTTATGTGATTCGTTTGGTCGCCGCATCCGGTATCTGCGGATTTCAGTGACCGACCGGTGCAACCTGCGCTGCGTCTACTGCTTGCCGGCCTCCGGTGTGCGCTGGATGCCCAGAGACGAGGTGTTGCGCAACGATGAGATCGCCGCCGTGGTGCGAACCGGACTGCGGCTGGGGATCAGCCACGTGCGGCTGACGGGCGGCGAACCGCTGGTGCGCGAGGGGTTACTGGATTTGGTGCGCATGCTCTCCGGACTTTCGGGCCTTGCGGATTTGGCGCTCACGACCAACGGGGTCTTGCTGGCCGATCAGGCTCAGGCGCTGAGAGCGGCCGGCCTCACGCGCATCAACATCAGCCTCGACACGCTGCAGCCCGATCGGTTTCGGCGGATCACGCGTTTTGGTGAGATCACTGATGTGCGGCGCGGCATTATGGCGGCGCTTGAGGCGGGTCTGGATCCGGTCAAGCTGAACATGGTGGTCGTGCGCGGGGTCAACGACGACGAGATCGCGGATCTGGCCGCCCTCACGCAGTCGTTGCCGGTGGAGGTGCGGTTCATCGAGCTGATGCCCATCGGCGACTATTTCTCGAGGGAGAAGCTTGTCCCTGCGGCGGAGATTCTCTCCGGCGTTGAGCGCCTCGGCATGCTGTCGCCTGTCGCCTCCGGGGCGGGCTGCGGGCCGGCGCGCACCTTTCGCTTGCCGGATGCCCGCGGCAAGATCGGGATCATCAGCGCCGTGACGCAGGCGTTCTGCGCGAGCTGCAACCGGTTGCGCCTCACAGCCACCGGCACGCTGCGCCCCTGCCTGGATGACGAGCAGGCGGTGGATCTCAAGCCGGCCCTTCGTCCGGTGATCGACGAAGACGGACTGGCCGCATGCATCAGGACGGCGGTCGCGGCCAAGCCCGAGCGGCATGCGATGGCCGAGCGAGAGGTGGGAAGCACGCGGATGTGCATGGCCGGAGTAGGAGGCTAACGGATGGGCGCGAGACATCGCGTCTCTGCACGGATTCGCATGGCGGATATCAGCGGAAAGCCGCCGACGGTTCGCACGGCGGTGGCGCGGTGCGAGTTGGTGCTGAAGCCCCGCACCCTTGCCACGCTCAAGGCGGGCAAGCTGCCCAAGGGCGATGTGTGGTCGACGGCCCAAGTGGCCGGCATTCTCGCGAGCAAGCGGACGGCGGACCTCATCCCGCTGTGCCATCCGATTCCCATCAGCCGTGTGCAGGTGCGCCAGGCGGTGGACGGACGGCGTGTCATCATCGAGGCGGAGGTGACCACGACCGCACCCACCGGCCCGGAGATGGAGGCGTTGACGGCCGCGGCCATTGCAGCACTCACGGTCTATGACATGTGCAAAGTGATCGAGCGGGGCATCATGATCCGCCGGCTGTATCTGGTGAGCAAGTCCGGCGGCAAGAGCGGCGCCTGGCACAACCGAGTTGAGAGCTCAACTCGCAACTCGCAACTCTTCACTCGGAACTCATAATGTGGAAACGCTGCTGGTGGGCGACGTGGGTCTCGGGATTTTTCGGCATCGCCGGGATCGTGCATTTGTTGCGGTTTTTCTTCAGGGTCCCCGTGCGGCTCGGCGCGTACGACGTTCCGCTGGCGGTCAGCATCGCGGTGGGCGTGGTGTTCGTGGGCATCTCCATGGGGTTGTTGTGGATTGAGGTGGTGCGTGAGCGCGCCAAACGAGCAGGTGGCAGAGGATGACGCGGGAGGCAGGGATTCTGACCATCAGCGACACGCGCGCAGCCGGCAGCCGGGCGGACACCACGACGGCGCTGATCCAGCGGCTGCTGCAGGAGGCTGGCTTCGTCGTCGAGGAGCGCCGGCTGGTGCCGGATGAGCGCGCGCAGATTGAGGCCTGCCTGATCGAGCTGGCGGATGTGCGCGTGCTGCCGCTGGTGCTGACGACTGGCGGGACCGGATGCGGTCCCAGGGATGTGACGCCGGAGGCGACGAGGGCGGTGATCGAGCGCGAGGTGCCGGGCCTGCCGGAGGCGATGCGCGCGGTGACGGCTGCGCAGAATTCGCTGGCGTGGCTCTCGCGGGGAATCGCCGGCCTGCGGGGTCGGACGTTGATCATCAATCTCCCCGGCAGCCCGCAGGGAGTTGAAGAATGTCTACGCGTGGTGCTGCCGCTGGTGCCGCATGCGCTTGAGATGCTACAAGGTGGCGGACATGAGCCTAGAACTCCACTGGCTGCTCATTCCTAGCGTTTTCCTGATCGCCCTGCTCTATGCCTCTGTGGGGCATGGGGGCGCATCCGGCTATTTGGCGGCGCTGTCGTTCATCGCCGTGAGACCCGATGAGATGGCCACCACGGCGCTGACCTTGAACCTGGTTGTCGCGACGGTGGCGCTCATCAGTTTCAAGCGAGCCGGCCACTTCGAGGGGCGGCTCGCTTGGCCGTTCATTGCGGCGTCCGTGCCGGCGGCGTTCATCGGAGGGCTCGTGCCGGTGCCAGTTCGTCTCTATCAGGTGCTGCTCGCCATCGCCTTAGGCGTGGCGGCCGTTCGCCTTGCCCTGAATCTCAGCGGCCGAGAGGAACGTCGTATCGTGAGGCCCAGCTTGGCGCTTGCGTTACCGACCGGCGGAGGAATCGGCTGGCTCTCGGGCGCGGTCGGCGTGGGGGGTGGGATTTTCTTAAGCCCTCTCTTGCTGCTCTTGCGCTGGGCGAGCCCAAAGCAGACAGCCGCCGCATCAGCCGCGTTCATTCTGGTCAACTCAGCCGCCGGCCTTGGCGGGCGGGCGGCACGATCCGGCCTGGCGTATGGGTCGCTTGCGCCGCTGGTTGTGGCAGCACTCATCGGCGGGTTGATCGGCGCCCACCTGGGCGCGAACCATTTTTCAGGCAACGCCTTGAAACGATTGCTGGCCGTGGTGCTGCTCATCGCAGCCGCCAAGCTGCTCATCAGTTATGGAGCTTTCTCATGATCAGCGTCGAAGACGCCAAGCGCATCGTGCTTGAGCAGGCCGTGCCGCTGGGCATCGAACAGGTCAAGCTATCGGCAAGCGTGGGTCGGGTGTTGGCACAGGACCTCATCGCGCAGACCGATCTGCCTCCGTTTGACAACTCCGCGATGGACGGCTATGCCCTGTGGTCAACGGACACGGAACACGCGACCAAAGACCACCCGGTGCAGTTGCGATTGGTCGGCGAGGTGGCTGCCGGGCAGGCGTTGGAGCGCGCCGTCAGTCGAGGCGAAGCGGTCAAGATGATGACCGGCGCGCCGTTGCCTCCTGGCGCCAACAGCGTGGTGATGTTGGAAGAAGCCAGGCTACGTGAAGGCATGGTGGAGATTTTCAACCCGATCTTGCCAGGTCGCCATGTCCGCAAGGCGGGCGAAGACATCAAGACAGGCGAGATGGCGTTGAAAGCCGGCACGCAAGTCGGCCTCACCCACCTCGGCCTGCTCGCGGGATTGGGTCAGGCCGCGGTCCCGGTGTTTCGCCTGCCCAGCGTCGCGGTGCTCGCCACGGGAAGTGAGCTGGTGGCTATCGATCAGCCGCTTGCGCCTGGGAAGATCCGCAACTCGAATAGCCCGACGCTCGTGGCTCTCTTGCGACGCCTCGGCATCCGGCCCACTGACTATGGCGTGGTGGTCGATGACCGAGCGCTCATCCACCAGCGGCTTGAGGAAGCTGCTGTCCATGACGTCATCCTCATCTCCGGAGGCGTGTCCGTCGGGGCGCACGACCTGGTGAAGACAGTGCTGCGGGAGATGGGGATGGAGACGCTCTTCTGGCGGGTCAACATGAAGCCGGGAAAGCCCCTACTCTTTGGACGGTTGAGAAAGAGCGTTGTCTTTGGGTTGCCAGGCAACCCGATCTCCTGCGTCGTCTGCTTCCTGGAGTTCATTGCGCCGTACGTAAGGAAAGTGACGGGCGAAGCCGATCCGACCCATGGCCTGGTACACGCGAGACTCACGCAATCCCTTCGCAAGAAAGAGCCGAAAACGCTGCTCTTGACGGCGCAGCTTCGAGAGGAGGCAGGATCGCTTGTGGTGACGCCCACCCCGCAGCAAGGCTCCGGGATGCTCAGCAGCCTCGCCCAAGCCAATGCCTTCATCGTCGTGCCTGAGGACATCATGGAACTTGAAGCGGGTTCGCTGGTGGAGGTTGTTCCGCTCGGAGGCGACCAATGGCTGTAGTTGTCGCCATCCAGGGCCCATCTGGCAGCGGCAAGACGACGCTCATCGAGCAGGTGATTCCCCGGCTGACCGCGCACGGGTTGCGGGTGGGGGTGGTCAAACACGCCCATGAGGGGTTTACCCTGGATCAGCGTGGGAAAGACAGTCAGCGATTCTGGGCCTCCGGGGCGCAGACGGTTCTCGTCGCCGGGCCGGATGAGCTGTTCGTTAGGCAGCGACGCTCGTCTTGCGATCTCGCTGAGCTGCTCGCACTCCTTCCCCAAGGGCTTGACTGCGTGCTCGTCGAGGGGTTCACGCACACGGCCAACGCCATCGATGTCCCGGTTGCTGTGCATGTTGAAATCACCGCTGAGGGGGTTCGGCTCAACGGCCGCCTGGTCGCTGGCGACGCGGCGGCTCTCAGTGCGGTGGAAGAAGCGATCGTAGAGAGCCTTCAGGGTGCTCACAAACATCTGGGGACACGTACTTAATTCCTGAATGAAGAATGTGTCCCCGGAATACGATCAATGGGAATGAAGGGCGCTGAGACGGTCACGATGATCAGGGTCACTGTCTTGCTGTTTGCGCAACTGAGGGACGGCTTCGGGGGCGGTGAGCTGGCGGCGTCGCTTCCACGCGGGGCGACCGGTGCAGGGTTGCTGGCGTGGTTGTCGCAGCGCAATCCAAAGCTTGCAGGTCTGCTGGAAGTCTCACGCCTGGCCGTTAACTGCGAGTATGTGTCAGTAGACCACCAGCTACAGGCCGGCGACGAGGCCGTTGTCATCCCGCCGGTGAGCGGAGGCTAAGTCAGTGATGAGTGATGAGTGATGAGTGATGAGTGAACAAAAGAGCGCCTACCTGACGCGCGATCCGATTGAAATCGCCGAGTGGCACGCGTGCGCCATCGACCCCCGTGACGGCGCGTCGGTTGAATTCCTGGGCATCGTGCGCGGCGAAGAAGACGGTCACCCCATCGAGGCGCTGGAGTACGAGGCGTACGCGCCGATGGCTGAGCGCGTCATCGCGCGGCTGGTGGAGGAGGCCAGGCGGCGCTGGCCGCTTCACCAGGTGTCTGTGCGCCATCGTGTGGGGAACGTGCCTGTTGGGGAGATGGCCGTCTTGATCGGCGTGACGGCGCCTCATCGCGAAGAGGCGTTCGAGGCGTGCCGATTCCTGATTGACGCCATCAAGCGTGACGCCCCGATCTGGAAGACCGCCCGCACGACTTCCGGTGAGTCCCTCGAGGCAGGGTGCGCCTGTGCGCAGGGATGACAGGGATCATTCTGGCAGGAGGCCAGAGCCGGCGGATGGGCCGGCCAAAGGCGCTCATGCCGTGGGGCAACGGTCTGCTGATCGACGCGGTCATCGCGCACCTCCGGCCGCTCGTGGATGAGATTGTGATTGTGGCAAAAGACACGGCTCCGTTTGTGAAACGAGGGGTGCGCACCATCGCTGATCGTCAGCCTGAACGGCATCCGTGGGTTGGCGTGTGCACCGGATTGGGCGCGGCGACGTGCGAGGCGAGCTTTGTCTGCGCCTGCGACATGCCGTGGCTCGAACCTGCGGTGATCCGCTATCTCCACAGCGCGCTCCATCGGTTCGACGCGGTGGTTCCGCGCACTCCCGCCGGCCTTGAGCCGCTGCACGCTATCTATACGCGCCGGTGCCTGCCACTCCTGGAAAGTGCTTGGAAGCACGGCGTCCGAACGCTGCACGGCGGTGTAGAGGCGCTGCACCTCAGGGTCGTGACGGCATCGGAGCTGGAGCACATTGATGGCTGGCAGCGGAGCTTCGCCAACGTGAACAGCCCGGAGGACTATGCGCGAGCTGTGCAGAAGGCTGACCCGCGTCATAGAACTCGTTCCAGCTCTTCCGGTACATTAAGAGCCTGTTTCAACACCTGCCTGGCTGGGGGCTCCGGGCTGGGGGCAACAACGACGAATGGCCCTGAGCCATGAGCCCCAAGCCCTGAACGAACAGAGGAGAGTCCATGAGCGCCAATGGTGATACGCTCCACGCTGTCACTGATCCAGCGCCTGCCGGCGTGTCGCATCCGCTTGGCTCGCGCGCCAAGATTTTGCTGACCAGCGTCTTCGGACCGTATGGGCGGGACGATGAGTATGGCAGCCGAGCCATCAATCCGATGGAGCTGTATCAGAACCAGGTCACGCGGGCGGAGGGGCCGTTTTCCCTGCGCATGTTCCACCGCTCCTGGGGCCTCATGCTGATCCAGACCAATATCGCAGCACCCTGTACGCTGCTGGACTTCCCGACGCTCGACCGCTTTATCACTGAGCTGAAAAGTTTCGAGTATGACATCGTCGGGATCAGCTCGATCTTGCCGAACATCGAGAAGGTCAAGAAGATGTGCAGCCTGGTGCGGGAACATCGCCCTCGCGCCACGATCGTGGTGGGAGGCCATATCGCCAATGCGCCCCAGCTGCAGGAGCGCGTAGACACGGACTATATCGTTCAAGGAGAAGGCGTGCGCTGGTTCAGGCAGTTCCTTGGTGAGGACCCCGAACAGCCGATCCGCCATCCGTTGATCTCCTCCGCCATCGGCACGCGGGTGATGGGGTTCCAGACGAAAAATAGCGGGCCGAACGTCGCCGCCGCCCTGCTGCCCTCCGTCGGCTGCCCGATGGGCTGCAATTTCTGCGCCACCTCCGCGATGTTCGGGGGCAAGGGCAAGTTCATTAATTTTTATGAGACCGGCGATGAGCTGTTCGCCATCATGTGCGGCATCGAGCGGCGCATGGGGGTCCGCTCGTTCTTCGTCATGGATGAGAACTTCTTGTTGCATAAAAAGCGCGCCCTGCGGATCTTGGAGCTGATGGAGGCGCAGGGCAAGTCGTGGTCGTTGTACGTCTTCAGTTCGGCGCACGTGGTGAACTCCTATCCCATCGAGCAATTGGTGCGGCTGGGTATTTCGTGGGTCTGGATGGGGCTGGAGGGCAAGGACAGCCGGTACGTCAAGTTGCAGGGTATTGATACCCGTGAGCTGGTGCGCACCCTCCAGTCGCACGGCATTCGGGTGCTCGGCTCGAGCATCATCGGGCTGGAGGAGCACACTCCCGACAACATCGATGAGGTGATCGAGCACGCCGTCAGCTATGCCAGCGACTTCCACCAGTTCATGCTCTATACGCCCATTCCCGGCACGCCACTCTATGCGGAGCATCTGGCGAACAAGACGCTCCTTGACCCCGGCGAGTATCAGGAAGGGGATGTGCACGGGCAGTTCATCTTCCGGCACCGGCATCCGCATATCCAGGAGGGGCAAGAGACCGAGTTCATTTTGAAGGCGTTTCGGAGGGATTTCGAGGTGAACGGCCCGAGCGTCCTGCGCATCGCGCGGACCGTCCTGGCGGGATGGCAGCGGTACAAGCACCACGCGGATCCATGCGTTCGGAGTCGTGTGGCGTGGGATGCCAGGGATCTGATCGTGACGTTCCCCGCCTCGCTCTGGGCCGCCCGGCGGTGGTTTCGTGAGCGGAACCCGGCGCTCGCTCGAAAGCTTTCAGACCTGTTGGAGGAGATCAAGCAGGAGGTTGGCATCAGGGCTAGGGTGGCGGCACCGCTGGCCGGATGGGTCGTCTGGTTGAAACTGCGGCAGGAAGACAAACGCCTGAAGGCCGGGTGGACGTACGAGCCCCCGACGTTTTATGAAATGAATGAACGGATGGCTCGCGAACGGGGACCGGGGGCCGCGCTCATCAAATGGGTCACGGCGTGCGGGCAGGGAGCCTGACCACGCGCATCGGCACGCTTGACCGCACCCCCACTCTTCCGCTACCATACACGGGACATGGCTGACACGCTGCTCGACCAACGGATGCAAGAATTCTTGCGAGAGCTGCCCCAAGCCAGCCGGGAGGAGATCGCCGAATTCCACCGGATGGTGGAGCGCTATTTCCTCGGCGAGATCACGCCCGATGAGTTTAAAGCGGCCCGCCTGATGCTGGGCACCTACGGCATCCGCGGCGTGAAAGACATCCAGATGATGCGCATCAAGATTCCCGAAGGCGCGCTTACCGCCGACCGGCTGGACTGCTTGGCCGAGTTGGCCGAGCGCTACTCCAAGAGCATCGGTCATCTGACCACCCGGCAGGCCATGCAGCTCTACTGGGTGCCGGTGCGCGAGACGCCGTATGTGATGGCGCGCGTGTCGGCCGTGGGCCTGACCACCCGCGAGGCGTGCAGCAACAGCGTGCGCAACGTGACGGCCTGCCACTTAGCCGGGGTCAGCCCGACCGAGCTGTTCGATGTGACCAAGCACGCCGACGCGGTGACGCGCCATTTCCTGCGCAATCCGGTGTCGCAGAAGCTGCCGCGTAAATTCAAAATTGCGTTCGAGGGCTGCCCGGTCGACCACGCCAAGACGGCGATTCATGACATCGGCGCGGTGGCGGCGATTCAGGAGGAGGGTGCCGGCTCGGGCGTGCGCATCCTGGGGTTCAAGCTCTACGTAGGCGGCGGTCTGGGGGCCGCCCCGATGCAGGCGATCTTGCTGGAGCCGTTCACGCCGGCGACGGAGCTGTTGCGCACGTGCGAGGCGATCGTGCGCGTGCATGATCGGCTCGGCGATCGAAAAAATAAAGCGACGGCGCGCCTGAAGTTCGTCGTCAAGCGGCTCGGGCCCGACGCCTTTCGGCACGAAGTGTTCGCCGAGCGCGAGCAGGTGCCGCGCTACTCCTACCCCGACATGCGCGTGACCGACACCGACGAGCAGCCGCCGATCCCCACCGACATTCCGACGGGCGTGCACGTGTCCTCCACACAGCATGGCGGATCCGCCTCCCCGGCCCGCCGAGCACGCGAGCCGGGGCGGGCTGGCGGAAATGGCGTGTACACGCGGTGGCAATTCACCAACGTGATCGGGCAAAAGCAGCCCGGCTATTCGGCGGTGACGATCAAGCTGCAGTTGGGAGATATCACGTCCGCGCAGATGCGGGGCTTGGCGAAGATCGTGCGCCGGTATTGCGGCGGGCTGCTGCGCGTCAGCATCGACCAGAACCTGATCTTGCGCTGGATTCGCCGCGAGCACCTGGCCGCGCTCTACAGCGAGCTGCTGCCGTTGGACTTGGCCGAGCCGGAGGCGGGGCATCTGTACGACGTGACCTCCTGCCCCGGGGCGGAGACGTGCCAGTTGGGCATTGCCGCCTCGCGCGGATTGTCGCGGGCGATGGAGGCGGAATTCAAAAAGCAAAAACTGGAAGGGCCGGATATCGAGAACATTCGAATTAAAATCTCCGGCTGCCCCAACTCGTGCGGCCAGCACCACATCGCCGACATCGGGTTCTTCGGCGGGGCGCGCAAGGTGGGTGAGCGTCTGGTCCCGCATTTTCAGCTTATGCTCGGCGGCGTGGCCGAGGAAGGGAAGGCGGAGTTCGGCAAGAACATCTTGAAGCTGCCGGCTAAGCGCATTCCCGAGGCGGTGGTGCGGATACTTGAGCGGTATCGAGCCGACCGCGCCGCCGGCATAGAACCGTTCCGCGCCTTCGCCCTGCGCGTCGGAGCCGACTATTGGAAGTCGGCGCTGACCGAATTCGAAACGCTGCCTGCCTACGAGCAGTCTCCCGACGCGTACCGCGACTGGGGCGCCGACACCGAGTTTACTCTCGGCGGCATGGGCCCCGGCGAGTGCGCGGCGTAACATTCCTGCCATCGTCTCTGCAAGCGCTCAGCTTCACAGGGTGAGCCGCGATGAGATGACCAATTCTACGCATGCGCCGGAGAAGTACGAAGCGTTGGCGGCGACCTACGACCGCCGGTGGCGGCGCTATCACGCGGAGACGTTCAGCCGAGCCGCACGCTACTTGGGGGATGCTCGTGCCCCATCGATCCTCGACGTCCCGTGCGGAACCGGCGAGCTCCTCCGTTGGCTCTTGCCCCAGGCGCCGGAGGCCCGCATCGTTGGCGTCGATGGCTCAGCGGCCATGCTGAACATCGCCCGCCACAAATGGACGGGTCAGGCCCGGGTCAGCTTCCAGCACGCGCTGGCCGACGCCCTGCCGTGTGCCGATGCGACCTTTGATTGGGTGGTCTGCTGCAGCAGCCTCCACTATTTTCGACAGCCGGCGCGCGTGCTGTCGGAGTTTGCCCGCGTGCTCAAACCCACAGGACGGCTGCTGCTTCTTGATTGGTGCCGCAATCCCTGGCACTGTCGGCTCATCAACTGGTGGAAAGTCCGCTACGATCCGACGCACGCGCAGATGTACACCACACAGGAACTCGAGCAACTTCTGAGGGACACCGGCTGGTCGGTGTCGCACATGGAGCGTTTCCGGGTCGGCTGGATCGGCGGCCTGCGGCGATGGGAGATGATGGAAGCCCTCGCCACGCCAATCGGCGTTACCGAACAGCCTCACGAAACCTGGCAGCGTGGAGCGCGATGAAGCAGCCCATTCGAATGTCGCTGTGCCCCGCGTTGTGAATCGTTTTGTCTGATCCTGCATCTTAACTTGAAAGAGTGTCTTCCATTGGCGAGGGAGTCGCGTTTTATGCGTCCAGGCTGGTTCAAAGTTCTCGGCATCGCCTGGCTCATGGTGGGTGGATGGCTGGTGTTCGGCAGCCGCTCTGGCGCATCAGTGCCACGGCCCGTGGTGTCAGGACGCGACGTGAGCTGCACCTACCGAGCGCAGGTGAATCGCCTCCCACGCGACGCACGGATCGTGCACGTGTGGATTCCGCTGGCAAAAACGGGTCAGGAACAACGCATCCTTCGGCGCGACGTGCATACGCCAGTCCCCTATACCATTGCGCAAGACCCCGACTACGGTAATGACATCCTGCATCTGAGGCTCGAACCCCCAATCCCTGACCACGTGGAGATCGCGATTGACTACCGCGCGCAACTCGTCGGGCCAGACGCCGTTTCAGCCAATCGCCCACCGACGGAAGACGCGCTTCAGCGCGACCTGCAGCCCAGCGGCCTCGTCGTCATCGATGACGTGGTGCGCGAGAGAGCCAGCCGCGCAACGGTCGGGCGTTCCACGCTACTGGCGAGGGCCAGAGGCATTTACGATCACGTCCGGTACACGATGGTCTACGACAAAAGTGTGCCCGGCTGGGGTCGTGGCGATACGCGCCGGGCCTGTCTGCTGGGTAAGGGCAACTGCACCGATTTCCATTCTCTCTTTATTTCCATGGCGCGAGCGGAACGCATCCCGGCCCGGTTCAAAATCGGCGTCGTGATTCCTCAGGAGCCCTCTGGGGTCGTTCCTGGCTATCACTGCTGGGCGGAGTTCTATGAGCAGGGTCAGGGGTGGGTCCCGGTGGATGTCTCCGAGGCCTGGAAGCACCCGGAGCTGGCGGACTACTATTTTGGGACACGCGACCTCAACCGGTTCCTCATCAGTGTGGGCCGAGATATTCAGTTGGTGCCGAGACAACAGGGCGAGCCGGTGAATATCTTCTTTGCTCCGTACGTTGAAGCTGACGGGCAACCATTTTTGGACGTGGACACCGAGGTCCGGTTCACGGATCTCCAACAGGGGAGGACGGCATGACGCATCGGGTGGTGAGTGGGCTCGTGGTCATCGGGGTGAGTGGGCTTTTGGGCGTGGCGAGTGCTGTGGGTGCTGCGGAACATGGGGGGACGACGGCCGCGCCGAGGGAAGGCAGCGGCACGGAGGCGCCGCAAGCCAAAGAGCATGGTGGGACCACGCAGGAACACGGCAGCCAGGCTGTCCAGGCGGAGCCGTCGGCTGAGCAGATTCGCCAGGCCATCAAAAGTTATGTGCAGGGCATTGCCCAGCAGAAGGGGACATTTCCGATCAACGATCCGGTGACAGGCACCACGCGCCAGTTGGAATTCGTGCGGGTGCACGATCGGGTTGGCAAGACTGGCTCGCTGTACTATTCCTGCACGGATATGCGCGATAAGCAGACCGGAGAGTTGTTGGATCTCGATTTCGATGTCAACGCGACCGGCGAGCAGCTCAAGGTCGTCGACCAACGCATCCACAAAGTCGCGGGTCAGGCGCGCTACACCTATGACGAGCATGACAACCGCATCCCGGCGCACGCGGAGGGCAGTCACTCCACACCATGAGGCGAGCGTGGCGCGTGTGGGGGCTGGGACTCCTCGTGGGACTGATGGGTGTGGCGGTCATCGGCCGGTGGTGGTGTCCAATGCGTTCCCTCAAAGCGGGGAGCAGTATACAGAACCGTTGTCCCGACGAGCGCTCCATGTTACGATGGTCGCATGCCCTCCCAAGAAACAGAAGAGCCACAACTTATTGCTCGGCTCCAGGCCAGGGACGAGGCGGCCCTGGAACTCCTCATGGCGCAGTACGGTGCGAAGGTCTACGGCTTGTCGCTGCGGTTGACCGGTCGGCACCACGATGCGGAGGAGGTCTGCCAGGACGTGTTCCTGGCCGTCTTTGAGAAGATCGGCGCGTTTCGCAGTGAGGCGAAACTCTCCAGCTGGATCTATCGGATTACAGCCAACGCCTCACTCATGAAGCTGCGCAAGCGGCCGAAGGTGAGGGAGATCCCGCTCGCAGAGGAGCTGGGCCCGGCGATGACTGAAGAAGGCATGATCGCAGAGCCGGTGGCGGATTGGTCGAGGCTGCCCAACGATGAGCTCGACCGGAAAGAGTTGGGCCAGCGGATCGAACAGGCCATGGCTCTCTTGCCAGTGGACTACCGCAGCGTCGTAGTGTTGCGAGACGTCGAGGGACTCTCTGCGCAGGACGCGTGTGAGATTCTGAGCCTTTCAGAGGCAGCCCTGAAAAGCCGGCTCCACCGTGGCCGGCTATTTTTGCGCAAGCAACTGGCAGACTACGCGGCCAGTCGGACGGCTCCCCCTTCGATGACGCAACACACCGGAGTCAACCCAGGTCCTCAGCATGTTTAGATGTCGTGATGTCGGTCAACTATTGTATGAGTACGTTGAGGAACGGCTGGAGCCGCCCGTCAGCCAGCAGCTTGAGCAGCACCTGGCTGATTGCCCAGGGTGCTTGGCCTTCATCAACACCTACAAGCAGACGATGCGTCTCTCCAGCAATCTGCGCTGCCGTGATATTCCTCTGGAACTCCAGCAGAAGCTGCACAGCTTCATCAAGACGCAGCTCTCCTCCCACCGCCCCAGCCTCTGGGAGCGGCTCCGGTTCCGCCTGACCGGCGGCTAAGTTCGTCCTCCACATTCAGCTGAATCGTTTTCTGGCCGTACGCATCTAAACGTGTAGCAAGGCAACCACTCACCACGAGGAGGGACTGATGGGAGAAGTGACGGTTCAGCCGTTGAAGAACGGACCGCTGCTGGTCAAGGGACCGATCCAATTGCTCGACGCGCAAGGCAAACCCATGACAGTCCCACCAGGGCAACCCATTGCCTTATGTCGCTGCGGTCACTCCGCCAGCAAGCCGTTTTGTGACGGCTCTCACCAGAAAGCCGGGTTTCAGGGATGATGTCCATCTTCCGAAGACTATGATGAAGAGCTCCACATGGGTCAAGCTCGGCGCGTTCCTCTCCCTCGTCATCGGATTGGGGTGGGCGCTCAAAGCGCTGGGGGTGGATTTCGCGCAGGTGACGCCTGAGCGCATTCGGGGATTCGTGCTCTCGTTCGGCATCTGGGCTCCGGCGATCTACCTCTTAGCGTACGGTCAGCCCATTGTCCCGCTGCCGGCCAGCGTGATGACGATCACCGGCGGACTGGCGTTTGGGCCGCTGTGGGGCGCGCTCACGGCGTTGGGGGGTGCGATGGTTCGTGCGTGCAGCGAATTCCTCGTGGCCAGACTGCTCGGACGGGAGGCTGTCGCCAAGCTGCTGAAAGGGAAGGTGGCTGAGCTCGATCAGAAAATAGGCGCACATGGATTCAAGGCCGTCCTCCTCATCCGGTTGATTCCCAATCTCCCCTTTGACGTGCAAAACTACGGCCTTGGATTTTCACAAGTGCGCTTTGGCCCCTATGCGTTGGCGAGCTTCCTCGGCATGATTCCCGGGAGCTTCGCCTACGTCTATCTTGGCTACTCGCTGACCGATCCGAAACAAATCTGGAAACTGCTCTTGGCCATTCTGGTAATCATTGGCCTGATGGTGGCGCAAAAAACATGGAAAACTAGACGGCAACCAGCGTCATGAACGCACGATCGCTCATTCTCCCTGACGACGAGCACAATCGAACACTCGTGCAGAACACCCATCCGCCCGACTGGGTCAATCCAGAACCTCGTGGCCGCTACAACCTCGTCGTGATCGGTTCGGGCACCGCCGGCTTGACCGCTGCTGGCGGGTGCGCGGCGGTCGGTGGACGCGTGGCGCTCATCGAGCGGCATCTGACCGGTGGGGATTGCCTGATTTCCGGGTGCGTGCCATCCAAAGGGATCATCCGTTCGGCTCGGGTGGCGGCGACGCTGCGTCAGGCCGCCGACCACGGCATGCGTGTGCCTGAAGGCACGGCCGTAGATTTTCAGGCGGTCATGGCGCGCATGCGCCGACTGCGGGCTCGCATCAGTCCGACCGATTCGGTCCCCCACCTGAAAGCGATGGGGATCGACGTCTTCCTGGGGCAAGGCCAATTCACCGGCCCCGATACGGTCGAGGTTGGCGGCAAGCGTTTGCGGTTTGCCCGGGCGGTGATCGCCAGTGGCGCTCGTCCAGTCGTGCCGCCGATCCCTGGATTGAAGGAAACGGGCTTCTTGACCAACGAGACGCTGTTCGAGCTCACGGCTTTGCCAAAACGCTTTGCCATCTTCGGCGGTGGTCCGATTGGCTGCGAGATGGCCCAGGCATTCCAGCGGCTCGGCAGTCAAGTCACCTTGGTTGATCTCGCACCGCATGTCTTGATCCGCGAAGACGCCGATGCCGCCGAGATCGTGCAACGGAAGCTGGCGCAAGAAGGTGTTCGCTTACTGCTCAACGCGAAGGCTGTCCACGTGAAGCTCCGTGACGGCGCGAAGGTGGTGGCGATCGAGCAAGAGGGACGCACGCAGGAAGTCCTCTGCGATGCCATCCTCGTGGGGGTTGGCCGGGCTCCGAATGTTGAGGGGTTGAACCTCGAAGCAGCCGGGGTGGCCTACGATAAAATCGGTGTCACGGTGAACGACTTCCTTCGGACGACCAACCCACGCATCTATGCCGCCGGAGATGTGTGTGCCACGTTTTCCGCCAAAGGCGGATCCGCCTCTGGCGGAAAGTTCACGCACACCGCCAATGCCCTGGGCCGGATGGCGATGATCAATGCGCTCTTCTGGGGCCGCAATCGCATGAGCCGGCTTACCGTGCCCTGGTGTACCTACACCGATCCAGAGATCGCGCACGTCGGCCTCTATGAACCACAGGCCAAGGAGCAAGGGATCGCGGTGACGACGCTGACGGTTCCGCTGGCTGAGAACGACCGGGCGATCTTGGACGGGGAGGATGAGGGGTTCGTGCGGGTGCATCTCAAGCAAGGCACGGACCAGATACTGGGCGCCACCGTCGTAGCCGCCCATGCCGGTGATCTGTTGACCTACTTTACCCTGCTGATGGTCTCGGGCAAGGGGGTCTCTGCCCTGGCCAGTCCGATCTATCCCTATCCCACGCAGTCGGAAGTCCTCAAGAAGCTGGCGAACTTACACCTGCAAACCAAACTCAACCCCGGGGTGAAGCGGTTGTTGAGTCAGATTCTCACGTGGCGTCGATGACGGGATGACCCTGCTCTTTGCACTGTTGGCGACGGCAGGCCTCTGGAGCTGGTGGCAGATCCGGCTCCTCGGGGATGTGCGCTGGCATCTTGGCGCGTTCTATGGGTGGTTTGCGCTCGCCTTCGTCGTCTATCTCGTAGCGCTCTGGATCATCCGGCGGATGGAGCGCGCACACGAGGGGACACCCGCATCATGGAAGGTGCCGCTGGTCATCGTGTTGCTCGCCGCAGCGGCGTTTCGGCTGGTGATGATCGGGACGACGCCTGTCCTCTCCGATGACATCTACCGCTACCGGTGGGATGGGCGCGTCCAGCTTGCCGGGATCGATCCGTATCGCTATCCGCCCAATGACCCAGCCCTGGCCACGTTGCGCGATGACGCCTGGGCGCACATCAATTTTCCCCATCTGCGCACCGTCTATCCTCCGCTGACCCAACAGGCGTTCCGCTTCGGCGCGTGGCTGGGACCGACGCTGACGTCTCAGAAGGCTCTCTTCGTGGGGGTCGAGCTGATCACGCTGCTGTGCGTGCTGCTGATCCTTCATCGACGCGGCAAATCACTGCTGTGGGTGGCGGCCTACACTTGGCATCCCCTGGTGGTGCTTGAAGTCGCCGGTTCAGGACACAACGACGCGCTGGGTGTCGCCCTGCTGTGGCTGGGTGTACTGGGCTGGGAATTGAAGCGGCAGTGGGTCGCAGGCGGAGCATGGGCGTTGGCCTTCCTCTCCAAATACGCCACGCTGATTCTCGCACCCTGGTGGTGGTTCCGAAGACAGGGCCGACTCGCCTTGCTGGGCTTTGCCGCCTTGGCGGCTTGGCCGCTGATGTGCTGTCCCACGGTGATCTCAGCCTTGCACGAAAGTTTGTCGGCAATGACCGTGCGGTTTGAGTCCAACGCCTCTGGGTATCTCCTCTTGTCGTGGTTATTGGGGGATGCCGGTATTGCTCGGGTGGTGGCCGTTGGGTTGTGGTTGACCGTCCTCCTCTGGTGGGCCAAGCGCGAGGCCGATGTGGTGCGCTATCTCTTGGTAGGGTTTACCGCAGCCGCGCTGCTCAGCCCGGTGCTGCACCCGTGGTATCTGCTCTGGCTCATCCCATGTTTTTGTTTCTACCGAGTGCCGGCGATCGTCGCGTTGAGTGGCACAATAGTGCTCGCCTACACGGTCTGGCCAGGACGGCTGGCCGACGGTCGATGGGTGTTGCCGGTGTGGGCGCACGTGCTGGAGTACGTGCCGGTGCTGTTGCTGGGGTTGTGGGAGGTTCGTCGATGCGCGTGGCGGTCATCATTCCTGCCCGTAACGAAGCCATCGCTCTCGGCCAGGTCGTAAGCGAGATTCCGAGCGAGGCGGTCCACCACATCATCGTGGTGGACAACGGCTCCACCGACGGCACGGCTCAGGTCGCGGAGGAGATTGGGGCACAGGTCATCAGCGAGTCTACTCCTGGTTATGGTCGTGCGTGCCTGGCCGGGATCGCCGCGCTCGAACCGGACATCGACACAATCGTCTTCCTCGACGGGGACCATTCGGATTACCCAGAGGAGATCCCGATGCTCCTCGCGCCGATTGAACGTGGGGAAGCGGATCTGGTCATCGGCTCGCGGATTGCCCAGGCGCAGCGCGGCAGCCTGACGCTGCAGCAGCGACTGGGTAACCGCTTGGCCTGTTGGCTCATGCGACGGCGCTTTGGCGTCCGGTACACCGATCTCGGCCCGTTCCGTGCGATTCGGCGCGAGGCCTTGGCTCGCTTGAGGATGCAAGATCTGGCGTTCGGCTGGACGGCTGAGATGCAAGCCAAGGCCGCGGTGCGAGGTTTGAGGATCGCGGAAGTTCCGGTGCGATATCGCCGACGCATCGGACGGTCGAAGATTTCTGGGACCCTCACGGGCACCGTTCGAGCGGGATGGGCGATCATGACCACCGTCCTCCGCGTGGCAGCACAACCGAACACTCAACCGCATGGAGAGGCATGCGCCGACTCCTGATCTTCGTCAAAGAGCCCGTCCCCGGGCAAGTCAAGACTCGTTTGGCCACTGAGATCGGCCGCGTCGCCGCCGCGCCGCGGCACTTCCTCGGCAGCGAGGAGGGTGCCGCCTCGGTCGGAGCCATGGCAGCCTGCCACGTCTACCGGCGGTGCGTGGAGCGGATCCTCGAGCGACTCGTGGCGCTGCGTGATGAGATCACGTTGTGCGTTGAACCGGCCGAGGCGACGGGTCGCATCCAGGCGTGGCTTGGGTCGGCGTGGCCCGTCCAGCCCCAGCGTGGCGCCACGTTGGGTGAACGGCTGGCCGACGCCACCGACAGAACCTTTACAGAAGGTGTGCAGCGGGTCGTCGTCATCGGGACCGATTCGCCGTGGATCGACAATGCGCTGATTGAGGAGGCGTTCTCAGCCATGGAGCGAGCCGACCTGGTGCTGGGCCCCGCTGCGGACGGCGGATATTACCTTGTGGGATTGGCGAAGCCAGCGCCCGAACTCTTCCGCGGGATTCCGTGGAGCACCGACCAAGTCTTGAATCAGACGCTGGCCGCCGCGCGCAGACTGGGCCTGGTGGCTGCACCGCTGCATCCCGGCTATGACATCGACCGGTTGGAAGATGTGCGTCGATGGATGGACAACGATCCCTGTCATGGCGTGACCGTGCCGTTGTCAACGACACGGGGAACAACCCCAAGAATGAGGAGGCCAGCTCATGCCTGAACTCAATCAAGAGACGGTGCTGTATGCGCCAACCTTGACCGCGATCCCGCGATCCGGTTGGACGTTCTTCGTCGATGGCGAGGCGCCGAACTGGGCGAGCGTGGATGAGCGCGGGGCGTGGCTCTTGCGCGTCATTGGCGAGCGTCCGATGCGGTTTTCGGAACTGGTCGCTCGCTACGGCAGCCAGTTCCAACTGGAGAGCGGCAAAGCCTGGGTGCACGTCCAGGCCTTTGTCAACGAGGCGCTCCGCCACCAGATCATCAGCCTCGCTCCGGTCGACTATCCGCCGTATCAAGGCCGGTCAGCTCATCTGCGCTTGTCGCGTCTGCGCGAAGCCTGGCTGCACACGAACAACTCCTGCAATCTCACCTGCAGCCACTGCCTGGTCAGCTCCTCGCCGAAGGGAGAACCGGGGTTGCCGACGGCGACATGGCGTCGGCTCATCGAGGAAGTCATCGCGCTTGGCGTGGACCGTTGTTATATCACGGGGGGAGAGCCGTTCGTCCGCCCGGACCTGCCGGAGTTGATCCGGCTCATCACGGAGACGCACGATGTTGAGCTCGTCATCCTGACGAACGCGACGCTGTTTGCCGGACCGCGCAAGACGCTGCTCGAGGGCCTTGACCGGACGAAGGTCAGGTTCCAGGTGAGCATCGACGGCTCGACACCAGCCATCAATGACCCGATTCGCGGCAAAGGCAGCTTCACGGCTGCCCTCGCGGGACTCCAGGAGCTGGCGCGCCACGGGTTCGACGTCACGCTCACGACGGTGGTGACGGGAGCGAATCTGACCGATCTGTCCAACTTGATCCGACTGGCTGCTTCTTCCGGTGTTCGTTCGCAACACCTGATGTGGATGCACCGGCGCGGCCGCGTCACGGCAAGCCAGTCCACAGTCCATAGTCCACAGTCCATAGAACACAGAGGATGGTTCCCCTCAACCGACCGGCTCATCGAAGCGGTGCGGGTGGTGAAAGGCGAAGCCGAGCGGGCCGGCATCACCCTCGATAATGCAGCGTCCTTCGAGCTGCGGGCCAACGCCCCGCCCCGCATCAAATTTGATTTAGGCAATGCGGGCTGGCAGAGCCTCTGCGTGTACGCGGATGGGCAGGTCTATCCGTCAGCCGCCTTCGCCAACCACAAGCCGCTCTGGTGCGGCGACGCCACCAATGGGATGACACTGGAGCAGATCTGGCGCAACAGCCCGGTGCTGCAGCAGATTCGAGACGCCAGCGTCATCCGCAAGCGCCAAGCGTCGGATGATCCGCTGCGCTACCTGACCGGTGGCGGCGACGTCGAGCACAGTTACTTCTTCTCAGGAGACTTCCTGGGGGCTGATCCCTATTACCCGCTCTATCAAGCGTTGTTGCTGGACGCGATGGATGCCCTGACCGTCCGGAAGGCCGCACTGGTCAACCGGCGCTCGGGTTACGATGCGCCCCGCATCTTCCATGCGATGGGCGATGGTGCCGTCGTCTGTGGGACGACGGAGCTGAGCGACAACGACACGGAGGTCGCGTTCCTGCATTCCAACTGCGTCCTCTCCTTCGACGTGGAGAAGCCGCGCAAGATCGTCCAGCAGTTCTACGGCCAAGCCGCGGAGCAGCCCCAAGCTGAACTATGCTGTCCGACGAAGTACGACCCAGCAGAAGTCGGCCACATCCCCCAGGAAGTGCTGGATCGGTTCTACGGCTGCGGCTCGCCGGTGACCGCCGCGAACCCGCAGTCAAGCGAGACGTACGTCGATCTGGGTTCCGGTGCTGGCATCGATTGCTTCATCGCGGCGAAGCGCGTGGGGCCCACCGGCAAGGTCATCGGCGTGGACATGACCGACCAGATGCTCGCCGTCGCTCGTGACAGCGGTGCTAAGGTCGCCGCAGCCCTGGGCTACGACGTCGTGGAGTTTCGCAAGGGCTATCTGGAGCAGATCCCGGTCGAGGACAAGACGGCGGATGTCGTCACCTCCAACTGTGTCATCAATCTCTCACCGGATAAGCCCAAAGTACTCGCCGAGATCTGGCGCATCCTCAAGGACCACGGCCGGACGGTGATCGCCGACATCGTGTCCGACCGCGCAGTGCCGCCGCGCCTCAAGGTGAACGAACAACTCTGGGGCGAGTGCATCGTTGGGGCGCTCACCGAAGAGCAGTTCCTCGCCATGCTGGAGCAGGCGGGCTTCTATGGCCTGTCGGTCCTCAAGAAGACATTCTGGAAAACGATCGAGGGCTTCAACGTCTATTCCGTGACCGTCCAAGGGTTCAAGTTCGAGAAGACGGCCGGGTGCCGGTTCATCGGCCAGCAGGCGATCTACCGCGGGCCGCATAAGGCGGTGCTCGACGAGGAGGGCCACCTCTTCCCGCGCAACGTGCCGATTACGGTGTGCACCGACACCGCCAGCAAGCTGTCACATTCTCCTTATGCCGGTCAGTTCACGATCCTTGAGCCTGACGGATCAAAGAAAGAGATTGCGATGGTCGCCTATTGTCCCTCAGGAGGCGGAGGTTCTGGTTGCTGTTAAGCCTTGTGGGAAACTCATGCGGAAGAAAGCTGTCACTTCTCTGTGCTGTTCAGCCAGTCTGTTGGCGCTGAGTTGGGCGCGGCCCACCGCTGCCCACACCCAGGTTGATCATATGGCGTGGGACCTGCTGCTCAATCGCCATGTCGCATCCGGCTTGGTTGATTACGAGGGATTGCGGCAAGACCGCGCGACGCTGGATCGTTACGTGGCCAGCTTGCAAGCCGTGCAGCCGTCTCAACTCGGCTCCCGTGAAGCGCAGCTGGCGTTCTGGATCAACGCCTACAACGCCAACATTGTGAAGGGCGTGCTGGATCACGCTCCGCTTACCTCGGTCAAGGAGGTCAAGGGCTTCTTTGATCGCGTCCGTTACCGAGTGGGTGGTCGCGACCTGACCCTCAATGAGATCGAAGGCGAAGGCCGAGCGCTCGGTGACTGGCGCATCCACTTCGCAGTGGTCTGCGCGTCATCGAGCTGTCCGCTCCTTCGCGCGGAGGCCTACGCGGCAGATCGACTCGACGCGCAGTTGGCCGAGCAAACCCGGCAGTTTCTCGACAATCCACAGCGGGGCCTGCGGATCGAGGGCGGCACGCTGTGGGTATCCAAAATCTTCGATTGGTACACGACGGACTTCGTCCCAGCGAAAGAACTGGGCCTGTTGCGTCGGCTGACGCCGGAGAAGCTGTTGCCGCCCATCGAGCCCTATCTGGATCGACACATCGCTCAGGCCATAAGGTCGAAGCCGCTCTCGATCAGCTTTCTGGACTACGATTGGTCGCTCAATGCACAACACCGGTGAGTGATGAACCGACGCTGGAGGAGGGGCACATGCGAGACACGGTCCGCAAGGCGTTGCTGGGTGGGGTGATTCTGATGGGCATGCAGATGGGCATTCCGATCCCTTCCGTTCAGGCAGCGGATAAGTACGCGATCATCTTACAAGCCGGTAAGGAAAGTCACGAGGGGATGGCCCGGGCGGTGCACGCGTTCTTGTATGCCAAAGAACTCAAGGAACATGGCCATGAGGTCGTGCTGATCTTCGACGGCGCCGGCACCGAGTGGGCGGAGGAACTCAGCAATCCGGAGAGCCAATCAAAGCTGAAGCCCATGTATGAACAACTTAAACAAGCCGGTGTTGTCGAAATTGTCTGCGATTTCTGTGCCGGGGCGTTTACGGTCAAAGAGCGCCTGGCGCAACGCCAGGTTCCGATGACGGCCGAGTACGCCGGTCATCCCAGCATCGCCAAGTGGGCCGATCAGGGATACGAGTTAATTGTACTGTAGTGATCTTAATAACTAGGGAGAAGACAATGAAACAAGGATGGGGTGTCGTTGCTGCTATTGGGATGATCGTGGGCTGTACGAACGTCTGGGCGGAGACAGGCAAGGCGGTGATCAAGGGGACGGCCGAGGGTTCTCACGTCTCAGGCAGCGCGACGCTGAAGGATACCCCGCAGGGGCTCAAGGTCGTGGTCAAGGTGGCTGGCGTTCCGCCCGGCACGCACGGGCTGCATATTCACGAGAAGGGTGACTGCGGTGATCAAGGAAAGGCGGCGGGTGGACACTTCAATCCGGCTGGGGTGCCGCACGGGTTTCTTCCGAAGGATGGTTCCACGAAGGCGCATGCCGGCGACATGGGGAACATTCAGGTGAGCCCGAAGGGGACCGGGAAAGCCACCGTCATCCTGCCAGGGGTGTCACTCAAGGGAACGGGTGGAACACCTAGTGTGGAGGGCCGAGCCATCATCGTGCATGAGCAGGCCGATGATTTTGGGCAACCGACCGGCAACGCCGGCGGCCGGATCGGCTGCGGCCCGATCCGACTGATGACCGAGTAGGCCATTGTCAAACGGTCCGATGCCCAGTGTCCTCTTCGTCTGCATCGCCAACTCGTTCCGCTCTCAGATGGCGGAAGCGATCGCCCGGTCGCTCGGGGGCAGCGCCTGGGAGGTGGCAAGCGCCGGTTCCAGGCCCAGCGGGATCGTGCATCCGATGGCGCAGCGGCTGATGGAGGAAATCGGGCTCGATCTTTCCGCGCACCGTTCCAAAGGGCTGGAGGCCGTTTCGGGGCGCCAGTGGGACTATGTCGTCACGATGGGCTGCGGCGACCAGTGTCCGATGTTGCCGGCGACGCATCGTCTTGACTGGGCGCTGCCCGATCCGGCCGGCGGAACGCTGGAGGCCGCGCGCCACATCCGTGATCACATGGCCGCGCGCGTGCACGAGCTCATGGCGAGGGCCGGAGAGTGATATGAGCATCTGGGTGCCGCTCGCCGTGTTGTTTCTGGCCTATACGAATGGGGCGAATGACAACTTCAAAGGCGTCGCCACGCTGTTTGGCAGCGGCACCACGAGCTATCGCAAGGCGCTCTGGTGGGCCACGGCAACGACATGTGCCGGTTCATGCGCGGCCCTCGCGCTGTCTAGCGGATTGGTGAAGGCCTTTAGCGGTAAGGGGTTGGTGCCGGATCTCCTGACCCACGACCCGCAATTCCTCTTGGCGGTCGGCCTTGGGGCGGCCCTCACGGTGATGCTCGCCACCATGACGGGTTTTCCTATTTCAACCACGCACGCCTTAACGGGTGGGCTGGTCGGCGCTGGACTGGCCGCAGTCGGCACAGTCAATGCGGGCAAGCTTGGGCAGAGTTTCTTCGTGCCGCTCGCGGTCAGTCCGTTCGTGAGCTTTGCAGCGACCGCGTTGCTGTATCCGGTGTTCCAGTTCACCCGACAGCATCTTGGCATCGAACGGCACATGTGTTTGTGCGTCGATGGCGGAGTCCCGCAACCCGTCATGATTCAGCCGAATGGGATCGCCGTGCTTCGCTCAACCGGCTTGTCGCTGAGTATCGGGCAGTTGTCCGCCTGCACCGAGCGCTATCAGGGCCACGTTCTCGGCATTGATTCGCAGTGGATCCTGGATCGATTACACTTTGTCTCAGCCGGAGCGGTCAGTTTCGCCCGCGGACTGAACGATACACCCAAGATCGTCGCTCTCCTCATCGCCGCGCAAGCGCTTCGGATTCCACTGTCCACCGGGCTGTTCGCGATCGGGTTGGCGATGGCCGTCGGTGGACTCCTGAATGCCCGACGCGTCGCCATGACCATGAGCGAGCGCATCACGACGATGAACCACGGCCAAGGCTTCACCGCCAATCTCATCACCGCTGTGCTGGTGACGATGGCCTCGGGATGGGGGCTGCCGGTCTCCACCACCCATGTGTCCTGCGGCAGCCTCTTCGGCATCGGTGCGGTCGGAGGCAACGCCCGCTGGAGCGTCATTCGGAACATTCTGTTGTCCTGGTTCCTCACGCTTCCTCTCGCCGCGTCCTTGGCCGCCCTGGTCTTTGCCTGGTGTTCCGTTTTTCCTCGTACCTGATCAAGATCATAGAACTGCCGAAGCGGCACGCGTAGACTGTGGGTCATCATTCAGCCATGATCAATCTGACGAAGCTTTACTGCGGTGCCGGTAGCGAGAGCGACGCGCTGCGCTACGGCCAAGGCCGCGATGCGCCCGCTGCGGCGCACGCCAGACGGCCGATCGTCGTCTGGACGATGAGCCGGCGCTGCAATCTGCACTGCGTTCACTGCTATGCCGATTCCGAGGCGCGCGACTATCCCGGCGAGCTGACAGTCCCCGAGGCCATCCCGATGCTCGACGACCTCTCGCGATTCCAGATTCCGGCGCTGCTGCTCTCCGGCGGCGAGCCGCTGGCGCATCCAAATTTTTTCGAGCTGGCCGGCTATGCGCGCCGCGTGGGGCTGCGGCTGACCATTTCCACCAACGGCACGCTGATTGACCGCGCGCTGGCCGAACGCATCCATGCGTTGGGAATCAGCTATGTGGGGATTTCGTTCGACGGCTTGGGCGCCGTCAACGATCGGTTTCGAGGCAAGCGCGGGGCGTTTGACGCCGCACTTTCCGGCGTGCGCCATCTCAAAGCGGTCGGGCAGAAGGTGGGCTTGCGCTTTACGCTGACCCGGCGCAATTTCGAGGCATTGCCGGATATTTTTGCACTGGTGGAGCGGGAAGGGATCGACCGCGTCTGTTTCTATCACCTCGTCTACTCGGGGCGGGGCAGCCGCATCGCGAAAGACGATCTCACCCATGCGGAGACACGGCGCGCGCTCGATCGAATCTGCGCCTGGGCCAGGTCGTTGCAGGCGCTCGACCGGGCTGTGGAGGTGCTCACGGTGGACAACCACGTCGACGGGGTCTATCTCTATCTGAAATTGCTCACGGAGGCCTCCCCGCGCGCTGAAGCGGCGCGGCAGCTCATGGCTTGGAACGGAGGCGGGGCCAACTCCTCGGGGATTGGCATTGCGAACATCGATTCCTACGGCAACGTGCATCCGGATCAGTTTTGGCAAACGTACACACTGGGCAACGTGCGCGAACGGCCCTTTAGCGCGCTCTGGACGCAGTCGACCGATCCGCTCTTGGCCGGGTTGCGCAACCGCCTGCCGCTGTTAAAGGGCCGCTGTCAGACGTGCCGCTGGAAGCCGTTGTGCGGAGGCTCCTTTCGCGTGCGGGCCTTCCAAGCCACGGGGGATCCGTGGGCGCCGGACCCGGCGTGCTATCTGACCGACGAGGAAATCGCATGATCCCACTACCTGCTGGTTCGCCGAAGGCGACGCGCGGCATACTGCCGCGCCTGCCGCTGCGCGGCAGTCCAGCAGGTGGTGGGATGATCCCCCCACCGATCCGTCGCCTCGTCATCTATCTGATCAAGCCCTCTAAATACGACGAGGACGGCTACGTGATTCGCTATTGGCGCGGCGTGCTGCCCAGCAACACGCTCTCGTGCCTGGCCGGGCTGACGGACGATGTGCGCACGCGCGCCGCCCTCGGGGCCGCCCTCTCCTGGCGCGTGCATTTGATTGATGAGACGGTCCAGCAGGTGCCGCTGCGCGCGATCGTTCGGGCGCAGCGCCGGCCCGGGACGCGGGTGCTCGCATGCCTGGTGGGCGTGCAGAGCAACCAGTTTGCGCGTGCCAGCGACCTCGCCCTGGCGTGTCGGGCGCAGGGTGTCGAGGTTTTGATCGGCGGGTTCCATGTCAGCGGCTCGCTGGCGATGCTGCCGCAGATTCCGCCGGAGATTCAGACGCTGCTCGACGCCGGGGTGCATGTGGTGGCGGGCGAAATTGAGGGCCGGTGGGAAGGCCTCTTGCGCGAGGCGCTCGAGGGGCGGTTGCGTCCGGTCTATAATTTTCTGTGCGAGCCGCCCGCGCTGGATGAGGCGCCGATGCCCCGCATCGACCGGCGCTATCTCCGGCGGTTCGTCGCGACCAATTTCGGCACGCTGGACTGCGGGCGCGGCTGCCCGTTTGCGTGTTCGTTCTGCACCGTGATCAACGTCCAAGGGCGTACGATGCGCGTCCGCAGCGCGGCGCGCATCGTGGAGTGGATTCGGGACAACTATCGCACGCGGGGCATTTCCTGCTACTTTTTTACCGACGACAACTTCTGCCGGCATCGGCATTGGGAAGAGATTCTCGACGGACTGATCCGCCTGCGCACCGAGGAGGGGATGGCCATCGGCTTCATGGTGCAGGTGGATACGCAAGCCTATCGGCTGCCCCGGTTCATCGACAAGGCCAAAGCGGCCGGCTGCTCGCAGGTCTTCATCGGGATCGAAAGCCTCAACCCGAAGAACCTCGAAGCGGCGGGCAAGCGCCAGAACCGCGTCGAGCAGTTCCGTGAGATGGCAGAGGCGTACCGCCAGGCCGGCATCAATGTGCATGCGGCCTACATCCTGGGCTTTCCGTTTGATGATGAAGCCTCGATTGGGCGGGACATCGAACGGCTCAAAACGGAGGTGGGGCCCCAGCAGGCGTCGTTCTTCATGCTCACGCCGCTGCCCGGTTCGCAGGACCATGTGGAGCTGCTGGCCCGCCACGCGGCGATGGAGACGGATTTGAATGCCTATGACTCCTTCCACGCCACCACCGCGCATCCGAGCATGTCGCGTGAGGCGTGGACGCGCGCCTATCAGAGCGCCTGGACCTCGTTTTACAGCGTCGAAAACATGAAGCAGATTGTGCGGCGCGTGTCGGCGGAGAACTATTGGTCCGTGTTCGCCAACTTCATCTGGTACAAAAACTCGACGGTGGTAGAGCAAGGCCATCCGATGATCCAAGGGTTTGTGCGGCTCAAGGGCCGCCATACCCGCCGGCCGGGTCTGCCGATGGAGACGCGGGGGCAGTACGTGAGTCGGCGCGCGCGTGACCTGTGGCGCTACGTGAGGCTCTGGCCGCGCTTGGCGATGGAGATGGAAGAGGTGTGGCTGCAAACCCGCACCCGGTCGCTGTTGGAGCAGCGCGTCGTCGAGGAGCTCAAGCGCCTGCCCTCGAGCGTGCGGGGCTGGCGGCGCATGCGCCTTTCGGAGCTGCAGCGGGCCTATCACCGCGCCGCCGAGACACTGCAGCGCACCATGCCGTGCGCCCGGCCGCGTCCGCACCTGACCATTCCGCCCCGCATGGTGCTGTGGCTGCGGCGGTGGAACCCGTGCGCGCATTCCCTCACGTGGTCGCGGCACTCCCTGCGGCGTTTTTGGACGAATTGCCTGATCCAATTCAAGCGGGGGCGCGTCCATGAAGTGGATGTGACGGGCGTGGTGTTTAACGGGGTGCAAGAGCTGACGATGTTTGTCACGTTCGCGTGGTTGTTTTTCTCCCGGCTGCTGTCTCGCTTGATCGCGCGCGCCATGGCGCCGCTGAATGGCATCGAATGACGACCGACCGGCCTGACATGCGCTATGCGCCGTGCCGCTGCGCCTTGTTGAACGAGGACATCTGGGCGATGGTGGCCAAGCAGGCTGATGGGCGATGGAAGATCGTGAACTGTCTCGATAAAGACCAGAGGTGTTTTCAGCAGCCCTGCGTGTTCACCACGGATGGCGGCGAATGGCCCTTTGCCGAACAGTGGGCCGGCAGCCCGCCCTCCGCGGCGCCGAAGAGCCATGGATAATCCTTCGAGGCTGCGTCTGGTGTTTTGGGAAACCACCACCGGCTGCAACCTGGCCTGCCGCCACTGCCGTCGGTTGGAAGTCAGCCAGGCGTTGTCACGCCACGATCTGAGCACCGAGGAGGCTGAAGGGCTTATCGAGGGCATTGCCGCGGTGGGCGGCGGGCGGCCGGTGCTGGTATTTTCCGGCGGGGAGCCGCTCATGCGGATGGATCTGTTTCATCTGGCCGCGCACGCGAAGGCCCGGGGGCTGCCGGTGGCCCTGGCGACCAACGGCACGCTGATCGATGCCGCGATGGCGGCTCGCATCGTGGAGGCGGGGTTTGACCGCGTGGCGATCAGCCTCGATGGCGCCGACGCGCCCACGCACGATGCGTTTCGCAATCAGGTGGGGGCCTTTGCGAAGGCGCTCGAAGGCTTCCATCGATTGCAGCGCCAGGGGGTGAGCCTGCAAGTCAACACGACGATGACGCAGCATAACCTTGGGCAGTTGGAGTCGATGGATGCGCTGATTCGCTCGCTCGTACCCGATGCGTGGCATCTGTTCATGTTCGTGCCGGTGGGTTGTGGGCTGGGCATCCCGCCGGAGCAGCAGCTCATCGCTTGGCAGTACGAGCAGGTGCTGCAGTGGCTGGCCGCCAAGGCGCAGACGGAGAAACCGTTTATCCGGGCCACGTGCGCGCCGCAATATTTTCGCATCTTGGCGACGCAGCATCGGCTGGCGCAGCACCGCGCAGCCTCGCATCTCTCCACGCTGACGAAAGGCTGCTTGGCGGGTACGGGGATTTGTTTTGTCTCGCATACCGGAGAGGTGTTTCCCTGCGGCTACTTGCCGCTGGCCTGCGGCAATGTGCGCACCCAATCGTTTCCGGAGATTTGGGAGCGCTCCGCTATCCTCAACACCTTGCGTGATCCGGACGCGCTCAAAGGCAAGTGCGGCGGTTGCGAGTTTCGCCTGGTGTGCAGCGGCTGCCGCGCCCGCGCCTACGCCACTGCGGCCGGCGATTACCTCGCCGAGGAGCCGTGCTGCGCCTACCAACCTCGCCTGGCCTCTCTTCACCCCGTCGCGTGATGAGTCCGCAGACGGTGTAGACAAGACCGCGCCCTGCGGTATAATAGGTGCTTCCCTGCCGAGTGGGTCACTCGCGTGTCTCTCTCTGGTGTGACAGCCCATGACACAAGATCAGTTGCGGAATATTGCTATCATTGCGCACGTCGACCACGGCAAGACAACCCTGGTCGACGCGATGCTGCGCTACACCAACACGGTGCGCCAGGGGGTGCCCGAGGGATCCCTCATCATGGATTCGATGGATCTCGAGCGCGAGAAGGGCATCACCATCCGCGCCAAAAACGCCAGCTTGCGGTATGGGGACTACAAAATCAACCTGGTGGATACGCCCGGCCATGCCGATTTCGGCGGCGAAGTGGAGCGCACGCTGCGCATGGTCGACGGCGCGCTGCTGCTGGTGGATGCCAAGGAAGGCCCGATGCCGCAGACGAAGTTCGTGCTGCGCAAGGCGATCGGCTTGGGGCTGCCGCTGATCGTCGTCATCAACAAAATTGACCGTCACGATGCGCAGATTGACGACGTGGTCAACCGCACGTTCGATCTGTTCGTGGAGCTGAACGCCTCTTCGCATCAGCTCGACTTCCCCCTCGTGTATACCTCCGGCATTCAGGGCACCGCCTCGCTGGACAGCCAGCATCCCGGCACCGATTTGACGCCGCTGTTTGACACCATCATCTTACGCATGCCCTCGCCGACCGTGCGGCCCGATGAGCCGCTGCAACTGCTCGTCCTCGCCTTGGCGTTCGATGCGTTCAAGGGGAAGATGGGGATCGGCAAGGTGCATGCCGGCTCGCTGGTGAAAGGGCAGCCGCTGATGCGGATCGCCGTCGATGGCACCCGGCAAACGACCAACGCCCTCGCGCTGCTGGCGTATGAAGGGTTGGAGCGCGTGGAGGTGCAAGAAGCGCACGCCGGGGAAATCGTCGCCATCGCCGGGTTTCAGGAGATCGGCATCGGCGATACGATTACCGATCCGGCTCGGCCCCAGGCCTTGCCGATCATGGTCGTGGAAGAGCCGACGCTGCGCATGACGTTTGCCGTCAACAAAAGCCCCTTCGCCGGCACCGAGGGCAAGTTTGTCACGTCCCGCATGCTGCGGGATCGGCTCCAGAAAGAATTAGAGATCAACGTCGCCCTGCGCGTCGCCGACACCGCCAGCGCCGACACGTTCCTCGTCGCCGGGCGGGGGGAGCTGCACCTGGCGATTCTGATTGAGACGATGCGGCGAGAAGGGTATGAGATTGAAGTGTCGCAGCCGGAAGTGATCTACAAGGAGCTGGAGGGGCAGCGGTGCGAGCCGTACGAGGCGCTCTCCATCGACGTGCCGGCGATCTACCAGGGCGCGATCATTGAAGAGCTGGGCCGGCGGCGCGCCGAACTGCAAGACATGGTGCAGACGCCAACGGGGGAACTGCATATGGACTATCTGATTACCACGCGCGGGCTGCTGGGCCTCAAGGGCGTGCTCCTCAAGCGCACGCGCGGCACGGTGATCATCCACCATGTGTTTGACGCGTATCAGCCGGTGCGTGCGGATCTGCCTCCGCAGGAGTCGCACGGCTCGCTGGTGGCCACGCAGGAGGGGGAGTGCACCTCCTTCGCCATCAACAACGCCCAGGATCGGGGAGAGCTGTTTATCAAGCCCGGCGTGCCGGTGTATGCCGGCATGGTGATCGGCCAGGCCAATCGGGACATGGATATTGAAATGAACATCTGCAAGCAGAAGAAGCTCACCAACGTGCGCTCGGAAACAGCCGATGCGACGATTGTGCTGGCCCCGCCGCGCGAGATGACCCTGGAGCTGGCCCTCGAATATATCGGCCCGAACGAATTGCTGGAAGTGACGCCGAAATCGCTGCGCATCCGCAAGCGCATCTCCGACGCCAAGCTGCGCCAGCGCGCCCAGCAGCGCCCCCTCGGAAGCTAATCCCCCAAAGCCGTTGACCTCGTGAGATAGGACCACCGATTTATCTCACGGGGTTGACCCTCTTCGAGAAGGCGTCTATCATGGACGTGCATGAATCTTTTTTCCGTTGCGCTGATGGCCTGTGCGCTCTTTGCCGTTGGCTATGCCTGGTACGGCCGGCTGCTGGCGCAACGATTCCAGCTCTCTTCTACGCGACCCACGCCGGCGTGTGAGCGCCGCGACGGCGTCGATTTCGTGCCTGCCGAGGCGCCCCTGCTGCTCGGCCAGCATTTCTCCGCGATCGCGGCGGCCGGGCCCATCGTTGGGCCGATTCTTGCGGGCGTGTGGTTTGGCTGGCTGCCGACCCTCCTCTGGATTGTGTGCGGGGCGATCTTCATCGGCGCGGTGCACGATTGCGGCAGCCTGGTCGCCTCCGTGCGCCATCGGGCTGCATCGATCGTCGAGATCGTCCGCGAGCATCTGGGGCCGCGCGCCCACGCGCTGTTCATGGCGTTTGTATGGCTCTCGCTGATCTATGTGATCATCGCCTTCACGGATCTCACCAGCGCCTCGTTTGTGGAACCGGCGTATGGCGGCGGCGTGGCCGGCTCATCGAGCTGGTATTTGCTGGCGGCGTTGGGGATGGGCGTGTGCCTCTACCGGCTGAAGATGCCGCTGTGGATGGCGACCCTCCTCTTCGTGCCGCTGGTGGGACTGATCATCTGGTTCGGCCGTGTGATGCCGCTGACGCTGCCGGCCCTGGGCTCGGTGCGCCCGCAACTGGTCTGGAATGGCCTGATTCTGGGGTACTGCTTCGTGGCTTCCATCATGCCGATGTGGCTGTTGTTGCAGCCGCGCGGCTATCTGGGTGGATTCTTCCTCTATCTGGCCTTGGCTGCCGGGATGATTGGGCTGCTGCTCGGGGGCCATCCGATTCGCTATCCGGCGTTTGTCGGGTGGCATGGGCCGCAGGGCTTTCCGCTGATTCCGATGCTGTGTGTGACGGTGGCCTGCGGGGCGTGCTCCGGATTTCATGGCATCGTCAGCTCCGGCACCACGTCGAAGCAGATCAGCCGCGAGCCGGACTGCCGCCTCGTCGGCTATGGCGGGATGCTGCTGGAAGGGGTGGTGGCGGTGCTTGCGCTCTCGACGGTGATGATGCTCTCTCCCAGCGATCCCATGCTCCAACAATCCCCGGATCGGATTTATGCCAACGGGCTGAGCCAGTTCATCGAGCAGTTCGGCATCAGCCGCGAGTTTGCGCGCTCCTTCGCCTTGCTGGCCTTCGCGACGTTCATCTACGACACGCTCGATGTGGCCACGCGGCTTGGGCGCTACGTGTTGCAGGAGCTGGTCGGCTGGCGGGGCCGCTGGGGCGGGATCGGCGCGACGCTGTGCACCCTGGCCGTGCCCGCGGCCTGTGTGAGCGTGACGATGACCGACGCCTCGGGCCATCTTGTGCCGGCGTGGAAACTGTTTTGGACGATCTTCGGCGCCTCGAACCAGCTCCTGGCCGCGCTGACGCTTTCGGCGCTGACGGTGTGGATGAAGCGCGAAGGCAAGTCGTGGTGGCTGACCGCTCTTCCGGCCCTCTTCATGTTCGTGATGACGACGTGGTCGCTCGGCTACCTCGCCTGGCCCTGGCTGTCATCGCTGTTGCAGCGGAGGTGGCGGATGGATGGAATCGCGCTGATCGCTCTGGCCTTGCTGACGCTGGCCGTCTTGGTGATGCGGGAAGCGTGTGTGGCGATGCGCCGCCAGGCGACTCGCGCATGAGCGCGCCCAACGAAGCGCTGCGGAAATTGCACGTGTTGCTGGCGCGCGCCAAACGCTGCGGCCTGCATGAGCCGACGGCGATGACGCTGGCCACCGCCGATGCGCACGGGCGTCCGTCGGTGCGCACGGTGTTGCTCAAAGGGGTCGATGCGCAGGGTCTAGTGTTCTACACCAACACGCGCAGCCGCAAAGGGCGCCAGTTGGCCGCGCGTCCTCACGCGGCGCTCTGTTTCTGGTGGGATGCGCTGAAGGAGCAGGTGACGGTGGAGGGCCGGGTGCAGCCCGTCTCCGACCGGGAAGCCGATGCGTATTGGGCCACGCGCGATCGCGCCAGCCAATTGGGGGCGTGGGCCTCGCTACAGTCCGAACCGCTGCCCAGCCGCGCGGCGCTGCTGGCGCGCGTGGCGTGCTGCGCGGCGACATATGCGGGCCGTCCGGTGCCGCGCCCGCCGCACTGGTCCGGCTATCGCGTCATGCCTGAGCGCATCGAATATTGGACGGCGCGGCCGTTTCGATTGAATGAGCGCGTGTGTTATGAGCGCCACGGCCTCCGCTGGACTAAAACCTTGCTGTATCCTTGATGCGCATTTTGGTGAGCGGTTCGCGCGGGTTCATGGGGAGGATCATGCGCGGGGCGTTCCTAACTGAGCATCATGTTGCCGCTCGAATGTTCGAATGGCCTCGTCTTGTTGCAGCGTGAGGCCGATCTCATCCAGCCCGCGGATCAAGTGCTCCTTCACCGACGGGTCGATCGTAAAGTGAAACGCCAGCTCTTCGGGCAGGTGTAAGACCAGCCGTTGGCGCTCCAAGTCCACCGTCGCCTCCAACCCCGCGTAGCGGCCCACCATCTGAAAAATTTCCTCCACCTCCGCCTCGGACAGCTCCACCGTCAGCAGGCCGTTCTTGACGCTGTTGTTCTTGAAGATGTCGGCGAAGCGCGGCGCGATCACTGCCGTGAAGCCGTGCTGCCGAATCGCCCACACCGCATGCTCGCGGCTGGAGCCGCAGCCGAAGTTGGTGCGGGTGACGAGAATTGAAGCGCCCTTGAAGCGCGAGGCGTTGAGCTCGAAGCTCGGATCGGCGCGCCAGTCGTGAAACAGATGCTCGCCGAAGCCGGTGCGCGCGATCGATTTCAAAAACTGCTTCGGGATGATCTGATCGGTGTCCACATTCGCGCGATCGAGTGTTGCAATCACCCCACGATGACTCGTAAAAGATTTCATGGTGTGATTGCAGTCGATAGTCGATAGTCAATAGTCCATAGCCAAGTTCTGTATTTGACTATGGACCATGGTCTATGGACTATGGACTGTTTGTTCATGTTCATGTCCTGATATCGACAAAATGTCCCGCGATTGCGGCGGCGGCGGCCATCTGGGGGCTGACCAAGTGCGTGCGCCCGCCTTTGCCTTGCCGCCCCTCGAAATTTCGGTTCGACGTCGAGGCGCACCGCTGGCCGGCGGTGAGCTGATCCGGATTCATCCCCAGGCACATGCTGCAGCCGGACTGCCGCCACTCGCAACCCGCCTCCTGGAAGATGCGATCCAGCCCCTCGGCCTCGGCCTGCGCGCGCACCTGCTGCGAGCCGGGCACCACCAGCACCCGCACCGTCGGTGATTTCTTGCGTCCGTTGAACATGGCCGCTGCCGCCCGCAGATCTTCGATGCGCGCGTTGGTGCAACTGCCGATGAACACAGTGTCAATCGGAAGATCCGTCATCGGGGTGCCCGGGGTCAATCCCATGTAGGCCAGCGCCTGTTCCACATCTTTTCTAGTGTACCCAGCCACGGCATCGGGCTCGGGCACGCGCCCCGTCACATCCACCACCATGCCGGGGTTGGTGCCCCAGGTCACCTGCGGGGCGATCTGCGACGCGTCCACGGTGAGCGTGCGATCGAATGGCGCGTCAGGGTCGGAGGGCAGTGTGCGCCACATGGCCACCGCCCGGTCAAACGCCTCGCCCTGGGGCGCAAATGGCCGGCCGCCCGCGGCGATGTACTGAAATGTCGTCTCATCCGGCGCGATCATGCCGGCGCGCGCTCCGGCCTCGATGCTCATGTTGCACATCGTCATGCGCGCTTCCATGGAGAGGGCGCGGACCGCCTCGCCGCCGTATTCAATCACCGAGCCCGTCCCGCCCGCGGTGCCGATGGCGCCGATCAATTTTAAGATCATGTCTTTGGCCGTCACCCAGGGCTTGAGCTGCCCGGTAAATTCCACCTTGAACGTTTTGGGCCGCGTCTGGCGCAGACACTGGGTGGCCAGCACGTGCTCGACCTCGGAGGTGCCGATGCCAAAGGCCAGCGCGCCAAACGCGCCGTGCGTGGAGGTGTGCGAATCGCCGCAGACGATCGTCGTGCCGGGCAGCGTCAAGCCCAGCTCCGGCCCGATGATGTGGACGATGCCCTGGCGGTCGCTCTGCAGATCATACAGCGTGATGCCGAACTCGCGGCAGTTCGCGGCCAAGGCGTCGATCTGCGCCTTGGAGATGGGGTCGCGGATCACCAGCCGGTCGTCCGTGGGCACATTGTGATCCATCGTGGCAAACGTCAGCTCCGGATGCCGCACGCGCCGCCGGCTCATCCGCAGCCCTTCAAACGCCTGCGGGCTGGTCACCTCGTGCACCAGGTGCCGGTCGATGTAGAGCAGGGCGGCGTCTCCCGGCAGAGGGGCGACCACGTGCCGCTCCCAAATCTTCTCGAACAGCGTCTTGCCCATGGCAACAGTAGTATAACCGCCTTTTCCTCGTCGGTCGAGTGTGATACAATGGCCGCATGCTAAAGGTGGGCCAACCCGCTCCGGACTTCTCCGCCTCGGATGAGACAGGCCGCACGGTGCGCCTGGCGGATTTCAAAGGCAAGAAGGTGGTGCTCTACTTCTATCCGAAGGATGACACCCCGGGCTGCACCAAAGAGGCATGCAGCTTCCGCGACGGCGCTGCCGAGTGGCGCAAGCTGGGGGCGGTGGTGCTGGGGGTGAGCATCGATTCGGTGGCGTCGCACCAGCGGTTTAAGGCGAAGTACCGGCTGAACTTTCCCTTGCTCAGCGATGCTGACAAACGCATCGTCAGCGCCTATGGCGTGTGGAAGCAGAAGTCGCTCTACGGCCGCACGTTCCTGGGCATCGAGCGCACCACGGTCCTCATCGATGAACAAGGCCGCATCGCCAAGGTCTTTCCGAAGGTCACGGTGGACGGCCACTTTGACGAGGTCATCGAAGCGCTCACACAAGGGGGTGGGAAATGCTTCACGGTTCCGCAGGCACGTTGTTGCTAGCCGTTGCTGCCGGCTACTGGGTATTGCTCCAGGCGCAGTCTCAAAAGAAGAATCTCAAGCGCGCCGGAAAATTTATCGGCTGGACGATTATCGTCGTGAGCTTGGTGGGAGTGGCCTGCCGCGTGTGGGCGATCACCACGGGTCAGACCGGTCAATACCCGATCGCCGGGGGTAAATTCTTTTGCCCCTTCACACCCAAGGCCTCTTCACCCCAACCTGCTGATTTAAAGTAGGGTGGGATTTTCTTGCCGATTGCTGTAACGCTCAGGTATACTGAGAGTAAGCATCCCGAGAAGGGCAAGTCCCGGGCCTGATTGGGGGCGCGCAAAGCTTCGGATCCGCAAGGATAGCCGAGCTGCCGAAGGATGTGGTTCTTCGGTACAGCTTGGCTATTTTTTTCTCCTCATTCACAAAGACTTTTCTAAATAGTTGAGGCATGCGGACACAAAACACGTGGATACAGCTTGTCAGCCTAGTCGTGGCGGAGGCGCTCCTACTCACCAGCCTCCCGCTGCCGCCATCAGTCTGGGCTGCGTCCACCGACACCCTTCGGACGCCCTCTGCCCAGAACGATGGCCACACCCCCTACTCACTCGAAGCCGTCCTGCGCGCACCAGATCCGAATCCGGACGCGCATGGGCTGACGCCCGAAGAGATCGCCCACTTGAAGAAGCTGATCGTGCGCGCCGAGGAAACCGGCACACTGCATACGAATGTCTCCATTCCGTCCCAGGTGCGTGATCGCATTCAAGAGCAAGTCCATCGGCCACTCCCGCTATCAGTCCGCCTCTACGTCGTGGATCTCGGCGAGCACCTGGGATTGCCACGCCGGCCAGGCGTCACCAAAGCGGTTGGCCTCGACTACGCCTTTGGCGTCCCCGGAGTTGAGGGCGGGCTGGATGTCTACGTGACCAAGGCGTTCTATGAGCGGCATCTTGTGAAGAACGAGTGGCTCTTCGCCGAAGTCCTCGATCACGAATACACCGAAGTGATCGAAGGCCAGCCGGGGCAGTCTGAGGGCGTTCGGCATCGAGCCACCGTTGCGCATCTCTGGAAATTCGTGAACTCCGACAACGCCTGGGGCATCAGCGAATTCCAACAGTTCTTCCTCGACCTCCTCGCCGCCAACGGTGACACCCTAACCCTCGGCAACTTCCTCCCTGACCACCCCAACGATCCCCAGGGAAAATTCCTCACCTATGCCCAACATCTGTTGAAGGTGCGGAGTGCCAAGGAAACAGATTCCACGGACGGCGCCCTCCTGGCGATGTCTGCCGCTGGCTCCACCCCCGCCATCGCCATGGCCTCGCGGCGGGACGCTCAGGCCAGTTCACACGGACCGGATACTCACAACTCTGTAGAGGATCACAAACAACCTCCAACCCGGCCCCCTCAGCGGCTTCTACAGCTTTTCAGAAATGGATTGGACAACATTCTTTTTGCATCCCGCGTCGTTTGGTTTGTCCCGATACTGTTTACTGTCGATCAGGCGGTCAAAATAGTAGTTCGTGACGTCTTCCCTGTCGATCTTTTTACTAAGGGTGGTGTTCTTGGTAGGGGTAGCCAGCACATATGGTTGTCTGATTCTTTTCATGGCATATGGATATTCGAAGGAATTTTTGGTATTGAGCATGGTGAACACTTGGTGTCCCCAATTCCAAACTTAATATGCATTATTGCTGGCTTACAGGTGTTTGCATTTATAGGTCGATGTGCTCGATCTCGATCGGGCGACTTTTTCTTTTTCCTTCTTGGACTGAGCATTGTTTTCTCAGGTTGGTTAAGTAACACGTTAGATTTGATTTTATTTGGCACAGTCACTAACTGGTTGGCCTTCCCTGCAGGCATCACGAATCTAGCAGACATCTATCAATGGGTTGGAGCCGGTCTTATTACGTTTTGGTTGCTGCAGCAATTGGTACCGAGTGCTCATGGGACTTCCGGGGACACGCCGTCGGCCGGCCCGTCCCTCGGAGTTCCTCGGGATGCCGCCCTAGATGTTTCTGATGGGGCGGCAGCGGTGTTAGGGCCGCCAGAGGGACAACAAGCTCAGGCAGGGAGTGAACAGGTTAAAGGAAATGAACCAGGGGGGAACGCGAGCGAACCAAAGGCTGCGCCGGCAGACACGGCGCTTAGTGATGGTGTGCGTGCCGCTGGCGATAGTGGTCAATCAGCAACGCTAGCACCAACAACCCACAGAGACCAATCAACGTCAGACTCGTCAGCAGGATCATATCCATCAGTTTCCCTCTCCGGCACCGGGCCGCTTACGCGGGCACAGGAAAAACCCCAGCAGCCCGAAGCTGACCATCGCCGAGATCAACCCGATCTTCACCGGCCACTGGAAATCGAGAAAGAACTTACTGGCGAAAGCACCCGCGACCGAAATCTTCAACAAATCCAACACGGTTCGACTCATCACATCCCGCCGATAGGCGGTCAAGAGCGGCTCAGCCATCCTCCTTTAAGCCTAGCACAGCCCTCCGACGCTGTCAATCGGGCCGGGGGGAGCGTGAACGAGGCGCGCTTAGGCGTTCAAGACGCTAAAACTGGGGGACTCAGCAATCTGACGGGCCAGGCGCTTGGGCAAGCGCAGCACCCCGAAGGTATTGAAGATAGGATTGGAGGACACGTCGGGCAGCACCACCCTGAAGGGCAGGGGAGTGCGGTTACGCAAGGCCAGCTTCCGTCCCACGCGAATAATGCCGTGGAAGCGAATCTGCCCGTTGGTGGTGTAGATCCCAGTAATCGTGCGCTGCTGCATTCGTCTAACTCCTCTACGCCAACCATAACTCAGTCCCCTGACAGTGTCAAGCTTGCCACCACCGGTTCGACTACCCCCGCCCTCGCCATGTCGGCGGTGGGCGGGGTGGGCGGCCAGGTCACCTCCCTCTACGAGATTAATGGCTCTGCGCTGCTTCATGAGCCGATGTCGCCAACGCTGCGGATATTCTTGCGACGCTTTTCCATGTTCAAGTATGGCGCGGCGGCTGAAATAGAACAGTTCGCAAACGAGTTGGTTGAACGGATTATTGCTTCTATTGGAGAAGAGATCGCACGGCAACCCTCAGATTGGGTGGTTGTCTCGCCTCCGTATAGCACCATCCCGCATGTGATGACGCCATTGGCTGAGCGTGTGGCGAGCCGATTAGGGGTTGCCTTCGTGCCGCTCAAAACTCCCCGCCAACCGCATGCCCCTCTGTATCCAGCCATGCCGACCGTTGCCGCACGTCTTGCGGCGCGACAGACACGCCCGCTGATTGTCGAGACGCCAGAGCAAGTAAGGAACCGACGGGTGCTGCTCATCGACGATGCCTTCTTTACCGGCGTCACGAGCGCCTATCTGCGCCAGGCCTTGGTGCACACCTATCATGCGCGCACGGTGGAGACGTATACGGTGGTTCGGTTTCGGGCGACTCCTCCGGAGCGGGAAGAATGGGTGAATACGTTTTTGGTGCGCGAAACAGATGGCCTCCAGGTCCTGCAGTCTCTTGCGGACGATCCACAGACCGTGCTGACCCCGAACCTTTTTCGGACCATGTGGAGACGGTCCGATATATTGGACGCCCTCTTAATGCACTCCTCGCCTTCGGCTCTCAGGCGGCTGTTGCGCACCGCCGAAGTTGCGTATGGCCAGGAAGAATATCAGGAACAGATGCAACGACTTCGCGACCGATTGGTGATGGCAGAGCGGCAGCAAAGGGAGGCGGAGGAGCGCGATGTGCTGGGCGGCTTGAGCGATGAGGAGCTTGATGCGCGCCAGAGCCAGACACAATGGCATACGTTGATGAGGGCGTTGGGCAATGGAGCTGAGACTGTGCAGGGGCTCCATCTGCGTTTTTGGGAACCGACGGCCGTTGTCGCCGAAGCGTTGGCGCGCCAATGGGAGCGCGAGGGGATGGCCCAGTCGGTCAAGCTGGTGTCCGTCTACGGAGAGCCTGGCTCGCATCTGCTCCATGAGTTTGGCGAGGGCTCGCAGGATCTCGTGATCGTGGACCGACCCGCCCATGCTCCGTCGGATTGGGAAGGCAGGCTCTTGGGTGCGACTGAGGCCGCGGTGTTATCGTGGGATCTTGGTGCGTGGCTGAACGTCGCCAAACGGTTGGTGCGGCCCGGAGGGATGGTGGTGGTGCTGCTGGCTGACGAAGACACCGAGTTGCGCTCCGGCGCGGAGCAACGCTTGAGCGATCCGCTGCCAGACCACAGCCGTTTTGAGGTGCGGACCATCAGTCCGCTGCCGCCCAGCGTCGCACAGGCGGCGCAGTTGGCGCATCAAGCGAGGTCGCCCTCCAAGACGCTGTTGGTTGCGCAGCGTTTGGATGGGGCCAGGTCCACGGGGCAGGCCGGGCCTTCAGGGGCATCGCAAGGGGCATGGCGCACGATGTGGGGAGCGTCGTTTGATGATGAAGCGCAAGGAGCGGCCTGGCAAGCCTGGCTTCATCGCGCCGATGACGCGGGCCGGCTTGGCGCCACTCTCGTTGAGGTGGGTTCTTCGGCTCACCCGCTGACGGGCGCGTTCGCACAGCGGCGGGTGATCCACATCGACCTTGTGGCTCCTCAGTCGAGTCAACGGCTGGGGGCGTCTTCCGCGCGGCTTCGGGGTGATATCGAACACCCGGAGCGCATTCTTGATCTCGGCGACGCCGCTGACGTGTTGGGCCTGACGGCGACGACGACGCAGCATGCGGATGCGCTCTTGCAGCAGCGTGTGGACAGCGTGATCCTGCCGCAGATTCTCAACTACGTCGATTTCCGGCGCGTCATCCGCGTCGTCACCCGATGGCTCGTGCCCGGTGGGCGTCTGTTCATCATTAATCAACCAGGCCGCGCGCCACCTTCACACAGTGACCTGCTGTCGCCCCAGGGGGTGCACAGCAATCGCGAGTTAGTGCGATTCTTGGAGGCGGCAGGTTACGTGATCGAGTCCGCAGAGTCTGAACGGGACGACGACCGCGCCATGATTCGCATCATCGCTCGTGACACGGGGGCCGAACTCGGGACGGCGCGCGAGGCGGTGGCAACACCGCCGGCGCGCCCGGCCTCCCCTGCCGGCGAGTCATCAGCCGCGCCAGCAACTGACGCAACACGCGAGACGATCCGGCGCGCCCTGCCGCCGGAGACGGAGGCGCAAAAGGCCACCAAGGACTTAGGGGATCCAGAGGTTCAGGCGGGGCACACGGACGAAATCTCGGTCGGCGGAGGCAAGGTGACGCAGCCGGTGAGCGCGGAGAGTCGCGACATGCAGCGCGTCGTTGGTGAGCAGCCCGTACCGCTCGCTGATGCGACACGCCTGCCACAGTTGGCTGCGAGTCAGGGAAACGATGCGCAGGGGCCACTGGCGCAATTCGGCCAAGGCGGTTCGGCTATTCGTCAGGTCAGCGATGATGCCGGGGTGGTCTCGCAAGAACTGCAGCCCCCGACCGGCGGGAAGGTTCTGTCTGGCGCTGACCTCAGCCCGCAACAATCCGTGCCGTACCTCGGCCAGAACGGCGACCGAGGTCACGCCGATGATCTCTCGACTCCAGAGGCGCTCGCAGAACGTGGTGCAGGAAATGGCTTGTTGCAGGAAGTGATTGAGAAAAATGTTGGCGTCGATGAACACCGCCGTACCGGCGGGCAGGTCATCGAGCCGGGGCATTTAGGAGCGGTAGAAGTCGGCCTCGTCTCCGGCGATGATCGCGCGGGCGGTGCGGGGGGAAACGCGGATGATGCCACGGGTGCGGCTGACCGGCGTCGCAGGGAAGCTGATCACCAGCTTCAAGGAGGCGTGGTTCCGGAAGGGCAACTTGCGCCGGGGCTTGACCCAACCGTTTTCGTAAATGGCGTCAACACTCTTGGTGATCATGCGTCCGTCTCCTCAGACAAAACTGTAACATCTCTCGACGAGAGTGTCAAGCCAGCCGAGCCTGACGGCGCGCATAGAACGCCCGGCGAGCCGGGCCAATCGCCTTCAGCGCCTCCTGCCGTAGGCGCGGGTGCCGAGCGAGCCGGCGATCCATCCGTGCGAGGAGCTGTCGAAAGCGCACCGGCCAGGTCTGATGCTCCCAGCGACGCACCAATTGAATCTTTACCGAGGGCGACAGTTGCTCCAGCAATTGCTCTGCTTGGGACTCGGATAGTGCCACCGACACCTGCTTCATCGCATTCCTCCTCTTCTGAGGATACCGCAGGCTCGGCGCAGCGTCAAGCGATCAAGCAGATGCTGCCGCCGGGGACGGAAGTAAGGGAGCCTGTTGGTTTGCAGGAGGCGGAGCGCGTAATTGCGTGGATGGAGCAGTGGGTCAAGCTCTACCCCGAGGCGGGCTCACCGGCTATGTATCTTCAACAGCTTCGGTTATTGGAAGCGCTTGGAGTGCTGACGAAACACACGCGAGTGTTCAACGTACTCTCAGGCGTCGATCTCTTTCCCGCTCTGTTTGCCGGAGCGATGTGGACGTCCGACATACGCCTGAGCAGACCGCAACTCATGCGCGGCTTTGCTCAGACGCATCAGTCGGTGCGCGAGGCAGTAGAGCGAGAACCGGCACTGCTTGAGAGTCTGCCACCGTTAAAAGCGCTGGGCATTATTTACCATGACAACTCAGATAAATTTGAAACAAGCGGCATCCGGCGCTGGGCGGCGCAGATGCGACAGGGCGATGTCTTGCTGTTGAAACATGTCTGGGCCTATCTGAAAACCTCAGAGCGCGCGTTCAGCATCAAACGATGGCTGCAGGAACTGGTGGAGATGCTGCCCGTGGGTGTGAGGATTGTCGTGATCGAGAGCCCCTGGGGCCCAGGGAGCATGACGCCTACGGCGCGTACGCTGTTGGAGTCCGAGCGAGTGATTGATGAGGCGCAGGTGCTCTTGCCATCTGCGCTGCATGCGCGATTTCAGAAAGTGCAGCGTCTCCAGCAGAGCGCGACCCGTGAGCCAGGTACGTTCACATTTTCACTGGAACGTGATCAGAGAGTCATCGTGGAATTCGACGGCGACATGGCTATTCTGAGGACTGTTGCGCCGCACGTGATCGAGACGCCCCCGACGCCATCGACGGCTTCCTCCCCGAGCAGCGAGGCGACGGAGGGCGCGGTGCGCAGCCTCGAACACACCGCGCGGGATCAGTAAAGCGCGCGGAGGTGTTTGCCCGCGAACCGTAACACGTGTGAGGCGGGGTACGACAGCAGAGGCCGGTCTTATTGACGGTCTTCGTCGCCTATGGTACAGTACCGGCAGGAGTGGAGATAGCCCATGAAAATTTCTACACCAACCATCAGCGAAACCAGCGATGAGATTGTGATTCGAATTCCCAAGCGATGGGTGGGACATTCGGAGCCTCGGCCGTTGACGGAGGCTCAGGTGTTACGGTTCGTCGCGGCCGGCACGCGCGAATTCCGACAAGGCAAAACGCGCCCGTTCGAGGATTTTCTCTCCACGCGTCATTCGCTGCATGCCCGGATCTCCCGCCGTACGCGTTGACGTCACGTCGCATTTTCAACGAGCCTTCGATAGACTTCCTCCTGATCTCCAGCGTGAAACGACTGAGCGGGTGAAGCGCTTTGCTTCCAATCCGTTTGATCGTCGTCTGAGGACGCATAAACTCAAAGGCAAACTCAGCGCCTGCTGGTCGTTCTCTGTGACTGATGCGTATCGGGTGCTTGTGACGTTTCCGCAACGAGGCGTGGCTCTCTTGCATGACGTAGGCACCCACGATGTCTACCGTTAAGTTCCTCTTTACTCGCCGGTGAGGACGATGGGGCCGCAGGCGAGGCGCGCGCCCGCGTTGCCGGTGGGCTGGCCTCCCGCAATTTTTGCATCGTAAACGTCCGCCAATCTGATTATACTGAGACGGTCGATGGCACGCAAACCCTCCAGCCCGCAAGAACCTGCCTTGCCCTCTTTTCGCGTCTGGCTCTGGCAAATCCTCCGGCGCTACTTCATCACCGGCTTGGCCACGCTGTTTCCCGCCTGGATTACCATCGTGGTGGCGGTGGGGCTGTTCAAGATTGTCGACGGGAGGCTGCGCGCGCTGCTCGGGTTGAATCTGCCCGGCTTAGGGCTGCTGGTGACGGTGCTGATCATCCTGGCGGTGGGCGTGCTCACCGTGCACTTCTTCGGCCGGGTGATGTTTGCAACGGTGGAAGGGTGGTTAAGCCGCCTGCCGCTGGTGCGCAGCATCTTGCCGGCGGTGAAGCAACTGGTGCGCTTCCTCTTTAATGAAGAGGGCCAGATGACCGGCTTCAGGAAGGTGGTGCTGGTGGAATATCCCCGAGCGGGATGCTATACCTTGGCGTTTGTGACCAATGAATCGATCACGACAGCCACGGGCTCTCCTCAAACATTGTTGACGCTGCTCATTCCCACCCCGCCATCACCCTGGAGCGGGCCGCTAATCTTGGTGCCGAAAGACAGCGTGATTGTCTTGACTATGACCGTTGAGGAGGCGTTGAAGCTGGTAGTGTCTGGCGGCGTGGTGGGCGCGCCGATCAAAGCGGCGAGAGGCTGATGCGGCGCGCGTGGCTGGCGTGCGCGCTGCTGCTGTTGGCGGGCTGCGGGAAGCCGGCGCAGCCGGTGGTGAAGATCGGTGTGGTCTCACCGCTGACCGGTGATCAGGCCACGATCGGGCTGGATGTGCTGCATGGCGCGCAGTTGGCGGTCGCACACGCCAATGCGCGCGGGCCCATCCTGCCGGGCTATCGGTTGGAGCTGGTCGCACTCGATGATCAGCACAGCCCCACGCAGGCGGTGGCGGCCGCGAAAAAACTGATCGCCGATCCCGATGTCGTGGCGGTGGTGGGCCATCTGAATTCGTCCTGCACCATGCCGGCCTCTGGCATTTATCACCAGGCGCGCGTGCTGCAGATCACGCCGATTTCCTCCAACCCGGACATTTCCCGCCAAGGCTTCGACACGTTGTACCGCACGTGCGCCACCGATGATCTGCAAGGCCCCGCCGCCGCCCGGTTTGCCGCGCGCGAGCTGGGGATGACCCGCGTGTTCATTCTGGATGACATGACCACCTACGGCCGGGGCCTGGCCAATGCGTTTGAACGCGCCGCGCGCGCGATGGGGATGGAGGTGCTCGGCCACGAGGGCCTCACCCAGGGCGACAAAGATTTTGCGCCGCTGCTGACGAAGATCAAGGCGCTCAACCCGCCGCTGCTCTATTTCGCGGGGATCTTTCCGGAAGCCGCGCTGCTCATCAAGCAGCGGTTTGAGTTGGGCATGGGCGGGGTGTTTATGAGCGGCGACGGGTCATTTGATGCGGTGCTCATCGAGCTGGCCACTCCGCAGGCCGCCGAGGGCATCTATGTGACCGCCATCGGCGCCGATGTGCATCAGATTCCCACCGCCCAAGCCTTCGTGAGCGCGTATGAGGCGGCCTACGGGCCCATCGGCGCCTATTCGGCGTATGCGTATGAGGCAGCCAGCATTGCCATCTGGGCGATTCAGCAGGCCGGCGCGAAGGATCGCGCCGCGGTACTGGCGGCGATGAAATCGCTGCGCGATTTCCCCGGCCTGTTCGGCCCGCAGAACTTCGATACGAAAGGCGACTCGCTGATTCACGACATCGGCCTCTTCACCGTCCGCAACGGACGTTTCATCTTCCTCAAGACCGCTCCCGCCGAGTAATTGCCTCATGAGTGCGTGGCAGGTATTCGGCCAACAACTGGTCAACGGCCTCACCCTGGGTGCGATCTACGCCCTCATCGCGCTGGGCTACACCATGGTCTACGGCGTCATTCAGCTCATCAACTTCGCCCATGGCGAGGTGTTCATGGTCGGCGCGTATCTGGCGCTGACGATGCTGCTGGCGCTTGGCCTGACAGTCGCGCCGTCCGGCTGGGGGCTGCTCGGCGTGCTGCTGGTGTGCGGCATGGCGGCGATGGGCGGATGCGCGCTGCTGGGCTGGAGCATGGAGCGCGTGGCCTACCGACCGCTGCGCGGGCAGGCCCAGCGCCTGAGCGCCTTGATTACGGCCATCGGGATATCGTTCGTGCTGCAAAACGCGGTGATGCTGCTCTATGGGGCCACCGATCGCCGGTTTCCTCCGCTGATTCCGTCGGTGCGCTGGACGGTGGCCGGGCTGACCTTCACGCCGCTGCATCTACTGGTGTGGTGTTCCACCGGGGCGTTGATGTGCGGGCTACAGGCGCTGGTGATGGGCACGCAACTGGGCCGCGCCATGCGCGCCACGGCGCACGATCCCAACGCATGCTGGCTGTTGGGCATTCCGGTGCATCGCATCATCGCGATGACGTTCATGCTGGGCTCTGGGTGCGCCGGCATGGGCGGCATGCTGTTCGGGCTCTCCTACAACTCCATCAATTTTCACGACGGCTATCTCATCGGCCTGAAAGCGTTCACCGCGGCGGTGCTTGGCGGCATCGGCAACATTCCAGGGGCGATGGTGGGCGGCCTGGTGCTGGGCGTGCTGGAGGCGTTGGGGGCGGGGTATCTATCGTCGCAGTGGAAGAATGCGTTTGCCTTTATCGTGCTGGTGGCGCTGCTCATGTGCAAGCCCACCGGTTTGTTCGGCGAGCGCGTCGCGGACAGAGCGTAACAATCGGTGAAGGGTGCAGGGTGAATGGTGACAGGTGAACGACTGTCAACGCTCAGATGGGTCGTGCTTGCAGTCGCGGTGATTGGACTGCCGTTCATCGCGAATGCGTATCAGGTGGACGTGCTCACCACCGCCGGGCTGTATGCGCTGCTGGCGTTGGGCTTGAACATCATCGTCGGCTTCGCCGGATTGCTGCATTTGGGCTACGCGGCGTTTTTTGCCATCGGCGCCTACACCTATGGCGCGCTCAGCGTGCAGTGGGGCGTGCCGTTTTGGGTGGGCCTGGCGCCGGCGGCGGTGGCGGCTGGGGCCGCCGGGGTTGCGTTGGGAGCGCCGGCGGTGCGCGTGCGCGGCGACTACTTGGCGATTGTGACGCTCGGCTTCGGTGAAATCGTGCGCATCACGTTGACGAATCTGGAGCGATGGACCGGCGGGCCGAACGGCTTACTCGGCATCGCGCATCCTACGCTGGCCTGGCCCGGATGCGGCACGTATGCGTTCGGGGTGTCCTCGCGGCCGTACTACTATCTCGTGGCGGGGCTGGTGGTGTTGGTGGCGGGCGCGTGCGCGCGGATGGTCCGCTCGCGCGTGGGCCGCGCGTGGGCCGCCATTCGCGAGGATGAGCTGGCCGCCACCTGCTCTGGTATCAATGTATTCCAACTGAAGCTGCTCGCACAGGGCTGCGGGGCGGCGATTGCCGGCGTGGCCGGTGCGGTGTTCGCGGCGAAACAGGGCACCATCACGCCGGACAGTTTTGATTTCGTGCTCTCGGTGATGCTGTTGGCTATGGTGGTGCTGGGCGGGTTGGGCAGCGTGGCCGGAGCCATCATCGGGGCGCTGGTGCTGGGCATTGTGCCGGAATGGCTGCGCGGGATGGGGCAGTATCGGATGCTGGTGTTCGGGTTGGTGATGGTGGTGATGATGCGGCTGCGCCCGCAGGGGCTGCTGGGATGCTCGCGATCCGCGGACTGACCCAGCGCTTCGGCGGCGTGGTGGCGCTGAGCGAGGTCGGGCTGTCCGTGCAGCCGCAAGAAATCGTCGGCCTGATCGGACCCAATGGTGCGGGCAAGACCACGCTGTTTAATTGCATCAGCGGGCTCCTGACGCCGGAGCACGGTGAGCTGCTCTTCGGGCGCGAGCGTCCCGCGTCGCTGCGGGGGCTGGCACCCCATGAAGTGATGCAATGCGGCATCGCCCGGACGTTTCAGAACATCCGCCTGTTCAACAACCTCTCAGTGCTCGACAACGTGCTGGTGGGGGTCTACGCGCGTACGCACACTGGCCTGCTGGGGGCCGTACTCGGCCTGCCGGAGGCGCTGCGCGAGGAGCGCTGGGCGGTCGATCGTGCCGCGTCGCTGTTGCAGATGGTGGGGCTCTCCGACTGGGCGTCGCGGCTGGCCTCGTCGCTGCCGTTTGGGTTGCAGCGCCGCTTGGAACTCGCACGCGCGTTGGCCTCCGAGCCGGAGCTGCTGCTGCTGGATGAACCGGCCGCCGGCCTGAACCCCACCGAAAAGCTCGCGCTCTTGGAATTGATTCGTCGCATCCGCGAGCAGGGGCGCGCCATGTTGCTGATTGACCACGACATGCGCGTGGTGATGCCGGTGTCGGATCGGGTGGTGGTGCTCGATCACGGGCAGGTGATCGCCGAAGGCACGCCGGCCGCCGTGCAGAATGATCCGTGCGTCATCGAAGCCTACCTCGGCAAAGGCTCATGTTGACGCTCGAGCGCGTGGTGGCCGGCTATGGGCGCACGATCTGCGTGCACCATGTGTCGCTGGACGTGCAGGCCGGTGAAATCGTCGCCGTGCTCGGAGCGAATGGGGCCGGCAAGACGACGATGCTGATGACCATCTCCGGGTTGGTGCGGCCGCGCCAGGGCGCCATTGTGTTCAATGGGGTGCGGTTGGATCGCCTGCCGCCGGCAGCCATCGCCGCGCAGGGCGTGGGCCATATCCCTGAGGGGCGGCGCATGTTTGCGCGGCTGACCGTGCTGGAACATCTGCAGTTGGGCGCGTATGTGCGGCGCGATCCTCGGGGTGTGGCGGAGGATCTGGAGAAGATGTGGGAGCTGTTTCCCATCTTGCGCGACCGGCAGCAGCAGCTTGCCGGTACGCTCTCCGGCGGCGAGCAGCAGATGCTGGCCATTGCGCGCGGCTTAATGGCGCGCCCGAAGCTGTTGTTGCTGGATGAGCCCTCGCTCGGCCTCGCTCCTAAACTGGTCGCGCAGGTGTTCGAGCGCATCGTGCGCATTCATGCGGAGGGCCTGCCGATTCTGCTGGTGGAGCAAAATGCGCGGATGGCCTTGCAGGTGGCGTCGCGCGCCTATATCTTGGAAACCGGGGCGATCGCGATGAGCGGCCCGGCCGCCACGCTTGCGGCCGATCCCCGCGTGAAAGCCGCCTATTTGGGCGGGTGAAGGGTGGAGGGTGAACGGTGGAAATCATCACGGAGTTTTTTGGGCACTTGCATCGGTTCGACGAGCTGATCCGCTGGGGCGGGTACGCGGTGCTGGTGGGCATCGTGTTTGCCGAGACCGGGCTGTTGGCCGGCTTCTTTTTGCCGGGCGATTCGCTGCTGGTCACGGCGGGTTTGCTTGCCTCCACCGACGGGGTGCTGAACATATGGGTGTTGGTGCCGCTGCTGTGCGCGGCGGCGATTGCGGGCGATAGCGCAGGCTATGCGATCGGCTATCATCTGGGCCCCCGCCTCTTTCGGCGGGGGGGTTCGCGCTTCTTTCACAAGCAGCACCTGATCCGGACGCAGCAGTTCTATGAGCGCTATGGCGCGAAGACGATTGTCCTGGCGCGGTTTGTGCCGATTATCCGGACGTTCGCGCCGACGGTGGCCGGTGTGGGGCGCATGGCGTATCGGCGGTTTCTGGCGTTTAACGTGATCGGCGGCGTCGGCTGGGTGCTGAGCATGACCCTCGGCGGCTATGGGCTCGGGCGGACGATTCCGAACATCGCGCAGCATCTGCACTGGGTGATCGGCATCATCATTGTCCTCTCGGTGCTGCCCATCGCGTCCGAGTGGCACCGCGCCCGCCGCGTCGTGAAGGGTTGACTTGCGCGGGCAGTTTCTTTATGCTGATACGACCATGAGCCAGGCACACGCGGCCACACTCGACGACGCCACCTCCACGGGGATTCCCAGCGCGAAGCTGGGGATGTGGCTGTTTCTGGCGTCGGAGATCATGTTCTTCGCCGGGCTGTTTGCGACCTATGTGGTGTTGCGCATGGGCCATCCGGCGTGGCCCGGGCCTGAGGGCCATCTCAGCGTGCCGCTGGGCACGATCAACACGTTCGTGCTGATTGGCAGCAGCATGACGATGGTGATGGCGCTGGCGGCCTCAGAACGGGGGGCTCTACCCGCGCTGCGCGGCTGGCTCGGGGCGACCATCGCGCTGGGTGCGGTGTTTCTCGGGATTAAAGGCTTCGAGTACAGCACGAAATTCGCCCACCATATTTTTCCGAGCACGAATGTGTTTTGGTCGTGCTACTATGCGCTCACTGGCCTGCACGCGCTGCATGTCATCGGCGGCATGGGGCTGAACGCGTGGGTGCTGTCGATGACCCGCGCGTCTTCGCTGTGGCAGCGGCGCGGGCATCTGCTCGAGTTGATGGGGTTGTACTGGCACTTTGTCGACGTGGTCTGGATCTTCCTGTTTCCCGTGCTGTACCTCATGAACTAATGGCGCACGCTGCGTCCTCCGCGAAAACGTATCTCTGGGTGTGGGTGTGGCTCGCCGGGCTGATGCTCCTCAGCGTCGTCCTCTCCGAGCTGCAGATTCCGAAGCAGACGATCATCCTCGCCATCCTCGCGCTCTCCGCCGTCAAAGCGCTGCTCGTGGCGCTCTACTACATGCACCTGAAGATCGACCACCGGCTCCTGGTGTTTGTGGCGATCGCGCCGCTGATCGTCGTCAGCCTGGTGGTGCTGCTCCTGCTCTCCAGCCGCCTTGTTCACCTGTAACGCCTCGTGGCGTCAGCGTCGTCTGCGCGCGTGTCCAGCCTTCCATGATGATTCGACCGTATGAGCCGAAGGATCGGCACGCGGTGCGGCAGCTCTGCGGCGACACCGCCGATCGCGGCGAGCCGGTGGAGCGGTTTTTCCACGACCGCGAGCTGGTCGTCGATCTGGTGACGAGCTATTACACGGATGTGGAGTCGGCACTCAGTTGGGTGGCGGAAGCCGACGGCCAGGTGATCGGCTATCTCACCGGCTATCTGGATCGGCCTCGCTATCACCGCGTGATGGCCGGGCGCATCGTGCCGCGGGCGCTGCTGCGGGCGCTCGGCCGCGGGGCGTTGTGGGCCGCCGACAGTTGGGCGATGATCGCCGCCGCGCTGCACACGTGGCGCCGGGGCGGCTGGTGCCGCCGCGTGCCGCTTGAGCGCTATCCGGCCGCCTTTCATATTAATATCCGGCACGGCTTCCGGGGCCGGCAGGTGGGGCGCGCGCTGGTGGAGCGGTTTCTTGAGGCGGTGCGCCAGGCCCGGCTCGGCGGGGTGCATGTGGCGGTCAGCGTCGAGAATGACACGGCGTGCCGTTTTTTTGAACGGTTGGGGTTTCAGGCATTGGCGCGTTATCCGATGGTGCGAATTAACGGCGGCCGGCAGCACCTCACATCAACGGTGATCTATGGGATCGCACTCTAAACGGATCGGCGTGGGGCTGCTCCTGGCGGGGCTGCTCGGCTGCAGCGCGAAGCCGCAGGGTACCGGCCCGAACCGGCCGGAGGTGTCGCTCACGCCGCAGGATCGCATCTTGGTGCTGGCCCCCCATCCCGACGACGAGGTCTTGGGCTGCGGCGGTATCTTGCAGACCGCCGTGGCGATGCATCTGCCGGTGCGCGTGGTCTTCTTCACCTACGGCGATAACAATCAGTGGTCGTTCTTGGTGTATCGCAAACATCCGGTGCTGATGCCCCACGCGGTGCAGAGCATGGGGCAGGTGCGCCATCACGAAGCGGTGGCCGCCACCGCGGTGTTGGGCGTGGACGCCTCGCAACTGACCTTTTTGGGCTACCCCGATTTCGGCACGCTGAAGATCTGGAACGCCCATTGGGGGGTGTCGCCGCCGCTGCGCAGCATGCTCACGCGCGTGACGGCTGTGCCGTATCCCAATGCGCGGCGGCCGGGTGCTGCGTACAAAGGCGAAGAGGTGCTGCGCGATCTGACGGAGGTGCTGCGCGAGTTTCGCCCGACAAAAGTATTTGTCTCGCATCCGGGCGACCACATGCCCGACCATCGGGCGCTGTATCTGTTTACCCGCGTGGCCCTGTGGGATCTGGAGCCCGAGCTGCGCCCCGAGCTGTATCCGTATCTGATTCATTTCAAGCGCTGGCCTCGTCCGCGCGGCTACCGTCCGCAAGAACCGCTGCGGCCGCCGGAGGTGTGGCAGCAGGCGGTGGTCTGGCGTTCGCATCCGTTGCGCGACGATGAGGTCGCGCGCAAGCACACGGCGATCAAAGCCCATCACACGCAGTATCGCTCCAGCGGGCAGTATCTGCTCTCATTCATCCGGCCCAACGAACTGTTCGGCGACTTCCCGACGGTGCGGCTGGCCCAGCCGACGGGATCGATTCCGCTCTCCGTCGGCGAGGTGGCGGACTCGGGCGAAGCGCCGGAGGAACTGACGGAGCAAGAACGCGCCGTCTTCGTCGGAGTGGAGACGCGCTCGGTGCAGCGGGAGGGCGACGAGGTGGTGCTCTCGATCGCCTTCTCGCGGCCGCTGGCCGAGGCCGTGGAAGCGTCCGTGTACGTGTTCGGCTATCGGCGCGATCGGCCCTTCGCCGACATGCCCAAGCTGCATGTGAAGATCGGGGCGCTGCGCCACACGGTGTACGACCAGGAGCGGCCGCTGCCCGCCGACACCGTCGAGCTCAAGCGCGGCCTGAAGCACTGGGTGCTGCGCGTGCCGCTGCAAGCGCTCGGGTATCCGGAGCGCCTGCTCACCAGCGCCCAAACGTCTCTGGGCGAGGTGCCGCTGGATTGGGTGTCGTGGCGCATCTTGGAATTACAATCGGAGTAGACTATAATGCCTGCCATGTCCACACGCATTCGCTCCATCACGGCACGGGAAATTTTGGATTCACGCGGGCAGCCCACGCTTGAGGCGGAGGTGGCCTTAGCCGACGGCGCGCTGGGCCGTGCGGCGGTGCCCTCGGGCGCTTCCACCGGCACGCATGAAGCGCTGGAGCTGCGCGACGGCGACAAGGCGCGCTATGGCGGCAAAGGCGTGCTGAAGGCGGTGGGCCATGTGAAGACGACCATCGCGAAGGCGCTCACAGGCGCCGAGGCCGCCGACCAAGCCGCCATCGACGCGCGCCTCAACGCGCTGGATGGCACGCCGAACAAAGCCCATCTGGGGGCGAATGCCATGCTCGGCGTCTCGCTGGCGTGCGCCAAGGCGGTGGCCGCGAGCCGGCGCGTGCCGCTATTTGCTTTCCTCGGCGGGACCAAGGCGCGGTGGCTGCCTATTCCCCATATGAACATCATCAACGGCGGCGCGCATGCCGACAACAGCCTCGACATTCAAGAGTTTATGATCATGCCCATCGGCGCGCGCACGTTTGCCGAGGCGCTGCGCATGGGGGCGGAGGTATTCGCGGCGCTGAAGAAGATTTTGAAAGCGCGCGGTGCGTCCACCGCCGTCGGAGACGAAGGCGGCTTCGCCCCGAACCTGCGCGACGCCGAGGAGGCGATGGCGCTGTTGGTGCAGGCCATCGAGCAGGCCGGGTATGTGCCGGGCAAGCAGGTGATGCTTGCCCTGGATTGTGCCGCGAATGAATGGGGCGCGTCCGGCACGTATCGCTTTCCGAAGAGCGCGTCGAAGCACACGCATTCGGCGAGCGAGCTGACCGCGCAGTACGCGCGGTGGGCGTCGCACTATCCGCTGGTGTCGATCGAAGACGGGCTGGGCGAAGATGATTGGGACGGCTGGCAGGCGCTGACGAAGCGCTTAGGCGGCCGCCTGCAACTGGTGGGCGATGATTTGTTTGTGACGAATGTGGCGCGGCTGCAGCGCGGCATCGCGCAGCGCATCGCCAACGCGATTCTGATCAAGGTCAACCAGATTGGCACGCTCACCGAAACGCTGCACGCGATCGCGCTCGCCAAACGCGCGGGCTATGGCACGATCATCTCGCACCGCTCCGGAGAAACGGAAGATGTGACGATCGCGCACTTGGCGGTGGCCACCAACGCGGGGCAGATCAAAACCGGGTCGCTCTCGCGCAGCGAGCGCATCGCCAAGTATAACGAGCTGCTGCGGATTGAGGAGCAGTTGGGCACACGGGCCGTCTACGCCGGACGGCTATGGCCGTTCGATCCCTCGACTTCGCTCGGGACTCGCTCAGGAGTCCGGCGGGCCACTGCGCGCGCATGAAGCATGTGAGGCGAGGCTGGCTCTGGGTGCTGATCACACTTGCGCTGATCTTCGGCCCGGGGGCGGCGCAGTGGCTGCGACTGAGCTGGCATGAGCGGGCGCTTGATCGCCGGCTGCGCGAACTGGAAGCCACCCATCAGCAACTCTCCGATGAGCAGCAGCGCCTTGCTTCGGATCCGGTCTACGTGGAAGGGTTGATCCGCTCCACGTTCAAGATGGCCAAGCCCGGAGAGCTGGTCGTCACGCGCTCCGACGATCCCTCCGCCGCTCGCCGTTAACTCCGCTCAGAATCCCAGGAAGAGGGTCCGGAAGAATTGCACCGGCGGGCCGATCAGCAGGGAAAATATGGAGACAGGCAAGACGTAGCTGCTGGCAATCAACGCTAGCAGCACCAGGTTGCCGTACGCGCGGTTGAACTGCGCAAATTGGATCCCCTGGCGCAACGGCAGGAGCTGTTGGAGGACGCCGGCTCCGTCGAGGGCGCCTATGGGCAGCAGGTTGAAAAACGCCAGTGCTAGGTTGATCTGCACGAACACCGGGAAGAACAGCATCACGCCGGAACTGCCGCCGACGGCCATCAGCGCCTCGCGCAGCATGGGCAGGCGAATCGGCAAACCCCCCAGAAACGCCAGCAGCAGGTTCGTCCCCGGTCCCGCCGCGGAGACCCACAGCTCCGCCCATCGACTGCGAAACGCATTCGGGTTCACCGGCACCGGCTTGCCCCAGCCAAAGCCCACCACAAACAGCGCCAGCGTGCCGATGGGGTCGAGGTGGGCGAGCGGATTCAGGCTCACGCGGCCTCGGTCGGCGGCGGTGTGGTCGCCGAACTTCAGCGCCACCCACGCATGGGCGAATTCGTGGCAGGTGATGGCCGTCAGAATCGTCGGCACCAGCACCAGATAATAGACGAGTGAGCCTGTTCCCATCAGTCTTGCGTTATTGTAGAGGATCGCCTATAATCAATACAAATCTATTCGCAGAACACTGCGGGGTGGAGCAGCCAGGTAGCTCGTCGGGCTCAAGAATGGGCTGCGAGGTCGGAAACGGCCTCGTGACTCCCGTCAAAGTCGGTGAAGCCTTTGCTGGTAACACCGAGCCAAGTCCGCCAGGATGTGTGGTGGAAAGGTGTAGAGACTAGACGGCGGGCGCCCTCGCCCCGATCTTCATCGGGGCAGGGCGAAGGTATAGTCCAGACCACGAATTCGCCGGATCCGTGGCGGAGCAGCGAAAGCTGTCGTGGCACGCATAACCCGAAGGTCGTTGGTTCGAATCCAACCCCCGCTAATCATTATTTTGCAAAAGGGTTGGGTGTCTTTCACCCAACCCTTTTGTTATAGTGGTCGTATGGGCAAATGGTGGACACCAGAAGAGAAAGCCAGACTCCGTCAGTTATTTCTCAGGCAACGTCAGCCTATTCTTAGCATTGCGGAGCAGCTTGGCCGTTCCCCTGCGGCTGTGAACGATGCGTTAACGCAGTTTGGGATTCCTCGTCGTCGTTCGGTACGAAAAGTCCGCATCCCGTCTCGCCTTACTCCGGCCCTCGCTCGCTTACATGCCCATGTGTGTGGGGATGGACACTTGATGCAAGGTCGGGAGAAGGACTCTTACGGATACCTTGCAGCGTATCGTCAAGGCTATTATCGAATTCGATATGGCATTGGCTACACGAACAAAAATCCCCTCCTCATTCAAGGATTCGACGTAGATGCTCGAAATACCTTTGGTCTCAAGCCGAAGCATGAGAAGAAATCGTGGAGGGTGATCGTGAAATCAAAGGTGGTATGGGAATGGATGAAGCGGATGGGCGCCGGGAAATCTCGGGACTGGTTTATCCATGAGGACATCCTGCAATCTGGACACGCTATCAAGGCGGCGTGGATTCATGCGTTCTTTGATGACGAAGCGCACTTTGTTCCAAAAGGTGGCATTCGCGTGCGGTCGGTGAATCGACCAGGCCTGGAACAGCTTGCGCAGATGGTGCGCCAGTTCGTTCCGTGTCATTTAACGCCACGCTCTGGTCTCTATCCTGACGAAACATGTTACCTCGCCGTGTTGGCGGCGGACCGGCCGAAGTTTTTGCGTCTCATCGGCTCGACAAAATATAAGGGAGAGCGCGGACGAACGGGAATCGACGGGCAATGTCGACTAGGAGATGACAGATAATTCGTCACAATATTCTGGCAGATAAGCAGTCGCGAGATTCCGAGCCACCGGAGCTTCCAACGGGGATCACCGCCTACCATAGTCAATACTGGGCTCATGCCCTCACCCTTCGCGGGGCGACAGGGAGCATCGAGGCGCTGTCCCGGTCCATCGCCGGGTCGCGCGTCGATCTCAATCCGCATCAGGTGGACGCGGCGCTCTTCGCCATCCGCTCGCCGCTGACGAGGGGCGTGATCCTGGCCGACGAGGTCGGGTTAGGAAAGACGATTGAGGCGGGGATCGTGATCTCCCAGCGATGGGCCGAGCGCAAGCGTCGTATCCTCGTTATCGTTCCGGCGACGCTGCGCAAGCAATGGCAGCAGGAGCTAGAGACCAAGTTCTATCTGCCCACGCGGGTGCTCGACTCGCGGGCGTTCAATGCCCTGGTGGAGGAAGGCATCACCAACCCATTCGATTCCCCCGACAGGCTTGTGATCTGCTCGTATCACTTTGCGTCCGCGAAGGGGAACGAAATTCACTGCGTCCCCTGGGACCTCGTAATTATCGACGAGGCGCACCGGCTGCGCAACGTCTACAAGAAAGCGAGCAAGCTGGCCCGCAACATCGCAGACGCCGTGGGGAAATCGCCCAAGCTCCTCCTGACGGCCACGCCCCTTCAGAATTCGCTCATGGAGCTCTACGGCTTGGCCAGCGTCATCGATGAGCATCTTTTCGGAGACGCAACCTCCTTCCGCGATCGGTTCGTTCGGGCGATAGATGAGCGCGGGCGGAATGCCGAGCTACGCACCCGTCTGCAGCCCATCTGCGCCCGTACTCTACGGAAACAGGTCGTGGAGTACATCCCGTTCACCCGGCGCATTCCGATCACCCAGGACTTCCTGCCGAGCGACGCGGAGCACGAGCTCTACGAGGCCATCTCCGACTACCTCCAGCGGGAGCAGCTGATCGCCCTGCCGGCAAGCCAGCGTACGCTGATCACGCTGGTCCTGCGGAAACTCCTCTCCTCTTCCACGTTCGCTATCGCCGCCACACTGGAGCGGTTGGCCATGCGGCTGGAGGCCATGTCCCCCAACACCGAGAGCCTGCTCGATGACGAGGATCTTGAGGGTGTGGAAGAACTCCAGGACGAGCTGGAAGAACAGGAAGAGGCGGAGGTGTCCGAGGAGGAGAAGCCCGCCGAGGAGCCTCAGCGCGTCGACCCGGAACGCCTCAAGGCCGAGATCGCCGACCTGCGACGATTCGTGGAGCAAGCCAAGCGCATCTCGGTGAACGCTAAAGGCGAGGCGCTGATCCCAGCCCTGAAGATCGCCTTCGAGAAGGCCCATGAGCTTGGGGCGCAACGGAAAGCCGTCCTCTTCACCGAATCGCGCCGGACTCAGCAGTACCTGTTCGACCTGCTCTCGCGCAGCGGCTACGAGGGCAAGCTCGTGATGATGAACGGATCGAACAGCGACCCACAGTCGAAGGCGATTTACGAGACCTGGAGGGCGCGCCAAGAGAAGCAGGACGGCCTGACCGGCTCCCGCGCCGTGGATATGAAGGCCGCCATTGTTGAGCATTTCCGCGACCACGCCACGATCTTCATCGCCACGGAGGCGGCCGCCGAAGGCGTGAACCTCCAATTCAGCTCGCTCGTGGTGAACTACGACCTGCCGTGGAACCCCCAGCGGATCGAGCAGCGGATCGGGCGCTGCCATCGGTACGGCCAAAAGCACGACGTCGTGGTCGTCAACTTCCTCAACCGGCGCAACGAGGCGGACCAGCGGGTCTTCGAGATCCTGAGCGAGAAGTTCCAGCTCTTCGACGGCGTCTTCGGGGCAAGCGACGAGGTCCTGGGCGCGCTCGAATCCGGCGTGGACATCGAGCGACGCATCGCCCAGGCGTACCAGACGTGTCGGAACGCGGACGAGATCAAGACCGCGTTCGACCGGCTCCAGACTGAGCTGGACGAGCAGATTCAGGCGCGTATGGCCCAAACCCGGCAGACCTTGCTGGAGAATTTCGATGAGGACGTGAGCGCCCGCCTGCGCGTGCACCGCGACCGGACGCTGGAGAGCTTGGGTGAGCGGGAACGCTGGCTTCTGGAACTCACGCGGACCGAGCTTGGCGGCTACGCCCGGTTCGAGTCCGCTCAGCCGCGTTTTCAGTACACAGGGCCGATCGCGCGCGAAGGCTGGTATCACTTCGACTGGAAAGAGGCCGAGAAGAACGGCGATACCTTCTATCGGCAAGACCATCCTCTGGCCTCCCACGTCATTCAACAGGCGATTGCCCGCGAGCTGCCCACGGCGATGCTGCGCCTGGACTATGCGGGCCACGGTCAGGTGGTGAGTATCCTCAAGCCCTACGTGGGAGCCTCCGGCTGGCTGGAACTTTCAAAGCTCACGGTCCAATCCTTCGACACGGAGGAATTTCTGATCTTTACTGCCCGCGCGGACGACGGTCGCGCTGTCGACGACGAGACCTGCAGAAAGCTCATGCTTCTGCCTGCGATCCAGGAAGGCTCAGCCAAGGACGCCGCGCCCGACCTATCCGCCCTCCGCGAGGTCGAGGTGAAGACCCGGCTCAAGCAGGTGGAAGAGCGCAACGGCAAATTCTTCGACGAGGAGGTCTTGAAGCTCGACCGCTGGTCCGACGACCTCAAACAGGGCCTTGAGCGCGAGATCAAGGAGCTCGACCGCCAGATTCGGGAGTTTCGTAAGACCTCCGCCCTGGCCGCTGCGCTCAAGGATAAGCTCGAAGCCCAGAAGGCGCTCAAGTCGCTAGAGGCCGAGCGCAACCGGAAGCGCCGGGAACTCTTCGACGCGCAAGACGCCATCGATGCCCAGCGTGACGAGCTCATCAAACAAATCGAGAAGCAACTGAGCCAGCGACACTCCCTCACGCCAGTATTCGTATTCCGGTGGACGCTGGTATGATGCTGGCAGTGCCGAGAGGTCCTCGCCCAGATGCCCTGACGTGGAGAGCGCCATGACAGAACCCACGATCGTCTGCCCCAAGTGCAAGACGGAGATCAAGCTGACCGAATCGCTCTCCGCTCCGCTGATCGAGTCGACTCGTCATGAGTACGAGCAACGTCTGGCGCAGAAGGACGCCGACATCGCGAAGCGCGAAGAGGCGCTCTCCAAGGCAAAAGGGACGCTCGACAACCAGGTCGCCGAGAAGTTACGGGAGGAGCGCGCCAAGATCGTTGTGGAGGAAGCCCGGAAGGCAAAGCTGTTGCTGGGGACCGACCTTGATCGAAAGGTAAAGGAGGTCGCGGATCTCCAGGAAGTCCTGAAACAACGGGATGCGAAACTCGCCGAGGCGCAGAACGCTCAGGCCGAACTTGTGCGCAAGCAGCGCGAGCTGGACGACACCAAGCGCGAGCTGGAGCTGACCATCGAGAAGCGGATACAGGCGGGCCTTGAGACAACGCGCCAACAGGCACGTGAAGAAGCCGAGGGGCAGCTTCAATCCAAAGTGGTGGAGAAGGACCAGGCTATCGCGTCAATGCTGAAGCAGATCGAGGAACTCAAGACCAAGGACGCCGAGATCGCCAACCGCGAAAAGGCGCTGTCGAAGGCGAAGGAGTCGATGGAAACCGAAGTCGCCGAAAAGCTGCGGCAGGAGCGTGCCAAGATTGCGGTCGAGGAATCGCGCAAGGTCAAGCTTGCGATGGGGATCGACCTCGAGCAGAAGACCAAGGAGCTCGGCGAACTTCAAGAGGTGCTGAAACAGCGGGATGCGAAACTGGCCGAGGCGCAGAAGGCACAGGCCGAGTTCGTCCGAAAGGAACGGGAGCTTGATGACACTAAACGCGAGCTCGACCTGACCGTGGAGAAGCGCGTGCAGGAGGGACTTGCCGCCACACGTGAACAAGCGAAGAAGGAGGCGGAGGACCAGCTAAAACTCAAGGTCATGGAGAAGGAGCAGACCATCCTCTCCATGCAAAAACAGATCGAGGATCTCAAGCGCAGCGCGGAGCAGGGATCGCAGCAACGGCAAGGAGAGGTCCAAGAGCTTGATCTTGAGGCCGTCTTGAGAGCCAAGTTTCCGCTCGACGTCATCGAGCCCGTCTCCAAGGGAGAGCGTGGAGGCGACGTGCTGCACCGCGTCGTTGGTCCGCTGGGGCAGGTCTGCGGCACGATTTTATGGGAGTCCAAGCGAACCAAAAGCTGGAGCGATGGCTGGCTTGCCAAGCTCCGCGATGACCAGAGATCGGAAAAAGCGGATATTGCCGTCATAGTGAGCCAAACCCTTCCTAAGGGTATAGAAACATTTGGGCTGATTGACCATGTCTGGATAGCAGATCCCAGATCAGTGGTTCCCGTCGCTGTGGCACTTCGCCACATGTCGGTGGAAGTCGCTTCAGCGCATCAAGCGTCTGAAGGACAACAAACCAAGACTGAGATGATTTACCAATATTTGACGGGCCCGCGTTTTCGCCAACGTGTGCAGGCCATAGTGGAAGCCTTCTCTTCAATGCAAGAAGATCTTGATAAAGAGAGAAAAGCCATCACGAAGCAATGGGCGAAACGAGAAGAGCAGATTGAGCGCGTGATGCAGGCAACCGTCGGGATGTACGGTGATCTCCAAGGTATCGCGGGGAAGTCGCTCCAAGAGATCGAGGGACTAGAATTTCCTGCACTGGAGGGGCCTAATCCTGTGTCAGATGAACCGATGGCGAAATGACATCGGCTTGAGGATTGCTAGGATGTATATGAAGGCAAGCGTTGGCTCTACTGCAGAAGTGCTGGCTGACTCTGGTCGGGCTAGGGGGTAGCGCGACGGGAAGGGTCGAATAGACATTTGCGGCATGAAGAATAAAGATGGCAACTGACGATCAATGGATCGCAACCATAGTCGGTAAAGCCAGGGAGATTCATGCCTCCGTGACAGAGGCTGTTTCGGCCCGGATAGATCAGTTGTTAAAGAGATCGCTCAGCGAGCGGCAACTCCCCCCAACAGAGCTCAAGGGTGTTGCGAAGGCGCTCATCGCGGATATGGTCCCCGTCCCGCCAAAGACGGAGACGAAGTAATGAGGATCAAGGCCATCCAGTTGTCGTGGTTTCGCGGCGCTGCCGATCCGGTTTCGCTCGAACCCGACTGCAAATCGATGGTCGTCTACGGAGCGAACGGTTCAGGGAAGTCGTCCTTTGTGGATGCCGTTGAGTATGTGCTCAACGACGGCACGATCGGGCACCTCGCACACGAGTACAGCGGTAAGCGCCAAGAGAAGGCAGTTCCCAACACGCATAAGCCCCCGGACCGAAAGATCGAGCTGAGTATCAAGTTCAAGGACAACTCGGAGCTCAAAACCGAGATCATGCAAAACGGTTCCTCAACGAGCTCAGGTGCCGAGGCCATCGCGATGCGCACCTGGGACTATCGGCGCACAATCTTGAGGCAGGACGAGGTCGCCGCTTTCATCCACGACACCAAGGGAGGCAAGTACTCTGCCCTATTGCCCCTCCTCGGACTGCATCAGATGGAGGTAGCAGCTGAAAACCTGCGGCAGCTCGCTAAATCCATCGAGGAGCAGTCGCAGCTTAGGGAGACCAGGGTTACGCTGAAGGAGGTCGAGACGAAGCGAAAGGCGACCTTCGGCACGGACAGCAATGACCAGATTCTCACGAAGATTGAGAAACTCCACGCGAAGTATTGTGCGGACAAGGCCACCACAAAGGATGCGTTGTCCCGCTGCAATGAGCTGAAGACAGCCCTCGATACGCGAATCGCGGGATCCTCAGCCGACCAGAGGCGGCACGTTGCCCTTCAGGGTGCGGCCGAGCTCGACCTCAAGAGCCACATCGGTGCAGTGCGCTTCGCCAGCGTAAAGTTCGCCGGCGCAGTCGAGCCGCTGATCGCCGAGAAGCTGAAGATCTTGCAGTCGTCCGGCGCGTTCGTGGATAAGATAGGAGATGAGAAGGAAGTGAAATGCCCGGCCTGTGGGCGGCCCGTTCCGGTCGACGCCTTTCAAGTGCACGTCGAGGCTGAGCTCAAGCGCCTCCAAGGGTTTATCGAGGTGTTCGACATGCGGAAGTCGGCGATTGGGACTCTGTGCGACGCGGTGCAATCGCTCAAAGCCAACCTGGGCAAGGCCGGCGTTGCATCGTGGCGGGATGAGATCGCTAAGGGACATCTCGCCGACAACTTTGTGTACCTAGACGGGATCAACACCGAGGCACTTCGCGCGTCCTGCGGCGAGGAAGACCTGAAGGCGTTCGAGGGCAAGCTGCAACCATTGACTGATGCCGCGGCGTATGCCTCCAAGAACGCGCCGCCCGACGCGCTGCAGCTCTCGACCGACACGCAGATGGTCGAGGCGGGTAAGGCCGTGATCGCAGCCATTGAGCAGGCCGGTGCGGCGGCGCGCGCCGAGGCCCTCAGATCTTTCATTATTTCAGTGGAACAGGGTATACGCGAGGAGATCAGGCTGCGCTCCCAGAGCGTGATCGACGAGATTTCGGAGGCCATACGGGTATTGTGGGCGATCCTGCATCCGGGCGATGTGATCGAGAATGTGCGCCTTTACCTTCCTGAGGAGACAGACAAGGCGATCGACATAGGTTTGACGTTCTACGGCGTCGAGCAGGAATCCCCCAGGCTCACGCTCTCCGAGGGCTACAGGAACAGCCTCGGCCTCTGCATCTTCCTGGCGATGGCGAAGCGAGAAGCGAACACGGATCGGCCGTTGTTTCTAGATGACGTGGTCGTCAGCTTGGACCGGAACCACCGTGGCATGATCGTAGAGCTGCTGGAGAAAGAGTTCGGTGGGCGGCAAGTGGTTATTCTGACCCACGACCGCGAGTGGTACACGGAGCTACGCCAGCAGCTCGACGGCAAGAACTGGGAGTTTAAGGTACTCTTGCCCTACGAGACGCCGGTCCTCGGTATCCGTTGGTCGCACAAGACGACGACGTTCGACGATGCGCGCGCTCAGCTCAAGGATCGCCCTGACTCAGCTGGGAACGACGCGCGGAAGATCGTAGACGTCGAGTTCGCGCTCATTGCCGAACGCCTGCAGATCAGGCTGCCCTACCTGCGCGCCGATAAGAACGACAAGCGCATGGCGCACGACTTCCTGGAACGCTTTGTTGCTGACGGGAAGAAGTGTTTTCAGAAAAGGGTGGGCAAAGACTACGAGATCCACATGGATGCGATCGACGCGTTCGACAATACGGATCGGCTGCTGGTTTCCTGGGCCAACCGCGCATCACACACCTTCGACGTTGTCCGCCCAGAAGCGAGCAAGCTGATAGACGCTTGCGAAAAGGCCCTCGAATTCTTCAAGTGCTCATTGTGCGGCAAGGGCGTCTGGTTCGCTGACGCGGAGGGCTCCGAGTGGGTCCAGTGCCAATGCGGCCAGATACACTGGCAATACGGAAATGGATAAGAGCATTCCAGAGCGAATGAACAAGAGGATGAAATCGCAATCCTCTTCGAGAAGACAATCATGACATACCCCGGTCTGGACGGATACGAGGACCACCCATGATTCAACGACCATTCTTGGACTCAGCCAAGCGGTGCTGCGAGAACGGCCGTCGTCTTCTTGACGAAGCTGAACTTCTCGAATTCGAGAAGTTCTCGGCAACTCGCTACTACCTTTCGATGATTGCGCAGGAAGAGGCCGCGAAAGCGTTCCTACTGTACTTAGTCACAGTCGAGGCAATACCTTGGACCCCTTTTCTCCTGCGGGCAACCCGTGACCATCAGTGTAAGCAGCTTGTAGGTATCATCCTAGACTACATTTCGCCTGACACCGACGAGTTTCTGCGACGGATCAATACGCGGATGTTGGAAAAAAAGCAACTGCAACTTCCCACCAGTGTGGCGGACGCCATGAACCTGTTGCGCCACGAAAAACTTAGAAGATGGGAATCTGGATCGTGGTTCTGGGACGAGGATCCCGAGTACGACAAGGCCGCCTTAAGGGTGGCCGACGGCAAGCGCGACAGAGACAAGCAGCGCGCCTTGTATGTGGAACTTAGCGGGAAGGGGTTGGTCGGCGCAACCCCTGAGCAGGTGACGAAAATCCAGGCCAATGATGAATACGAGCGTGGCCGTCGCTTCGAAGAGTGCGTTCGTGGTCTTGTAGAGGAGGGCGGCCCCCACTTCGCGTGGGATCTTGAACGGGTTGAGGGCTGCTTCAAGGCATTGTTCTCACAACCAAGTGCATTCATTGAATCGCAGGCAACATGAGCAAGTTGAATAAATTAGAGCTCACTTGGGTCGGCAAGGAGAATCAGCCGAGGCTGGAGCCGCGCATCCTCATCGAGGACCCGGTGAAGTCCTATCACGCGCCGTTCCGGGTGAGCGACAAGGACACCTTCGACAATCGGCTCATCTTCGGGGACAACCTGCTCGCCTTGAAGGCGCTGGAGCAGGAGTTCGCCGGGAAGATCAAGTGCATCTACATCGACCCGCCCTACAACACGGGGTCGGCATTCACGCATTACGACGATGGCGTCGAGCATTCGCTGTGGCTCTCCCTGATTGAAGCTCGACTCGAGATCCTGTGGCGTCTCCTGAGTCCAGAGGGTTCCCTTTGGATATCCATCGATGATGATGAGATGTCGTATCTCCGTGTACTGGTAGATCAGCTTTTTGGACGTGACAAATTCATTGCGCAGAATGTTTGGCAGAAACGGTACTCGCGTGAAAACCGCGAAGCCATCGGTGACGTTCACGAGTACGTCATTGTCTACGCCAAGGACCCTGCCGGTTTCAAGGAGCGGCGCAACAAGGTGCCGCTGACCATGGAGCAGGCAAAGGTCTACAAGAATCCGAATAATGATCCCAAAGGTCGGTGGCGGCCAATACCGATGACCGCGCAGGAAGGACATGCCACGAAGGAGCAGTTTTACGAGATAGTAGCCTCTGGAGGAAAAGTTCACACGCCGCCGGAGGGTCGCTGCTGGGGACTCTCAAAGAAGACGTTCGAGAAGCTTCGAGCGGCGGGGCGAATTTGGTTTGGCAAGGATGGCAAGTCTCAGCCAAACGTTATCCGATACCTATCGGAGGTAGATGGCGTGGTGCCATGGACATGGTGGCCGAGCGACGAAGTTGGCCACACGGATGAGGCGAAGAAAGAAATCCATCTACTCTTCGGGAAGATTGACGCCTTCGATACGCCAAAACCGGAGAGGCTCATGCAGCGTGTGCTTGCTATCGCTACCAATCCAGGCGACTTGGTGCTCGACTCGTTCGCTGGTTCGGGCACTACAGGCGCGGTCGCCCACAAGATGGGTCGTCGTTGGATCATGGTGGAGCTCGGCGAGCACTGTCACACCCACATTATTCCGCGCCTCAAAAAGGTCATCGACGGCGAGGATAAGGGCGGCGTCACCGAATCCGTAGGCTGGAAAGGCGGCGGAGGTTTCCGCTACTACCGGCTGGCTCCCTCGCTTCTGCAGAAGGACCAGTTCGAGAACTGGGTCATCAACCGGAAGTACAACGCGGCGATGTTGACCGAGGCGATCTGCAAGTTGGAGGGCTTCGCCTACGCCCCCAGTGACACGCTCTACTGGCAGCACGGCCGCTCGACCGAGAAGGACTTTATCTACGTCACAACGCAAACGCTCACCCGCGAGCAGATCCAGAAGCTCTCCGACGAGGCGGGCGAGGGACGGAGCCTGCTCATCATGTGCGCGGCGTTCCGCGTCAAGAACCTCGACGCATTCCAGAATCTAACCGTCAAGAAAATTCCCAACGCCATCCTCTCCCGCTGCGAATGGGGCAAGGACGACTACAGCCTGGAGATCAAGAGCTTGCCCATAAAGCCTGCCGAAGAGGAGCCAGAGGTCGTAGCACCGCCCTCTAGCAAGAAGCCGCGCACCAAGGCTGAGCGCCGGGAGGAGGTCCAGGCTACGCTCTTTGACCTGAGGGGCGGCAAAGAGGGTGAGAAATGAACCCAGTCGTGAACACTATCGCCAACCGGTTGAGCCTCCGCCCGCCCCAGCGGACTTCGCTTGAAATCCTGGCGCGCATCTGTGACATTATCTCCCTGCAAAAGATTGCGGACGTCGCCCAGGCCCTCAAGGCCGTCCAGTCGGAGTTTTTGACGGTCACGGATTTTGAGCGGGATTTCCCATCCTTCTGCTTTGCCTTGGCGACCGGCGTGGGCAAGACGCGACTCATGGGGGCTTTCATCGCCTACCTCAACAAGACCGAGGGCATCCGCCACTTCTTCGTCCTCGCCCCGAACCTGACCATCTACAGCAAACTGATCGCGGATTTCACGCCCAACACGCCGAAGTACGTCTTCCAGGGGATCGCCGAGTTCGCGGTCGAGCCGCCGGAGATCATCACTGGCGACAACTATGAAAGCGGGCGAGGCGTGCGAGCTCGGGATCTCTTCGGCGACAAGAGCGTTCACGTCAACATCTTCAATATCGGCAAGATCACGAGCATCGAAACGCCTCAGGGCGCGGTCAAGACGAACGTCCCCAAGTTCCGCCGCCTGCGGGAGTACATCGGCCAGAGCTACTTCGACTACCTCTCGAAGCTGGACGATTTGGTGCTCCTCATGGACGAGTCGCACCGCTACCGGGCATCGGCGGGCATGAAGGCCATCAACGAGCTCAAGCCCATCCTTGGCCTGGAGCTCACCGCCACGCCGCAGATTGAGCGCGGCGGCGGCGCGGACCCCTTCAAGAACGTAATCTACAGCTACCCTCTCTCGAACGCGATGGAAGACGGGTTCGTCAAGGAACCCGCCGTCGCTACGCGAGAGAACTTCGACATCCGCAACTACGACGAGGGTGGGCTGGAGCGCCTGAAGCTCGAAGATGGGGTCCGCATCCACGAGAACACGAAGGTCGAGCTGGAGGTCTACGCCCGCGAGAACGGCGTGCCCATCGTGAAACCGTTCATGCTCGTGATCGCCAAGGACACGGACCACGCCAATGACCTGGTGAAGTTGATCGAGGGCGACACCTTCTTCGAGGGCCGCTACAAGGGCAAGGTCATCACGGTACACTCCGCCCTCAAGGGGGAGGAGCGGGACGAAACGGTCGAGCAGCTGATCCACGTGGAGAAGCCTGACAACCCCACGGAGATTGTGGTCCACGTGAATATGCTCAAGGAAGGCTGGGACGTCACGAACCTCTACACTATCGTGCCGCTGCGGGCGGCGAACTCGAGGACGCTCGTGGAGCAATCCATCGGTCGGGGCCTGCGCCTGCCCTACGGCAAGCGGACTGGCGTAGGCGCAGTGGACCGCCTGACCATCGTGTCTCACGACAAGTTCCAGGAGATCGTCGACTACGCCAACGGCCCCGAATCCATCATCCGGGGCGGACTCAAGATCGTGGGCATCCCCACAGAGCGGACCTGCGTCTACGTGGCGGAGCCTGAAATCGTTAGCCGTGTCGCAGAGCCTCTCCCGCCTCCATACGGCAAGTTCGGTACACCCACCGAGCAACAGAAGTTCCTCTTCGAATCGCCCAAAGAGCGGGAGGCAGCGAGGGCGACGCTCGAGGTCATCCGGCGGGAGTTCGAGCGCCTGCCGCGTTCCGCTGACCTCACCAAGCCAGAAATCCAGCGGCAGATCGTCGAGAAGGTCAAGGCGCTCATCACGCCCGCTCAGTTGGAGATCGAGGGCGTGGTGGAGAAGGTGGACGTGGAGAAGGTCGTGGCCAAGACCATCCAGATCCGCAACGAGCTGTCCATCGACATCCCCCGCATCACGATCCAGCCCGTGGGCGACGTGACGCGGGGCTACCGCGAGTTCAAGATGGATCTTTCGAGGCCGAACTACCAGCCCGTGGACAACGAGATCCTTATTCAGGAACTGCACCGCCGCGAGCAGCACCGCCTGATGAGCGGGACCGGCATCGTCCCCGAGGAGAAGCCGGAGGACTACCTGGTGCGCGGGCTCATCGATTTCAACGACATCTCCTATGACGACCAGGCCGCACTGCTCTACAAGCTGGCCGGCCAGGTCGTGGCCCATCTGCGCTCCTACCTGAAGAACGAGAACGAGGTCCTCAACGTGCTCCAGTATCACCAGCAGGGACTGGTGAACCTGATCCACGCCCAGATGCAGGAGCATTACGAGGAGAAGGCCACGGCCTATGAGGCGCATGTGAGCAAGGGGTTCACCACACTCCGGCCGAACAACTACTCAGCCCCGGTGGACGAAGCCGAGCGCGACTTCCGCGCGCCCGTCACCGAGAAGCAGGACATCCGCAAGATGCTCTTCAGCGGCTTCAGGAAGTGCCTCTATCGGGTCCAGAAATTCGACTCGGATTCAGAGCGGCGGTTTGCGGTCGTGCTGGAGAACGACTCTGAGGTGCTTAAGTGGCTCAAGCCCTCCAAGGGAGACATTCCGATCTACTATTCCGGCGACATACCCTATGAGCCTGATTTCGCAGTCGAGACCAAGACGGCGAAATTCGTCTGCGAAACCAAGCGCGCGGACGAGATAGAAGATCGCGACGTTTTGGCGAAGGCTCAGGCGGCTTCGGAATGGTGCAGGTACGCCACGGAGCACGAGAACAAGAATGGCGGTAAACCGTGGACATATCTACTGATTCCCCACGATGTGATCACGGACAACAAAACCCTGAAGAGCTTGGCCGCATCTTGCACCTATCAGGGGAAACCAGAGGCGGCCAAAATCGTCCCGCCTCGCTGATCTGGGCTGGCACGTTTGGAGCTCCTTCGAATTCCGGCTCTTTTAATATGGTCAGCGAGGGACGGGTGTGATATTCTGAAAGCTCGACGATGGCGTATACCCTCCAGGCCCTCACAGAGCAGCTCGGCGGGGAGCTGACCGGCAACGGCGCCGCGCTCATTTCCGGCATCAATACGCTGGACACGGCGCAGGAAGGCGAGTTGGCGTTTGCCGAACACGACAAGTACGTGCCGCAAGTGCGGCTGACGCACGCCTCCGCGATTCTGGTCTCCAAGCAGTTTCCCGCCCTTCCAGATAAAAATTTGCTGCGAGTGGCCAACCCCCGGGCGGCCTTTGTGCAGGTGATGAGGTTGTTTGAGCCGCCACCGCTGGGGCCGACCGGCATTCATCCGACGGCGGCCATCGCGGCCAACGCCGTCATCGAGCCGGAGGTGACCATTCGCGAGTGCGCCGTGGTGCGGGAAGGCGCGCGCATCGGGCAGGGCACCCTCATCGAATCGGGCGCGCACATCGGCGTCGGGGTCCGCGTCGGGCGCGACTGCTTCATTGGCCCCAACGTGGTGGTGATGTACGGCACCCAGGTGGGCGATCGGGTGCGCATTCATGGCGGCAGCGTCATCGGCGGCGACGGGTTCGGCTATGTATGGGCCGAGGACCGGCACGTGAAGATTCCGCAGTTGGGCAACGTGATCATCGAGGATGACGTGGAGATCGGCTGCAACGTGTGCGTGGACCGGGCCACCTTTGGCTCGACCATCATCCGGCGGGGGACTAAGATCGACAACCTGGTGCAGATCGCGCACAACGACATCATCGGCGAGGATGTGATTCTCACCGGCCAGGTGGGGCTCTCCGGCAGCGTGACCATCGGCAATCGCGTGATGATGGGCGGGCAGTCCGGCGTCGTCGACCATATAACCATCGGCGACGACGCGCGCGTGGGGGCGGCCACCACGGTGACCAAAAATGTGCCGGCCGGGCAGATGATGTGGGGCTTTCCCGCGCGGCCCATCCGGCGGGCCAAGCGCGAGTTGGCCAGCCTCGCCCTGTTACCGAACCTTCTGCAGCAGTTTAGGGCGCTCTCCAAGCAACTCGGCGTGCCGCTGTCGAAGTCTCGTCCGCCCGCTCCGCCGTCCGTGCCCTCCGCGCGTTGACGCGCTCGAGGCCATCCGCTACAATAAGTTTTTACGTTCGCATGTCTCCCGCACTGAATCGAATGGATCGTCCGTGGTGGCGATGGGGCGCGGTCTGCGCCGTGGCCTGGCTCTTGTGGGCATCCGGGGCATCGGCCGAACGACCCGCGACGAATGTGGCCGTCGGGAAAGCGGCGTATGCGCAGCACTGCGCCCGCTGCCACGGCGACGCCGGCAAGGGCGACGGCTCCTACGGCAAACGCCTCTATCCCAAACCGCGCGATCTGACCGCCGGCGTCTATAAATTCCGCTCCACCGCCAGCGGCACCCCGCCCACCGATGAGGATCTGTTTCGCACCGTCACGCACGGCTTGAATGCCGGCGGCATGCCGGACTGGCCGCATCTGGATGAGGCGATCCGCTGGCAACTCGTCGCGTATCTGAAGACCCTCTCGACGGCGTTTACGGAGCAGGCCCCGCAACCGGTGGACCTCGGCCGCGATCCGGGCCTCAAGCACGTGGATCTGTCCCATGGGCGCCAGGTGTACGAGCAGTTGGGCTGCGCGGCGTGCCACGGCGCGTCGGGACGGGCCAACGGCACGTCCGCCGCCGGACTGGTCGACGATTGGAATCAGGCGATCCGGCCGGCCGATTTGCGCTATGGATGGAGCTACCGAGGGGGCAGCGATCCCCGCGCGATTGCCACGCGCATTCTGACGGGCATCAGCGGCGCACCCATGCCCTCGTACGCCGAGGCGATGAAGCCGGAGGACGTCTGGCCGCTCGCCTATTATGTGCAGTCGCTCCAGCAGGGGCCGCGCTGGACGATGCTCGCGCATGTGCCGCAGGTGGCCGCCCTGCCGGCCTCGCTGGAAGAGGCGGGGTGGAATGCGGCTCAGCGCGTGGATCTGCGGATGCGCCTCGTCGCGAATGCGCAAGGCGAGGTCACCGCCCCGTCGACCGTCACGCTCGTGTCGGTGTGGGCGGTCACCGATGGGCGGCAGCTGGCGGTGCGCCTGCAGTGGCACGACCCCAGCGAACATCGCAGCGAGTCTGCCGATGCGATGGCCGTGGCGCTGCGCCCCACCGGCGTGCTGGGCGATCGGGTGTCGCTGCAGTATTGGCCGCTGCGCGACTCACCGCCCTTGGATCTGTGCGTCTGGTCGGCAGCCCATAGCGAGTACGCCGTCGAAGGCCTTGTGAAGCGCTACGAGCCGCTGTTGCCGCCCTCAACGCAAGGCCTTTCGCTTCCGGCTCACGCGCGCTATGATGATGGGGTGTGGACGGTGATGCTCACGCGCCCGCTGGAGCCGGCTCAGCCAGTTGGCGCAGCACAGCTCACGAGTGCGCGGGTAGCACCCATGGCCGTGGTCGTGTGGGACGGGGGCAACCCGGGCCAACGAGCGGTGTCTGGCTGGCTGGATCTGATGTTGGGGGACACAACAGGAGGAAGGCAATGACACACGACACGAACTATGCGAAGTGGATCACGGCGCTGACGATTCTCGCGGCGATTGGCTGCGGCGGGGGGCGTCCGCAGGCGGCTCCGACCAATGCGCAAACACCGGCGGCTCCGGCCGCGTCGAGCCAACCGTCCGCTGGATCAGCGAACGTGACGGGAAGCGTCAAATTTTCTGGGACGGCGCCGGCCAAAGAACGCATCAAGATGGATGCGGATCCGCAATGCGCGCTGCAGCATCCGGACGCCGCCTACAAGGACACGGTGGTGGTCAACAGCAATGGCACGCTGAAGAACGTGTTTGTGCGCGTGACGAAGGGGCTGGAGGGCCGCAGTTTTCCTGCGCCTACGCAGCCGGTGAAACTGGCTCAGCACGGCTGTGTGTACTCGCCGCATGTGATGGGGATTCAGGTGAATCAGCCGCTTGAGATCGTCAACGACGATGCCACGCTGCACAACGTCAACTGCAAGCCGGTGAATAACAAGCCGTTCAACATCGCTCAGCCGGTGAAGGGGATGAAGTCGACGAAGACGTTCACCGCGCCGGAGGTGATGGTGAAGTGCGTGTGCAACGTGCATCCGTGGATGGCCAGCTTCGTCGGGGTGGTGGACCATCCGTATTTCGGCGTCACCGGCGATGACGGCAGCTTCAGCTTGGCGGGATTGCCGGCCGGATCCTACACGCTTGAGGCATGGCACGAGACGCTGGGCACGCAGACGCAGACGGTGACTGTCGGCGACGGTGAAACGAAGACGATCACCTTCGACTTGAAATAGTTCCGCATCCGATGCAGTTTTGGTTTCCGGAAAACGTGTCGACCTACGGGCCGCAGATCGACCGGCTCTTCCTCTTGATTCTGTGGATCACCGGCGCGATCTTTTTTCTCGTCGAGGGGGCGCTGTTGTTTTTTCTGGTGCGCTACCGCAGCCGGCCCGGGCGCACCGCCGCCTACGTGCACGGCCACCTCGGGGCCGAGGTGATCTGGACGGTGGTGCCGGCGCTGATCGTCATCTGGCTGGCGTTCGGCAGCCAGCGGGTGTGGTCGCAGATTCAGGGTCCCCCGCCTCCGCACCAGGTGGAGCTGGAGGTGCAGGCCGAACAGTTTGCGTGGAACATCCGCTACCCGGGGCCGGATGGACGCCTGCACACGCCGGATGATCTGGCAACGATCAACCAGTTGCACATTCCGGTGGGGCAAGTGGTCCTCATCCGGCTCACGTCCAAGGATGTCATCCACAGTTTCTTCCTGCCGCAGTTTCGCCTCAAGCGCGACGCGGTGCCCGGCTTCACGGGCCGCGTGTGGCTGCAAGCGACGAAGACCGGGAACTATGAGATTGTGTGCGCGGAGCTGTGCGGTAACGGCCATTACCGCATGCGCGGATTTCTGACGATTGACACGCCGGAAGCGTTTCAGGCGTGGCTGGCGAACGAACGAGCGGAGCAACGCTGATGTCCTCGGAGACCCACCCGCGAAATTTCTGGCGCACCTACGTGTTCGCCACCGACCATAAAATCATCGGCATTCAGTTTTTGTTCACCAGCCTGGTGATGATTTTCTTCGGCGGAGTGCTGGCCATGCTCATGCGCTGGCAGCTGGGCTGGCCGTCCAAGCCGCTGCCGTTCATGGAGCGGCTCGTCCCGGATGGCTTTCCCTCCGGCATCATGACGCCGGACTTCTATAACATGCTCTTTACCATGCACGGCAGCTTCATGATTTTCTTCGGCATCATCCCGCTGCTGGTGGGGGCGTTCGGCAATTATCTCATCCCCATCAAGATCGGCGCGAGGGACATGGCCTTTCCCCGCTTGAACATGTGGTCCTACTGGCTGATTCCTCCAGCCGCCGCGATCATGATCGCAGGGATGTTCCTCGAGGGCGGGGCGGCCTCCGGCTGGACCGCCTATCCCCCCTTGAGCCTGCGGCTGGGCGCCGGGCAGACCTGCTGGATCGTCAGCGTGCTGCTCGTCGGCACCTCCTCCATCATGGGCGCGGTCAACTACATCACCACGGTCATCAACCACCGCGCCCCCGGTATGTCGTTCTTTCGGCTGCCGCTCTCGATCTGGTCGCTCTTTATCACCGCCATCATGGCGCTGTTGGCGACACCGGTGCTCGCCTGCGCCCTCATCCTGCTGCTGCTGGATAAGACGCTGGGCACCAGCTTCTTCATGCCCACCGGGATGGTGTGGGAGGGGGTGGCGGTCGCGCAGGGCGGAGGCCAGGCGATCCTGTGGCAGCATCTGTTTTGGTTTTACTCGCATCCGGCCGTGTACATCATGATCCTGCCGGCGATGGGGATCGTATCGGACATCCTGCCCACCTTCGCACGCAAGCCGCTGTTCGGCTATCGCTCGATGATCTACGCCATCGCCGCCATTGCGGTGCTGGGGTTTTTGGTGTGGGCGCACCACATGTTCGTCAGCGGCATGAACCCGACGCTGGGCACCAGCTTCATGGTGGCCACCATGCTCATCGCGGTGCCGACCGGCATCAAGTTCTTCAACTGGCTGGGCACGCTCTGGCGCGGCTCGATCCGCTTCACCACGCCCATGCTCCATGCGTGCGCGTTTTTGGCGATGTTCCTGATCGGCGGGTTGACCGGGCTGTTTTTGGCCGCGATGCCGGTGGACATGTACGTGCATGACACCTACTTCATCGTCGGGCATCTGCACTACGTGCTCTTCGGCGGCAGCCTCTTCGGCGTGTTTGCGGGGATCACCTTCTGGTATCCGAAAATGTTCGGACGCATGCTCAATGAGGCCTGGGGCAAGGTGCACCTGGCGCTGACGTTTGTGTTCTTTAACGCGGTGATGTTTCCCATGTTTCTCCTGGGCATGCGTGGCATGCCGCGCCGCATCTACGACTACACGCAGTATGCGCACCTGGCCCACTTAGGCGGCCTGAACCGCATGATGAGCATCAGCGCTTTCCTGTTGTTTGCCGCGCAACTGATCTTTGTGATCAACTTCTTCTGGAGTCTGTTCAAGGGGAAGAAGGCGCCGGCCAATCCCTGGGAATCGACGACCCTGGAATGGAGCACGCCCTCGCCGCCGCCCCATGGCAACTTCGAGACGATCCCCACCGTCTATCACGGCCCGTACGAATACAGCGTGCCCGGCCGCGCCACCGACTGGCTGCCGCAACATCAGCGAGTATAAAAGGATTCAATAATGACGGTACATAAATTTTCAGCAATGACGATGGGGGCGACACTCCTGCTGCTTATCGCGGGCGGGTTGGTCACCTCGACGGGCTCCGGCCTCGCGGTGCCGGACTGGCCGCTCTCGTATGGCACGCTGTTTCCTCCGATGGTCGGCGGCATTCGCTTTGAGCACACGCATCGGCTGATCGCCGCCCTGGTCGCCTTGATGATTGTCGCGCTGACCGTGTGGCTCTGGCGCGTGGAATCTCGACGCTGGGTGCGGTGGATAGGCGCGAGCGCGCTCCTGGCGGTCATCATCCAAGCGGTGCTGGGCGGGCTCACGGTGCTGTGGGGTCTGCCGCTACCGGTGTCGGTGGCGCATGCGTGTCTTGGACAGATCGTGCTGTGCCTGCTGGCGTGCGTGATGCTGGCGACGTCGCCGAAGTGGGAGGCGCTGAGCGCCTCACGCGTGTCCCACGGCTCCTCGCTGCGTCTCCTCTCGATCGTCGTGACCCTGGTGGGGTTCGCGCAACTGATCTTCGGCGCGGTGCTGCGCCACGGCGGCGGCTGGGCGCTGATGCCGCACATGGCGGGCGCGCTGCTGGTGCTCGTGCTGGTCGCGCTGACTTTCAGGCGCGTGCGGCGAGCGCGCGATCTGCCGGTGTCTCCTCGGCGCGTGGTGATGGTGCTGGCGGGCATGGTGGCGGTGCAACTGCTGCTCGGTCCCGCGGCGCTGTTCCATCTGGATCAGGCGTGGCTGACGATGGCGCATCAAGTGGTCGGGGCGATGGTGCTGGCGCATGCCTGTTTGCTTTGGATGATGATGGCGTGTGTGACGCGCGGATGAAGAGGCTGGCGGCGTATCTGGAATTGACGAAGCCGCGGCTAACGGCGCTGGCGGTGCTGGCGGTGTGGGTGGGTGCGCGCATGGCGACCCGTGTGGCGATGCCGTGGCCGTGGCTGCTGCTGACGTTAGCGGGCGCGGCCCTCGTCGGCGGCGGAGGCCACGCGCTCAATCAATGGGCGGAAGCGGAGCAGGATGCGCTGATGGAGCGCACGAAACGCCGCCCGCTGCCATCCGGCCGCATCCGGCCGGTCGAGGCGCTGCTCGTCGGCGGCGTGCTCTCCGTGACGGGTGTCGCCCTGCTCTTCTGGCGGGTGAATCCATTGACCGGGTGGTTGGGGTTGGCCACGCTGGTCTCCTACGTGGGACTCTATACTCCCTTAAAGCGCGTGACGTCGCTGTGCACGTTGGTCGGAGCCGTCTCTGGCGCCATGCCGCCGCTGATCGGCTGGGCGGCCGCGCGCGGGTCGCTGGCGCTCGAGGCGTGGGGGTTGTTCGCGCTGCTGTTTATGTGGCAGCTTCCCCATTTTCTCGCGATCGGCTGGGTGCACCGGGCCGATTATGCGCGCGCCGGCTTTCGCATCTTATCCGTCGTCGATCCGCAGGGCCTCAGCACGGCGCGCCACATGGTGCTCTACGGCCTGGCCCTCGTCCCCATCAGCCTGCTGCCGACGCTGTTACAGGTGGCCGGGCCGCTCTATTTTATGGGGGCGGCGGTCGCGGGCGCGGTCTTTGTGGCGACCGCCGTGGCGGCCGCCAGGGCGCGCACGGTTGCGCCGGCGTATCGGGTGTTTGTCGCGTCGCTGGGCTATTTGCCGACGGTGTTGCTGTTGTTGGTGCTGGACCGCGCGCCGCTGTAACCTTCGCTCATTCAATGGCCCGCTTGTTCGACGCGCGACACGCGCTGCTTCGCATGTTACTCTCGACGGCGCTGGGCCTTGCCCTGGGCATGGTTGTGCTCGGCGTCGTCTGGCAGCATGGCCGGCAGCTCAGCGTTCCGAAAGCGCCGCTTCGGTATGCCGCCGTGCCGGATTTTGAGCTGATCGATCAGGCCGGCCGGCCCGTGACGCGTGAGATGCTGAAGGGTCGCGTGTGGGTGGCCGATTTTATCTTTACTCGCTGCGCGGGGCAGTGCCCGCTGATGACGGCGGCGATGGCGCGCTTGGCCTTACGCGTGCCTGACGCGGCGGGGCTGAGGCTGGTCTCCATCACCGTTGATCCGACTTGGGATACGCCCTCGGTGCTTGCGCAGTACGCGAAGGCGCATGGCGCTTCGGCGGATCGGTGGCTGTGGCTGACCGGATCGCGTGAGACGATCGAGCGGCTGTGTGTCGATGGGTTCAAGCTCGCGATCAATGCGGAGTCCGGCACGCCGCAGGAGCCGATTACCCATAGCACGCGGATGGTGCTGGTGGATCGAGAGGGCGCCATCCGGGGCTACTACGAAGCCGATGACGAACAGGCGATGAAGCGTCTGGCGCATGATCTGCGCCGGCTGTTGGGCCGGGCCGGCTGATGGTGGTTTGGCCGGCGCTAAATGCCACGCTGAATGCGACCAGCGCGGTGCTGCTCGTGTGCGGCTATCGCGCCATCCGCCGCAAGGCGGTAGCCGTCCACAAGCGCTGCATGCTTTCCGCTTGCGCGGTCACGCTGTTGTTTTTGCTCAGCTATGTGTTGTATCATCTACGGGTCGGGTCGGTGCACTTTGGGCATGCGGGATGGATGCGGCCTGTCTACTTTGCCATCCTGATTTCGCACACGCTGCTGGCGATTGCCATCGTGCCGCTGGTGATCCGCACCGTGTGGCTGGCGTGGCATGACCGGTTACAGCAACATCGGCGCCTGGCCCGCGTGACGCTGCCGCTGTGGCTCTATGTCTCTGTGACCGGCGTGGTCGTGTATGTGATGCTGTACCACCTCACATGACTCGCGTCTTCCGCTTTCTGCCTTCCGCTTTCTGCTTTCTTCTTGTTGAGCTGGCAGAAGCGTGTCCGTGGTGCAAAGACGCGCTGTGGTCGCCGGGCGACGCGTCCGCGCAGGCGTATCTGGCGCGCGGCTATAACCTGACGATCCTCGGCCTCATGGCGATACCGCTGCTGCTGGTCGGCGGCCTCGCCACGCTGATTATCCGCTCCGCCCGCCGCGCCAGACGAGCGCATTGACCTCGCCTTCGAGGTGGCGGGGTTGACACGTTGGAGAGTTCGCGTTACACTGCAGGGGATGTCGTGCAGAACAGGGAGGTGCAGATGAAGGCCGGATGGACACAAGCCGTGGTGGGTGCAGTGGTCGTCATGATGGTGGCGCAGCCGGCCTGGGCGATGCGCACCTCGGCGCATGTGGCCGCCGAGTCCGCGCAGTACGGCCAGAAATTCGGCGGCATGATCGGCCGCGGCGTCATCAATGTGACCACCTGTTTCGTCGATCTGCTGGTCAACATCGTGAATGAAACCCGCACCGGCCCGCCGATCGTCGGCACGCTCGTCGGGGTGGGCAAGGGAGCCGGCTGCACGGTGCTGCGCGCCGCCTCCGGCGTGGTGGATGTGGCGACCTTTTGGGTGCCCGGGTTTAACGGGTTTCCCGTCTCCGATTCCTACGACAATTGCATGCCGTCCGCGTCATCTGGCGCGGCATTGATGACATCGCCCGGCTATCCGGAGGGCGGCTCGTTGGAGCACGAGCCGGCCGGCCAGGGGTCCGCACCCTCACGGGCGAAGGAAAAGCCGCGCTACAGCAAATAGGCGTTACGGTGCGCGTTTGAAACCCACCTACCGTCGCTTTCGACGCGAACGGTGGCACGACAAGGTCTGCGACGCCCTCCGCCGCCAGCCTGCTGACTGGTGGCAGCACGCCGCCAAAGCCCTCAAAGAGACCGCCACCCGCGAAGGGGTGGTCGTCTACACCGAGACCAACACCATCCATCCGGTTCAGATCCATCTCCTCCCCTTACTGGTGACGGCGGGGCAATGCCACTATCTCCATTTGATTGGTCTGCGGATCCGCCGCACCCTCAACCGTCTCCTGCGCACCTGGGGCGAGGATCCCGCCCTCCAAGCGGTGCTCCCCTTGAGCGAGCGCGAGCGCGCCTGGCTCGCCGAGGTGGCCCCCAAGGGCCTGCCGGAGCCGGCCACGGTCTTCGAGCGGCTCGATACCAACTTGTCCGTCGAGGATCCGCAATGGCACACCGCCCTGCGGGTGCTGGAGTTTAATTCCGTTGGCGTGGGATGCCTGCACTTCATGCCGGTGGCCAACCTGGCCGCTCAGGAGCAGATCCACTCGGTGCTGACCGCGGTGCTCGGCGAGTCGGCGTGGCGCCTCACCACCGACCCCCGCGTCTTGCTGCGCAAGACGCTGGAAGCGCACGCTAAGGCGATCGGGCGCAAGAGCCTGGCCGTGGCGTTCGTGGAGCGGCGCGAGATCTCAGCCGGCGGCGCGGATGAGATGCTATACCTCAGCGAATATTTTCAAGCGCAGGGGTTGCACGCGGTGGTGGTGGATCCGCGCGATCTGGACGTGCGCGACGGCGAGCTGGTCTATAAAGACGGGGTGGTGGACCTGATCTATCGCGACTGCGCCTTAAGCGAAGTGATCTCCATCGAAGCCCACGGCGGCCACATGGATGCGATGAAACATGCGTTTGCCCACAATCAAGTGGTGTCCGGCCTCACGGGAGACTTTGATCACAAGAGTTTGCTGGAGCTGCTCTCAAATCCGGCGTACGACCGGTATTTCACCCCCTCCCAGCGGCGGACCTTTCACACGTTTATCCCCTGGACGCGGCTGATGCGAGAGCGCACCACCGCCGATCCGCAGGGTAAGGAGGCGGACTTGCCTGCCTACGCGCGCGCGCACCGCGAGGGGCTCGTCCTCAAGCCCAATCGCGCCTACGGCGGGCAGGATGTGACGATCGGCCAGGATGTGTCCCAGGCCGCGTGGGACGCGGCGGTGGCCACGGCCGTGGAGCAGGCGGATGCGTGGGTGGTGCAGGAGTTTGTGGTGCTGCCGCAGGCGGCGTTTGTGGATGGGGCGGGGAAAGAGCCCGCCGAGGAGTTTGTGACGGTTGGGTTTCTCTCCACACCGGAGGGGATCGCCTTTGTGGGCCGTTCGTTTACCAAAAAAATCGTCAACATCTCCCGCGGCGGCAGCCTCGTGCCGATTTTTCAGTTGCGTGAGACCGAGAAAAACCGGTAAGCTACTACCGCCATGCCGACCTATCTCTCACGAGCCGGATTGAAAAAGCTGCAGGACGCTCTCAGCGCCTTGCAGAAGCAGCGTTTGGAGCTGCTCGAGGAAGTGCGCAAAGCCGCGGAGATGGGCGATCTGCGCGAGAACGCCGAATATCATGCCGCGCGCGAACGGCTGCAGCACATCAGCACCCAAATGGAGGGGCTGCATAGCAAGCTGACACAGGTGCAGTTGACGGATGATCTCGTTACCGCCGCCGGCGAAGCCCGTCTGGGCGCGCGGGTGACGCTGAAAGATCTGCAGGCCAAGGAGCAGTTCCGCTACGTGCTCGTCGGGCCGGACGAGGCCGATCCGCAGCAGGGCCGGCTCTCCATCGCCTCGCCGCTTGGCAAAGCGATGCTGGGCAAGAAAAAGGGCGAGCAGTTCACCCTGACACTTCCTCGAGCCGTCGTGCCGTATCTCGTCGTCAATATCGACCGTCCCTGACACGCATGGAACCGTTAGCGAAACGCATCTGCAAGCCGTGCGAAGGGGGTGTGGAGCCGCTGCCGCGCTCGGCGGCTCACGCGCTACTCGCTGATGTGCCGGGCTGGGAGTTGAGCGAGGACGGCAAAGCGATTCGACGAACGATCAAGTGTAAAGATTTTCTGGATGCGGTGAGCCTGGTGCAGAAGATTGCCCCGATTGCCGAGGCTGAAGATCACCATCCGGATCTCCATCTGACCAACTACCGCCGCCTGACGATCGAACTGTCCACCCACGCCATCGGCGGCTTGTCAGAGAATGACTTTATTTTAGCTGCGAAAATCAATCAGCTCCTTTCAAATTCTTAGAAGCTTCGTTTACCACGCAGATAGTCTTTCAACGTGACGTAGCGTTTTCTTCGGATGTCGTCCAATCCTTCTGCTAGTGCGTATTGTGTGATAGACCGTTCGTCAAGTATGGGTTGACCCATGCGCAATACGAGGCATTTGGCGGAGCCGCCGGCCTTCAGGAATTCCGAGAGATCCAGCTCGTGCACGGAAAAACCTCGCGTGACGAGTTGCCGGCGCAGGGTGGCGGAGAGGCCGCGATGGAGCACTAGGTCGCGCCCGGCGACGACGGCGTTGCAGCAAAACTTCAGCGCATCCGCTTCGGAGACGGCGATCAGATCCTTGACGTGATCTTCAATCACCTTGCGGCCGTAGCGGTCAAACGCTTTCGGATACCACAACAGACTGGACGGTCCGAGCGGGCAGAAGCACGTATCCAGGTGATAGAATCGCTTGTCCTTCAATTCTAACGGAAGCACTTCACGCTGCAGCAGCGCAGAGAGTCGCTCATGCGCGGCCGCGTCGGAACGAAACCGAAACCCCAGAAAGAGCGTTTCGTCCAGCCACAGCGCATCACCCTCGCCCTCAAAGTTGAAGGCGCGCGGCAGCGTGAGGATGCGGAAACCTCGCCGACGAAAGTAGCGCGCACACACCGTCTCTTCTCCTTGGCGTTCCGGATAACGGAAATTGCTCCGAATAAACGTCCGCCCGACCACCAGCCCAGCGTTGGCGGTAAACACCAAATCGGGCAAACCGTTCACCGGCGGCAGCAACCGCACCGACAGGTTCAAGCGTGTCGTCAGGAGATGGTAGAGGGCCGTCCATTGCCGCATGGCGCGGATCCGTGCCACTTGGCGTTGCACCCGCATCCATGGATTGATTTCGTAGGCGATGGTGTAGTAGGTTGGCTTGCACATCAAAAACGAATGCGGAGTGCGGAATGCGGAATGCGGAATGGACATGCCAAGGGTTAAAGACGGAGGGCGGCGCAGAGCTCGCGCAGGAACGAGCCGGCGTCGGAGACGATGCCAATGCCCTGGAAGGTGCCGCGGTCGGAGAGCTTCGTGACCACGGCTGGATTGATGTCCACGCAGATCGTCTTCACGGTGGCGGGCAGCAGATTGCCCGTGGCAATCGAATGGAGGGTCGAGGCGATCATCAACGCCAGGCCCACACCTGGCAACTGCCGGCGCATCTCATCCTGGGCGCGCAGCACGTCGGTGATCACATCCGGCAGCGGGCCGTCGTCGCGGATCGAGCCGGCCAGCACATACGGCACATGATGCGTCACGCAGGCGTGCATGACGCCTTTTCTGAGGATGCCGCGGCGCACTGCCTGGCGGATGCCGCCGCAGTCGCGGATGGTGTTGATGGCGCGCATGTGGTGGTCGTGGCCGTCGCGGGTGGGCGCGCCCTTGGCCAGATCCACCCCCAGGGCGGTGCCGAACAGCGCCGACTCGATATCATGCGTGGCCAGCCCGTTGCCGCCGAAGAGCGCGTGGACGTAGCCGGCCTTGATCAGCCGTTCCAGGGACGGGCCGCCGCCGGTGTGGATGAGCGTGGGCCCGGCGACGACGAGCACGCGGCGCTTCGTGCGTGCGATCGCGCGCATGGCCGCCGCCACGCCGGCGATTAATTGGGCTTTCGGTTTCTCCGGCGACACGGCGCTGCCCATGAATTGGAACACGTCTTTGTGGCGGGCGCGCTCCAGCGGCTGCACGCGAATGCCCGCGTGGCCGCACACGATGAGGTCGCCTTTGCGCACATGCATCATCGGCAGGCAGCGCGAGCGGCCGGTCGCCGGCTCAACGGCGATGCCGCAGTCCATTTCAATGCGCGCCACCGGCCGCCACCGGCCGCGCACCCGCACCTCGGTGGGCAGGTTCGTGGTGGAGTAAAATGCGGGAGGGAAGACGCCGTGTTTTCGCGCGGTCGAGAGATGCGCGTCACGGAGGGTCACGGCGGTCGCCCCCAGCCGTGCGAGCCGTCGGAGGATCGCGTCGAGGTCTCGTCGAGACGCAGCACTCACCTTCAGGCGCGCGGTGGACGGATCGGTCTTGCGCTTGCCGATGGCCAGCTCCTCGATGTCGAAGCTGCCGCCCAGATCCATGATCTCATCGAGGATCTTCGGCAAGATCAGCGAATCGATGATGTGCCCGCGCACCTGGATCAGCTCAGATGGCATAGCACCAGTATATCGAAGTAAGAAGCATGAAGAAGGTGAAAAAATGCGGTAGACTAGGAGGGTGACGATGCCCACCATGCCGTTGCTGGATCTTCAGGCGATCGAGGCGCGGACCCAGGCGATTGGGCGAGCGCTGTTTGAGCTGGCGAAGCGCCAGCACGAGCAGCTCACCACGCTCAACCGTTGGACCAAGCAGGTGCTCTCCTGGTGTTTGTCCGACGCCCAGGTGAGCACCCAGGTGCTGCGCTTCATCGATTGTCTCCCCAGCCTCACCACCCCGTCGGCGATTGCCCGCCATGTGCGCGACTATTTTCCGACGGGCGAGCTGCGGCTGCCGCGCGCGTTGCGCCTGGGGGCCTCGCTCTCCGGCCAAGGGCTGCTGACGGCCTCGGCCGTCTCGCTGATGGTGCGCCAGCTCACCGAACAGGTTGGGAAACAATTCATCGCTGGGACGACACCCGCTGAGGCGGGGCAGACGCTGCGGAGGCTGGCGTCGCAGGGGATGCGAACGAGCTTCGATCTCTTAGGCGAGCACGTGCTCAGCGAAGGCGAGGCGGAGGCGTATGCCACCCGGTACGCGACGCTGCTCACGGGATTGCACGAAGCCGCGCTGGCTCACCCCCACACCAAAGATGTTGGTGTGGGGGTCCACGTGTCGGTGAAGCCGTCGGGCTTGACTCCCCGATTCGATCCGATTGATCCGCCGGGCAGCCTCGCCGGCGCCCTGCGCCGACTGCGCCCGATCGCCGCACTCGCGGCATCGATGGGCGGCGGGCTCACGCTCGACGCGGAGCAGTATGAGCGGCGGGATCTCACCCTCGCCCTCGTGCAGGAACTGCTGAAGGAGATGGGTGCGGAGTCCGGCCTGCAGCTTGGGGTCGTCATCCAAGCCTATCTGCGCGATGCCGAGGCGATGATGGCGGAGCTGTTGGAATCGCTCGCGCGCGCCCGGCGTCCCCTCGCTATCCGGCTAGTCAAGGGCGCGTATTGGGATGCGGAAGTCGCCCACGCGATCCAGCGGGGCTGGCCGGTGCCGGTGTACCGGCATAAATGGGAAACCGATCAGGCGTTTGAGCGATTGACGCGGCAGCTCCTGCTCGCGCACGCCCAGGCGCGCGCCGAGATCGGCTCGCATAACCTGCGCTCGATCGCGCATGCCATGGCCGTCGCGGAATCGCTGGGCCTGGCGAAGGATCAGGTGGAGTTCCAGTTGCTCTATGGCATGGGCGATGCGATTGCCGGCGCCATCCGGGAGATGGGCTATCCGGTGCGCATCTACACGCCCATCGGCGAGCTGATTCCGGGGATGGCGTATCTGGTGCGTCGGCTGCTCGAGAATACGGCCAACGACTCGTTTCTCCGGCACGACGTCGTGCATGATCGCACCGCCGATGAGCTGCTCGCGCCACCTCAGGGAGCTGCGGCGGGCGCGTCGTCGACGAGCGTGGGAGACTGGCGCAACGACTCGCCGCTTGATTTTTCACGGGCCGACATTCGGGATCGCATCACCGAGGGCTTAAGCGTCGTGCGGCTGCAAGTGGGCGGGCGCTATCCGGTGCTGCTGGGCGATGGGGACATTGATGCCGCCGATACGCTGATCAGCCGTAACCCCGCTTCTCCGACGGAGGTGATCGGCACCATCGCCCAGGCCAGTCTCCCCGAGGTCAACCGCGCCGTGCGATTGGCGGCCGAGGCGCAGCCAGCGTGGGCGAGGCAGCCGGTGGAGGAGCGCACGGCCTGTCTGCGCCGAGCCGCCGCGCTGATGCGCGCGCGCCGCGCGGAACTGATCGCGTGGGAGATGCTGGAAGTGGGCAAGACGTGGCGCGAGGCGGATGCGGATGTGTGGGAGGCCATCGATTATCTGACGTACTACAGCGCGCAGATGGAGCGCATGAGCGCGGCCTCATCGCTGGTCCAGGTGGCGGGGGAGCGCACGACGCTGCGCTATGTCGCGCGCGGCGTGGCGGTGGTGATCGCGCCGTGGAATTTTCCTGCCGGCATTCTCACGGGCATGGCCTCGGCGGCCCTGGTCGCCGGCAATGCGGTGATCCTCAAGCCGGCGGAGCAATCGTCGGTGGTCGCCTCGCATGTCGCTCAGATGCTGCGGGAGGCCGGCGTGCCCCCGGCGGTGGTGCAGTTGCTGCCGGGCCTCGGCCCGGAGGTGGGCGCGGCGCTGGTGCGGCACACCGGCACGCACGCGATCCTGTTTACCGGCTCTAAGGCGGTGGGCTTAGCGCTCGTCAAGACGGCGGCGTATGTCCCCCAGGGACAGCAATTCGTGAAACACGTCGTGGCCGAGATGGGCGGCAAGAACGCGATCCTCATCGATGACGATGCGGATCTGGATGCCGCGGTCTCCGGCACGCTGGCGTCCGCGTTTGGTTACGGCGGGCAGAAGTGCTCCGCCGCCTCGCGCGTGATTGTGCATCGCGCGGTGTACGAGCGGTTCCTCGCGCGCCTGGTGGCCGCCGCCGACCGGCTGGTCGTCGGCGATCCGACCGACCCCGCCACCGACGTCGGCCCGCTGATTGACGAAGGTGCGCAGCGACGGCTGCTGGATGCGATCGGCCATGCCCGCGAAGTGGCGCGCGTGGCCTACAGCACGCCGGCCTCGCGCCTGCCGACGCGCGGCTGGTTCGTGCCGCCGACGATCGTCACCGAGGTGCCCCGCCGCCATGCGCTCGCGCACGAGGAGCTGTTCGGGCCGCTTTTGTGCGTCTTTCGGGTGGACAGCTTTGAGGAGGCGCTCGAAGTCGCGAATGACTGCGACTACGGCTTAACCGGCGGCGTGTATTCGCGCCTGCCCTCTCATCTGGCACGCGCCGCGGAGGCGTTCGAGGTGGGCAACCTCTATTTCAACCGTCCCATCACCGGCGCGATCGTCGGGCGGCAGCCCTTCGGCGGCTACAAGCTCTCCGGCCTGGGCACCAAGGCGGGCGGGCCGGACTATCTGCGCTCGCTGGTCGTGCCCAAAACGATCTGCGAGAATACCACGCGCCACGGCATGCCCCTCGAATAGCAGCGGATAGCGTGCAGCGTCGAGCGGATAGAAGAGAGCGACGGCGAAAGTTTGAGGATCAGGTCGGACAGACCAAAGCGCCCCGAGGCGAAAAGAGTCACATCGTTGCAAGCGCTGTTCGACGCGCGACGGGAAACTTTAGCGTCGCCGAGATACAGCGGGAATGCCCTGGTGTCAGCGTGGACATGATCCGCTACGTCCTCAAGGGTTTGAAGAGACGCGGGGAGGTGGAATGTCTGGGACGTGGTCGCAGCGCTCTGTGGCGACGCGCACGACCGCGAATTGGGTAAGGTCTCATTCATTAGGTAATAAATTAGGTAAATAGACGGTATGCTACAGACGGCTGATTCCTATTGGAAAAGCGGAATTTCAACCCCATTCCACGGTCTACCGCATGGCCGAGCGCGAAGGATGAGGGCAGATCAGAGAAGCATGAAAATTGTGGAGATTCTCACATGAAACGCTGGGGCTTCTACGTCCAGACCTACGGCCTGCCGTATGTCACATTAACTTGGGATGTTGTTGGAGATGATGTTGTTGGAGCTATTGAAGCAGAATGAAAGTGATTCTGACTGGTGCTTTAATTCCAGTCTTACTATTTGTAGCCTATTTAATATATCGATTCTTGCTGGGCTACAAAATCTCGAAGTGCATGAAAGTGTTCCATGATACGTATGATTACGACATCTCTAATGGAAAATCAAAAAGGGAAGCGTTCATCAGAGCTGTGGAAATATTTAAAAAATGTCACCCATTTGATAAGTTAAGTGAAACTGACTGGGAGAATATATGTTGTGCGTTTCCGAAGTTAGGTAATCCTAAAGATCGATTCCTACGCGTTGTGCTTTACCCATCTGGAAAAGTAATCAGTTGCTTTAAGAACCCAGATTTTTTTAGAGATTTACTGGAGCTAGAAAGGTAACAGCCGACCGGCAGGTCAAGATCGAAGGGGAGTTCGATTCATGTTGGTAAACGGGAAGGCGTATCGGACGGTGTGGATGGAAGGCGGCACGGTCAAGATGATTGACCAGCGGCTGCTGCCGCATCGGTTTACCATTCTGGACTGTCCGACGCATCGCGACACCGCCGCGGCGATTGCGAACATGACGATCCGGGGTGCTGGGGCGATCGGGGCGGCGGCCGGCTACGCGATGGCGCAGGCCGCGCTGGAAGCGCCGGAGGCCTCCATTGGCGCCTATATAGAGGAAGCGGCGCAGACGATTCAGCGCACGCGCCCCACTGCGCGCGATCTATTCTACGCCGTGGAGCAGGTGGAGGAGGCGATTCGCGCAGCCGCCGGTGTGGCGCACGCGCGAGCGGCGGCGGTGCAGCGCGCCCAGGAGCTCGCGGATGAGAACGCGCGCGCCTGCGAGCAGATCGGCCGCGTCGGCGCACCGCTGCTGCGGCCTGGCATGCGCATCCTCACGCATTGCAACGCCGGCTGGCTGGCGTTCGTCGACTGGGGCAGCGCCCTAGCGCCCATCTATCACGCCCATCGCAGCGGCATGCCGCTGCTGGTCTATGCGACGGAGACGCGGCCGCGCTCGCAGGGCGCGAAGCTCACCGTGTGGGAGCTGGCGCAAGAAGGCGTGCCGCACGTTCTCATCGCCGACACCGCGGCGGGCCGCTGCTTCCAGCAAGGGGACATCGATTGCGTTATCGTCGGCGCGGATCGGATTGCGGCCAATGGCGATGTGGCCAATAAGATCGGCACGTATACGATCGCCCTCCTGGCCAAGCACCATGGCGTGCCGTTCTATGTCGCTGCCCCGCGCTCGACGTTTGACTCCGCCACCCCGACCGGTGCGGCCATTCCCATTGAAGAGCGCAGCCAGGACGAGGTGCTTGAGGTCTCAGGGATCAGTCGCCAGGGCGCGCTGGAGTCGGTGCGGATCGCGCCGGCCGGCTGCACGGCGAAGAACCCGGCGTTTGACGTGACCCCGGCGAGGTTCGTGACGGCGTTTCTCACGGAAGAGGGAGTGGTTGAGCCTCGTCCAGAGGCCATCGCTCGCATGGTCGGGCGGCGTTGCGCAGCGTCTCGGGCTGGGGTATAATGCAGACGGTGCTTGACGAAATGGCAACGATAATAGGAGGAACACCATGAAACGGATCATGTTCAGCATCGTCGTCGCGTCACTGGTAGCAGGGATGGTGCAGACCAGCGTGTGGGCCAGAGAGGCTCGGACGGTCACGCGCAAAGGCGCCGTCACCGGCTCCGGGGGCCGCACAGCCACGACGCAAGGCTCGCGCACCTGGGGCTCAGGGGCGGTGCAGAGCAAGAGTTCCGTCACCGGGCCGGCGGGACGCATCGCGACCCGGCAGGGCAGCGCGTCAGTGACCGGCCAGGGGGGCACGCGCCGGCAAGCGCTCTACACCGGCCCCGGCGGGCGGAGTGCCGCCGTGGAAGGCTCTAGCAGCGTGTCTAAGGGCGTCCTCGGGCGTCATGGCTCCATCACCGGCTCCGGCGGCCGCACTGCGACCCGTGACGCCGTCACCTCGCGCACCGCAGAAGGGGTGGCGCATGAAGCGACCTACACCGGGCCGGGCGGGCAAACCAGAACGGTGGATGTGAACACGGCGAAAACGGACGACGGCCACGCGGTCAACGTGACCACCAGCGGCGGCAGAAGCCTGACGATGGATGGCAGCAACCAACGGACCGACGAGGGCTTGCAGCACACCACCCAGGTGACCACCGGAGGCGGCCGCAGCCTGGAGCAGTCCTCAACGACGACGCTGTCCAATGGCGCGGTGGTCACGCACGGGACCATGACAACCGGCCAAGGAGACACGGTGACGCGCAACGCGACCACCGGCATGACGGAGCAGGGGCTGACGCATTATGGCACCGCCACCGGGGCGCAAGGGCAATCCGCAACCCGCATCACCACCACGTCGGCACAGCATGGGACGCTCAACCGTTCAGCGACGGTGCAAGGCTCGAAGGGCTGGGGATGGTTTCGCCGGAACAGCAGCACGATGTCCAACGGCACGGTGGCGACGCAAGGCAGCGTGACGCCATCAGCCTCTTCATCCGCGACTCCGTAACTGCGGGGCGAGGAACGAAGGGACACACCCATGAGCCGTGTGCGAGTCGTCGGCCTGCTGGTGCTGGGCCTCCTCGCCGCGCCAGGGGGTGCACGGGCCTCGCCTGAGCCGCCCGCCCAGCCTCGCGAGGGCCCGGGCGGAGCCGCCTATCCGCATGCGGACGTGCGCAAAGCCGTCTATGGCGAAGGGCCGCTCTCGTACTGGCTCTATGAACCGGCCAATCCCATCCCCGCGTCCGCCCCGCTGATGGTGTTCAACCACGGCTGGGGCGGCACCAATCCCAAAGCGTATGGTGCGTGGATCCGACATCTGGTGCGGCGGGGCAACATCGTGGTGTATCCGATCTATCAAGAGGCCGCAACCATGCGGTTTCCCACCGCCCAGATTACTCCTAATGCGATCCGCGCCGTCAAGGACGCCATCGCGCGCCTGCAATCCGGCGGACACGTGCAGCCGGAGCTAAACCATGTGGCCATCGTCGGTCATTCCGCCGGCGGGATGATCACGGCGAACATGGCGGCCTTGGCGGCGTCCGTCGGCCTGCCGCCGCCCCAGGCGATCATGTGCGTGGAGCCGGGCAAATCGTGGAATCCCCCGCGGCGTCAAAGCGTGCCGCTCGAGGAGATGCGGCGGATTCCTCCTGCCACACGGGTGCTGGCCGTGGTGGGGGATCATGACCGGATCGCACAGGACGTCGACGCCAAGCGGATTATTCGCGAGACCACCCAGGTGCCTCGGGCGAACAAGCGGTTCGTGGTGGTGGCCTCGGATGAGCATGGCCGGCCCGGGTTGATTGCGGACCATTTTTCTCCGCTGGCAGGAGACGTGTCGTACGATGCCGGGGCGACGCAATCGCGCGCCAAGGGCACGCGGCTGGGCGGGTTCTTGCGGCGTCGGTTCGAAGCGAAGATCTATGGCCCGCAGTCTCAGGAGGGCGATCTCTCGCGCACCCTCAACGCCCTGGACTACTATGGATACTGGACATTGTTTGATCGCTTGTGCGACGCGGCTTTTGCAGGGCGCAGCGTGGCCCAGGCGTTTGAGATGACGAACGAACGGTTCATGGGTCGGTGGAGCGATGGGACGCCGGTGAAGGAATTGGTCCTCACGGACAGTCCGTAGGAAAACAGCCAGACAGGAAAGGGAGCGCGACATGGGCAAGACCGCAGGGTTCGTAATCGGCATGGTGTTGTGTGGATGCGTGGGGGTGGCGCACGCTGAAACTCCGCCGCCGGCTGCCAACAGCGACCAAGCAGCGCAGGCCGTGGACAACACCATGGAGCGCCGAGCGACTCGTCGAAAAACCGTGGTGCAGAATAGGGTGAAGAGCCCGCTCGCCGCACAGACGATGGCACAAGGGGTGGATCGGCGGGCCGGGCGCCGAGCGGCGGCGAAGAAGGGCGTGATCAACCACCGCGCGGCCACCAAGGCGGCCGCCGGGTCGGGTCAGACGATGGCACCGACGGCCTCGTCAACCACCAGCCCACAGAGCCAGTAAGCGCTTATCGTTACTGCAGCTGATCGAGTTGGTGTTGCAGATTCGTCCAGCTCTGCGACCCCACGGGATACAGGGTCTGCGCCTGCCGTAACTGCGCCCGTCGCTGCGCGACCGATTCCCCCCAGCTTTCCTCAAGGAAGTAGCGCGCCAACGCATCGCGTCGTTGCTGGCTGTACGGGTGCGTGCGCAGAAACGGCCCGGCGTTGTCGAACCGGCTGAAATCATCCAGCAGGGCCAGGGCCGCGCGTGGATCGTAGCCGGCGCGATGGCAGTAGCGCGCGCCGAGCTGATCCGCTTCCAACTCATCCGCCTGACTGTAGGCGCTGCTGATCGCGGCGTTGATGAGCGAGGCGACATCAGTGGCCAGCGCCCCGACGGTGTCCGCAGCGCCGCTGCCTTTGGTGACGGCGGATGCCCCAAGGCCGACGAGGGCCAGCATCGTCTGTTGACGCTGCAATTGTTCATAGCGCTTGACGACATGCTGCGCGACAGTATGCCCGATTTCATGGCTCAGGATAAACGCCAGCTCATCCACAGGGCTGCCGCGTGAGGCCAGATATTGCAACAAGCCGATCGTGACGTACAGGCGTCCATCGGCCAGCGCGGCCGCATTCGGGTCTTGGTCGGGGATCAGGAAGACGCGATAATGGATGAAGGGCCGCTCGGTGACGCGGCTGAGTCGGTCCACCAGCGTCGGGATCTCGTAGCCGAAGAGCCGCTCGCCTGGCTCCACGCGTCTGACCCCGTGCTGCTCCAGATCGTGTGCTTGATAGGCGCTGATGGTGCGCTCGATCTGCAGCATCTCGGGCGATTCCACCGGGGTCGGCGCGGGCCGTACGGCATACTCCGGCGTCGCGCATCCACTGACGGCCAGCAGTCCAGCGATGACGACGCCGCTACCCCAAGCGCAATTGTTGTTCCGCATCGACCACATCGCGATTGATCCGGGCCAGGGCCAGCGACGTTTTCTTGCGCAGCGCCTCATCGGCGGCCGGGGTTTCGTTCAGTTGGCGCAACAACTGCACCGTCATCCGAAAATAGCGCACGATCTCGCCCTCATCCACGTCGCATAAGCGCGTGAGCTTGTCAAACAACGCCCCGTGGAACCACGCCTCCATCGCCACCGAGAGCTGAAAGTGGGGCGCCTTCGATGTCGGCTTGATGCCAAACGACTGTTCCGCCCGATGAATGCGGCTCAGCGGCTCCTCACACAGCTTCTCCAGGCGCTGGCTCATGCCGCTGCGCTTGGGCAGCGAGAGGCCCGGCCGCGGCTCGTACACCGCGGCGGCGAGCAGCACCGAGAGCGCCGGCGCATCCAGCGGGTCCAGCAGCCCGGCGGCGTGCAGCTCGGTCATGAGCAGCTCGTAGCCGTACAGCCACGAGGCAAACTCCCCTTTCTCCGTCAGGCCGTCTGCCTTGAGATAGTCCAGCGACTGCAGCAGGTCCAGCTTATGCTCCATGTGCGAGAGGCCGGCCATCTGCCGCGAGCCGGAGGTTTGAAAATAGTAGAGCGTCTGGGGAAAGAGATCGAGCAGTTTCCGGCCGTGCTGGCGGTACAGGTTCAGCAGCGTCGCATAGCCGGTGTTCAAGCGGCTGAGCACCGATTCCGGCGTCGAGTGGATGACGCGCATCACCTCCTGGTAGGTAATGCTTGCCGGATGAATGCGCAGGTACGCGAACCCCGCCGGATCCATCCCGCGCCGCCCGGCCCGCCCGGCCATCTGCAAAAATTGGCGGCTGCGAATCACGTCCACGCGCCCGTTGATGCGCTTTTTCAAGCTGTCGATGACCACGCTGCGCGCCGGCATGTTGATGCCCAGCGCGAACGTTTCGGTGGTGACGATGAACTTGATGAGCCGGCTCACAAAACATTGCTCGATCACTTCTTTCACGGTGGGCAGCATGCCCGCGTGATGATACGCCACGCCCCGATCGATGAGCTGGCCCATGGCCTGGCTGGTGCGCTCGTGCGTGAGCTGGTAGCGCGCGCACAGGTCATCGAAGAGCTGCCGCAGCGTGCGACGCTCCTGGTCGGAGAGCAGCGGGAAGCGCGCCGCCTCCCACGCCAGCTCCTCCGCCCGCCTGCGGCCGAAGGTGAAGAAGATGCACGGCAGCCGTTCCGTCTCGCTCAGATGGCGGAGCAGGCTGTCGAGCCGATTGGGGCGGCCCTGCATGCGCTGGGGGCGAAACGACCGATGGCGTTGGCGATGGCGCACCGGTCCCCAGTCTTCCCGGTTCTGGTAGCCGTCGTGTTTGAGCTGCTGCTGGGTGGCGAGGATGTGGTTCTGACACTGAAACAGCACCTCCAGCGGCACCGGGCGTTTGGTTTCGATGATCACATCGACGGGGCGCTGATGCACGCGGCGAATCCATTCGGCGAGCTCCTCCACGTTGGGGATCGTCGCGCTGAGGGCCAGCAGATTAATGTGCGGCGGGGTGAACAGGATCGCCTCTTCCCACACCGTGCCGCGCTGCGGGTCATCGAGATAGTGGATCTCATCGAAAATCACCCAGGCGCAGCGCGCCAGCCTTGAGGGATTTTCGAGCAGCGTATTGCGGTAGATCTCCGTCGTCATGATGAGAATGGAGGCGCGCGGGTTGATCGTCACATCGCCGGTCATGATGCCCACCTCGTCGCCGTCGCGAGCGGAGAAGTCACGGAATTTTTGGTTGCTGAGCGCCTTGATCGGAGCGGTGTAAATCACCTGCTGGCCGCGCGCCACCGTGTTGGCGATGCAGTAATCGGCGATCACCGTCTTGCCGGCCCCGGTGGGGGCGGAGACAAACAGCGAGACGCCGCGGTCGATGGACTCGATCGCGCGTTGCTGAAACGGATCGTACGGGAACGGATGGAGTCGTGTCGTCGGCATGGAGTGCGCCTTCCATTGTATAATACCCGCATGAGGTCTGTCAGATTTCTCATCGCCGCGCTGCTGATCGGCGCCGGCCTGGCGCTTCCAGCGCATGCAGCGCCAGCCTCTGCGAAGCCGGAGCCGCGCTCCGGCGAAGCAGGGCGGGTGCTGCTGCTCTATGTGGACGGCTTGCGTCCCGACGTCGCGGAAGCCATGGCGGCTGAGGGCCTGTTGCCGAATTTCAAGGCCGTGTTTCTCGACCACGGGCTGACGTGCTCCCACGCCTTCAGCACCTTCCCGTCGAACACGCTCGTCGCCAACGGGGCGCTGTGGACCGGCCTGCTGCCGGACCGCACCGGCATCAAATCGCAAAATCAGTTTGAGCGCACGACGTTGCTGCCGCGCGGCCAGGCCAGCGAGCTGCTGCCGGACTGGTGGATGGAGCGATTCAGCCGCCGGCCGCGGGTGTACGATTTGCTCGACAAATACGCGCCGGAGACCACGCACCAATTTTTGCGCCGGCGGGGCGTGCCCACCCTCAGCAGCCGCTTAGGGTCCGCGTTTCGCTTTACGATCCTGCCGATTGTGCCGATGAATCCCCCCACGCAGTGGCTCCATCAGGCCGTGAATGCGGTGGACAATCCCTTCACCGCTTCGTGGGACATTCCCGAAGAGTTGGACCGCATCAACGCGCGCTACGTGATCGAAGAGCTGCTGGGCGATCCCCAGGCGCGGGTGATCGCCGCCTGGTTTCCGATGGTGGACAAGCATGCGCATCATCACGGGCGGGGCCAGTTCGGCCCGACGCGCCGCGTGATCGTGGCGTTTGACGTCCTGCTGGGCAAGATGATGCGCCGGCTCCGGCAAGTGCATCAGGCCGAGTCGACGTATGTGCTGCTCCTCTCCGACCATGGCCACGTCGGCGGAGAAGTGGAGGCGCCCCGCCATGCGCAGTTGATTGAGGCGCTGTTGCATCGCCAATTCGGCTGCAATGTACGGGTGGTGGACAAGCGCTGGATCGTGCCCGGCAGCGATCCGAGCCGGTTCGTGTTTGTGGATGCTCAAGGCTGGGGCCAGGCGGCCATCTTCCTCCCCAAAGGCGCCTATCAGAGTGGGCCATGGCGGCGCAACACGCTCTGGGAGCTGATGCACTACGACCTGGGGCCGAATCGCGGCCGCGTGAATCTGCTCGAGGAGCTGGCGCGGTTCCGCGGACCGGCATGGGAGGCGGGCTGGCCCGCACCGGTGGATTTGGTCCTCGTGAAGCTCGATGAGGCGCGGGTGCTGGTGATGCGCGATGCGGAGGAGGCGGCGATCATTCACATGCGGCAAGAGGCCGACGGCACGGAGCGCTACCGGTATGAACCGGTGCGTCAGGTGACGCCGCGCGCCGATGGCGTGGTGGAGTATCAGCCGCCACTGCCTGGGCGCGATCCGTTGGGCTATCTGGCCGAGGCGCCGGTGCGCGCATCGATGGCTGCGTTGGCCGGCTCGGTGGAGGCGTTTCTCGCGCAGCCGCACACGGCCCAGGTGTGGCTGCAGGTCAGCGCCGACAGCCGCTATCCCGATGCGGTGGTCGGAATGGCGAAATATTTTTCGTGGCGTCCGCCGGTGGACGATCTGGCCGAGGCGCGCGATCCGGATGTGCTGGTGACCGCCTCGGCCGGTTGGTCGTTTCGCACCGACCGCGACACAGGCACCGACCACGGCCATCCGCTGCGCGAGGCGATGCGCATCAGCCTCTTTCTCGCCGGACCGAACATCCGCCACGGCGTGCTGGAGGCGCCGCACCGTATCGTCGATGTGCTGCCCACCGTCTTGGACATGATCGGCTGGCCGTACGAGTCTCGCGAGCTGGACGGCCGAGCGCTCACAAACATTTATGAATAACAGCAAGCAGTCTATAGTCCATAGCAGTTCAGTCCATGGTCGACAGTCCATGGTCCATAGAAGTTTTTGCTATCGACTATTGACTATGGTCTATGGACTGTTCTTCTATGGTCTATCGACTATGGTCTATGGACTGCCTTTCGTGGAGGCTGCGGTGAGCGAGGCACACGAAAGCGGCGAAGAGCGATTTTTTTCCGGCTGCGCGAATCGGTCACGCCTCATGCTTTACCGTGAGGGCGAGGCGCCGCGCGCCCACATGCTGCTGTACACCGTGGGTGATCTCATGGAGTTGGAGGTCATTCGCCTGGCCGATTGGACCCTGGACCTGCCGATTCCCGGTCCCCAACTGCGCCCGCTGGAGCAGGGGGTGAAAGGGCTGCGCTACCTCTATCATCGCGTGGACGCCTCCCGGCCGGTCCAACGGGTCGGCCAATTGGTGGATGCGCTGCAGATTCCAGAGTTGAGCTTCGGTGACCTCGCCCTGATCTACGGCGTGGCCACCAGCGGGATGCTGGTGCGCGTGAACAAGCTGATCGACTGGACGCAAGATGTGACAGGGGATCTGAACAGCGTGGTGGGTTGGCCCGTCGGTCGTCGCGATGGCTTGATGCGCTGGCGCGCGCCCGCGCAGGTGGTGGATGGCGCGCAGATGGTGATCGCCAGTGCGGTGCATCACGTGAGCATCTTGGCGGCCTGGCTGCTGGAAAAAAGTTTAGCCGCCGCTGAGGGGGGAGTCGAAGGGGTGCTGAACATCGGCACCCCGACGCCGCATCGGCTGACGACGGTCTGTGCGCGCCTGCCGGTCGAGGTATACCGCGAGTACGCGCCGTGGTTCTTGGCGCACCGCCGCGCGCTCTATATCGGGAGCGCCGACACGCTCGCCACGCTGACCCATGCGCAGCTCTTCCATCCCGGGGTCTGGAAGCCGCGCTTCCAATGGTGGATGCGCTCGCCGTCCGGTCCCTCGGGTTCCCCTCGGGATCCCTCCCGAGGTATCCCGAGCGTAGCGAGGGGTGAAGCCTCCTCGGTGATCCTGGTCACGAACGCGCACACGATGGCGCGCGCCCCCGCCGCCCTGCGGCCCTACGTCATCCCCGCCGCCTGGGTCTTCGAACCTCTCACGCCGTCCCCCCGCTAGACCTCATGGGATGATCCCAGACCAGTACGAGTCGTTGACAAGTGCTCCGACGACCCTTAAGCTTGAAGGATGCGATTTACCTCCGGAGTGAGCGATGCGGTGCAGGCCGAGCAGGCGGTGGCGCACGCATCGGCGAGTGTCTTGAAACAGCTCGGCGAGGATCGCTGCGACCTAGCCTGCCTGTTTGCCTCGCCCATCTATCGCGCCGACTGGCCCGAGATCATCGCGCTCGTGCATGAACGCCTGCACCCGTCCGTGCTGATCGGCTGCAGTGCGAGCGGGGTGATCGGCGCCGATAAAGAATTGGAATGGGTGCCGGCCCTCTCGCTCGTCGGCGCGTCGCTGCCGGGCGTCGCCTACCATCCCTTTGTGGTGCATCCGGACGAGTTGGAGCAGTCCGGCCCCGGCGGGTTTTGGATAGATAAAGTCGGTGCCTCGCCGGAGGAGCGGCCCGTCTTCATTTTACTGGCGGATGCGTACACCTGCGATGCCGGCAAGCTGCTGACGGAGCTCAATGCCACCTATCCACATCGGCCGATCGTCGGCGGCCTGGTCAGCGGCGGCCATGAGCCGGGCGAGCATCTGCTCTTCGCCGGCGCCGACGTGATCCGGGAAGGGGCGGTGGGTCTGGCGATGACCGGCAATATCGAGCTGGACACGATCGTCTCGCAAGGCTGCCGGCCGTTCGGCCGCTCGTACGTGATTACCAAAGCCGAAGAGCACATCGTGTGGGAACTCGGGGGCCGGCCGGCGCTGGATGTGCTGCGCGAGGCGCTCGTGGGCCTCTCGCCTTCGGATCAGGCGCTGGCCCAGCAGGCGATCTTCGCCGGCGTGGTGATCAATGAAATGAAGGTAGGGTTCCAGCCGGGCGATTTTGTGGTGCGGCAGCTTGTCGGCATCGATCCGCCCAGCGGGGCGATTGCCGTGGGCGAGCAGATGCAGGTGGGCCAGACGATTCAGTTCCATCTGCGCGATCCGGAGGCGTCGCAGCAAGACCTGCGCCGCCTGCTGGAGGCGCGCGGCCCCGCGTTTCAAGCGGCCCCGCCGGCCGGTGCCTTGTTCTTCAATTGCACCGGACGGGGCAAATCGTTTTACGGCAAGGCGCACCAGGATACGAAGACGATCCGCGGCTTCCATGCCACGGTGCCGATGGGCGGATTTTTTTGCAACGGAGAAATTGGGCCGATCGGAGGGACAAACTGGCTGCACGGCTATACGGCCAGCGTCGGATTTTTTCGTCCAACAAGAGGAGCGGCATGAACAGCAAGCGGAGCGGTGGATGGATGGGGATGGCGTGCGGGCTGATGATGCTGAGCGCATCCGGCGGGGTGCTGGCGGCCCAGGTCACGGCGGGAACCTCAGGGTATACGCCGGGGGATAAGCTGGTGCGAGGGCTGGCGAATGTGTGCCTGGGCTTCATCGAAATTCCGCGTAATATTCATAACACGACGCAAGAAGACAGCCTGCTGGCCGGGTGGACCGTCGGCATGGGCAAGGGGCTGGGCTACACGGTCATGCGCATGGGGGTCGGCATCTACGAAGTGCTCACCTTTCCATTTCCGCTGCCGAAAGACTACGTGCCGGTGATCACGCCGGAGTATGTGTGGCAAGCGCCCGGTCCGCGGATGAAATAGCCTGGACACGCTACTGAAGACGCGTCGGACCCCGGTCGCCCAACGTCTCCTGGGCGTCCTCTGCGTGTTGTGGCTCGGCGCGGCCGTGTCGTCGGCCGCCTCGCGGGGCCTTAGTGCCGGCCGGCAGCCGCCTGATTTTTCCGCGCCGGATCTCACCGGCGCCACCCAATCGCTTAAGGCGTATCGCGGGAAGATCGTTGTGCTCCATTTCTGGGCCACGTGGTGTCCCTATTGCCGCGGTGAAGTGCCGAAGCTGAAGGAGATTCAGTCGCGCTGGGGCGAGCAGCAGGTGAAAATCCTCGCCGTCAGCGTCGATCAAGATCTGGCGAAGCTCCGGCAGTTCGTGCAGGAGCAGCACCTGTCGTACACGGTGATATGGGAGCAGCACGCCGAGGATATGCTCTCTGAGCTATTCAACGTTTCCGGGTTGCCGACGACCTATCTCATCGGCCGAGATGGCGTGATCGTGAACCGCTTTGCCGGCGCCTCCGATCTGGTGGCGGCCGTGCAGCGCGCCGTCAAGCAAGGCTCGTAACGCGATGTCCGCGGCCTCCCTGACGCAGGACGGATTCAAGCGCTACATTCGGAACATCCCCGATTTTCCCAAACCGGGTATTTTGTTTCGCGACATCACGCCGCTGCTGCAGAATGGGCCGGTCCTGCGGCGGGTGATCAATCGGCTCGCCGCGCGATATGCGCGCAAGCAAGTCGAGGCGGTGGTGGCGGTGGAATCGCGCGGGCTGATTTTCGGCGCGGCCCTGGCGTATCGCCTCGGGGTGGGTCTGATTCCCGTGCGCAAGGCGGGCAAGCTGCCCCATAAGACGATCCGCGCGACCTACACCCTCGAATACGGAGAAGGCGCGTTGGAGATTCATGCCGACAGTCTTCGGACACGCGCGCGGGTCGTGCTCATCGATGATTTGCTCGCCACCGGCGGCACGATGGGGGCGACGGTGAAGCTGGTGGAGCATTTCCGCGCGAACTTGATTGAGGTGGCGTTCGTGGTGGAGCTGACCGCCTTGGGCGGCCGTGCGAAGCTCGGCCGCCATCCGGTGTTTTCCCTCGTGCAGTACTAACCTGTTGATGGAGTTCCTGTCCCTTCAACCGCTCCGGCGCGCCCTCCATCGGCTCAGTCCACAGGAGCTTACCGACCGGCTGCACAACGTGCGGCGCCTCAGCGACGCGCGCGGCTTGCGGTTGCTCGATGACGCCGGCCTGCCGCGCACCATCGAGCTGGCCTTGGTGCCATGGCTGTTGACGCCCGTGCAACTGAGGTTTTTTTGCGCCGTCACCCGGCAGGTGGTGGACGGGCTGCGCGTGCTGCCGCGGCTGTATGCCAGCGAGGCCGGCGTGCGCGACGTCCTCGGCCTGGATGAGGCGCAGGCCGCGTGGATGCGCCTGGCCACGCATCCACGCAGCCGGCCGTTGGCGGTGATGGGCCGGCTCGACTCGACCGCCACGTTTTCGCATGCCGCCTGGCGCGACACGTTCCAGTTGCTCGAGCCCAACGCCGTCGCCGTCGGCGGCGTGCACTATGCGCCCACCGCCTGCTCGATCATTCTTGATGTGTTGGGCGATCTGCTCGCGCGCGCGTACCCGGGCCGGCACGTCGCGCCGCCTCCCGATCCCCGGCAGATGCTGCTCGAAGAGCTGGCCGGTGTCGCGCAACGGCTCGGCCGCCGGCTGCGCACCGTGGCCCTGATGGAGAATCGCGACTACACCACCGGCACCGATGAGTTCGGCGCCCTCGCGCGCGATCTCTCGCAGGACGGGGTGACGGCGTTCGTCGCCGATCCCCGGCAGTTCCGCGTCTCGCGCGGTCGGCTGATGGTGCGCGATCGCGAGGTTGATCTGATCTATCGGGATTGCGAGCTGAGTGAATTGACGGAGATCGAAGCCGGCGGCGCGCGCCTGCCGGCGATGCGGCACGCCGTGCGCGAGGGCCGGCTGGTATCGGGGCTGCTGTGGGAATTTGACCATAAGTCGTGTTGGGAAGTGTTCACCGATGCGCGGTATGCCCGCGCGTTCACCCCGGCTCAGCGCCGGCTGTTCGCTCGGCATATTCCGTGGACGCGACTGGTGCGCCACACGATCACGCGCGATCCGCGCGGCGCCCGCGCGGATCTGGTGCGCTACAGTCGCGCGCACCAGGCCTCCTTGGTGCTCAAGCCCAACGCGCTCTATGGCGGCCAGGGCGTGATCGTGGGCCGGATCGTCACGCGCGCCGTGTGGGAACGCACGCTGGCGAAGGCGCTCCGGGGCGATGTTCGCTACGTTGTGCAGGAGCTGGCGCGCATCGCCACCCACCGCTTTCCGGTGCTCGCACGCGGCCGGACGCGCGAGGTGGAACGATGCGTGGTGTCCGGTTTTTTCTTTACCTCGCGCCGCGCGGGGCTGGTGGGCCGGTTTTCCAAGGATCCGGTCGTGAACGTCTCGCGCGGCGGCGGGTTATTAAGCGCGCTGATGGTGGCATAATCAGCGGAGTGCGTGTAGCGGATAGGGTTGAGTCTCATGGGCGAGCGACTAGTCTTAGATCTGGAGACGCAGCGCGATTTTGCCGAAGTGGACGGCCGCAAACTGGAGCTGCTGGGGGTGTCCGTCGTCGGGGTGTATAGCTATGCGACGCAGCAGTACGACGCGTACGTCGAGGCCGATCTGACGTCCGTGCTGGCCCCGCGGCTTCAAGCCGCCGAGCTGTTGATCGGGTTCAACAACCGCCGCTTCGACCTGCCGGTGTTGCAGCCGTACCTGCCGTTTGCCGGCGACGCCCTGCCGATGCTGGATATTTTAGAGGAGATTGTGAAAAGCGTGGGCCATCGCGTGAGCCTCGACAGTGTGGCGCACGCCACGCTGGGACGGGGCAAATCGGGCAGCGGGCTGGATGCGCTGCGCTGGTTTAAAGAAGGGCGGATGGATCTGATCACGAAATATTGCCTGGATGATGTGAAGCTGACGAAAGAGGTGTACGAGTACGGCAAGCAGCACGGCCGGCTGTTTGCGACGAGCAAGTTCGGGCCGGACAAAATCCAAATTCCCGTGTTCTGGCCGGAGCGCAAGCGCGATCAGGCGGTGATTGCGAAGATGGTGCATGAGGCGTGCGCGAAGCGGCTGCAGGTGGAAATCGAGTATTTGTCGACGAGCGTGCAATCGGGCGAATCGCCGCAGCACCTCCGCCGCGTGGATGTGTACAGCGTGCAGGGGACGTCCTTCGAGGGCTATTGCCATTTCCGGAAGGACATTCGGCAGTTTCGCCTGGATCGGGTGCTGGATGTGAAGCCGACCTGGCAGCGCTATTCGATCCCGCCCGATTTCGTCCCCACCGCCATCGCCGAATGAACATTGTGATTCTTGGGGCAGGGACGATTGTGCCGGCGACGGGGCGCAGTCCCTCGGGCCTCTACGCGCGGATCGGCGGCGAGCACGTGCTGCTCGATGCCGGGCCGGGCACGCTGCAACGCCTGCACCGCGCGGGCGTGACATTTCTGGACGTGGATCGGCTCTTCCTCACCCACTTTCACGTCGACCACTGCCTGGACTTGGTGTCGCTGCTGTTTGCGATGCGACTTCCTGATCCGGCGCGCACGAAGCCATGCACCGTATATGGGCCTAAGGGCCTGAAGTCGCTCTATCGACAACTTAACGCCGCGTATCAGCGATGGCTGGAGCCGAAAAGCTATCGGCTCATGCTTAAGGAGCTGGGCCAGACGCGTCTTCGATGCGGCTCCTTCACCGTGACGACGCGACGGATGAGCCACGCCTCCGGCCAGGCGCTCGGCTACCGGCTCGAGGCCGGAGGCAAGAGCCTGGTCTATTCAGGAGACACGGACGTGTGCAAAGAGATCGTGGAACTGGGGCAGCGGGCCGATGTGCTCATTCTCGAATGCTCGGCGACGGATGAGCGCAAGGTCGTCGGCCATCTCACCCCGTCGGAGTGCGGCCGCATCGCCGCCGAGGCCGGCGCCCGCCGCCTGGTGCTCACCCATTTCTATCCCGTCTTCGTCGGCTACGACATTCGCGCTCGCGTGCGCCGCGCCTTCCGCGGCCCCCTCACTCTCGCCCGCGACTTTACCACCCTTCACGTGTGAGCAGTCAAGTCGTTTTAGCTGGCCTGTTGGAGGCTCCGGGGCCTATAATAGAGGAAGTGATGCAGACAGCCAGGGGCTACACAAGGGGGACGCATTCATGAACGTGCTCAAAACCGGATTTTTGCTCGCACTGCTGACGATGCTGCTGGTGTTCGTCGGCCAGCTGATGGGCGGTGCGCAGGGGGCGGCCATCGCCTTCGGCATCGGCCTGGTGATGAACCTGGTCATCTACTGGTTCAGCGACAAGATCGTGCTGGCCATGTACCGGGCCAAGCCCCTGAGCGAATCGGAGGCGCCGCAGGTGTATCGCGCGGTGCGCGAGATCGTCACGCGCACCAAGATGCCGATGCCGAAGCTCTACTGGATTCCCACCAAAACCCCGAACGCGTTTGCCACGGGCCGCAGCCCCGCGCACGCGGCGGTAGCGGTGACGGCCGGGTTGGTCGAGCTGATGAACGAACAGGAACTGCAAGGCGTCCTCGCGCATGAGCTCTCGCACGTCAAGAACCGCGACACGCTCGTCATGACGATGGCGGCGGCAATCGCCGGGGCCATCATGTACCTGGCGCGGATGGCGCAGTGGAGCATGTGGATGGGCGGCGGGCGGCGCGACCGGAACGATCGCAGCTCAGGTGGGCTGCAGGTGGTGGCGATGGTGCTCATCGCGATTCTCGCCCCGCTGGCGGCGATGCTGATCCAGATGGCCATCTCGCGCACGCGGGAATACGGCGCCGATGAAACCGGCGCGCGCCTGGCCGGCAGCCCCTTCGGCCTGGCCAGCGCCCTGGAGAAGCTGGAGACGGCCGCGCACGATTATCCGCTGCCCAACGCCAACCCGGCCACGGCGCATCTGTTCATTGTGAATCCGTTGTCGGCGGGGGGCATCGCCCGTTTATTTTCGACCCATCCCCCCATGAAGGAGCGCGTGCGCCGTCTCCGATCCATGCGCCTGTAGCAATGTCTCAACGCTGCAAGATCATGGCGGCGCTGGCCATCTTGGGCGTGTGGCTGGGTGCCGGCGTGGCGGAGGCGGCCACGCTGGCGTTGACGGCATCGGTGGATCGCACAACGGTCGCCATCAACCAGCCGCTGACGCTGACGATTACTCTCAGCGGCGAGCTGCCGCCGCTCGATCAGCCGGTGGCGTTTGCCATGCCCAAGCCGTTTGTCGTCGCCGCGCGTAGCCAGAGCACCAACGTGTCGTTCGGGGCTGGTGCCGTCACACAATCAGCCAGTCTGATCTATGTGCTCGTCTCACCCCAGGCGGGCACCTTTGCGCTGGGGCCGTTTCACCTTAACGTGCAGGGCACGCCGATTCAGACGCAATCGTTCTCCATCGTCGTGCAGAAACCGGTGTTACCCCCGGGTGCTTCGCGGCAGCCTCGGGTGACGCTCTAAACACCGTCCTCAAACCCCCACGGCTAGCGATATTCTCGTCGAGAGACTCAATATCTTGTATGTGTGATGAAAAATTACTTGACACGAACCCTCCATCTGACCACAATGCCTGGTAGAGAGCTAAAAAAGCCTCACAATATCTAGTATAAGATGAAGTTCCGACGGGATCCCGTCGGAGAACCGGGAAAGGGACCGAACGCGATGGCTGAGCAGACCAAGATGGGGATTCGGTCAACCGCGACACCGTCACGCCTGGCACAGCCACTCGTCCTAGAGCCGCAGGCGCCAAAGAAGGGGTTGGCCATTCCGCGTCGTTGGACTCGCCACGGCATCCACCCGTTTGAGGAAATCTCTTGGGAGCTGCGTGCTGCCGTCATCACCAACGAGAAGGGCGAGGTGGTGTTCGAGCAGAAGGAGGTGGAAGTGCCTAGCTTCTGGACCCAGCTCGCCACCAACGTGGTCGTCTCCAAATACTTCCGCGGGGCGCTCGGCACACCGCAACGGGAAACCAGCGTGAAGCAGCTCATCGGCCGGGTCGCCAACACGATCACCGATTGGGGTATCAAAGACGGCTACTTCGCCGCCGAGCCGGATGCTCAGACCTTCCGCGACGAGCTGACCTATCTCCTCGTCAATCAATACGCCGCGTTTAACTCTCCGGTCTGGTTCAATGTGGGGATTGAACCTCGCCCGCAATGCTCAGCTTGCCAACCCTACGATGCGCTCATTAACACCGTCAATGGCCTCATGCCTATTGGGGAGATTGTAGAGAAGAATCTCATTGGCTTGCCGGTGTATGACAAGGATGGCCTGACCCAGGTGGTCGCCGTAAAGCGGAATGGTCGCAAGCCGGTCTTTCGGGTGAGGCTGAATGACGGATTTTCCATTGAGGCGACCGGCGATCACGTCGTGTGTGCGCACGATGTTCGTCGGACACAAGCGATTGAGTGGCGTCGTGTGGACGCACTCAAGCCTGGGATGATGATGCGTGTGTATGCCCATGCGTCTGAGACGGTGACCGCCTCAGCAGAGACGAAGACAGTCGCTGAGGCGGCGTTGGCGGGATGGCTGCAGGCAGATGGGTTTGTGGGGCAGTATAAAGAAGGCACAAACCAGTCTCTGACGGCCGAGTTCATAACTGTGGATGAGCAGGAATTTGAGTGGGTGATGGGACATCTTCAAACGGCGTTCGCCGGTCATCACTACCACGTCACTGATGTGCCAACGGACGATACGCGGCTGCGCTGTCGGCGTATTCGGCTCTATGGAGAGGCATTGCGTCCGTTTGTTGAAGCGTATGGCCTGTTGCACCGCGGACAAGAGTTGCGCATTCCAAAATCGCTCTGGACAGCGCCGCGCGATGCGGCGGCAGCGTATGTAAAAAGTCTTTTCCAGGCTGACGGGTATGCGGCGGTCCATGCGCCGAGCACACATGTGGCCTTTGCGGTGACGTCAAAAGCATGGGCTGAAGACGTTCAGCGCTTCTTACCACGGTTTGGCATTTACGCGCGGCTGCGGCAGAAGAAAGAACGCCGGCCTGACCGGTACGATATGTGGGAATTGGATATTTCAATCCGGTCGGAGCGAGAGGCGTTCCAGCGCTCCATCGGCTTCATCTCAGAGCGAAAAAATGCACGGTTGCGCGAATCGCTAGGCCTGCCGGGCAAGCAGTGTCCTGATGTTCGATATTCCACCATTGTCTCGATCGCACCTATTGGTGAGATGGAGGTCTATGATATTCAAACGCAGAGCAGTTGCTATCTGACTAACTCCGTGCTGGTCCACAACTGCTTTATCCTCTCGGTGGACGACACCATGGAGTCGATTTTGGAGTGGTATCGCAACGAGGGGATGATTTTCAAGTATGGCTCCGGCTCGGGCGTCAACGTCTCGCCGATTCGCTCCGCGCGCGAGCGGCTTGCCGGCGGGGGCACCGCCTCCGGGCCGGTGTCGTTCATGCGGGCGGCCGATGCGTCGGCCGGCGTCATCAAGTCCGGCGGAAAAACCCGCAGAGCGGCTAAAATGGTCGTCCTCAACGCGGACCATCCGGACATCAAGCCGTTTATCCTGTGCAAGTGGAAGGAAGAAGAGAAGGCGCACAAGCTGGTGGATCTCGGCTACGACGCCTCGATCGACGGCGAGGCGTACTCCTCCGTGTTTTTCCAGAACGCCAACAACTCGGTGCGCGTGACGGATGAGTTCATGACGCGGGCGCTGGAGGATGCCGACTGGGAGCTGAAGGCCGTGACGACCGGCGAGGTGATCGAACGGCTCAAGGCGCGCGAGCTGCTGCAGCTGATTGCCGAAGCCACGTGGCACTGCGGCGATCCCGGCATGCAGTACGACACCACAATCAACGACTGGCACACCTGCCCCAACGCCGGCCGCATCAATGCCAGTAACCCATGCAGTGAATACATGCATTTAGATAATTCGGCATGCAATTTGTCGTCGATCAACCTGCTCAAGTTCCTGGATGAGGAAGGCAATTTCCTGATCGAGCCGTTCAAGTACGCGGTGCAGGTGATGACCATCGCCCAGGACATCATTATCGACAACTCCTCATATCCCACCGCGAAGATCGAGCGCAACGCCCGCGACTACCGGCAACTGGGCCTCGGCTATGCCAATCTTGGGGCGCTGCTGATGGCGCGCGGCGTGGCGTATGATTCCGAGGAGGGCCGCGCCTGGGCCGGCGCGCTGACCGCGCTGCTGTGCGGCCACGCCTACGAAACATCCAACCGCATCGCTGAGCAGGTGGGGCCGTATGCCGGCTTCGAGCGCAACCGCGAGCCGCAACTGCGCGTGCTGCGCAAACACCGCGCCCAGGTGGATAAGATCAATCACAAGCTGGTGCCGCAGCCGCTGCTCTCCGCCGCGGCGCGCGCGTGGGATGAGGCGATCAAGCTCGGCGAGCAGTTCGGCGTGCGCAACTCGCAGGTCACGGTGCTCGCGCCCACCGGCACTATTTCGTTCCTGATGGACTGCGACACGACCGGGGTGGAGCCGGACATCGCGCTGGTCAAATACAAGCGGCTCGTCGGCGGCGGGATGCTCAAGATCGTCAACCAGACGGTGCCGCGGGCGCTGAAGGTGCTCGGCTATGCGCCGGCTGAGATCGAGACGATCTTGCACTATCTGGATGAGCACGACACCATCGAAGGCGCCCCGCATCTCAAGCCCGAGCATCTGAGCGTGTTCGACTGCGCCTTCAAGCCGAAAAACGGCGCGCGCACCATCCCCTATATGGGCCATGTGCGCATGATGGCGGCCGCGCAGCCGTTTATTTCCGGGGCCATTTCAAAAACGATTAATATGCCGCAGGAGGCGACGGTGGAGGATATCATGCACGCCTACACCGAGGCGTGGCGGCTGGGCCTGAAGGCGATCGCCATCTATCGCGACGGCTCCAAGCGCGTGCAGCCGCTCTCCACTGGCAAAGACGCTGCCAAATCCTCCTCCGCCGCGCCCATCGGCCAGCCGTATCGCCGGCGGCTGCCGGATGAGCGCCAGGCGATCATCCACAAGTTCTCCATCGGCGGCCACGAAGGGTATCTGACCATCGGGCTCTACGAAGACGGCACGCCCGGCGAGATTTTTATCGTGATGTCCAAAGAAGGCTCCACGCTCTCCGGGGTGATGGATTCCTTCGCCACCGCTGTGTCGCTGGCCCTGCAATACGGCGTGCCGATCAAAGTGCTGATCGATAAGTTCTCGCACGTGCGGTTTGAGCCATCCGGCGTGACGAACAACGCGAAGATTCGGTTTGCGAAATCGGTGGTGGACTACATTTTCCGGTTCATGGCGCTGCGCTTTCTACCCAAAGATCAGGCGCAGGAATTCGCCGTCACCGAGGTCCCGGTGGCTCCCGGCACGCTGACACCGGGGCTCTCGATGGCCTCGGCGACGGGCCGTCGCGCCAACCCGCTGGAGCAGCACGAAAAGCAGACGTTCGTGGCGCAGGCCGATGCGCCCGCCTGCTCCGACTGCGGCTCGCTGATGGTGCGCAACGGCAACTGCTACAAGTGCCTCAACTGCGGCACCACATCCGGCTGTTCCTAACGAAGGCCGAGCGCCCGTCGCGCTCGGCATTCCGCGGCTGCCATGATGGCAGCCGCTTCAGAGGGGCAGAGGAAGGAAGGGAGGTGGGGGATGGAATGGCTCTTCACTCCTGAAGTGTCGAAGAAGTGCAAGGCCTTCGTGGTCGCCCACTGGGGCCGCGATGGCATGGCGCAGGTGATGGAGCGGCCGGTGAGCTGGGTGCGCCATGAGGCCAATCCGCACCTGAAACAGTTGCGGCGCAAGCGCAAAGACCTCCCGCTGATCGCCGTGCGGGGCATGCGCAACCGTATTCATTTGGAGCTGTCCACCGAAGGGCGAGGACCCCATGTTTGAGACATCATCGACCGCCGCCGTCCGTCCCGAACGCACCCCCGGCACGGCGAGGGAGCTGCTCGCCGGGGCGGACCCCGGCCTGACGACCGCTCTCGCCGGGGCAGGCAAGCCGGTGGGGCGGATTCTGGTGGACTGGGAAATCCGCGACTACGTGAAGAAATATCGGATGCTCGACCCGTTTGAGGAGCACCTCAAGCGCGATGGCGTGATTTCGTACGGCCTCTCCTCGATGGGCTACGACATCCGCGTGACGCAGGACTACAAAATCTTTACGAATGTCCGGCAGGCGGTGGTCGATCCGAAGCAGTTCAACCCAGATTCGTTCATCGATTACACGGGTGCTACCTGCGTGATTCCACCCAATTCGTTTGCGCTGGCGCGCTCGGTGGAATATTTCCGGCTGCCGCGGTCGGTGATGGGCCTCTGTTTGGGCAAGAGCTCCTACGCCCGCTGCGGCATCGTGGTCAACATCACGCCGTTGGAGCCGGAGTGGGAAGGCCACCTGACGATTGAGATTTCCAACACGACGCCGCTGCCGGCGCGCATCTACTCCAACGAGGGCATCGCGCAGGTGCTGTTTTTTGAAGCCGGCTCCTTGCCGGAGATCTCGTACGCCGACCGCAAAGGCAAGTATCAAGGCCAGCAGGGGATTACTCTGCCGCGCGTATGAAACTGCAAGTCGCCGCGCCGGATTTTTCGCTGGCGCATACGCTGGAGTGCGGCCAAGCGTTCCGTTGGCAGGCGCGCCCCGGCGGAGGCTACTACGGCTTCCTGGGCGCCTGTGCCGTCAAAGCCACGCAGGACCAAGCCCTCCTCACCGTGGAAACGGTGGATCCCCGCCTGACCGAGCAACACATCCAGGCGTACTTCGCGCTGGATGTGGATCTTGCACCCATTCTCTCCTCCATCGACGTGGATGCCCAGATCCACGAGGCCATTGGCCGCTTTCCAGGCTTGCGCATCTTGCGGCAAGATCCGTGGGAGACGCTCGCCTCCTTCATCTGCTCATCCTTCAACAATATCAAGCGCATTGAGGGTCTTATCGAGCGGTTGGCGCAAGCCTACGGGTTGCCCGCGTCGTTCAACGGCTTCCGTGGCTGCGCGTTTCCCCGCCCGGAAGCGCTGGCGAAAGTGCCGGAGCGTCGGCTGCGCGAATTGGGTCTCGGATTTCGCGCCGGCTACCTGCGCGCCACGGCTCGGCGGGTGGCCGAGGGGAAGCTCTCGCTGGAGATGCTCAAACGCTGCGACTATCCAACGACCAAAGCCGCGCTCATGCGTTGTGATGGAGTTGGCGAGAAGGTGGCCGATTGCGTGGCGTTATTTGGCTTGCAGAAATACGACGCGTTTCCGATTGATGTGTGGATGGAGCGGGTGATGCGCTACTATTTTCGGAAGGCGAAGATGACGCCCGTGCGCATGCACGAGTTTGCCCAGCGCCATTTCGGCCGCTACGCCGGGTATGCGCAGCAGTACCTCTATCATTACGTGCGGACGGCGCGCGCGCCGACGGCTATGCGCGCCCAGGAGACGACGAAAGGGTATGCACCACTTTCTTAACGACGCGGCTCTGCCCATCGATGTCGTAGACGATGGAAGCGCCCGTGGCGATGTTCAGCTCCAGCACCTGCGCCTTGGTGAGGCCGTCCAGGTGCATGACGATGGCGCGCAGGCTGTTGCCGTGCGCCACGACCAGGATCGTTTCTCCGGCGGCGACCCGCGGCAGAATCTTCTCGGTGAAGTAGGGCAGGGTGCGCGCGGCGGTGTCCTTCAAGCTCTCGCTGATGCCGGTGGGGTTGAGCGCCGTGATGTCGTGAGGCGGGGCGATGTCGTAGCTGCGGCGCCAGAGGTGGACTTGGGCGTCGCCGTATTGCTTCGCCGTCTCCGCTTTGTTCAAGCCTTGCAGGGCGCCGTAGTGCCGTTCATTCAAGGCTTGGTTCGCTTCGATGGGAACGCTCGGCTGGCCGAGCGCGTCCAACACGATGCGCAGCGTCTCCTGCGCGCGCTGCAGCGACGAGGTGAACGCATGATCGAAGTGGAGCGTGCGGAGCAGGGCCGCCCCGCGCCGCGCTTCCTCGCGTCCCGCATCGGTGAGCGGCACATCGACCCAGCCGGTGAATCGGTTGTCCACGTTCCATTGCGATTGGCCGTGGCGAATGAGGACGAGTGTTCCCATGGGGAGGACAGTATGCTAGCATATTTTTCTAACATTCGCGATCAGTTCTTGACAACCCAAACCCCATATGGTACGACATGAGTATCGATGAACATACTCATGGTGAGTGCTGGTTCTTGCGGCGCGTGCGCGGTCTGCGGTGGACGGCGTGCAACGCGGTAAGGGCGGGCGCATCTGAGTTGGAACAACTCAAGTGTGTGGTGGAGGGACTCAGGACGCAGGGGTCCCTTTTTCTTTTGCCATGAAAATCGGGCTGACCTATAACGTCAAGAGCGAATACGTGTTTCGTCCGGGCGATCCGCCGGATGCGAACGCGGAATTCGACCACGATGACACCATCGGCGTGATCGAGCAGGCGATTAAGGCCGGGGGGCACGAGGTCGTGCGCATCGGCAACGCGAAGACGCTGCTCGAGCGGCAGATGGAACGCGTGCAAACGCTCGATCTGGTGTTCAACATCGCCGAGGGCTATGAAGGGCGCAACCGCGAGTCGCAGGTGCCCATCATCCTGGAGATGCTGCGCGTGCCGTGTGTGGGCGCCGACGGCCTCACGCTGGGCCTGACGCTCGATAAAGTGATGACCAAGAAAATTTTGCTGGCGGAAGGCATCCCCACGCCGAAATTCGCGGAAGTGCACGATCCGCACGATGTCTGGAAGATTGCGCTGACCTATCCGCTGATTGCCAAGCCGCGGTGCGAAGGCTCCAGCAAGGGCGTACGCCAGGCGTCGCTCGTCACCACGCCGGAGGAGCTCGCTCGACAGGTGCAGTGGCTGATGGACACCTATCATCAGCCGGCCTTGGTCGAGGAATTCATCGAAGGACAGGAGTTTACGGTGGCGATCATCGGCAACGATCCGCCGGAGATCCAGCCGATCGTGCAGATTCGAATTGAGGGGCAGTTGGATCTGGGGCGCTTGTTCTATACGTTTGAGCACATTCGTACCGGGGCGGACTATGTGTGCCCGGCCGCGGTGGACGAGGGGCTGCGCCACCAGCTCGAAACGGTGGCCCGCCACACCTATGACGCGGTGGAGTGCAAAGATTTCGGCCGCGTCGATATCCGGGTGGATCGTTCCGGGCAGCCCTACGTGCTCGAGATTAATCCCCTCCCGTCGCTCTCAACCGAAGATGTGTTCATGTGTGTGGCCAAGGTGCAGGGGTGGTCGTACGAGGCGATCATCAATCGGATCCTCGACGCCGCCCTCGTACGCCACGGCCTGAAAGCGAAAGAGGAGCGCGCTCTCCCATCGGTCGCACCGTCGCGGTAACGTACAATTTGAAACGGCCCGTCCCGCAGGACGAGTCGCTGCCGATTGATTTTTATTCTGAGTGCGACAGCCCGAAGACCATCGACGCTATCGCCCAGGCGCTGCGCCAGGGCGGCCACCAGGTCCATTTGGTGGAGGCGACCGATGCGCTGCCGTCGTGGTTTCTCACCCACGAGGTCGATGTGGTCTTTAACATCGCGGAGGGCACCTCCGGGCCGCATCGCGAATCGCAGGTGCCGGCGATTCTGGAATCGTTGAACATTCCGTTTACCAGCTCCAGCAGCCTCACGCTGGCACTCGCCCTGGATAAAGCGAAAACCAAGCACGTGCTCGCGTACGAAGGCATTCCCACGCCGGCGTGGCAGCTCTTTGCGACGCCGAAGACCACGCTGAATCCTCGCCTGAAATTTCCATTGATCGTCAAGCCCAACCGCGAAGGCTCGGCCAAAGGCATCGGGCGCGAGAACGTGGTGGAGGATGAAGCAAGGCTGCGCGCGCAGGTGGCGCGCATCCACGCGCAGTATCAGCAGGAAGCGCTCGTGGAGGAATTTATCGACGGCACCGAGCTGACCGTCGGCATCCTGGGGAATGACGCCCTCCAGGTGCTGCCTATTTTGGAGATCGATTTTTCCAGCTGCCGGCACTCGGGAGAGTTTTTCTACTCGTGGCGGATGAAAGAGTATCAAGGCGATGCGGCGCTGGGGCTGGTGCCGACGTTTCACTGTCCGGCGCGTGTGTCGCCCGCACTCACCGCGCGGGTCCAGGACGTGGCGCGGCTGGCACACCAGGCGCTGGGCTGCCGCGATCTCTCCCGCACCGACATTCGTTTGCGCGATGGGATTCCGTATGTGTTGGAAGTGAATCCCTTGCCGGGTCTGGATCCGCACGAGAGTAATTTTCCGATTATGACCACCGCAGCCGGGATTCCGTATCCCACATTATTGAACCGGCTGGTGGAGTTGGCAGGCGCGCGAACGCGTCAGATGGCCCATGCGCAAGAGCCTTCGCCGCATCCCGCCGACTGGCGGGATGAGCTCGCGGAGAGCCGGCTGGCTCCTTGAGGCCTGGGTCAACAGGAGGGGACGGACTGGTAAACGGGGAAGCCTATCGGCGCATTCCGTTGTGGAAGGATGTGCCTCTGGAAGAGTGGGAGTCGTACGGCTGGCAGATGCGCAATCGCCTCTCCAGCGTCGAGCAGCTGCGACAGGTCCTGCGGCTGACGCCCTCGGAAGAGGCGGCGGTGACGCGCAAGAGCGGGCGCTTCATCATGGCCATTCCGCCGTACTGGGCGGCGCTGATGGATCCGGAGGATCCGACGTGTCCGATCCGCCGGCAAGCCGTGCCGCTGGAGGATGAGTACTTCACCAGCGCGAATGATTTGGTCGACCCGCTGGCGGAAGACAGCCACATGCCGGTGCCGGGCTTGGTGCACCGCTACCCGGATCGCGTGCTGCTGTTGGTGGTCGAGGTGTGCGCGATGTACTGCCGGTTCTGCACCCGCAGCCGAGTGGTGGGCACGAGTGCGGGCTTTAGCCGTCCGGCGAACATCGATGTGGCGGTGGACTATATCCGCGCGCACCGCAAGATTCGCGACGTGCTCATTTCAGGCGGGGATCCGCTCAGCCTCTCCGATGAGCGGCTCGATGAAGTGCTGACGAAGGTGAAGTCGATTCCGCACGTGGAGTTCGTGCGCATCGGGTCGCGCACGCCGGTGACGCTGCCGTATCGCGTGACCGAGTCGCTGTGCGCGGTGCTGAAGCAGCACAAGCCGGTGTGGATGAGCGTGCATTTCAACCATCCGAAAGAGGTGACGCCGGCCGTGAAGCGCTCCTGCGGTATGCTCGTCGATGCCGGCGTGCCGCTGGGCTCGCAAACGGTGCTGCTCAAAGGCATCAACGACCGCCCGGCGATCATGAAGAAGCTGTTTCATGAGCTGCTCAAGACGCGCGTGCGGCCGTACTACATCTATCAGTGTGATCCGGTGCGGGGCACGTCGCACTTCCGCACGTCCGTGATGACGGGCGTCCAGATCGTCGAAAAGCTGCGCGGCCACACCACCGGCTACGCCGTCCCGACGTTCGTCGTGGACGGGCCGGGCGGGGGCGGCAAGATTCCGGTGCTGCCCAACTACGTCGTCTCCTACAAGCCCGGCGAGTTGGTGCTGCGCAACTATGCGGGCAAGCTCTACACCTATCGAGAGGAAGCGCCGGACCGCGTCCTGGCGCCGCTGGCCGAACCATCGTATGTTCTGGCCACGTAATGCGGCCATCCTGAGCCTCGTGCTGCTGGCCGGCAGCGGCTGCGGGCCGCCGGCCAATCCGGAGAAGCTGCGCGAGGACGTCCTCAAGGCCGATCCGAGTTTCAGTGAGGTGTTGGCCAAGCGGGATGAGCAAGCCAACCGCATCGCGCTCATGGAGCGCGAGTTGGATCTCAAGCGCAACCAGGTGGAGCGGCAGATCGCGCAATTGCGCAATGAGCTCAAGGCCGCGGCGGTTCAAGTGAATGAGAAGATTCAAAAAATCCAGCTGTTGATCAAGCCGGATCAAGATCGCACGACGCTGGCTATGAATCTGGCGATCCAAGAACGGCGCGCCAAGCAGGCCCAGCGGAACAGCCTGGCCGCGTCGGTCGGCCAACTGCGCAAAAGCCTCTCCAAAACTGACCCGCCCTGGCCGGCCCAGGAGCGCGCGAAGATGGAGCGCGATCTGCAGGAACTCGCGCAAGAGACCGGACGGATGGACCATGAGCTCGACGGCCTGGCCCAGCATATCCGCTTATTGAAAACCAAACGCATCCTCCTGCGTTTGTAAGGGTTCCTCGCCTCTTTTGTGTTACAATAATTTTCTCTCCATGAAGACGCCGCGACTATGCCCAGGCACCCCAGCGATCTGGTGGAGCGTGGTGGAGGGGGCCGTTGACCTTCGCGCCCTCAGTGACCGGTTGCAGGCGCAGGAGGGCGCGCTGGTGTGGTTGGATAGCGCCCGCGCCCATCCGGTGACCGGGCGCTATTCGGTGCTGGCGTGGGAACCGTGGCTGACCTTCACCGCGACCGGGACGGCGGTGTCGATCTCGACGAGCGCCTCGACGAAGCGGCTGACTGGTGATCCGCTGCGCGCGCTTCAACGCGTGCTCAAGGCGTATCCAGGCCCGGAGCGGAGCTCCAGCGAAGCAGCGCTGCCGCCGATGGGCGTGGGATGGTGCGTGCTGTTGAGCTATGAGCTGAACCGTTGGATTGAGCGGCTGCCGACGCCGATCGATCAGGGGATCGTGCCTGAGATGGCGGTGTATGGCATGCGCCTGCTGGTCATCGTGGATCATGAGCGCGGGCGGAGTTGGCTGATGAGCGTGGTGGATCCGCATCAGCCCCTTCGCGCGGCGGTAGCACGGGCCCGCGAGCGTTTGGAGGCACTTCAGAGCAGTCTCCAGGGCCTGCGATCGGACCCCGACATCGAGCCGGCGGCACCCATTCCACTTCGCTCATGGTGCCATCCCGAGCGTAGCCGAGGGACGGCGGAGGAAGCAGGGCCGGTGCGCATTGAGCCGGCGATGTCTCAGGCGCAGTTTGAGCGCATGGTGCACGAAGCGTTGGAGGCTATTCGCGCGGGCGAGATCTTCCAAGTGAATCTCGCTCAGCGCTTCGAGGCGGCCTGGGAGGGATCGGCGTGGTCGGTCTATGACGCGCTGCGGCGGATCAATCCCTCGCCGTTTGCCTGCTTGTGGCAAGACCAGCAGTGGGCGTTGGTGAGCTGCTCGCCGGAGCGGTTAGTGCGGGTGCGCGACGGCGTGGCCGAGGCGCGCCCGATCGCCGGCACGCGCCCTCGGGGGACTGATCCTCAGGAGGATCTGATCAACAGCCTGGAGCTGCTCCTGAGCGAGAAAGAGCGGGCCGAGCACATCATGCTGGTCGATTTAGCGCGCAACGATCTGGGGCGCATTTGCCGGGCCGGGTCGGTGCGGGTGGATGAGCTCATGACGCTGGAAGACTATTCGCATGTCATTCACATCGTCTCCAACGTGTGCGGCCGCATCGTGCCGGAAACGGATCCGGTGGCGGTGATTCGCGCGCTGTTTCCCGGGGGCACGATCACCGGCTGCCCCAAGGTGCGGGCGATGGAGCTCATCCGCGAGTTGGAGCCGGTGGCGCGCGGGCCCTATACCGGCTCGGTGGGGTGGATCGGGTTTGACGGCTCCCTGGATTTGAACATTCTTATTCGGACGCTAGTGGCCACATCGGGGCGCGTGTCGTTTCATGTGGGGGCGGGGATCGTCGCCGACTCGGTCCCGGAGCGGGAGTATCGCGAGACATTGGACAAGGGGCGCGCGCTCCTGGCGGCGTTGCAGGCGGCGCGTGCGATGGAGGGACGACGCGATGCCGTCCGTTATCACTGAGCCTGCTCGGCACGGGCTGCCCTCGTTCGTCTCCTCCTCCGGCTGTTTTGAAACGATGCGCGCCTACGGCGGCGTGATCTTTCGCTTGGAGGAGCATCTGAGGCGGCTCCAGGCCTCCGCCACGGCCTTCGGCGTGCGCCTGCCATCGGCAGGCGCGCAGTTGGGCCGGACGCTGCGACATGCGCTGAAGCGCGCCGGCATTCGCGAGGCAGTGGTGCGCATCGCCCTGGTGCCGGCGGAGTCGGGGTGGCGCGCCGGAGCGCCGAGCATCGTCGTGAAAGCGATCGAGCCGCCGAGTGCCGCGCAGTATCGGTGCGGCCTGAAGGTGGCGATCGTGCCGACGAGGAAATTCGAAATCGGGGCGATCGATCCGCAGGGCAAGTTCTCCGCGCGCCTGGGCAGCGTGATGGCGGTCATGGAGGCGCAACTGCGCGGGGTGGAGGAGGCGATCTTTCTCGACACCATGACCGGCTCGGTGACCGAAAGCACGGCCAGCAACCTCGGAGTGATCATCAACGGGGTGTTGCTCAGCGCGCCGGGCTGGGTGGGGCTGCTGCCCGGCGTGACGTGGCAGGCGCTGGTTGAGGCAGCACCCGCGCTGGGCCTGGCGGTGCGCGAGCGGCCGCTCACCCGGCATGATGTCTATAACGCCGATGAGGTGATGCTCTCGAGTACGATTAAAGAGGTGATTGCGGTGACCGAGGTGGACGGCCGTCGGATCGGCACGGGCCGACCCGGCCCTTTCACGACGCGCCTGCATCGGGCATTTCGCGCGCTCGTCGAACGAGAAGTTAAAAGTCAAAAGGCAAAAGGCAAAAGGACAAGGTAAAAGGTAAAAGTGAAAAACAAAAGTTTTGCATTGTCGTTTTATCTCTTTCATTTTACCTTTTACCTTTTACCTTTTACCTTTAAATAAAATGGTCACAGTCAAGCGAGCGCTCTTCAGTTGTCACGAGAAAACCGGGCTCGAGGCCTTTGCGAAGGGCTTGGCGGCCCTCGGCGTGGAACTGATCGCCTCCGGCGGCACGGCGCAGGCGTTGCGCGCCCAGGGACTGGCAGTCCGAAGCGTGGAAGAGTTTACCGGCATCGGCGAGCAGTTGGATGGGCGCGTGAAGACGCTGCACCCGAAGATTCACGCGGGCATCTTGGCCAAGCGCGATGATCCCGCGCACGTGCAGGCGGTGGGGCCGGAGGGGCTGATCGATCTGGTCGTCGTGAATCTGTATCCGTTCGAAGAGACGATTCGGAAGCCGAGCGTGCCGCTGGCTGACGCCGTGGAGCAGATCGACATCGGAGGCGTGGCCCTGCTGCGGGCCGCGGCGAAAAACTTCGCCCATGCGGCGGCGGTTGCGCAGCCAACGCAGTATGCCGACGTGCTCGCCGCGTTGCAGCAGGGCAAAGGCACGCTCCCAGAAGCGATGAGCCGGTTGTTGGCGACGACGGCGTTTCGCCTCATCAGCGCCTATGATCAGGCGATTGCCGGCTATCTCGCCGGTGGTGCGGCGTCTGGCGAGGCGCCGGTCGACCAGATCGCGGTGCAGGCGCGCCTGCGGCAGAGGCTGCGTTACGGCGAAAATCCGCATCAGCGCGGGGGTTGGTATGTGCCCGCGACCTCGCCCGCCCAGGGCCTGGCCGGTGTCGTGCAGCTTCAAGGGACCGAGCTGTCGTATAATAATGTGGTTGACTTGGATACGGCGGTGCGCTGTCTGGCGGATGTGGAAGGCGCGGCGTGCGTGATCGTGAAACATGCCTCCGTGTGCGGCGCGGCCGTTTACACGACGCTGGGCGAAGCATATGCGCGCGCGCAGGCGTGCGATCCGGAGTCGGCCTTCGGCGGCATCGTGGGCGTGAATCGTCCGCTGGATGCGCCCACCGCCGCACAGATGACGAGCACGTTTCTCGAAGTGATCGCGGCCCCATCGGTGGAGCCGGCGGCCGCGGTGATTCTGGCGAAAAAGCCGAAGCTGCGCGTCGTGACGATCCATCCCGACCAGGCTGGGGCGGCCCTGCAGGCGGGCGTTTCGACGCTGCAATGGCGCAGCGTGCTGGGCGGATGGCTGGTCCAGGAGCCGGATTGTGCGATTCTCGATGAGGCCGCGCTGCGCGTGGCGACCACGCGCGCTCCCACCGCCGCCGAGCAGCGCGACGCGCGGTTTGCGTGGCGGGTGGCGAAGCATGTGAAGTCAAACGCTGTCGTGCTCGTGGCCGAGGGTGCGACCGTCGGCATCGGGCAAGGCCAACCCAGCCGGGTGCGCGCCGTGGGACAGGCGCTGGCCCAGGCCGGGGCGCGGGCCAGGGGAGCGGTGCTGGCCTCCGACGGCTTCTTCCCGTTTCCGGATAGCGTGGAGCTGGCCGCGAAGGCCGGCGTGGCGGCGATCATTCAACCCGGTGGCTCGATCAAAGATCCGGACGTGATCGCCGCGGCGAATCGAACCGGCCTGGCGATGCTGTTCACCGGGATGAGACATTTCCGACACTAACTCATGGATATTGAAGAGCTGTGGAGCAAGGCGCTGAAGCAGACGGAGGTGATCCGCGCGCGGCTGCAGGATCTCGCCACGTTTGAAGCCACCCCGTTGCCGTATATCTTTCTGGCGGAGTCGAGCCTCAATCCCGGAGATACCGTCGTGCGCAAGGGGCAGGTGCTGGTGGAGCGCCCTTCCTTAATTCTCCCCTCACCCCAGTTCCAAGGATTTGAGTTCGAGCAGGAACTGCATGTCAGCGAAGATGCGATGCTGAACTTTCTGCTCGTGCGCGGGGTGCGCTTTCCGTCGCTGCGGTATCGCCATGAGCTCTCGTCGCTGGATCTGCGCGAAGGCTCGTTGCAGAGCGCGATTGAGGCGTACGGCGAGTCGCTCAAGCAGGCGGAGAACATCCACACCGGGTTGGTGATCGGGCCGGAAGAGGCGTGGCAGTGCTCGGTGCTGATTCTCGTCGGCAGCCTGGTCATCCGCTCGGCGGAGGGGGATGTGCGGCGGCTGCTGGAGTCGTGGAAGCGCCGCCGGGAAGGGTAACGCATGGCCAACGAACGCCGGCAGTTCATCCGCTTGAATACGCGCCTGAATGTGTCGTATGTCATTGCGGGCACGAAGCAGCTGGGCAAATCGCTCTCCAAAGATATCAGCGGAGGCGGCGTGCGCTTCGTGGCGGAGCATCCGCTGGATGTCGGCGCGCGCCTGGAGGTCATCGTGCATTTGCCGGCGCCCGATATGCCGATTCGTTTTGCGGGCGAGGTGATGTGGACGAGGCTCCTGACCACAATGCATGCCGCCGGTCTCGGCGGAATCGAAGTGGGGGTGCGGTTTGTGGAGATCGCCCCTAAAGATGCCGTCCTGATCAAGCAATACGCCGCGTTTTACGCCCCGCCTCCTGCGTGAGGGGATGACCTACGTCGACGCGCTCGCCTATCTCGGCACGCTCACCAACTACGAGCGCACGCATCGGCCCGGCGCGATGCGCCGGGTGCCGCTGGAACGCATGCGGGGACTCTGCGAGCGGCTCGGCCATCCGCAGCAGCGGTTTCGCGCGATCCTCGTCGGTGGCACCAGCGGCAAGGGCTCGATTTGCGTGATGAGCGCGGCGATCCTGCGCGCCGCCGGCTTGCGCGTCGGGCTGTATCTCTCGCCTCACCTGCAGGACGTGCGAGAGCGGATGCAGATTATCGCCCCACAGAGCGAGCGTGACCGGTGGATCGGCAAGGAGGAGTTCGCGGCGCTGGTCGCGCGGCTGCGGCCGGTCATCGAGGCGCTGCGTGCCGAGTCACGCATGGGCGCCGTCACCTATTTTGAGGCGGTGACCGCGCTAGCCTACTTGTATTTTGCGCAGCAGCGCGTGTCGGTGGCGGTGTTGGAAGTGGGGCTGGGCGGCCGGCTCGATGCGACGAATGTCGTGGAGCCGGCGGTGTCGGTCATCGGGCCGATCGGGCTGGACCACACCGACGTGCTGGGGCGGGACGTCGGCTCGATCGCTGCGGAGAAAGCCGGCATCATGCGGCCGCAACGTCCGGTGCTGGTGGCCGCGCAGCCCCCTGAGGCGCTGGCACGGCTGCGGCAGTGCGCCGCCGAGTGCGGCGCGCGTCTGTTCGAATACGGCACGCACCTCAGCGCGCGCGTGCTCGCGCGGGAGCCACGAGGGCAGCGCGTGGAGATTCGCGGTGTGCGCGCCCCCTACGAGGAGATGGTCCTGCCGCTGATCGGCGCGCATCAGGCGGAGAACGCTGCACTGGCGGTTGGCGCGGTCGAGCTGTTGTCGGAAGAGGGCGCGCCGTATGCGGCCGTGCGCGAGGGCTTGAGCCGCGTGCGCTGGCCCGGGCGCCTCGAAGTGGTGCAGGACCATCCGCTGGTCGTGCTCGACGGCGCGCACAACCCGCCGGCGATCGAGGCGCTGCGTGTAGCACTCGCGACCTGGTGGCCGGGGCGGGCGGTGCATGTGGTGCTGGGCATGTCGGCGGATAAAGCCAAGCCGGCTGTCGTGAAACGATTCGGACGCTTGGCCTCATCGGTGACGTGCACGCAGTCCGCGCATCCGCGCGCCTGCGACGCCGCGGGGCTGCTCCGGCGCGTGGGCCGATCGTGCAAGACGGCGACTGCGATTCCCGATGCGCGCGATGCGTATACGTATGCGCTGAACACGTGCGCAGCGGATGACGTCATCGTGGTCACCGGGTCGTTCTTTTTAGTCGGCGAGGTGCGCGCGGCGCTCCGCCGCGGGGCCACGCGCGCGCAGCGCGCGTTCACCTCGCGGTGAACGCCGCATCAAACAAGGAGGAGTGCCCGTATGCCCATGATTACCGTGGAATGGTTGGAGGGCCGAAGCCCCCAGCAGAAAGCCCAGCTCGCCACGGCGATCACCGACGCCGTTGTCCGTGTGGCGCAGGTGTCGAACGAGCAGGTCTGGATTGTCTTTCGCGACGTGAAACGCGCCGACTGGGCGATGGGAGGAACCTTACTGGGACAGGGGACATGAGTTATGGGGAAGTGTTGAGATAGTCGACATAGTCGGCCACTCCGTACAGGGCTTCTTTGACCGCGCGGATACGATCCGGCACAAAGGGGTGAGTTTGGGCGTAGCCGGGCCTCACACCGCGCGGCAAGTAATGGATCTTCTCTCGATCCACGGCGTGCAGGCGTTCCAGCATCCGCAGCGCCGCGGTGGGATCGAACCCCGCCGCCTTCAGATATTTCACGCTTAAACGATCGGCTTCCAATTCATCTTCCCGGGCGTAGGCCAAACGGGTTGCTTGCATCGCAATGCCCACCCCTTGACTCAGCGGGCCCTGGCGCGCCGCCAAGGAGGCCAGTTGCACTAATTGCGCGCCCAGGCTGGTTTCATATCGCTTCACCGCGTGCCGCGCGGCGATGTGGGCGATCTCGTGAGCCAGCACGGCGGCGACTTCGTCGTCGCTCGTAGCTTTCTTGATCAGCCCGTCGTTGACGAAGACCCAGCCGCCGGGCAGGGAAAAGGCGTTCACCTCGTCATCCCGCATGATGGTGAACTCATAGATCAGCTCTTGCCGGTCGCACACGGCGGCCAGGCGCTGCCCGGTCGTGCGGATGCGCGCTTGCAGCGGCTCATCTTCCGCCACCTCCAGTTCCTTCTTGACCTGCTTGGCCAGCGTGCGTCCCATGTCGATTTCTTTTTGGGTGGAGGTGAGGGTGTATTCCTGCTGGTGGGTGGCGAGATTATAGTTGGAGCGCACGCAGCCGACAGCGGACATCGTGATCAGAGCGGATAGCGGATAGCGGATAGCGGATAGGAAACGGCGGGACATTAAAACAGGGATTGGAAGGCGCTGAAGTGTTCCATGACCGTTTTCGTCATGACGACGGTCATCTCCACCAGGAGCACGGTGTAGAGCACTATCACGATGGTGAGGAGCCACTTCACCCAGCGCGCAAACCGCGGGTGCTTCCACACCAGCGGCAGGCCGAACGGTCCGAGCACGAAGAACAGCATGAACAGCACGAACCACACGTTGTAGTACCATTTCGTGCGAGGGGAAGCCGGCGCCGTACTCGCCGTGCCAAGCGCGGTGCCGCAGACCGCACAAAATGCGGCCTCGGCCGGAGCGGCGGTGGAGCACATCGGACACGTGCGCGATGCGGTGACATCGGCCATGGTGGATTCCTCCTCTGACCTATTCTACAATAAGGGCGGCATGGCGTATACTCGGAGTTCTCTGCCGGCCGCACGCGTGGCGGTGATCGTGCTCATTCACGACGATTACGCCGAGCGGTATTTGGCGGAATGTCACGCCAGCCTTGTGGCCCAAACCTATCCGGCCGAGTCGTTCACCGTGTTCGTCGTCAATAACGGCGTCTTCGTCGAGAGCCGGCGCCTGGCCGCGCGCGCCGCTCCGCAGGCCCGCTTCATTGACCACGCGACCAATCTCGGATGGACCGGCGGCGTCAACAGCGCGCTTCGGGTCGCCCTCGAGGAGGGGTATGAGGCCGTCGCCCTGCTGAACGTGGATGCGGTCGTACATCCGATGTGGCTGGCCGAGCTCGTGGCGGCAGCCGAGGCCCACCCGGCGGCCCACATCGTCCAATCGCAGATTCTGCTCTACGGCACCAACACCATCAACTCGCTGGGCAACCGGTTGCACTATTTAGGCTACGGCACGTGCCACGGCTATGGCGCCACACGCGCGATGCTGCCGAAGACCATTGCGATCGACTGCGCCAGCGGGGCGGCGATGCTGGTGAGGCGTGAAGTGTTCGAGGCGATCGGGCTCTTTCGCGAGGACTACTTCATCTATTACGATGACGTGGAGTTTTGCTGGCGGGCGCGGCTGGCGGGGTTTCGGGTGGCCTTGGCCGAGCGGGCGATCTGCTCGCATCACTATCGCTTCCAGAAATCGCCGGAGTCGCTGTATCTGCTGCAGCGGAACCGGCTCCTCACCCTCCTGACTCTTCAGCGCCTGCGCACGCTGCTGGTGATCGCTCCGTGCCTGGTGGTCAGCGAGCTGGTGATGGGGGCGTACTTCATCAGCCACGGTTGGGCCGGGGTGTGCGGACGGCTGCTGCGCTATTTTGCGCGTCCCGCCACCTGGCGGCTGATCGCCGCGCGCCGTCGAGAAGTGCGCGCGCTTCGTTGTCGCAGCGATGCGGAGATTGTGAAACGATTTACGGGCACGGTGCGTTTTGCGGAACTCGACCACCCGCTGCTGCGCTACGTCTTGAATCCCTTGTTGGGGCTGTACTGGCTGGTGGTGCGCGCGCTGATTGTCTGGTAGGACCGTGAGTTACTGGTACTCGGCCAACAGCGTGACGGTCACCGGCATCCATGAAGGCCAGTTCTGCATCTGCTTCAACGCTTCATCATAATGAAGATCCACAATCAGCGCGTACCCGGTCATGCAGTTCGTTCCGACAATGGCGCCGTAGAGTTCTGGATGAGGCTTGGTATGGTTTATGTCATTCGTGAATAGCGCGACGGAGTGGTTCGTGGAGTAGATGACGCCATAATACTTGACTCCATTGAGGAGTTGTGCGACCACAGAGAGATAATCGAAGGGGGGCACCACTTCCACATATGTGCGCAACGTTTCCGGATGAATCCTATTGGGGGTGGAGGGATCGATGGCGGGATCTTTATAGCCTTGGATGACGGTGGTGGGATCCTGCGCGATCAACGACTGCGCGTAGATGTCAACGGGCCCGCCGTTCTCAATCACTTTCACGCTCCCGCCGGTGTTCACCCACATCTTCCTGACCACAACGGTGGCCGGGTTGCCAGTCCCCTGCTGGCCTAACTCAAGTTGGCCTCCGTTTTTGACCGTGATGGTCCCCGTCACGTTCAAAAAACTCAGCTCTGGCAGGGAAAGCTTTCCACCGGCGTCGATGGTCACATCGGTGGCGCAGAAGGAGGAGCCTGTCAGATAGATTGACTGGGCTGGATCGGTGGAGTAATCGGTGGTGATCGACGCCGAGGGGATGTTGATGCACGTCGCAGGGGCCGTGGGGATAATGGGTTGTGGATACGCCTGCACCGATTGCGCGGCCGTCCCTTGAGTCAGGGTGGATCCAACGCCAATCACGACGCCGCTTCCCCCGATCGGCGTCGAAGCCTTTCCCATAATCTTTGTTGACCCGGCTATTACCATGGCCTTGCTCGCTCCGTTTAAACTGCTATTGGTGGCGAGGTCGGCATGTTGAGAGCTGGGCCGGCCATCCTGGCTTTGGTTCAACAGATTGTAGTTCGGATCCGTACTACTGAGCGCGTCCCCATAGTTGCCCAGGCGGGAGTCGTAGCTATCGAGTAAGCTGTTATAACTGAGGTAGATGGCTTGTGTGTCGGAGACGTTGCCATTGATGGCGCTGGTGGCAAAAATGGCTTGCTGGAAGGGCGAGGAAGCCGCCCGCATCACCTTGGCGGTGACGGTGCTGGTAGTCGAGGTTCCAGCCGTGCCGGTGCTGGAGACGGTGCAGATCCCAACAACGACAGGCGGGATGACGGTGACGGTTCTGACCGCCGCCCCCACCGCGTTGACCTGATTACAGGCAGTGCCGACCGTCGTTGTTTGGCGCAGGGTCTTGATGGCGCAGTCCAGCCCCGCTTCGGCCTGCGCATACGCCTGCTGATTCGCGACGAACCGGTTGGCGACGAGCAGGTCGGTGGCGGAGCGGGTCATGCTGATGGCGCTGAGCATGAGCAATCCGCTGATGACCATCAGCGTAGTGATGAGTAAGAACCCATTCCGCGATGTGTGCATGGCCGCCTCCGTACTCAACAAACACAAAACCGCCAACCGTCCTGGTTCGGCGGCTCGGCGGCCCCATGCATGCTCGCGTTGCGCTCCTGGTTCGGCAACTCGGCAGCCCTCACGTGGGGCCCGTAGCTTTCCGACCCCGGATTACTCCGGGTGTGGCGCTTTCTCGCCAGGTGTTTCTATAAGAAGTATGCCTGAGGTGGAGACGGTTTGACAAGGGGGCGTCGTCATTTCCGGGTGCTGCTCTCAGGCCCACACCTGGCGGTCGCGGCTGCGGTACTGCAGGGCTCCGGCGAGATGGTCGGCCTTACGCTTTTAAGCCGTCGGCGATATGCTGCTTGATGAGCGATTGGTAGGGCGCGTGGCGCTCGTTATCCAGTGTCTTCAATTCTACACCTTCAACCCTTCAGCAATGTACTGCTTGATGAGGGACTGATAAGGTACGCGCCGTTCGTTGGCCCGTTCCTTGAGGCGCAGGATCATGGGTTCCGGCAGTCGAATGGAAATAGGCCGTGAGGAAGGTTTGAGATTCGGAAACGACACGGCCTGGAAGTCCTTCGACTCAAAGTAATCCGCCAGATCGATCTTCGCCCAGAAGTCCCGCTCCGCGTCCTCCGTCTTGAATTTTGGCAGCTTAAGCGGTTTCTTCATAGAGTCCTCGCTCCCTCTTGTTCACGTCCCTCGCCGAGATCACCCGAACTGTATGTCCACGGATCGTGAACACCACGAAAAGTAGGCGTTTGTCCGCGGTGTATCCGATGAGCACGTGCCGCGTCTCGCGTTCCCCATGTAGCGTGGAACCCAACAACCGCTTGTGGGGATCGAAAAATATTTCTTCACATTCGGCATGGGTTACCCCGTGCTTAATCCAGTTCTTCTCTTGGTTGCCGGCATCCCATTGGAACTGAATTGGCTCCTTCCAGACATTCATGGTCTAGTTAAAGTGTATATACTAAATGATACATTGTCAAGAGGGGTGAGCTCACACCCACAGCTGGCGGTCGAGGGTGCGGTACTGCAGGGCTTCGGCGAGGTGGTCGGGCGCAATCGTCTCCGTGCCGGCCAGGTCGGCGATGGTGCGGGCGATGCGGAGGATTTTATCGTGGGCGCGGGCGGAGAAGCGCAGCTCCTCGAGAGCGGCGTGCAGCAGCGTCTTCGCCTCGGGGCTGAGCGTGCAGAACTTGGTGAGATCGCGATGGCTCATCTGCGCGTTGGAAAACACCTTCGCAGACTTCAGGCGCTTGCGTTGAATCGCCCGGGCCTTGAGCACCCGCTGCTTGATCACCGACGAGGACTCGCCGTCGGAGGGCTGGGTCAGGGCGTGCAGTGGGACGGCGGGGATCTCAACATGCACATCGATGCGATCCAGCAGCGGCCCAGAGATTTTCGCCAGGTAGCGATGCACGGCGTTCGGGGTGCAGCGGCAGGCGCGGCTGCGGTCGGTGAGATAGCCGCAGGGGCACGGGTTCATGGCGGCCACCAGCATGAAGCGCGCCGGGAAGGTGATCGAGCGCTTGGCCCGCGCGACGCGCACGACGCCGTCTTCGAGCGGCTGGCGCAGGCTCTCCAGCACGTCGCGATGAAACTCCGGCAGCTCATCCAAAAACAACACCCCATGATGCGCGAGCGAAATCTCCCCGGGCCGGGGGGCTGGGCCGCCGCCGATGAGCGATACGGCTGAGCTGGTGTGATGGGGCGCGCGGAACGGCCGTTGGGTCAGCAAGGGTTGCCGAGCGGAGACGAGGCCCATGACGCTGTGGATGGTGGTGGCCTCCAGCGCTTCGTCCAGCGAGAGGTCCGGCTGAATGGTGGGGAGGCGCTGGGCGAGCATCGATTTGCCCGATCCCGGAGGCCCGAGCATCAACACATGATGGCCGCCTGCGACGGCGACTTCCAAGGCGCGCTTGGCCAGGGCTTGGCCTTTGACGTCGGCGAAATCGAGCGCGTGCGCTGAGGAGGCGTGGCCGCGTCGCTGCGCGCGCACGCGCGGTCGGGTGAGCGTGCCGGAGAGATAGTCCACCGCCTCGCGCAGCGCGTCCACCGCCACCACCGGCACGTGATTCACGACGGAGGCTTCCTGGGCGTTGGCGGCGGGGACGAGCATGAGGCGCCGCTTGCCCCGTCGCTCGGCCATCACCATCGGCAGGATGCCGGGAATTGCTCGGAGGCGGCCATCCAGGGCCACTTCTCCGACGACCACGATCTCATCCAGCTTGGCCGGATCCAGTTGCCCGGAGGCGGCCAGCATCCCCAGGGCAATGCCCAGATCAAAGTGCCCACCTTCTTTCTTCAGCTCGGCAGGAGCCAGGTTGATGGTGACGCGATGGCCGGGCAGATCATACTGGCTGTTGACAATTGCGCTGCGGACCCGCTCGCGGGCTTCTTTCACGGCTTGATCGGGCAGGCCAACGACGGTGAGGCTGGGCAGGCCCTGGGCGCAGTCAATTTCAATGTCGATAGGCAAGGCCTCCAGGCCGACCAGGGCGTACGTGTGGGCGCGCGCGAGCATGGGAGAGCGTCACAAAAATACTTGCGTTCGAGCAGGTCGAGGACTATACTCAACGACACACTAACACGAGCACCTTCCACGGTCAAGGAGAATCCCCATGGCAGCGCAGCAACGCGGTCTTCTTTGGGTGCTGGTGGTGGCCACAGTGGTCGCCGGCGGCTTGGCTATTAAACTCGGCTTCGAACGGCGCAAGATCGCCGACCACTACGCCGAGGCCCAACGCACCCTGGCGGAACTCGGTCACGAGCTTGATGAGACCCGCTCCATCGCGCAGGATCAGGCCACGGAGCTGGATCATTTGCAGGGCCGGCTGGTTGATGCGCAGCACGAGGTGCAGCGCCTGCAGTTTGAACAGAAGGGCTTCCGGCAGGCGAATGCGAATCTGCTCCAGCAATTGGCGTCGGTGAGCGAAGAGAGGACGCTGCTGGAGCAAAAAATGCGCTCGATTCGCGAGCTGAAGCTGGCCATCCACAATGTGAAGCGGCAGATGTGGGCGAAGCGCCGCCACGAATGGCTGGCGAAGCTTGAGGTGCAGCGGGCCGAGGATGAACGGCGGTTGGCCGAGGGCAATCGCGGCTATCTCGTGCGCGATGGCAGCACCACCATGAAGTCCGCCACCAAACTCCAGGTTCGAGTGCTTGATCCGCAATCCCAATAAATGGCGTCGGCCTTTCACGCCTGGTTAACCAATCAGATTTTTCTCGCCTGGTTTCTGGCCTGTGTCCTGGCCCAGTCCATCAAGATTCTGCTCGGCTCCCTCCGCCAACGCCGCTTCGATTTTCGGTGGCTGTTGGGCACCGGCGGCATGCCCAGCACGCACGCGGCAGGGGTCACCGCGCTGAGCACGGCGGTGGGGATTCGCGTGGGGTTTGATTCGGCGCTGTTTGCCGCGACCCTCGTGTTTACCGTGATCACGCTGTTTGATGCGCAGGGCGTGCGTCGCTGGAGCGGGCGGCAGGCGCAGCTGCTGAATCGCATGTTGGAAGATATCTATTTCAAACGACGCATTCAGGAAGAACGCGTGAAGGAGCTCCTCGGACATACCCCGACCGAGGTGCTCGCCGGGATGGGGGTGGGGATGATAACCGCATTGATGGTGTGCTAGCACGGAGGAGTGGACGGATGCCGCGTCGGTTGATCATGCGTGTGGTCTTGGGAGTGGCGGGCGTGCTGGGCCTGGGGGGGGTGGCGTGGGCGTTTTCCCAAGGATGGATCGGTCCCCAGGGCAGAGCGAGGCATCTGTTTGCCGTCGCGCAGCAGGCGATGCGCCGTCAGGAGTGGCCCGCGGCCCAAGCCGCGCTGGAGCAGCTCGTCGGCGCCTTTCCTGATTCTCCCTGGACGGATGACGGGCTACTCGTGTTGGGCCAGGCGTACGAGCAGCAGCAGCACCTCGTCGAGGCGCGGGCGGCGTACCGGCTGTTGCCGGAGCGGTTTCCCGATTCCGCGCTGACGCAAGACGCCCAAGCCCGGCTGGGCGCCGTGAATGTCGCCCTCCAGTTTTCACCCACGGTGACCGAGACCGATGCCGTCTATGAGGTCCGGTCCGGCGACACGTTGGCCGAAATCGCCGGCGCGCATCACACGACTATCGAGCTGATGAAGCGGGCCAACGGCCTCAGCGGGGATGTGATCCGCCCGAAGCAAAAGCTCAAAGTGCCCGGTGGCAGCTTTGCCATCGTGGTGGACAAATCCCAGAATCAGCTGCTGCTGACGGAACAGAATCAATTCTTCAAGGCCTATGCGGTGGCGACGGGCGCGAATAACTCAACACCGGTGGGCACGTTCAAAATCATCAATAAGATCACCCATCCTATCTGGTACCGCCAGGGCGCGGTCGTGCCGCCGGAAAGCCCCGAGAACATTCTCGGCACGCGCTGGATGGGCTGGGACAAGCCGGGCTTCGGCATTCACGGCTCGATTGATCCCACCGCCATGGGTCATCAAGTGACGGCGGGGTGCGTGCGCATGACCAATCCTGAGGTGGAAGAGCTCTTCGCCCTCGTGCCGGTGGGCACCGAGGTGACGGTTGTTGACTAAGATGGCCGCAGTCCCTCCGCTTGCCGGGCTCTATCGCTACGACTTCGAGAAACCCGTCGCGGAGTTGGCGCATCGCGTCCAAGAGCTGCGCAAGAACAAGCCGGACGAGCGGGCCGCAGACCTCCAGGCGCTTGAAACGCAGCTCGAAGGGCTCAAGCGCAAGACCTATCGTCAGCTCACGGCGTGGCAGCGCGTGCAACTGGCCCGCCATCCGCTCCGTCCCTACACTCTCGACTACATCCGCCTGACGATGGGCGACTTCATCGAGCTGCACGGCGATCGGCTCTACGGCGATGATACCGCGCTCATCGGGGGGGTGGCCACGGTTGAGGGGCAGCACGTGATGGTGCTCGGCCACCAAAAAGGGCGCGATACGAAAGAAAACCTGATGCGCAACTTCGGGTCCGCCCACCCGGAAGGCTACCGCAAAGCGATGCGCCTGATGGAGCTGGCGGCCAAACGACGGCTGCCCGTCGCCATCTTCATCGATACGCCCGGCGCCTACCCGGGCATCGGGGCGGAAGAGCGCGGCCAGGCCCATTCCATCGCCGAGAACATGCGCGACATGGCGCGGCTGCCCACGCCCATCTACATCTGCGTCATCGGGGAAGGCGGCTCAGGCGGGGCGCTGGGTGTGGGCGTGGGTGATTGGGTGGCGATGCTGGAAAACGCGTACTATTCGGTGATCTCGCCGGAAGGCTGTGCGGCGATTTTATGGCGCGATCGCGCCAAGGCTCCGCAGGCGGCCGAGGCGCTGAAACTGACCGGCAGCGATTTGCTGCGCTTGGGGTTGGTGGATGAAGTGCTCGAGGAGCCGCTGGGCGGGGCGCATCACGATGCCGTCGCCATCGCGCAGAAGGTGCAGGCGTCTCTGGTGCGGTTTCTCTCCGCGGTGAAGGGGCGCTCGGTGGGCGATCTCCTCGCGAGCCGCTACGACCGCTTCCGCCGCATCGGTGCCTTTACCACCGCGCCTCTTTCCCCGCCCGCTCCGCCGAACACTTCACCGACTCCGCTTTCCTAAGCCCCAACCAGTCGTCCTATTTTTCAACGGTAATGGTCAAGTGTTCAATCTTGCCAATGCCCGCTGCTTCCGTTTTGAAAAAGGCTCCATCAGCAGCTACTTGACCATCCACAATAACAATACTGAAGGCCTCACTCACGGCGAGGAGATAGGTTCCTGGTGTGCTTGGCATGGTCACTGAGCCAGTGGCGAGCACTTCTTCGTTCTGAGCGATATTCTCCACGACCTTTCCAATGGGGAACGAAGCGTTGGCGCGGGTGTTCTTGATCGTGTTCTGGCCTCCGCCAATCTGGAGCAAGTCGTTACCCGACGACGTCCCACCATACCCGGCGGGGTTTGTAATCCCCTCCGGTCTGACAAAACTTCCCATGCGAGGTCCAGGCGTGGCGGGGGAGAGAGGAACCGAGGGTGTCATGGAGAGATTGGCCCCCCAGAGCGCCAGGCCGTCGTTGTGGGTGTCCGATAGCATGCCCACAATACGATACTGAACCGCCCCGCCCGGAGCGACCTTGACAGTCTTCGCGCCATTCACATTATTCTGTACGGCAATATTCAGGTCCGTGGCGAAAACAGGGCTAGCGAAACCAAATGTAATCGTTAGCATCCCGATCATTAACATCTTCGACTGCATCACGACGCGCATCTTCAGTTGTTTGCTCATCTCAACCGCTTAATTAGCGCTTCCTTCCGCGAACATCTATAGTCAAAAAATCGCCCGTTGGGGATATAGATTTTAGCCGAAGCGTTGTCCTCTCGATTCGCCGTTTTTGGCCGATTCGTAATACTCCATCTACCTCTGACCAATTGGCGTCACCATTGACATCCAAGAAAACATCTTCGTTCGAATAGTCTCCGTCAGCAAAAACGTCCTGCACAACGAACAAAAGCTGCTGCCCCGAACCAGGCAATTCAACGGACGCTCTCCAGTGACAGACAGGATAATAGCCGAGGCTTTCCAAATAAGGTGGTCCAGTAAAAACCCATAAAATCTCCGGATGGCGTTCGGCAGTAGTAGTTCCATAACTTATCGGCAAGATCACTACTGTTGCGAACCCCTTGGAAGCTGGGTCGGAGGCAAGGTTTTGAAGCTTTGCTGCTTGTGAAAAGTCGCCGGTGTTATTCTTTGCCACAAATAACACTCCAGAGTCCCAATTTTCTTTTGCATCGCCATCTAGTACGAAGTAGGACTGACTTCGATTCTTGCCAATCGTTGGGCCAAACTCCAAGATTCCGTATCGTTGATCTGGACCTTGAAAAGCTGGCAAATTGACGAAAGCGGACGTTGGTGATTCCCTGAGCCTAATTCGTTGACCAGGGCCATGGCGAGCCGGAAGATTAAGCGGCCACCCGGCTTCAACGTAGGACATTTCCACACGCTGGACGCCATTGGTTATCAACTGCTGAACCGGTACCGTTGTTTGTCGCTCAATGCGTTGTGACAGAGGAACTGTGCTAACGCGTCCGGGAGTTGGTGTCCCATAGTATGTTGAGAAGTACGCTGCCTCATCCCAGTGCGTCTCACCGGCATTAGCTGCCAGCGCACTTCCTGCTATCCCCGTAACAAGAAAAACACTCAAGAATCGACCGTAGAGTTTAATGCGTGTCATTCTCAGCCCTCCTTCCGCAACCAATAACCCGTTAGTGTACTCCTGCACACATTCAAACAAAACACATTCAAAAATCTGCCGGGGGAGAGAATCGAACTCTCATGGCCTTACGGCCATCGGTTTTTGAGACCGACGCGTCTGCCAATTCCGCCACCCCGGCGCAGAGGTATCCTAACCCATCTCTCGACGACAATCAAGCACGGCTCAACGCGTGGTTCGTCTTGACGGTGGGGCATAACTCTTGTAGGATGAACGGATAATGATGAGGAAGACTCGCCAGCAGTTACCGGCACTCCGTGCGCGCGCCAGAACATTGCGCCAGCGAGGCTACACGTATACCGAAATCTGTTCCCGTCTTGGGGTCATTCCTCAAAGCACGTTGGCGTACTGGTTCAAGGACGTTCATCTGAATGGAGCGCAACAAGCTAGGATTCGAGCGAAGGTGCTGGTCAATGCTGCACGTGCCCGTCCCTTAGCGCGCGCAGCCTGGGCCAAGAAAATGGAGCGGTGGAAAGATGCTCACCGGCAGCGAGCCGCTCAATTTGTAGAGGGGCTGGACGATAGCCAGAGCCTTGCGAAACTGGCGTGTGCCATGCTGTATCTTGCCGAGGGGCAGAAGTATCCTGGGACGCGTCATCTTGGATTTTCGAATTCCGATCCCACCATTATTCGTCTCTTTCTCGCCTTACTCAGAACGGCGTTTCCGTTGGATGAATCAAAATTCCGTTGTCGAGTCTGCCGACGGTATGACCAGGATTATCAACAACTTATTTCCTACTGGTCAGGTGTCACAGGCATTATCGGCACGCGCTTCTTCAAATCAAAACCTGACCCTCGAACGGTGGGTAAACCAACACAACAAGCTGGCTACCACGGTGTCTGTGTGGTGTATTATCTGGATGTGAACATGCAGTATGAATTACAGGCAATCGGGGAAGCGTTTGGGAAGCTGGTGGAGCAGAGGGGGATCGAACCCCTGACCTCAACACTGCCAGTGTTGCGCTCTCCCAACTGAGCTACTGCCCCAAGAAGCTCCAACTATAGCATCGGACGATCAACGCTGTCAATGAAGCAACCAGGCGCACTTCGACTAGGCGTGCATGTGTCGATTGAAGGCGGGTTGCTGAAAGCTCTGGAGCGGGCGGTGGCCTTGGGCTGCTCGACCATGCAGATTTTCAGCCGCAGCCCGCGCGGCGGGCCCGCACCCGTGCTGAGCGAGGAGATGGTGCAGCGCTTTGATGCGGCGCGCCGCCAAGCGGATGTCGACCCGCTGATCGTGCATGCCCCCTACATCATGAACCTCGCCTCGCCGGAGGCGTGGACGTGGAAGCGCTCGGTGGTGCTGGCGACGGAGGAAGTGGCGCGCTGCCGCCAAATCGGTGCGTCGTATCTGGTGATGCACGTCGGCAGCCACCGAGGCTCCGGCGAGGACGCCGGCATCGCGCGCGTGGCCGAGGCGCTGAAGCGCGTGCTTGAGGACGCGCCGGATGGGGTCATGATCTTGCTGGAAAATACGGCCGGCTCCGGCCAAGGCCTCGGGTATTCATTTGAACAGTTGGCTGCGATGCGCCATGGGGTGAAGCGCAAGCGCGCCGTCGGCGTCTGCCTCGATACGGCCCATCTCTTCGCCGCCGGCTTTGCCATTCACACGTCCGAGGGATTGGAGGAGATGTTCGCGCAATGTGATCGCGTGGTGGGTGCGGAGCACGTGCGCGCCATGCATCTGAATGACTCCAAGGCGGCATTCAATAGCCGGGTGGATCGCCACTGGCACATCGGCGAGGGCCACATCGGCCTGGAGGCGATGCAGCGGATTGTGACCCATCCGCGCGTGAGCTGTCTGCCGCTGATTTTAGAAACGCCGAAGAAGAGTCCGGAGGATGATCCGCGAAACCTGTCGACGGTCCGTCGGCTGGGCCAGCGGGCGCACCGCGCACACGAGGAGCCCGGCCCATGCCTGAGCCGTTGACGATCGCCGTTGATCCCACGCCGAATCCCCATGCGATGAAGTTCACGTTGAACCGCACGGTCGCCGCCAAAGGCGAAACGTATCGCGATCCAGCGGTGGCTGCTCCATGGGCGAAGGCGCTGTTGACGATTCCAGGCGTGCTTGGCGTGTATGGCGTGAACATGTTTATTTCGGTCAACAAGCGGCCGGACGTCGAGTGGGCGGTGATCGTCCCGCAGGCGGAGGCGGCGCTGAGGCAGGTATTCGTCTAACACGGCCGAGCGCCCGCCGCGCCGGCGTAGCCCCCGCCATCGAGGCGGGGGGCGAAGTGCCGAACACGATAGGTGTTCGGCCATTCCGCGGCTGCCATGATGGCAGCCGCTGCAGAGGATTAGAGGAGGAGGTGTAGATGGCACCAGCGATTGGGCGCTCGATCAAGGAGGGGTTTCGCACGGCCAACCGGAGTTGGGCCGGCATGGCGGTGTATGCCGGCGGATGGGTCGTGGTGGGACTGGTGATGATGCTGTTGCTGATGGCTACCGGCGCCATCGCTCCGATTCCTGAGGAGCTGGTGCGTGAGATGGCCAGGGCCGAACACGCCAGTGCCCCGGCTCCGGCTGCCCCCGCGTCGCAGGTCACGACCGAGGCTCCTGCCGGTGATAAGGAAGCGTCGGCCACAACCGCATCTGCGCCGGTTGCTCCATCGGCGGCGGCCGAAGCTCCAGCGATGACGCAGGAACGGATGCTGTCGCTTGCCATGGGGTGGTTGGGCCACGCCTGGCCGTTGGTGGTGCTCATCGTGGCGGTGTTCATGGCGGCGGCGGGGTTTCTCTTCGGAGGCCAGCTCGGATATTTGGCTAAGCGGGTGCGTGAGGGCGGAGCGCCGGTGTCTGAAATTTGGCGCGCGGGCGCGCGGGCCGTGGGGCCGCTGGTGGCCGGCTCGTTGCTGTCGCTGCTGGCGACCGTCGGTCTTGCCCTGGTGATCGGCCTGATCGCGTGGCTGGCGTCGCTGTTGCCGCGGGTGCTGGGGATCGTGCTGGGCGTGCTCGCCGTGCTGGCGGTGACGGTGGCGATGGTGTGGGCCTTGGTGGCGGTGACCTTTTGGTTCATGGCCATTGTCGCTGATCGGTTTGGCCCGGTGGGTGGCTTGAAGGCGAGCGTGCGCCTCGTGCGCGGCCGATGGTGGAAGACGTGCGGCCTGGTGGCGTGTCTGATGCTCATCGCCTTGGCGATGGCGCTGCCTTTGGGGATCGTGGAGGGCATCGGCAATGCCATGGGCGGCGTCGGAGGGGGCGCGCTGGTGGTGCTCAGCAGCGTGCTGCAAATTCTCGTGGTGAATCTCTATTTCGGCTTTGTGTTTTCGGCGGCCGCGCTGCGCTATTATGAGGATGCCAAGACGGCGTAGCGCGTGATGGCTGAAGGGTATCCGTTTGCCGAGCTTGAGCCAAAGTGGCAAACATATTGGGAAACGCAGAAGCTGTTTCGCGCCGTCGATGGCGAGGCCGCGCGCAAGAAGCTCTACGTCCTCGATATGTTTCCGTATCCCTCGGGGGCCGGGCTGCATGTCGGCCATCCTGAAGGCTATACGGCCACCGATATCTACTGCCGCTTTCAGCGCATGCGCGGCTTCAACGTGCTGCATCCGATGGGCTGGGACGCCTTCGGCCTGCCCGCCGAGCAATACGCCATTGACACCGGCACCCACCCCTCGGTGACCACCCGTAAGAACATCGACACCTTCCGACGCCAGATCAAGCGCGTCGGCTTTTCCTACGACTGGGATCGGGAGTTGGACACCACCGACCCCGCCTACTATCGCTGGACGCAGTGGATTTTTCTGAAGTTATACGAGCGCGGCTTGGCCTACATGGCCGAGGCGCCGGTGTGGTGGTGCCCGTCCTGCGGCACGGTGTTGGCGAATGAGGAAGTGGTGGAGGGCAAGTGCGAGCGCAAGGGCCATCCGGTGGAGCGCCGGCCCATGCGCCAATGGATGCTCAAGATCACCGCCTACGCCGAGCGGTTGCTCGCCGATCTTGAGGCGTTGGACTGGCCCGAGCACATCAAACAGATGCAGCGCCACTGGATCGGCAAAAGCGAAGGCGCGGATGTGTGGTTTGTGCTCGTTCCTCGCTCGCAAGCTATTCCAAACTCCGTCGTTGACGGTGTCAAAGTTCGTTGGCGTGATGGCACCCTGAGACTTAAGATCTTCACGACCCGGCCCGATACGCTCTTCGGGGCCACTTATCTCGTGCTCGCCCCCGAGCATCCCCTCGTGCCGCTGATTACCACGGCGAATTGCCGCACTCTCGTCGAGACGTATCGGCAGACCGCCTCGCGCAAGAGCGAACTGGAACGCACCGAGCTCTCGAAAGAAAAAAGCGGGGTGTTCACCGGCGCGTATGCGATCAACCCGGTCAACGGCGAGCAGATTCCGATTTGGATCGCCGATTATGTGTTGGCCAGCTACGGCACCGGGGCGATCATGGCCGTGCCGGCGCATGATCAGCGCGATTTGGAATTCGCTCGGCAGTATCAGCTTCCGGTGCGCGTCGTGATCGTACCGGAGGACCGAGTGCTGGATGCCGGGACGATGGCCGAGGCCTATACCGATTCGGGGCGGATGCATGAGTCCGGCGCCTTTACCGGCTTGGTCAGCGACGAGGCAAAAGACAAGATAGTTGACTGGCTCCACACGAGCGGGGACGGGCAGAAGGCGGTGAATTACAAGCTGCGCGACTGGTTGTTTTCGCGCCAGCGCTACTGGGGCGAGCCGATCCCGATCCTCCACTGCCGCGCGTGCGGCATCGTGCCGCTGCCCGAGTCTGCGCTGCCACTAACCTTGCCAGAGATGACCGACTTCAAACCCACCGGCACCGGAGAGCCGCCTCTCGCAAAAGCGAAAGACTGGATCACCACCGCCTGTCCTCGATGCCAGGGGGCGGCTGAGCGCGAAACCAACACCATGCCCCAGTGGGCCGGCTCGTGCTGGTACTACCTGCGCTATCTCGATCCGCACAATGACCGCGCCGCGTGGGACCCTGCGAAGGAGCGCTACTGGATGCCGGTCGATTTGTATATCGGTGGGGCCGAGCACGCCGTGCTGCATCTGCTCTACGCGCGCTTCTGGCACAAAGTACTCTATGATTTGGAGCTTGTGTCTACGCCAGAGCCATTTCAACGCCTCATCAATCAGGGGCTGATCCTCGGCGAAGACGGCGAGAAGATGTCCAAGTCGCGCGGCAACGTCGTCAATCCGGATGAAGTGATTCGCGCGCACGGGGCGGATGCGTTTCGGCTGTATGAAATGTTCATGGGCCCGCTGGAGGCGGTGAAGCCCTGGAGCACGCGCAGCATCGAGGGGGTCGAGCGCTTTCTCAATCGCGTGTGGAGACTTGGAGAGTTGGTTCAGGGCTCAGGGCTCAGGGCTCAAGGCCAAGCCAACGCAACAATTCCTGATGAACTGAATCGGAAGTTCCATGAGACGATTAAACGCGTGACAGAGGACATCGAGCGCTTGCGGTTCAATACGGCGATCGCGGCGCTCATGGAGTTTTTGAACGCGATTGAGCCTGCAGCCTCCAGCCTAGAGCCTCGAGCGCTTCACGAGGTGGTGGAGACGCTGGTGCTGCTGCTTTCACCGCTGGCCCCTCATATCGCCGAGGAACTGTGGAGCCGGCTCGGCCATGCCGACAGTCTGGCGTATGAGCCGTGGCCCTCGTACGATCCGGCCGCGCTGGAGCAGGCGCACACGGTGTGGGTTGTGCAGGTGAATGGGAAAGTGCGTGCGAAGCTCACGCTGCCCGCAGGGGCATCAGATGATCAACTCAAGCAAGCCGCGCTGGCCGATGCCCAGGTCCGCCGCTACGTCGACGGCCAGACGGTCAAGCAAATGATTGTCGTCCCCAAGCGTCTCATCAACATCGTGGTCTAACAGGAGGGCAGCCATGCGCCGATTCAGTTGGTGTCTTATAATGGTGATGAGTATAGGAGGGTGCGCGACAATACCTTGGCCCGCCGTGATGTATTCGCCACAAGGTAACTGGTTGGTGGTGAGTTATGATCGTGAGCGACCGGATGCGATCAGGAGAGCCTATGGCGCGGCCAGCAACCATTGTGCGCAGCAGCAGAAACGGATGATGCTGCTGGGCGACGTGACCATCTATCAAGGTCCATTGAGTCAGGAGATGCATGAGGCGGCAAAGGTTGCCGAGGAAGCGATGACGATCTATGGACATCTCGATGAATGGCGGCTTGGCCAGAGCATCTCTTCCCGCACCGGGGAGTATAGGACGACCATTGAATTTCGCTGCCAGTAGATATGCAGAAGAAGCGCATTGTGACGAGTGCTGAGTTTGACCGAGCGTTTGAATGTGGAAAGGAATTCGAGTTTCTCGATCTCAAGAGTGCTAGAGCACATACGCCTATCCACAAAGTCACAATTAAGAAACAGCGACGGCGTGGAGGAAAGAAGAAGCGAAATGGACTCGCCTGAGGTTTGGTAAGATGATATGGGTGACGGAGCAGGAGCGCCGGACGCTGGTCGTGAGGGAGGGAGAGGCCTGAGGAACATGAGACGTGGGACATCGTGGGTGCTAGGAATCGAGGTTCTGTTTCTCGCGCTGTGTGAGCAGGCTGTGTGGGCAGAGCAGACGATTGCGCGCCTCAACGGGAAGTTTCCAGAAGGCGGTGTGGCTACCCACGAGTTCCTCGTGGATCCATGCGCCCAGCTCAAGCTGACGGTCATTCCCTGGCTATCTCCTGAGGAGGCGTCGGTTGAAGCCGTCTTTGTCGATCCGAACGAACGGCACATTAATTTCCACATTCCTCCCAGCGACCCGTCCATTCGTGTCCACGAACCCCTTGTTCTCAGCAAGAAAGGCACGCACGAAAAAGGCACTCGCAGCCTGCTCATTGAGAATCCACCGACTGGACGCTGGATGGTACGTCTTCGGACCTCGGCTGCCAAGCCCGCTTCGCAGTACGTTGTGACGGTAACGGCAGAAGGAGCACACCATGAGTTGATTGCTTCGCATGTCCTCAAGACAATCCAGCCAGGTGAGCCGGTGTCAATCGAGGCCAGCCTGATATACGATGGCCGGCCGGTCCCGGAGGCGTCTGTGGCGGCGCAAGTGAGCTCCTTCGGCTACCCCAAGGCCATTCAGGAACAGCGCCTCGTCCTCTACGATGACGAGACCCATGGCGACCGTGTCCCGGGCGATGGTGTCTACACGACAACGATCACGCCCGAACGCGCCGGTGAAATTGACGTTCGCCTCCATGCGACGGATGGACACACGTTTGAACGGACCGACGCAATCATGTTCCACGTTTCTCGACAGGGCGCACGAATTGTCAGAGGCGTGAGCGATCGCGGCGTTGACCAAGATAGTGATGGGCACTACGAGTCCCTAGAGGTCGTGGCTGAAGTCGAGGTGACGGATGCCGAGGGTCAGTATCGCCTTAAAGGGATGCTGACAGACGTAAATGGCAAACTGGTCGAACCGCCACTCGTGGGAGGTCTTTTCGCCCAGCAGGTCCAGAGGGGCACGCCAGGCGTATATGCCAACGTGCCACACGGTGCCGGAGTGTACCAGGTTAGCCTCTTCTTCCCAGGATCCGAGATCCGTGGCAGTCACAAAGACGGGCCGTATCTGGTCCATCTGGCGGTAGAAGACAGCGCAATCGTCGGATACCCCTTTGGGGCTTTGCAGCCGCCCCATCAGACCCAGCCCTATCGCTGGCAGAACTTCGAGGCACAATGATCTGTCACGGCAGAACGGTGGAGGGTGGGTAGGGAGCGCTAGGAGAGGGCGACGGCGTGGAGGGAGGGCTGGTGGCGGGCCAGGCGGGTGAAATCGGTGTCGCGGTGCCAGAGCGTGCAGTGGTAGTGCATGGCAGTTGCCGCAATCACCACATCCGTGGCGGGCACAGACACGCCTGCGTGACGGAGGCGAGCCCCCAGCCGACCGGCTTCAAGCCAGATCGCTTGGCTGAGGTCAAGCCAATGCAGACCGAGCAGATCGCCTTGCAAACTATCCAGCACCGACACATTCGGAGCACCTTGCAACAGTTCGACGGTAATCAGCCCGATCGTGGCGACGGTTCCGCGCTCAAGCTCTTCCTGGAGCCGATGCTTCAGACGCGCTGGACCTCTGGGATGGTAGTAATCAATCCAGACCGAGCTATCCACCAAGATGAGGGGAAGGGCCGATTCGGCCATCAGTTTCGATACCGAAGCCGTCGAAGCTCTCTTCGAGTGATGGTGAGAGGAAACGCGCCGGCATGACGAATCGCTTGTGCGCGCCGATGCTCTTGGATCAAGGCGTGCAGCGCGCGCTCGATCGCTTCTGTCTTCGTGTGAGCGCCACTGACTTTGGCGGCTGTTTCGAGCAACGCTGGATCGACCGACACGGACAAACGAGTCATTGAGCACCTCCTTTATACACCATAACTATACACCACTTATTGGTGCATGTAAAGAGTTGGACAGGATATGTTAAGATGCTGTGGGTGACGGAGCAGGAGCGCAGGACGCTGATCGTCCTGGGCGGCTCGGCGCTGGTCGGGTTGAGTGTCGTGGCCTGGCAGCAGCGACGGCCGGCAATCGGTGTCGCCGAGGGCACGCCGCCGCCGTACGCGCAGTGGGCGGCAAGCCTGCGCCAGTCGCGCGTGGTCGATCTGAATTACGCCACGGTGGAGGAGCTGGTGCGGCTGCCGAACATCGGCCCTGCGCTGGCGCAGCGCATCGTGGCCTATCGCGAGCAACACGGCGGCTTTGAACATCCGGAGCAGGTGCAGGACGTACCCGGCATCGGCCCAAAAATCTACGCCAGTTTCCAAGACTACGTGACGGTGGAGGAGTAGATGGGCAACTTAGGGTTAGCCGAATTGGCGGTGATCTTCGCGATTGCGCTGTTGGTGATCGGCCCCAAGCGCCTTCCCGAGATTGCGAAGGCGTTGGGCGAGGCGGTGCAGGCGTTTCGCAAGGCGATGAAAGGCCCATGAGCCGTTTGCAGCGGTGGGTATGGGCCGGCGTGGCCGCATTGGGCGTGTTGGCCGCGGCGGTGGCAACGGGGTGGCTCTCGCCTGCGGATCGAGAGCTGACGGCGTGGATTGCGCTCATGCGCGTCCCGCTGGTGGATGGCGTGATGCGGGCCGTCACCTTTTTTGGCAGCTCGTCCTGGACGGCGGCGGTGCTGGCGGGCATCGGCATATGGCTGTGGCGCCGCGACGGACGTCATGCGGCGCTGCTCGTGCTGGGGGCGTTTCTGATGGGCATGGGCATTGAAGTCGTGCTGCGCCTCCTGATTTCGCACTGGCGTCCTGATGTGGCCACCATTCCCGCCGCGATGGATTGGCGCACGCGGTTTAAGCTGGCCGGGTTTCCCAGCGGGCACGGGCTTCACTCGGCGTTTGTGTTCGGGTATTTGGCCTACCGGTGGCACGGCGTGCACCATCGGGCGGGACGCCTCGCCGCATTTTTGAGCTTGCTGTTGATCATGTTTGTGGGGATCAGCCGGGTCTATTTGGGCCGCCACTGGCCGTCTGATGTGCTTGGCAGTTGGCTGATTGCCGGTGTTGCGTTGGCGCTGGTTCATGCGCGGGAGCGCGCATAACCTCCGCATGCGCACCTTTGTCTTGGAGCACACCGGCGAAGCGCCCCAACGCTTGAGCCTTGAGCGGGATTTGAACGACCAGCAGCGCGTCGCGGTGACCTGCGGCGACGGGCCGAAGCTGGTGATCGCGGGGGCCGGCTCCGGCAAAACGCGCACGATCACCTATCGCGTGGCGTATCTGGTGGCCAAGGGCGTGCCGCCTTCCTCTATTATGCTGGCCACCTTCACCAACAAGGCGGCGCGCGAGATGCTCGGCCGCGTGGAGGCCTTAGCCGGCTCGGGTCTTGGGAAGGTGTGGGGCGGCACGTTTCATGCCATCGGGAATCGCCTCCTGCGCCACTATGCGCAATTGATCGGCATCGACCCGCGCTACTCGATTCTCGATAACGAAGATCAGTGCGATCTGATCAAGCTGTGCGTCTCCGAGGCGCGCGTGAAGGTGGAAGAGAAGCGCTTTCCCGCGGCCTCGATCATTCAGGACCTCATCAGCTTCGGCTTCAACACGCAGCAGCCGCTGGATGCGGTGATTGCGCACCGCTTCCCGCACTTTGTGATGTGGACCGAGGAGCTGCAGCGCATCGCCGCCCGCTACACGGCCAAGAAGCGCCAGGCGCAGGCGATGGACTACGACGATTTGCTGCGCAATTGGCTGGCCGTGCTGCAGGACCATCCCGACGTGGCGAAGCGGCTGGGCGAGCAGTTTCGCTCGGTGCTGGTGGATGAGTATCAAGACACCAACGCCATCCAAGCGCAGATTGTCGAAACGCTCACCGCGCACAACGGCCACAACTTGATGGTAGTGGGGGATGACTCGCAGTCGATCTACGCGTTCCGCGGGGCCAACTACGATAACATCCTGAAATTCCCTGAGCGCAACCCCGGCACGGAAGTCTTCAAGCTCGAGATTAACTATCGCTCCACCCCGGAGATTCTGGCCTTCACCAACGCGAGCATTCATCACAATCCGCAGCCGTATGAAAAAACGTTGACGGCCACCCGCGCCTCCGGCGTGGTGCCGACGATTGTGCCGGTGAACGACGTGTACCAGGAGGCGGCGTTCGTCGCCCAGCGGTTGTTGCAGTTGCGCGATGAGGACGTGCCGCTGGCCGACATGGCGGTGCTCTACCGCGCCCATTCGCATTCGACCATCCTGCAGGCGGAGCTGGTGCGCCGGAATATTCCCTACGAGATCCGCTCCGGCGTGCGGTTTTTCGAGCAGGCGCACGTCAAAGACGTGGTGGCGTATCTGAAGGTGCTGCACAATCCCTTCGATGAAATCGCCTGGCGGCGGTTGTTTCTCATGCTGCCGCGCATCGGCCACGTCACGGCCGCGAAGCTGTGGGAGACGATCGCGCGCACGGCGGATCCGCTGGAGGCGCTGCTGGGTGCGACCGCTGAGGGGGCGATCAGCCCGTCGGCTAAGCCGTTTTTCAAGCGCTTCCAAGTCGATCTCAAGCGCCTCAAACAGGCGGTGCAGGCGCAGGAGGCGCCCGGCGCGCTGATTCACGATGTGTTGGAGAGCGGCTACGCCGACTACCTGCACTCCAAGCATGAGGATGCGGCCTCGCGGCTGGAAGATCTCCAGCAACTGGCGGTGTTTGCCCGCTCGTATCAGACGCTGGACACGCTGCTGTCAGAGTTGATTCTGCTGGGCGAGCTGTACGGCCAGGAGGTGGGCCGCGATGCGACGACGGATCAGGAGCGCGTGGTGCTCAGCTCCGTCCATCAGGCGAAGGGATTGGAGTGGCGCGTGGTGTTTCTGATTCGGATGTGCGAAGGGGATGTGCCCTCGCCGATGGCGCTGCGCGAGCCGGATGGGGAAGAAGAGGAGCGGCGCATTTTTTACGTGGCGACGACGCGGGCGAAGGATGAGCTGTATCTGGTGCATCCGGTGATCGACATGAGCGGGCGAGGGGGCGGCCAGTTGCTGCTGCAGCCCTCGCGATTCTTGCAGGAAATTCCGTTTACACTCTATGAGCAGTCGGCGGTGGAAGAGGCGCACTCAACGTTTCTGCTCGACTAGGCGGAGGGACACGCATGGAAGAACGGCGGAAATTTGTCCGGTTGGATACGCGGTTGCCGGTGGCGTATCAGGTGATGCGGGGTCCGGCCTCCAAGGTATCGCTCTCCTCCGACATCGGGGGCGGGGGCGTGTGCCTGTTTTTAAGCGATCCGCTCAAGGCCGGCACGGCGCTGCGCATTGAGGTCACGCTGCCCGATCAGCCGAAGCCGATCACCTTTACCGGGGAAGTGGTCTGGTGCGAGCAGTATGAGATGATCGGCAAGGCCCAGCGCGAGCGCTCGGTGGAAGCCGGAGTCAAATTCATTCAGATTGAGCCGCCGGATCAGCAAGCGATCATGCGGCACGTGATTTTGAGCCTCCAGCCCCATCCGCCTGCTTAGCGCCTCGAAAATCAGAGGCCCGCCTCACGAACTCCGTGCCGCCGCACCACACCGTGACGACTGATCTGATGCCTCCGCTGATTCCTGCGACGCTGGCGTTTGCCGTCGGTATCCTCTTGGCGTTGTCCGCCTCGGTGCCGGCCGTCATCCCCGTGGTGATGGGCCTTGGCGCGGCCGGCCTGGCGTGGCGTGTACGGTGCTCCACCAAACGCGCGACGGTGTGCTTGCTGATCGTGTGGCTGAGCGTGGGCCTGCTGCGAACCGTGAGCGTGCGCGAGTGGTCCGTCGACCATCTCGCGTGGCTTCTCGGGCCGGAGCCCTCCGTAGTGACGCTGCATGGCGTCATCGTCAATGACCCGGTGGAATTGTTCAGCCCCGATGATGACGCACCGGCGTCTGCGACGCGGTTAGCCTGCGTCGTCGAGGCCCGCGAGGTGCAACGGGACGGCCGGTGGCAGCCGGTGCGCGGGCGCGTGCGCGCGACGATTCACCAGCCGCGCGCGCCGTTGGCGGTGGGCGATGAGGTGCTCCTCGAGGGCCGGTGGTCGCGCGTGCCCAGCCCCGGCAACCCCGGCCAGTATGACTGGCGCGCCGCCCTGGCGCGGCAGCACATCCATGCGCTGCTGACGGTCGAGCCGTTTGAGGCCGCGGTGCGGCTGCGCGCGACGCGCGGCTGGTGGTGGGCGCGAGGGGTTGCGTCCGTGCGTCATCGTGTGGAGCGGCTGCTTGACGCCTCCTTTCGCGAGGCGGATGCCGGATTGCTGCGCGCCTTTTTATTAGGCGAGCGGGTCGCACTCCCTGCGCGCCTGAAGCGCGCCTTCGTCGAGACGGGCACGATGCATCTGGTCGTCGTCAGCGGCTTCAACGTGGGGCTGATCGCGCTGCTGTTGGAGATGGGGTTGCGCCTGGTCGGTGCGCCGCTGCGCGGGCGGCTGGTGGCGACGGCGATCGGCGTGGGAGGCTACTGTTGGCTGGCGGGTCTGCAGCCGCCGGTGGTGCGCGCGACGATCATGGCGTGGATGGTGCTGGGCGCGATCTGGCTCGATCGCGTGGTCAGTTGGCCGAATCTCTTAGCGGCGGCTGCCCTGCTCATGCTGTGGCTTAATCCTTTGCAGTTGACGGACCCGAGCTTTCAGCTCTCGGTCGGCGCGGTGGCGAGCCTGCTGCTGTTTGCGAATCGGTTTCGCGCAGTCATCGAGCCGCCCCTGGCCTGGCTGCCGATGTGGCTGCGGCGCGCGGTGGCGGTGAGCCTCGCCTCGACACTGGCGATTTGGGTCGGCCTGTGGCCGTTGCTGGCGTGGTACTTTCATCTCCTCTCGCCGATTTCGATCCTCGCGAATCTCGTCCTCGTGCCGCTGGTTGGCGCGATGGTGATGGTGGGGACCCCGCTGCTGGCCGTGGGGTTGCTGCTGCCGGAGGTGATGCGTTGGGGCAGCCCGCTGGTGGCCTGGCTCATCCACGCCATCGTCTCGTGCGTCGGATGGCTGCATCATATCCCGGCCGGCTCATGGGAGATTGGCACGCCCAGCGGCTGGCTGATCGGCGGTTATGCTCTCTTGGTAGGCCTCTCGTTGCTGCGACGACGGCTTCGATGCCCGCCGGTCTGGGTGTTGGCCGCGTGGCTGCTGGGTGTGAATGTGTGGCTGTGGACGTCGCTGGCGATTCGGCACAGCCAGGCGCGTTATTTGGAAATGACCGTGTTGGATGTGGGGCATGGCGACAGCCTGGTGTTGCGCACGCCGGATCGTGAAACGGTGGTCATCGACGCGGGGACGCCGGAGGCCGGCCAGTATGCGGTGGTGCCGTTTCTGCGCGCCCGCGGCTGGTCAACGGTGGACGCCCTGCTTCTCACGCATCCTGATGCGGACCATGTGGGCGGGGCGCTGGCCGTGTTGGATCAGGTGCGCGTGAAGCGCGTGTTCACGAACGGCTCGCTAGCTGAGAGCGCGCTGGGCCGGCAGGTGCTCACGCAGATCGTCCGGCGGCGTATTCCGCACGAGCGTGTGGCCGCCGGCAACCAGTTGACGGGCATTTCAGGAGTTGAGATGATCATGCTTCATCCGCCGCGCGAAGGGGTTCCGGGTGCTGCGGGGCGCTCGAACGACAATTCGGTGGTGCTGAAGGTGACGAAGGGGGCGATCCGTTTCCTCTTATGCGGCGATCTGGAAGAGCAGGGCGTGCCGTGGGTGCTGCAATGGGGAGACGCCCTGCGCGCGACGGTGTTGAAGGTGCCGCATCATGGCAGCGCGTTGGGCGCGGCCACGCAGGCGTTTTTCGAGCGCGTGCATCCGGAGGTGTCCATCATCAGCGTCGGTCTCTTGCATCACCTGCCCGCAAGCGAGGTGGTGCAGGCGCTGGCGCGCGTGGGCACGCAACTGTATCTGACGCGCCGCGACGGCGCCGTCACCGTTCGCACCGACGGTGAGCGTGTGCTGGTGAACACATTCAAATAATGGTCGCACGCTTAGTGTCCGGCTTAGGTCTCTCAGTCGGCTCACTCATCATTGGCTGGTGGCTGGGCCAACGGCATCTGTTCACCGAATCGCGGGCCAAGCGCGTGGTGCTGTGGACCATCTGGCTCTCCCCGGTGACGGCCTGCTTGTCGTTCTGGCAATTGAATCTCAGCGACCCGCGGGTATTTGCGTTGCCGTTGATCGGCGGCCTGTTGTGCGTGCTCGCCCTGCTGCCGGCGTGGACCTATGTGCAGCGCACGCGGCTGCCCGGCCCGCAGGCCGGGGCGTTTCTCGTGTGCGCGATGTTCTCCAACGTCGGGTTCATCGGCGCCTTTACCGCCTTCGCGCTGTTCGGCGAGGCGGGCTACAGCTTGTCGATGTTGTATCTGGTCTATTTCAGCCCCTGCTATTATCTGATCGGGTTTGCTCTCGCGCGGCGGTTCGGCCATCAGCCCGTCTCCGGAGAAGCCGACGGCGCGCCCTCGGCTGAGCTGCGCGCGCTCTACTTTATCGGCCTGCTCGCCGGCTTGGGGCTGAGCCTCGCCCGCGTGCCGCGGCCCCCCGTGCTGCAATGGGCGAACCATCTGTTGATTCCTGCCAACACGGCGATCTATTTGGCGGCCGTCGGCTCGCAGATTCGCGTGGAACCGTTCGGGCAGGCGCTGCGGCCGTGCCTGGCGATGAGCGCGATTAAATGCTGGTACACGCCGCTGGCGGCGTGGCTGCTCGTGTGGGGCTTCCATCTGGAGGGCACGGCGCGCCTGGTCGTGTTGCTCCAGGCGGCGATGCCGGTGGCGATCTCGCCGCTGACGCTGCCGCTGCTCTTCGGGCTGGATCGCCGGCTCACCAACGCCCTGTGGCTGTGCACCACCCTCCTCGCCATCCCCTGGCTGCTCCTCTATCTTCCCCTGATCCTTCCGCGCTGATGGGAGGACGGTTGACGGACGCTAGCGGGCAACGTATAGTAACCAGTAGGCCGATGCCATCCTGGAAACAGGAACGTCTTGTCCTTCAAAGTTTCGCTTCATCCTTTCTCGAATTGTGTTGCTGCGACATCTCCCATGTCTCGTAAAGGTCTGGAAGTTGCCGTCGAGCCGAAGATTCTCCAATGGGCGAGGGAGAGCATTGGTAGGGATGCCGGAGACGTTGCTAGGCGGCTAAAGCTCAGCAAAGAAACAATTGAGAAATGGGAGTCGGAGTCTAGGGAGAAAACTCCTACTCTCACTCAGCTTGAGAAGCTTTCAGGTCTCTACAAGCGCCCCCTCGCCGCCTTCTTCCTCCCAGAACCACCTAAAGAACCCCCACATCCGAAGGATTTTCGCACGCTTCCCTCAGACCAGCGAAAGCCCCTCTCTCCTGAGACTCGTCTAGCGATTCGGAGAGCCTCGCGTCTTCAGTCTCTGGCGGCTGAATTGACGGAAAATCTTAATCGTGAGACAACCCCCAAGCTCCTGAAGGTTCGTCTATCAGACCAACCCGAAACTGTTGCGGGGAAGATAAGGGAGCAACTCAACATCACCATTCAGACTCAGCTTCGATGGAAAGATGAAAGTGAAGCTCTCACTGAGTGGAGGAAGGCTCTTGAGCGGCTTGGCATCTTGGTCTTGCAGCTTGCCATGCCTCTCGATGACGATGTAAGAGCTTTCTCGGTTCCAAACCCCAAGTTTCCTACCATTGTCCTCAATCTTCGAGATGCGTTGAACGGCAGGACGTTCTCCTTGTTCCATGAATACACCCACCTGATGCTTGACGGCGGTGGCCTTTGTGATATGCGGGATGATGATAGCAACAACCATGATGTGAAGGCTGTTGAGGTGTTTTGTAATCACATTGCTGGGGCAAGCCTGGTTCCAAAACCCAATCTGTTAGCGCACAGATTAGTCGAAGGTAAGAATGCCTCGACTCAATGGTCTGAGGATACGCTTAAGAAAATAGCAGAAGATTTCAAGGTCAGTTCCGAGGTTATCCTACGACGATTAGTTATTTTCGGTCTAGCCTCAGAAGAGCTTTATAAGCGAAGGCGGGAGGACTGGAAAGAGAAGGCGAAACAACGGCAGGAAAAGAAACCCTTCGGTAAGGTGAACCAGTCCAAAAAGTGCCTTCGAGAGAACGGCGTTCCTTTTGTCTCGCTAGTGTTGGATTCGCACCGAGCAGGGAAGATTACCTATCCCGATGTGGCGGATTACCTTGCCATTCGGTTGCAACATCTTCCAAAGGTGGAGCGGCTTCTTATTGGCAAGCCTTAGCCATGGAGCTGTTCCCTGGCTACGTCTACTGCATTGACACCAGTGCGTTGATGGATTTGACGGAGCAGTATCCGGACAGCGTCTTTTCAACTCTTTGGAAGAACATCGAAGCGCTGGTTTCCCAGAAGCGGCTTATCGCGCCTCGTGAGGTATTCAAAGAGATTGTGTGGGACATCCGGCTTCAGAACTGGGCGAAGAAACATCGAAAAATGTTCAAGGACTTGGACAGGGAACAACTCCAGTATGTGAAGGAGATTGTGGCGAAGTATCCCAGCCTTGTAGATCCCGGCAAGACGACCCCCGATGCCGACCCCTTCATTATCGCGTTAGCAAAGGCGGAAAACGCGACCGTCATCACGTCAGAAAAGTCTGCAAGTCCTACCAGCACTCGTGTCAAGATTCCAGACGTTTGCCGAGCGTATGAAATCAAGTGCATGAGCTTGACCGTGTGGTTCAACGAGCAAAAGTGGAAGTTCTGACACAATAGCACGCCTGGGAGTCGAGACAATATTGGGTTGATTGGGGTTGATTGGGATGCCGACGCTTGAGTGGATCGGAAAGCACGCCGTGCTCAATCACCACCGGCAGGTGCCGTATCATCTGCTGCGGTGCGACAAGAGTTTGTCGACCGGTGATGCGGACAGCGGCAATCTGCTGCTGCAGGGCGATAATCTGCGTGAGACAAGAGATGCCGATAATCCCCCAGCTCATTGATCCTGTGAAAGAGGAATCAGCTAAGCGGCAACGCCAGAAGGAGCAGGCTCTTGCCAAGCTTGGCTCGCTGGCAGGGCAGAGCATTTCCCTCAAGCGGCACGTTTTCTTTGTGCCGGGCTGGGCTGGTGAGGAAGGACAGGCATGGAAAGGCTATGACAAACCTGTTTTGAAGGGGCATGGCTCTATCAAGAGTTGGATGGACAAGATCGTGAAGAACCCTGACAAGGTAACTTACGTCAGCTATCTCAATTTCTCGCAGCAGGAATCCGCGAACTCAAGGAGCTTCTTCGACTTTGCGGAGATACTGAAAGCAAGGGTGAGAACTCATGCTGCAATGGATGAGCCTGTTGACTTGATCGGGCACAGCATGGGTGGCCTGGACATTCTGGCGGCGATCACACAAGGCAAGGATGCGTTGCGCAACGTGGAAAACTGCGTGGCTGTCGCCTCTCCCTTGCGAGGCATTGTGTACAGCCAGTTCGTGAGGCTTGCGGATCAACTCTTTCCGGGCATGAAGTGGGAGCCTTATCACTATGTGCAAGTCAGGAATCTGGCAACAACATGTGCTGCCATCAGGAAAATCAATTCTCTCGAGAACAGGGTGAAGTTTCTCTCGCGAGTGAAGGCTTTCTATCATGTGGAAGGCACGCAGGATCCTACTATCATGCGAAGCGCGCGCCTCCGAACAGAAGTTCTGCCAAAGCATTTGAAGGCGAAGATTGAACAGCTTGTCATTGAGGGAGCCTCGCATTCAGGCGCAGCCGGCATCACGCATGACCCGAGAACTGTGCTGTATCTTCTGAGCATTATTGCAGACATTCCGATTGAGAAGCCGAAGCTGAATTATGGGTGTATGTACGTGAGGAAGGGATGAGGCAGGAATTGGAACTCCACGCGATATGAAACGCCGAGGACTGATTCTTTCGCTGGTTGCAATTGGTGCAGCGCTGGCTGCATGGCATTACTGGACAGGCACGATTTATTATTCTCTGCTTCAAATCAGGCAAGCGGTAGAGAAGCATGACAGATATCTGTTTGAGCAGCATGTTGACGTTCCAAGCCTGAGCCGCAGGCTCGTTGATGACTTCTTCAAGGTAACTGCGGATGAGGTATCGAGGACGCAGACGACAGGTAGCGGCTGGGAACAGCTTGGATTAGGCATAGGCATGGCGCTGATAGAAGCGTGGAAGCCCCGTTTGGTAGAACAGGTTAGCCAGGGCATCTTGCGTTCTGTTGAATCGGGAACGCTTAAAGAAGGCGACATAGCAAAGTCAGAAGAAGTGAAGCCAAGGGAACTAGCGAAGGACAAGACAAGCGAGCAAGCACCGCAGATCATTGAGAGCCTGCCCAAAGTGAAGCCGATAAGAAGAGGCAAGATCCGCGTGTATGGTAACAGCGCAATCGTTGAGCTCCTTGGTGCAATTGAAGAGGGCAAGCCTGCTGAGTCGTTGCGATTCAGGCTTGTGAGGACTCCTGACAGATACTGGCGCGTTACAGAGTTTGAAAACTTTTCAGAAATTCTTGCGCTAGGGATGAAGAAAGCTGAGGTTGAACGGAAGGCGGGAGAAGAGAAGGCTGAGGCAGAACGAAAGGTTGAGGAAGAACGCACAGCCAAACTCATGGCAGAGCGCATGCCTTACCTCTCAAGGATAAAGGCAGAAGTGCAGGAGCAAGCGCAAAAATCATCTCAGCTTCTGGCTGCTGCAACGGGCTGGGTTAAGGTCCGCTTCATAGTGAAGAAGAACGGTGAGCTAAAGAACGCGGAACTTGCGAAATCTTCGGGAGACAAGATACTTGAGGAAGCAGCTTTGAGAATTGTGCGAGAAGCAGCGCCCTTTGAGCCATTTCCTGTAACTTTTGACAAGGAAGAGCTTGAATTAGTCATGCCGTTGGACTTTACGTTTTGAATGACAGTTGGAGCAAACTTTAAAAGAACGCCAGCTTTCCTGTAGACATGAACATCCCGAGCAAAGAGGAATTTCTTAAAGGCGTAGAGGAATTTGAGAGGCGCGAGAAACGGGATGCCATGTACAAGGTGGCTTCTTTTCTCATTGCTCATTCGTGGGGCAAACCCGCAGAGATGGCGGATGGACTGGGCGTGTTGCTACTGACGTGGAACCAGGCTTTTTACCGCTACGGGAATTTTGACTTTGACAGGCTGGAGCAGTGCATAACCTCAAATCTCATCGGCATTGAGGCTTTCAAAGCCAGGGACATCTCAAGCCTCGTCGAAGCCGACGAGGAAAAGATAAGGAGCCTGTTCGATCAATTTCTTAATGCCTTGCAGATTCATTCAGGCAAGTCCCAGGGAAGGAGAAGTCCTGTTGCAGTAGCCAAGGCATTGCATCTTCTGGTTCCCTCCTTCTTTCCGTTATGGGATGACGCGATAGCCAGAGGCTACGAGTGCTATTACTCAGAAGATTCAGCCGGGAAATACGTTGAGTTCTGCAAGCTGATGAGGGAGCTGGCAGGGAAAGTGAAGGGCTATGTTGACAGGACGGACAAGACTCTCCTTAAGCTGATAGATGAGTATAATTACTCGAAGTACACACAGGAGTGGGTTTGAGTTGATCGTGAACAGATGCCCGAAGGCAACGACCGCTGGCAGAGAGAGTGCTTCAACTGAGGGCTGACGATGGCAAGAGACAGGCAATTTGTGTGCCAGCATCTTGAGGGGATCTCCAGAAAAGCGCTGGAAACGCATCAACGGGCGATTCAAGCCTACGTGCGACGGCGACATGGAATTTATGCGCTGTATCGGAAGAGCCGGTTGTATTACGTCGGCCTTGCCTCGAACCTGCGCTCTCGACTTAATCACCATTTGCGGGACCGTCACGCCAAGACATGGGATCGCTTTAGCGTCTATCTCACCATCGGCGATCAACATCTTCGAGAGCTGGAAGCGCTTGTCCTGCGGATCGCCGCTCCGAAAGGGAATCTGGTCAAAGGGAAATTTGCCAAGTCTGAGGATCTCCGGAGAAGATTTAAGCGCGATATCGCGAGACTCCAACGAGTCGAACTGGATGAATTGTTCACCCTGCCAGTAAGCGAATTTGGCGCGGAGCCGGACAGGACACGCAGGAAGGCGATGCCCTTGGCCCCCTATGTGACCAAGCCTTTTCGGATTCGCTGGCGGTATAAGGGAAGAAGCTATCGGGCGCGCGTGAGAAAAGACGGCATGATTCGTCTGAAGGGAGAGTTGTATCGAAGCCCCTCAGGTGCCGCCCGTGCTATTTACAAACGTGCTATCGATGGCTGGCACACCTGGAAATACGAACGTGCCCCCGGCGATTGGGTGTACCTGAACGAACTGCGCCGTTAGGTGGTAACCGTACTTGAATCCGTCAGAACAGTGATAGGGTTTGCGTAGTATTCATTTTCGGCGAAAGTTGAAAAACACGAGCATGCCTGGAGTTTTGACTTTAGGAGGGGGTTTTGGTATCGTGGAAGCGCGATGAAACGAGCCGTACTCGTCGGGATCATCATTCTGAGTCTGCTGGGCGCGTGTCCATTGTTGGCGGAGGCGGGGTGGGTGTGGACGCCGCACACCGGGTGGATCGGGCCCTCCGGCGCGGTGAAGGATACGCCGCAGGAGCAGCTCGCCTACGCGGTGTCGTTCTTCCAGCAGCAGGACTACGACAAGGCGAAAATCGAATTCAAGAAAATGCTGAAGCAGTTCAAAGATTCGCACGAGGCGGCGGAAGCCCAGTACTATCTCGGCCGGTGCGAAGAAGAACGGCGCGACTACTACGCCGCGTTCCTCGCGTATAGGAAAACCGCGCAAGTGTATCCTTCCACCTCGCGCTTCGAGGAGATTTTGGAGCGCATCTATCAAATCGGCAACTACTTTTTAGGCGGCAAGAAGCGGATGATCTTTGGGGCGGTGGCCATCATGCCGGCGCGCGATAAGGCGATTGAAGCCTTTCAGGCGATCGTCGAAGAGGGGCCTTTCAGCGAGCATGGGGAATTAGCGCAGTACAAGCTGGGTATCGCGTATTTGGCGCTGGGTGAGTACGAGCAGGCGGTGAGCGCGTTCGACCAATTGATTGATCGCTATCCGAAGTCGCCACTAGTGGATGATGCGCGCTTTCAGCTCGCCCAGGCCAGCCTGAAGGGCACCTTCAAAGCCGGCTACGACCAGCATCCCACGCAGCAAGCGGTGGAGGAGCTGCATACCTTTGTGGAGGAGTACCCCGACAGCGACCTCTCGCCCGAGGCGGTGGCGCGCATTCAGACGCTGCGCGAGCGCCAAGCCGAGCATGAATTTCAAGTCGCGCAGTTTTACGAGCGGCGCAAGCAGGCGGCCTCGGCGGTGGTGTATTACCAAGCGATCGTGTCGCGCTACGCCGACACCGCCTGGGCGCCGAAAGCCTCGAAGCGCCTTGTCGTGCTCACACCTAAAACGCCATGAGACGGCGCGTATTACTTTTTAGTCTGTGGACTATGGTCTATGGACTATCGACTGCCGGCTGCGGCTACACCACGCGGCCAGGGTTAGCGGGGTACTTGAAAACGGTGTACGTGAAACCGTTGACGAATACGATCGACCTCACGCAACTCACCAACGACTATCAGCATTTTCCCGTGTACCGGCATGGGTTGGAGTCGGATATGACGACGGCGATCATTAATCGGTTTCAGTTCACCGGCTTGTTGCGGCCGGCCTCGCCGACGAATGCGGACTCGCGCCTGGAAGGCGAGCTGGTCGATTTTCGTCGGGACGCCCTGCGCTACAACGCCTCGCAGCAAGTGGAAGAATGGCGGCTGAGCGTGGTGGTCAATGTGCGCTTTTACGATCGACGCCAGCTAGACGGCGCAATGCTCTGGGAAGAACAGCGGCTGACCGGCGATGCGACCTACTTCGAGCTGGGCGCGAACGCCGAATCGGAAGCCTCCGCGCTGGATCGCGCCGTGAAAGATACGGCGCGCCGCGTCGTCGAGCGCACGGTCGAAAACTGGTAGCCATGCCCACCCCGCGGCTCTACGTGCTATGCGGAACGGATCGGGCGCGCAAGCTCAGTCGCGCGCAGGAGCTCACGCGCGCGCTGGCGGTGGAGCTGATCGATCAGCATCGCGTCAGCGGGGTTTCGCTGCGCATCTTCGAGCTGGCCGGATTGCTGCGCGAGCCGCCGCTGATGAGCGCGAGTCGTCTGATCGTGATCGAAGAGGCGCAAGAGCTTGATGAGGCGTGCACGGCGCACCTGCTCGAGGATCTCCGAACCTCCGCCTCATCGGCGCATCTGATGCTGTTCGTGGATGAAGAGCTGGAGCGCGCGTCGCCCTGGCAGGCGCTGGGGCCGCAAGCGGTCGTGGAGCGTTTTGCCGCGCCGGCGCCGGCGTTCTCCGGATTCGAGCTGGTGAATGCCATCGCCCGGCGTGATGCGGCTGCGGCGCTGACCGGGCTGCACGACCAATTGGCCGACGGGAAAGAGCTGCTTGAGGTGGTTGGCTTGCTGGGCTGGCAATTGCAGCGCTGGCTGCTCGTGAAGCGCGGAGGCGACGCGAGCCTGCAGCCCTGGCAGTTGGAGCGGCTGCGCGGGGAAGTGGCGTCACGGTCCGTGGAGTCGCTGCAACACAGCGTCCGCCGGGTGTGGGAAGTCGATGTGGCGGCGAAACAAGGCCGCTTGCCGTCGCCGCGCGCGGCCGTGGATACGTTAGTGGTGGAGCTGTGCCGAGCTTAAGCTTTGGCGGGGGCAACGCGCGCCAGTTGTCGCGTCAGGCGCGAGGCGGTGCGCGAGGCGGTGCCTTTGTGAATCACGCGCTTGGCTGCGGCCTGATCAAACCGGCGCATCACCAGGGAGAGCGCTTGCGCGGCTTCGGGATGCTTGCGCGCCGCGACCAGCGTGAGAAACTGCTTCTTCAGGGTCTTCAGCTCTGACGAGACCGTCTGATTGCGCAGCCTGCGCACGCGATCCTTCCGTAATTGTCGTGCCGCCGAACGGGTAATGGGCATGCGATCCTCCTCAGAGTGCCTAAGCCATCTATTCTAGAATGAAGTCCGGCTCCTGTCAATCGTCCGTCGAGGGTTCATCCACACCGGCCCGTCATTGCCGCGAGGGCGCGCGCTTGGCCGCCTCCACCGGCGTGATTGCGGCGGCGACGGCGGTGAGCCGGATCCTGGGGTTTGTGCGCGATCTGTTGGTCGCTCGGCTCTTCGGCACCGGCATGCAGGCGCAGGCGTTTGTGGTGGCCTTTCGGCTGCCGAACGTGCTGCGCGATTTGGTGGCCGAAGGCGCGATGGCCAGTGCGGTCGTGCCGGTGCTGACGGCCACGCGCGCGACGAAATCGCCGGAGGAATTTTGGCGGCTCGCCCAAGCGCTGGGCGTGCGCCTCACACTGCTGGTGTTGGGCCTGGGGGTCGGCGGGGCGCTGCTGGCCCCCTGGCTGGTGCGCGTGATCGCCCCTGGATTTGCCGGCGATCATGAAAAATTTTCCCTCACCGTCACGCTCACGCGGATCCTCTTTCCGTTTATCACACTGGTGGGCCTCTGGGCGTTTTGCTACGGGCTGCTCAACAGCCTGCGCCATTTCGCGATGCCCGCCCTGGGCCCGGCGGTATGGAACCTGGCGATGATCGGCGGGTGCCTCTGGCTGGCCCCGCGCCCCACCCCGCCGGTGGTCGGGCTGGCGTGGGGCGTGATCATTGGGGGTGTATTGCAGGTGCTCATCCAGGTGCCCGTACTCCTCCAACGGGGATTTCGCCCGCGCTGGGTGTGGCGCCACGAAGGCTCCCGCGAAGTGATGCGGCTGCTGGGGCCGCGCCTGGCCGGGTCGGCCGTCTATCAGGCCAGCGTGTTGTTTGATACGATCGTGGCCTCCCTGTCGTTTATCGTCGGGGAAGGGGCGGTGGCCGCGTTTTATTTTGCCAATCGCTTGGTGCAGTTGCCCCTGGCCGTGTTCGGCACCGCCTCGGCCCAAGCCAGTTTGCCGATGCTGTCCGAGCAGGCCGCCGTGCAGGATGTGGAGCGGTTTCGCGCCACGCTGCTGTCGGTGCTGCGCATGGTGGCGTTTGTGATGCTGCCCGCATCCGCGGGTCTGGTGGTGCTGGCCTCGCCCATCGTGCAAATTTGTTTTCAGCGCGGCGCCTTCGACGCGGCCTCCAGTGCCATGACGGCGCAGGCGTTGCGCTTGCTCGCGGTGGGCTTGGCGGCGTTTGCCGCGGGCAAGGTGCTCATCAACGCCTTCTATGCGCTGCACGATACGGCCACGCCGGTGAAGTTGGCCGCGCGGGCGCTGCTGATGAATGTGGCGCTGGCCTTAGCGCTCATCTGGCCGCTGAAGCTCGGCGGCCTGGCCCTGGCGACGGCGCTGTCGAGCACGCTGAACGCGTGGCGGCTGCTGCGCGCGCTGGAAGTGCGGCTGGATCGTCCGCTCGCGGCCTCCTTGCGCGTGCCATTGCTGCGCATGGGGCTGGCCGCCGCGCTCATGGGGGTCGGGTGCTGGGCGCTGTGGGGGAGCGTGGGCGTGCGTCTGCCCGCGCTCGTCGCTCTGCCTTGCGTGATCGTGGTCGGCGCGCTGCTCTACGGGATGGCGTGCACCCTCTTGGGTGTGTCGGAATTGACCTCTGCCCTGCGATGGCTCAGCCGCCTGCTCACCGCGCCGGCCTCCTCGAGCGAGTAAGCCGCCTCCCGGATCAGCCGGGGGTCTATCTGTTTCGCAACGCCCGCGGCGAGCTGCTGTACGTCGGCAAAGCGCTCAGCCTCAAGACGCGGGTCCGTTCCTATTTTCACTCCCCCAGCCTGTCCCCGCGCATCGCCACGCTGGTTACGCAGATCGCCGACGTGGAGGTGCAGCAGACGCCCTCTGAGGCCGAAGCGCTGCTGCTCGAATCGGACCTGATCAAGCGCCACCACCCCAAGTACAACGTGGCCTTCCGGGATGACAAGCGCTATCCGCTGTTGAAGCTGACGCACGAGCCGTTTCCGCGGCTGCTCGTGGTTCGCCGCCCCGACCGCAGTCGGGGCGCGCGCTACTTCGGGCCGTATGCCGACGCGGGCTTGCTGCGCGACGCGCTGCAATTTTTTAAGCGCGTCTTTCCGCTGCGCACCTGCCGCACGTTTCCGAGCAGCCCGTGCCTGGAGTATCACTTGGGCCAGTGCCTCGCCCCGTGCATTGGGCGGATCGATGAGGCGGCGTATCAGCGCATCGTGGATGATGTGGTGGCGTTTCTCGAGGGCAAGCGCGATGGGCTGCTGCGCGACCTCGCCCGGCGGATGAAGCAGGCCGCGCGCCATCGGCGTTTTGAAGAAGCGGCGCGGATTCGGGATCAGATCCACGCGCTGACATCGGTGATCGTGGCGAAAGAAAAATCGGCGTACGCCGGGCCGCTGGAGCAATTGCAACTCGCGCTGCGGTTGCCCGCGCTGCCGCGCCGCATCGAGGCGTTTGACATCTCCAACATCATGGGCACGTTTTCCGTCGGTTCGATGGTGGTGTTTGCCGATGGCAAGCCGCTCAAGGCGCACTATCGCCATTTCAAGATCGAGACGGTGCAGGGGAGTGACGACTATCTCATGATGCGCGAGGTGATCCGCCGCCGCTACAGCGGCAGCCTCGCCACGAAGCTGCCGCTGCCCGATTTGATCTTGGTGGACGGCGGGCGGGGCCAGCTCAATGCGGCGCTGGAAGAAATCGGGGCGTTGGCACTGAAGATCCCCGCGCTGGGCTTAGCCAAGCAGTTTGAGCACATCATCGTGCCGGACCAGGTCGATCCCATCGTGCTTTTACCGACCTCGCCGGTGCTGCATCTTGTCCAACATGCGCGCGATGAGGCGCACCGCTTCGCCATCACGCACCACCGGCGGCTGCGCGGCAAAGGCGCGCTGCGCTCGGCCTTGGATGCGATCCGCGGCATCGGCCCGGCGCGAAGGACGGCTCTCTTAAAGCGCTTCGGCACGTTGAGCCGCGTGCGCCAAGCCAGCCCCGCCGCCATCGCCAAGGCTGCGAAAATCAGCGTCCCCCATGCCGAAGCGCTCCTGGCTCAACTTCAGCATGAATAACTGATATAATCTGTTGACATGAACACATCGTTAGCACAACTTGAGCGTTTAATTCATGAGGTCCGGAGACAGAAAGTGATGCTGGATTCAGATTTAGCGCGCCTCTATGGGGTGTCGACCAAAGTGCTGAATCAGGCTGTCAAGCGCAATGCAGAGCGGTTTCCCATCGATTTTGTCTTTCGGCTCACAGAAGGGCAGTTGAATGATTTGAGGTCACAATTTGTGACCTCAAAAGGACGCGGCGGTCGCCGGTACCTCCCTTACGTTTTTACAGAACACGGCGCGATCATGGCCGCGACTGTCCTTAATAGTCCGCGCGCCGTCCAGATGAGTCTTTTTGTGGTGCGGGCGTTTGTGAAGATGCGGAATGTCTTGACCGATACGCGGGAATTAGCCCGCAAGCTCGCCGTCCTGGAAACGGAATTGAAGCAACGCCTCGATATTCACGACGCCGCAATCGTGACCATCCTCCAGCGCGTGATGGATCTGATCGATCCACCACCTCCGCCGCCGGAGCCGCCAAAGAAGTCGATCGGATTTTATGCAAAAGACGGCAAGGGGCGATATCGAGTGCGACCCGTCATTCCAACGGCGTTCGAGCGGCGGGTCTATGCGGTGGTAGCGCGCATTCCCAAAGGACAGACGCGCTCCTACCAGTGGGTGGCGCAGCAGTTGGGCAACCCGAGCCTGGCCCGCGCCGTTGGGGGCGCGTTGAGTCGCAACATCGACCCCGCGCATGTGCCCTGTCACCGCGTCATCCGCGCTAACGGCTCCCTCGGCGGCTACCGCTGGGGCGCACACAAGAAGCGCCGCCTCCTGAGGCAAGAGCAGCGCCATTCTGGAAAGCGCAACTAGGGTTGAGACTTACGCCCTGCTTGAGCTTAGGTGGACGGGATGATGGAGAGGGGCGGCGCTAATTCTGACGTGATAGCCCAGCAGACCGAGGATTCGCTGTAGTGTGGCCAGATTGTCGAAATCTCCATTTTCGATCTTGGAGACTTGCTGTTGGGTCACGCCAAGCCGATGCGCGAGCACGGCCTGGGTGAATCGCCGTCTAATTCGCTCCCCAACGATCACCTTAGCGACCTTCAGTTTTTCCTCATCGAGCTCATACAACTCCCGAAAGGAAACCGCTCGCCGCTTTTCCTGCAGGTGCCCCTCAACCGATTTCAGCAGATGACGCATTGGGACCTCCCTGTCATGAGTATCGCTACACGCGCGAAAAGTAGGCACGCTGTCGTTGCTTCGCCACGTCCATTTCCTGGGCCGGCAGTTGTTGAGTCTTTTTCTTCATGGCATGGGCGAGAATGACGCGCTTACCATCAAAGAAATAAAAAATCCGAATCTGACCTTCTTGACCCTCGAGCCGTAATTCATAGAGCCGTTCTCCGATGTGCTTCGCATGAGGTTGCGGCAATCGCGGCCCAAATTCTTCCAGTGTGTTTCTCTTCAGTCCACTGGACACAAGTATACAACTAAATGGTTGTATTTTCAAGTTAGGCGCTATCATCGGTGCGCGAGATGGTGTCGAGCTGCTGGCCCATGTCGGTGACAGGGCCGGGCAGGGATGGTGAAGGAAGAGACGGGGAGGGAACCGCTGGTTCCAGTGGGCGGGGCGCTGCGGGCTGGGGCGCCGGCGGCGGCTGACGGCGATCTACAACCAGGGACTGCGATCAGATCGGCAGTTGAGCTTCAGTCTGCTGCGGCGGGTCGCCAAGCAGTTGCAGTTCAACGGGCACCCGTCCTCCAACGGGGCTGTGTCAATAACTCCCGCCTCCCACTGAGCACGAAAACCCGCCTGTTTTTTCCTGTAACACAACCAGGTGTTTTTGCACCACGCCCTGCCTTCATTATTTCTCCCTGAAGATTTCGCTTGACCTTCCAGTTGACTGGATGGTTTATACTCACTGGTGAGATGGCACAGACCTTCTACATCAGCGCACTCTCGAAGCAGGCGGACGTTCCCGTCAAGACGATCCGATACTACGAGGACGTGGGGCTGCTGCCCAAACCCAGCCGCACCGCGTCGGGGTATCGGCTGTATGCCCCTGAAACTGCCGACCGTCTCCTGTTCATCAAGAAGGCGCAGAACCTGGGACTGCGGTTGGATGAGATCAAAGAGATTCTGGACTTGGCGGATCGGGGCCGCTGCCCCTGCGGGCATGTCCAGACGTTTCTCAAGACGCGGCTGCGCGAACTCCAACAGAAGATCGCCGATCTGCGCTTGATCGAGCGGCGAGTGAAGCTGGCGGTGAGACAGGGCTGTCCGCCCAATTTCAGGCCGAGGGGGAAGGCAATCTGCCCGACCATCCAGCGGCAATCCGCGAAGAGAGGACGGTGACCCATGAAGGCAGACAAACTCGGCCTCCTGTCGGCGCTGTTCGCATCGGTGTGTTGTGTGACCCCATTGATCCTGGTGCTGCTGGGGTTGGGAAGTTTGGGTATCGGAGCGGTCTTGGGGCGCTTCCACTGGTGGTTCCTGGGAGCAGCGTTTGTTCTGCTGACGGTGGCGTGGCGGCGGTATTTCCAGGAGCGCAGGCGCTGCGCGACCGAACACTGCCAGATGGCGTCTGGGACACCGACCCGCTGGACGCTGCTAGTCGCTTCGCTGGTGGTAACGGCATTTGCCGGACTGAACGTGTACACCTTCGCCAGCCAGCGCCAGCAGACGGCTTCCATACCAGACAGCCCGTTCGGCACTGCGACCGAGGTGGTCATCCCCGTTGCAGGTATGACCTGCCTAACTTGCGAACTGACCGTCGAATCCAGCTTGAAGCGCCTGCCAGGCGTCGCCAGTGCTGACGCGAACGTCGCCCAGCAGCGTGTCACCGTGCAGTACGATCCCGTGCAGGTGACGGTGGAGCAGTTGATGGCCGCGATCAACCAGACGGGCTACAAAGCCAGCCGTCCGCAGGAGAAGTGACGATGAGAACGGTGCTGTTGGTGCTCGGACTCGGACTGCTGGTGCTGACGTGTTGCCTGAGCCATCTGGTCAGGCGGTGAATCATGGCGCAGGGGTGCTGTCCGCCACCGAAACCGGAGTCAACTGGCGTGGAGTCGTGCTGCGACCTGCATCCGCCCACGAAGTGCAGCCCCGCTCCATGTCCTGTGTGCGGGAAGACGGGCAAGACGGTTACCCGCCTGACGCTGGGGGCGCTGTTGAAACCTGACCGCCGTCCCGCGATCCCAGCCCAGCAGGAGGAGTTCTGCTTCTGCCCGACCCCGACGTGCGAAGTCGTCTATTTCCTGCCAGGCAGACCGCTGTTTCGGAAGGACGACCTGTCCGTGCAGGTGGGATTGAAGAAACCGAGCGACCCCACCGCGCCTGTCTGTTACTGCTTCGGCTGGACACCGGAGAAGGTTCGGGCGGAGCTTGCGGCGACCGGCAGCAGCACGGTGATCGACCAGATCAAGACGCAGGTGAAGGCGGGCAACTGCTACTGCGAGGTGACCAATCCCCAGGGATCATGCTGCCTGGGGAATGTGGCGAAGGCAGTTCAGGAAGCAACGGCTGCGGTGAACCAGAAGGGAGGTGTGAGACGATGAAAGAACCAGTGCGCGTATCGCTGTGTCCTGCGTGCGGAGCGTGTCCCGAAGTGGTGCTGGATGTGGATCGAAACGAGGCGCGGATCGGTGAAGAAGGCAACCTGGTGCGGCTCAACAAAGAGGCGTGGAACACGCTGGTTGAGAAAATCCGCGCAGGCGAACTGACCGAGATTCGGTGATCTCGCGCTTCAGCGCAGGAGCGGCGGTGGCGGCTATTGCTTCCACCGCCGTTTTCTTGCTGAATACACCCCCTCCTTCCTGACGGTTGGCGCGGTTGAACAAGATCGGGGGAGCAGACTGGTTTGTAAAATATCCCCCCTTCCTTCCGCACGTAGGGACGCGCCAGAAGAGCGGGAAGTTACCATCCTCTTAGGTTAGGATTCTCGACGGAAAACGCAAGAGGCAGAAAATTACGTGAAATTAAGCGATTGTAAGCAAATATAACCCTTGGTGGGCGAGTAGAGCGCAAGCGCCTGACGTGCGTTCACGCCGAGAGCATCAGGCCGACCCCAGGCAAGCTCAGGTATACTTGCTCAGGTATACTTAGAGGAAGGCTGCAGGTGTCCTTCCGCATGATCCCATGAGCGCGCTTCGAGTGGTGCCAACACAATTGGCCCGGCGGGTGACGCTGGCGTTCGGGTTTCTCGCCTTCATTCCGCTGCTGCTGATCTTCTGGGCATCCGTCTCCTTCATCTTTCCCCATCTGCGCGACTCCCAGCAGGACACGCTGCGGCTGATGATCATGGCGATCATCGCCTCCATCTTCCTCGGCTACGTGGTGCTCAAGCGCACCATGGGCGCGGTGATGGAGGTGGTGCAGCAGGTCAACCCCCACCGCGGTCGGGGCGGGACGGAGCAGGATGAGCTGGGCGAGCTGGCGCGCACCTTCAACCGCATCACCCAGGAGCTGGAAGGGAAGATTCACGAGCTGGAATCATCGCGCGCGCTGGTGAAGCGCCTGCTCTCCCGCATCGGCACGGCGATTGTGTCGTATGAAGGCATTGACCATCTGCTGGAGCTGATTGTGGAAAACGCCGCGCTGGCCCTGGAGGCGCAGCAGGGCAGCCTCCTCCTCATGGACGGGGAGCGGCGGGTGCTTACCGTGAAGGCCGCGTGGTCGTTGGCGCCGGAGGATGAGGGGCCATCGCACCGCGAGCAGGAGATGGCGCTTGGCGAGGGGATCGCTGGCTGGGTGGCGAAAGAGCGCACCGCCATGCGCAGCACGGGGTTGCCGGCGAGCATCGGCCTGGCCGCCTCCACCAAGAACGAGGGGGTGGTGCTGTGCGTGCCGCTGATGCTGCGCGACAACCTGCTGGGGGTGCTGGCGGTGATGCGGGAGGAGCTGGCGCGGCCCTTCACCGACGATGATCAGGTGCTGCTGGCCAACATTGGCTCGCAAATCGCCGTGGCGATTGAAAACTACCGGTTGAACCTGGACATCGAGCGGACCTACCTGGAAACGGTGACGGCTCTCGCCTTGGCGGTGGAAGCTAAGGAAGCCTACACGGCCGGCCATTCCAAGCGCGTGGCGTTGTACGCGGTGCGCATCGCCGAGGCGATGGGCTTGGATGAGCCGACGAAAAAAGCGCTCCAGTACGGCGGCCTGCTGCATGACGTGGGCAAGATCGGCATCAAAGACAGTATTCTGCTGAAGGGCCACGATCTCACACCAGAGGAGCGGGAGATCATGCAGCAGCATCCGCAGATCGGCGAAGCGATTCTGAAGCCGTTGCGATCCTTGGCCAGCGTGGCGGAGCTGGTGCGCTGCCACCACGAGCGCTATGACGGCTCGGGCTATCCGCAAGGGCTGAAAGAAGACGCCATTCCGCTGACGGCGCGCATTCTCACCGTGGCCGACGCGTACGATGCGATGGCGACGGACCGCCCCTACCGCAAGCGCATGAGCCTGGAGGACGCGATGGCTGAGCTGCGCAAAGGCGCCGGCATCCAGTTTGACCCGCAGGTGGTTGAGGCCTTCCTAGCAATAGCTAAACCTTAGGGGCCATGTTATAGTAGCGCCATGGTCCGTGAAGAGCTTCGCGCGCGCGCCCAGCAGGTGCGCCTCCAATGGGAGAACCTTCGGAGGTATCTTTGACGTCGAGTCACTGCAGGCCCGCATCGGCGAGATCGAGCAGACGATGGCCGACGCGCAGTTTTGGAACGATCAGGCCGCCGCGCAGCGGACCATCCAGCGCTTAAAAGCCCTCAAGGCGCAGACGACCCCCATCGATACGTTCCAACACGGCCTGCGCGACGTCGACGAATTGCTCCCCTTGGTGGATGCCGCCGACACCGCCTCGCTGGCCCAGCTCGAACAGGATCTGCGCTCCCTCGAAGGGCAGCTTGAGCGGCTGGAACTGCAGCAGTTGCTCGGCGAGGAGCGGGACCGGTGCGACGCGATTGTGTCGATTCATGCGGGGGCCGGCGGCACCGAATCGTGCGACTGGGCGCAGATGCTGCTGCGCATGTACCACCGCTGGGCCGAGGAAAAACAGTACGTCATCGAGTTGATCGACGTGCTCCCCGGCGAAGACGCCGGCGTCAAGAGCGCAACAATGATCGTGAAAGGCCCCTACGCCTACGGCTATCTCAAGGCCGAGGAAGGGGTGCATCGGCTGGTGCGCATCTCGCCCTTCGACTCCAACAAGCGGCGCCACACGTCGTTTGTCTCCGTCGATGTGATTCCTGAGGTGGAAGCGGATGCGGAGGTGGAGATCAAAGAGTCGGATCTGCGCATCGACGTGTTTCGTTCCGGCGGCAAGGGCGGCCAGTCGGTGAATACGACGGACTCGGCGGTGCGCATCACCCATCTGCCCTCGGGCTTGGTCGTCCAGTGCCAGGATGAGCGCTCGCAGCTGCAGAATAAGACGAAGGCGATGCGGGTCCTGAAATCCCGCTTGTCCGAGTTGGAGCGTCGCAAGCGTGAAGAAGCGCAAGCGAAGGACTACCAGTCGAAACAGAAAATTGAGTGGGGGTCCCAAATTCGCTCCTACGTGCTGCAACCGTATGTGATGGTCAAAGACCATCGGACCGACCAGGAGACGGGCAACGCGCAGGCGGTGCTCGACGGCAAGCTCGATCCCTTCATCGAAGCGTATCTGCGCTGGCGCAAGCATGCTTAAGTGGGTGATTCAAAAAATCCTCGGTACGCACAACGCGCGGGAGATCAAGCGCCTGTGGCCGGTGGCGGAGCAGGTGAACCGGCTGGAACCCTCAATCCAGTCGCTCTCCGATGCGCAGTTGCGCGCGAAGACCGATGAGTTTCGGGCGCGGCTTCGCGCGTCGCGTGAGGCCTCACCCCTCATGCAACCCGCCACCGCCGCGTGGTACGCGCTCAATCACGATGAGCGTGAGCGGCTCAAAATCCAGCGCCGCGCGCGCCAGCACGCCGCGCTGGGCGAGATCCTGCCCGAGGCATTTGCCGTGGTGCGCGAGGCCGCGCGGCGCACCGTGCAGATGCGCCATTTCGACATGCAGCTCGTCGGCGGGGCGGTGCTGCACGAAGGCAAGATCGCCGAAATGGCCACCGGCGAAGGGAAAACGCTCGTCGCCACGCTGCCTGCGTATCTCAACGCGCTCACCGGGCGCGGGGTGCACGTGGTGACGGTGAACGACTACCTCGCGCGCCGCGATACCCGCTGGATGGGGCCGATCTATCACGCGTTGGGCCTGTCCGTCGGCGTCATTCAGGGGGTGGATCCGGCCGAGCGCCGGCCCGGGGAAGAATCGCTCTCCTTCCTCTATGATCCGGCGTGGACGCAGGCCAGCGAGCGCTTTGTGCAGCTGCGCCCGATCGCCCGGCGCGAGGCGTACGCCGCGGACATCACCTACGGGCAGAACAACGAATTCGGCTTCGACTATCTGCGCGATAATATGCGGTTTCGCCAAGAGGATCTGGTGCAGCGGGAGTTTCAGTATGCGATCGTCGATGAGGTGGACAGCATCTTGATTGATGAGGCGCGCACCCCGCTGATCATTTCCGGACCGGCGGAGGAGTCCACCGAGCTGTACGTCCAGCTCGACGGCGTGGTGCAGCACCTTGCCAAAGGGACGGATTATGAGGTCGATGAAAAACAGCATGCGGTGAGCCTCACCGAGGCGGGCATCAAGCATGGGGAAGAGCTGCTCCACGTCGATAATCTCTACGATGAAGCGCATATGCGCCTGGTGCATCATCTGAATCAGGCGCTGCGCGCGCATGAACTGTTTCGGCTCGATGTGGATTACATGGTCAAGGACCACGAGATCATCATCGTCGATGAGTTTACCGGGCGGCTCATGCCCGGCCGCCGCTGGAGCGACGGGCTGCACCAGGCCATTGAGGCGAAAGAGGGCGTGCGCATCCGGGAAGAAAACCAGACGCTGGCGTCCGTGACGTTTCAGAACTACTTCCGCATGTACGAAAAGCTGGCCGGCATGACCGGCACCGCGTCCACCGAGGCGAGCGAGTTCAGCGAGATCTACAAGCTCGATGTGCTCACCGTGCCCACCAACCGCCCGCTCATTCGGAGGAATGATGCCGACACCGTGTATCGGACGGAGGGGGAAAAATTTCTCGCCGTTGTGCAAGAAATCGTCGACCTGCACCGGCGGGGACAGCCAGTGCTGGTGGGCACCATCTCGATCGAAAAATCGGAGCGGCTCTCCCGGCTGCTGAAAGAGCCCGGCCCGGTGATCACGCGCCTGGGCACGGTGTGCCAGTGGGCCGTGGCGGAGGCCAAGCAAGAGTCGGTGCCCGAGGAGCTGAAGCAGCGGCTCTTGGCACTCCTGGCTCGGCCGGCGATGATCACCGCAGAAGACGCCGAAGCGCTGTTCGAGCAGCTCAAGCGGCAGGCGCCCAAATCGGTCCTCGTCTATCGCGTGGAAGAGATCGCGCGCCTGGCGCGCACCATCACCGCGATTCGCGCGGGCGTGCCGCACAACGTGCTCAACGCGAAATACCATGAGCAGGAAGCGCATATCGTCGCGCAAGCCGGCCGGCTGGGGCGGGTGACGATCGCCACCAATATGGCCGGCCGAGGCACCGACGTGCTGCTCGGCGGCAATGCGCAATTTCTTGCGGAGGATGCCATCCGCGAGCAGGAGGCGGCGAAGGGCGAGCCGCTCGCGCTAGAGGAACGGGCCTCTATCGTAGAGCGCTTTCGCGCCGTCGCCCAGGACGAGCACCACCAGGTGGTCGCGCTCGGGGGCCTGCACATGCTGGGCACCGAGCGGCATGAGGCGCGCCGGATCGACAACCAGTTGCGCGGCCGCGCCGGGAGGCAGGGCGACCCCGGGTCGTCGCGCTTTTACCTCGCCCTCGAAGATGATCTGATGCGCATCTTCGGGTCGGATCGCATCGCCAAGCTGATGGACTTCAAATGGTTCAAGTGGGAAGAGGGGCTGCCCATCGAGCATCCCTGGGTGAGCCGGTCCATCGAAACGGCGCAGCGCCGCGTGGAAGGGCAGAACTTCGAGGCGCGCAAACATCTGCTCGAATACGACAACGTGATGAACCGCCAGCGCGAGGTGATCTATGAGCAGCGGCGGCGCATCCTCGAAGGGGTGGAGCTGAAGCGCCTGGTCGAGGACATCGTCGCCGAGGTTGCCGAGGAATTGGTAGAGGTGTACGCGCCCAAGGAGCAGCGGTCGGACGCTTGGGATCTCGAGAGCTTGCGCGCGATCTGCGCGCGGCAATTCGGGGTGGAGGTGCCTGCGGAGGCGCCGATGGACAGCCGCGACGCGATGCATGAACAGCTTGTCACGCACCTCACGCAGGCGTATCAGGCGAAAGAACAGGGGATCGGCGCCGACGTGATGCGCCAGCTCGAGCGCAGCATCCTCCTGGCCGTGATGGATGCGAAATGGAAAGACCATTTGTACATGATGGATGCGCTGCGCGAGGGCATCGGGCTGCGCGCGTACGGCCAGCGCGATCCGCTGGTCGAATACCAGCATGAGGCCTACGCCATGTTCCGGCAGATGATCGCGACGATTAAGGCCGACTCGCTGGCGATGCTGCTGCGCGTGCAGCCGACCCCGACGGCTGTCGGGGCCGTCCCGGTGAGCGTCTTCGCCCGCACCCCGCAGCGCGAGCTGCACGCAGACGCTCCGACGATCAGCCAGCAATCGGCCGTGATGGAACACGCACCCATCCACACGGCGCCATCGCCGTCGGCCGCTCGTCGCCAACCGCAGCCGGCCCCTTGGGACCCTCGGGGTCCCTCCGAGGTACCCCGAACACAGAGAGGGGCGGGCGGAGCGGTGACGACCTATCAGCCCGGCCCGAAGGTGGGCAGGAATGACCCGTGCCACTGCGGTAGCGGTGTGAAGTTTAAAAAATGCCATGGGAAGTAATCCCCTTTATGAGGGGGTTGATTAAGTTCATCACTTATGATACACTTTTATCGGAGGTGAAGAGAGATGCCGACGAAACATCCGCGGTTGAATGTGGTGCTGGAGCGGCCGGTCTACCGTTCGGTGGAACGGTTGGCGGCGCACGATGGCGTGTCGATGTCCCACAAGGCGCGCGACCTCATTCGTGAAGCCCTGGAGCTGTATGAAGATCAGTACTTGGCTGAGCGGGCGCAGGAACGGATGGCCACATTTGTGCGAAGCAAAGCGTTGACGCATGAGCAGGTGTGGGCGCATCTGAAACGTCGTCGCCGGTGATGGCGTTTCAGTTCGTCTATCACCCGGCCGTGGTGAGTGACGACCTCCCTTCGATTAACCGCAATCTGCAGGGGCGCATCTGCCGGGCGATTGAGCAGCGGCTCGGTACCGAGCCAACCCACTACGGCGAACCGCTTCGCTACCAATTGAAAGGGCTTTGGAAGCTTCGCGTGGGAGATTATCGTGTGGTCTATCAAATAGTCAGCGAGGAAATCTGGATTTTTAGAATTGATCACCGGAAGGACGTCTATGAGAGGCTCCTGTCGCGCCTGACATGGCGTCCCTCGCGGAGCTAGCCATGCTAGGCGCACGAGCATTCACACGGATTGGGCTGATGGGGGCGCTCGGCGGGGCGGTGAATGCGGTGTTGTGCTACCTCCATATGCCCACCGCGATTATCTCACCAGGGATCGTCGGACTGAACGCGGATCAGACCGCTTCATTTCCTTTTCCTTGGCATGTGATTCCGGCAGGCGCACTCCATGGCGCGCTGCTGGTACTGGGCAGCGTCGGGTGCGCGCGGTTGTGTTGGAATCTGCGATTCAAGATCAAAGTGACCGGACTGGTGATCACGACGTGGGTGGTCGGCTGGCTGTCGTTTATCCCGCTGCGCGTGTCGGTGTTTCATGAGAGCTGGCGCGAGGCTGTCACGTGGCCGCTCGCTTCGGGGTTGGCCGGGTGGCTGGATGCGCTGCGCGCACCGGTTACGTCGTTTGGCCTGGTGGCCGGGGTCTACTATCTGCTGTTGGCAGTGTGTCGGCAACTCACCGCTCGCTCGCGGTCGTGGCAGATGGTGATGGGTGCGGCCAGCGGGGTGCTGGGGTCGCTTTATTGGTGGGCCTCGTTTCATCGATGGTATTTTAGCGTGCTGCACGGTGTGATCTGGGGAGCTCTGGTCGGCTATGGCGTGTGGGCTGCGCAACACGGGACACAGGACGCAGGACTCCCCGGCCCGCCCAAGAGCTCGCAGGTCGGGGCGGGCAGGACTCAAGGAACTGCCTAAGCGAACCGTTCGAACACTGCTCCTGCCGCTTGTTTCCGGCATCCTCCTGGTTGCCTCGTTTCCGAGTTTCAATCAGCCGATCTGCGCGTGGGTGGCGCTGGTGCCGTGGCTGCTGGCGCTGCGCGATGTCTCCAGACGCCGCGCGTGGTGGAGCTCCTACCTTGTCGGGCTGGTGTTTTTCCTCGGCTCGATGTGGTGGCTGACGAAACTGACCGCGTTCGGAGGCTGGGTAGCGATTCTTGGCTGGCTGCTGCTGTGCGCCTACTTGGCGCTCTACTTCGCCGTCTTTGGGTGGGTTGCGCACTGGATGTTGAGTTCAAGGTTCGAGACTCGAGCACCTCGCACCTCGCACCTCGCACCTATTGTTGCGCTCCCGTCGTGCTGGGTGGCGTTGGAATTTGCGCGCACCCACCTGCTCTCCGGCTTGGGTTGGAATCTGCTGGGCTATTCGCAGCAGCCGGTGGTGCCGCTGATTCAAACGGCAGCGCTGACGGGGGTGTGGGGCGTGTCGTTTCTCATCGTGATGATGAACGTCGCCATCAGCCTCTATGCGTCGAATCGGCCGACGAGCATCCGCGCGATGAGCGTGCTGCTGGCCGTCGGATGCGTGCTCGGCAGCCGAGCCTATGGCGAGTGGCGCCTTCGACAGCCCGCCACGGCGGTGGCGCAGCATGATGGCGGGCCGGGGCCCGCTCCAGCCGCGACGGTGCGCGTGGCGGTGGTGCAGGGGAGCATCCCGCAGGAGCAGAAATGGGATGAGGAGTTTCAGGCTGAGATTCTCTCTCGCTACGAGCGGCTTACGCGCGCGATCGCCGCGCAGCATCCCGACGTGATCGTCTGGCCGGAGACGGCCGTGCCAGCACTACTGGGCGTCCATCCAGAGGTGACGGCGCGCGTGCAGGGCCTAGCACAGGAGCTGGGCGTGCCGCTGGTCATCGGCGCGCCGATGACCACTGAAGTTCCGAGTGCCGAGTTCCGAGTGCCGAGTTCTCACTCTCACCTCTTACCTCTCACCTCTCACCTGACTAATAGTGCGGTGTTACTTGATGCGGATGGGATAATTGTTGGGCGCTACGATAAGCTGCACCTGGTGCCCTTCGGCGAGTTCATTCCATTTGAAGGCGTGGCCCCCTGGCTGCGGGATCTGTTGCCGCCGATCGGCGAGTTTGTTCCCGGCCATGAGCACACGGTCTTCACCGCGTTCATGCGGAATGCGGAATTCGGAATGCGGAATGGCAACCCCGCACTCCGCACTCCGCACTCCGAATTGAAATTCAGTGTGTTGATTTGCTTCGAGGACACGTTTCCCGAGTTGGCGCGCGCGTTTGTGCGGGAGGGTGCGCGGCTGCTGATGACGATCACCAACGATGCCTGGTTCGGCCCCACCGCGGCCGCTTATCAGCATGCGCAAGCCTCCACCTTTCGCGCCGTGGAGCTGGGCGTGCCGATGATCCGCGCGGCTAACACCGGTTGGTCCGGCTGCATCGACGCCCACGGCCGGTGGCTGGCCAGCGTGTCTACTCCGCAGGGAGGCGAGCTGTTTGTGGAGGGGGCGGCCGTGTGCGATGTTACGCCCGGTTCCTCGCCGACCGTCTACGCGCGCTGGGGCGATTGGTTCGCGTGGGGATGCGTCCTGCTCAGCGGCTGTGTTATAATACCGTGTTTTATATCTCATGGACACCACCGACGATCTCATCGCGGCGCGTTTGGCTAAGCTGAAGGCGCTCCAGACCAGCGGGCTCGCGCCCTATGGCGGCGCTTTTTCTAAGTCCCACCCGCTCCAGTGGTGGCTTGAGCACGACTGCGACGGCGAGGCGATCACCACGGCCGGGCGCCTGACGGCCAAGCGAGGCCATGGCGGGCTGATGTTCGCCGATCTGCGCGATGCCAGCGGGAAGATTCAATTGTGCGTGAAGCAGGATCGGGTTGGAGACCAGGCTTTTCAGTTCTTTGAGACGTTCGATCTCGGCGACATCATCGGCGTCACCGGCGAGCTGTTTACAACGAAGACGGGCGAACGCACCATCCAAACGAAGACGGTGACGCTGTTGGCGAAATCGCTGCGGCCGCTGCCGGAAAAATGGCACGGCTTGAAAGATGTTGAGATTCGCTATCGCAAGCGGTATCTGGACCTGATCGCCAACGAGCCGGTACGCACGGTATTCCGCCAACGCAGCCGGCTGCTGGCCAGCTTGCGGCGCACGCTGGATCAGCGCGGGTTTTTGGAAGTGGAAACCCCGATGATGCACGCCATCGCCGGCGGGGCGGCCGGGGAGCCGTTTGTGACGCATCACCAGGCCCTCGACGCCGATTTGTATCTGCGTCTCGCCCCCGAGTTGTACCTGAAGCGATTGCTCGTCGGAGATTTGGATCGGGTGTATGAATTGAACCGCTCGTTCCGCAATGAAGGGCTCTCCACCCGGCACAACCCGGAATTTACGATGCTGGAGGCGTACCAAGCCTACGGCGATTGTGCTGCGATGATGGAGCTGGTGGAAACGCTGATTGTGGACGCGGCGAAGGAGTTATTGGGCGGGAAGACGCAGTTCGAGTTTCAAGGGCAGGCGATTGACCTGACCCCGCCCTGGCCGCGCGTCTCCTTCGCTGAGGAGATGCAGAAATTGGGCCTTTCAGCGACCTCGACGCTGGAACAGATGCGGCAGGCGCTGGCCACGCGGGGCATGAAAGTGGCCAGCTTGTCCCGTTCGCAGATGGTGCGGCTGGTGGAGCAGTTGTTCGAGCCGAAGACGCTGGCCAAACCGCTGTTCGTCGTCGATTATTGGACGGAGCTCTCGCCCTTGGCCAAAAGCAAGGCCGGCAACCCGCTGATTGCGGATCGGTTCGAGCTGTTCATGGGCGGGATGGAAGTGGCGAATGCGTATTCCGAGTTGAACGATCCGATCGAGCAGCGCCGGCGGTTCGAGCAGCAGGGCCAGGTGGATGAAGAGTTTGTCGAGGCGCTGGAATACGGGATGCCGCCGGCCGGCGGGCTGGGCGTGGGCGTGGACCGGCTGGCGATGCTACTGTTGAACCAGCCCTCGATCAAAGATGTGATTTTGTTTCCCTTGCTGAAGCCCGAGAGCGCCTAATGCGATACGAGTTGTGGTTGGGCGTGCGGTATTTGCTGGCGAGGCGGCGGGAGCGGTTCGTGTCCATCATCGCGGTGCTGTCCATCGGCGGGGTGGCGCTGGGGGTGATGGCGCTGCTGGTGGTGCTGGCGGTGATGAGCGGGTTTGACTACGACTTGAAAGACAAGCTCGTCGGGGCCAACGCCCACGTGATCATCGAGGCGGAGTCGGGCATCCGCGACGTGGAACCGTTGATGCGCCGCGTCGCCGCCACCGAGCACGTGGTGGGGGTGAGCCCCTTCGTGACGGGCCAGGCGATCGTGCGGCTGCCGGACCGCGCCTTTGGCGTAGCGGTGCGAGGGCTGGATGCGGAGCGCGAGCGCCGCGTCAGCAAATGGCAGGCGTATGTGGTGATGGGCCATCTGCCCGCGGCCGATAACGAGGCGGTGCTGGGGGTGGAGCTGGCGCGATTGCTGGGGGCCGCACCGGGCCAGACGATCGCCGTGCTCAGCCCGGCGGATGGGACCTTGCACGAGCTGGTCGTCAGTGGGCTGTTTCGCTCCGGCATGTACGAGTACGACGCGAATCTGATCGGTGTGACGATTCCTCGCGCGCAGCGGATGTTCGGCCTCGCTGGCGTGGTCACCGGCCTGGGTGTGCGGCTCGATGCGCTGGAGCGCGCTGAGGCGATGCGCGAGACGCTGGCGGCCACCGTCGGGCGGTCGTATACCGTGAAGACGTGGATGCAGCTCAATCAGACGCTGTTTGACGCGCTCAAGCTCGAGAAGCTGACCATGTTCGTGATTCTGACGCTGATCGTGCTGGTGGCGGCGGTGAACATCATCTCCACGCTGATCATGATGGTGATCGAAAAAACGCGCGACATCGGCATTCTCAAATCCGTGGGCGCGTCGAACCGCTCGGTGCGATGGATCTTCACCTGGCAGGGGCTGATCATCGGACTCGTCGGCACGGGGCTGGGTGTCGCCGGCGCGTGGGCGGTCATCTGGCTGCTCCAGACGACCGAGCTGATTCGGCTGCCCAGCAGCATTTATTATTTGGACCATTTGCCGGCGCGCGTGGAGTGGGGCGACTGGCTGAGGGTGATCGGCGCCGCACTGACGATCAGCCTGCTGGCCACGCTCTATCCGGCCCGCCAGGCGGCGAAGCTGTCTCCGGTGGATGCGCTGCGCTACGAATAATGATCGAAGCGCGCAACGTGCACAAGCGCTATCCCAGCGGCGGCGGCTGGCTCGAGGTGTTGAAAGGCGTCAGCCTGTCGATTGACGCAGGCGAGTGCGTGGCGATCACCGGCCCGTCGGGGGCGGGCAAGTCCACGCTGCTGCATCTGCTCGCGGGGCTAGATGTGCCCACCACGGGCGAGGTGCTGTGGGAAGGGCGGCCGCTGACGGCGATGCGTGACGGTGAGCGCGCTCGGCTGCGCAATCGGATGATCGGCTTCGTGTTCCAGTTGTATCATTTGCTGCCGGAGCTCTCCGCGCTGGAGAATGTGATGTTGCCGGGGCTGATGTCCGCCAGCCCGCCCCGGCTCGCGTGCTCGGCGGGCCGGGGAGGCGGATCCGCCTTTGGCGGAAACGGCCGCCAGAGACGGCGCGAGCTGCAGGCGCGCGCGCACGCCTCGCTGGAGCGGGTGGGCGTGTCCCATCGGGCGGCGCACCGGCCCTCGCAGCTCTCCGGCGGGGAGATGCAGCGCGTGGCGATTGCTCGCGCGCTCATCAACGAACCGAAGATCGTCTTCTGCGATGAGCCGACGGGCAACCTCGATTCGGAGACCGGGCGGAAGATCGCGGAGCTGTTGATGGCGCTGCCTCAGCAACAGCACGTGGCGCTGGTGCTGGTGACGCATGAACGGGAGTTGGCCGCACGCGCCGACCGCCACATCGAATTGCACGACGGACAGATTGCAACCAGGAGCATGAGCCGATGAAAGTGTATCTGAATGGCAAGTTCGTGGAGCAGTCGCAGGCGACGGTGTCGGTGTTTGACCACGGCCTGTTGTACGGCGACGGGGGGTTTGAGGGGATCCGCTCCTACAACGGGCTGGTGTTTAAATTGCGCGAGCACATCGACCGGCTCTTCGAGTCGGCTCACACGATCATGCTGCGCATCCCGCTTTCGAAAGAGGAGCTGGTCGCCGTGGTGAAGCAGTGCTTGCGCGTGAACAAGCTGCGCGATGCCTACATCCGCCTGGTGGTGACGCGCGGCGAGGGCGACCTGGGGCTTGATCCGCGCAAATGCGCCCGGCCGACGGTGTTTGTGATCGCGGACAAGATCCAGCTCTACCCGAAGCCTCTCTACGAGAAGGGGCTGGAGCTGATCACCGTGGCCACGCAGCGCAATGTGCCGGAGGCGCTCAACCCGCAGATCAAATCGCTGAACTACCTCAACAATATCTTGGCGAAGATCGAGGCGATCACCGCCGGCTATGAGGAAGCGATCATGCTCTCGCATTCCGGCTATGTGACGGAGTGCACCGGAGAGAACATCTTCGTGGTTACAGACAGGTGTCTGCGCACGCCGCCGCCGTACATCGGCGTGCTGCGGGGCATCACCCGTGGGGCGGTGATGGCATTGGGCGAAAAGCTGAAGCTCTGTGTCTGCGAAGAGCTGCTCACGCGCTACGATCTATTCAATGCCGATGAGTGCTTTTTGACGGGCACCGCGGCCGAGATCGTGCCGGTGGTCAAGATCGACGGCCGCGTGATCGGCGCCGGCACGCCCGGCCCGGTGACTAAAAAGCTCCAAGCCGCCTTCCGCCAACTCACCAAAACCTCAGGCGTGCGCTACTAGGCGAGGCGGGAAAAACCTGGTAGACTTATGGGGCAGGCTCAAAATGACTTAGTTTGGCTCAGGGCTCCGGGTTCTGGGCTCAGGGTAGTTGCCCAGAGCCCCCAGCCCCCAGCCCAGAGCCGCATGAGGACTTGAGTGAAGATGGTCTGTGACGCGTGTAAAAAACAGCAGGCGACGGTGCATCTGACCGAGATCGTCAACGATCAGATGACCGAATTGCATCTGTGCGAAGTGTGCGCCAACGAAAAGGGCGCGCAGGTCGAAAGCCATTTCGGCCTCGCCGATTTGCTGGCCGGCCTCGCCGATGTGGGGAAGACGGCCGATGTCGAGGAAGAAGCCGCCGTCAAGACCTGCGCGAATTGCGGCATGACCTATGATGACTTCCGCCGCGTAGGGCGCCTGGGCTGCGCGGAGTGCTACACCACCTACAAGCGCAGCCTCGCGAGCCTGCTCAAGCGCATTCACGGCGCGCCGCATCATGTCGGCAAGGCGCCGATCCACGTGCTGAAGACTCCGGCGGCGAAAGTGGAGCTGGCCGAGCTCAAGCGGCGGCTGGAGCGCGCGATTGACATGGAAGAGTTTGAAGAGGCGGCGCGGCTGCGGGATCGCGTCCGCGAGATGGAGCAGCAGGAGCAGCGCACACGAAAAAAGAACGGGTGATTGGTCACGGGTGATTGGTCATTCAATTACCAAGGACCGTTCACCAGTTACCGGATGGATATGGCCAAAGAATTGGACGAACTCCTCCAGCATACCAGCGAGTGGCTGCGCGGTGCGGGTCCGGTGTCGGACATCGTGATGTCCAGCCGCATCCGCTTGGCGCGCAACTTGGAGACAGTGCCGTTTGCCACGCGCGCGACGAAGGCGTCGCTGGCCGAGGTGCTGAAGGTCGTCGGCGAAGGCATCGAACGGCTGCCGGCGACGCGCACCCTGAGCCTGTTTCATCTGAGCGCGCTGACCGAAGTGGATCGGCAGTTTCTCGTCGAGCGCCACCTGATCAGCCGCGAGCATGCGAGCACCCCGGAGGGCCGGGCGGTGGCGATTGAGCAGGGCGAAGTGATCAGCATCATGATCAACGAAGAAGACCACCTGCGCGTGCAGGTGATGCAGTCGGGGTTTAATCTGCGCGGGGCGTGGACGCTCATCGACGAGCTGGATGATCAGCTCTCCAGCACGCTGCCGTTTGCGTATTCGTCGGACTGGGGCTATCTGACGTGCTGCCCCACGAACACGGGGACGGGCATGCGGGCCTCGGTGATGGTGCATTTGCCGTCGCTGGTGATCACCAAGCAGATCAACAAGGTGCTGCATGCGATCAGCAAACTGGGCTTGACCGCCCGCGGGCTCTACGGCGAGGGCACCGAGGCCTCCGGCAACTTCTTTCAGATTTCGAACCAGGTGACGCTGGGCCGGACCGAGGAAGAGCTGATCGAAAACATCGAACGGATCCTCAAACAAGTGATTGACCAGGAACAGGCGGCGCGCGACAATCTCTTAGCGACGAACCGGCTGCTGCTGGAGGATCGCATTTGGCGCGCGTACGGGATTCTGCGCCATGCGCACACCATCAGCTCCGGCGAGACGCTCGATCTGCTGTCGGCGGTGCGGTTGGGCGTGGACTTAGGGATTATGGCCAACGGCCCGGAGACGGGCGGCAAGGGGGGCGCGCACCGGATCGATCATCAGACGGTGAATGAGCTGCTGATCTTTTCACAGCCGGCCCATCTCCAGAAGCTGGAGGGGGAGCGGCTCTCGGCGCAAGAGCGGGATATGAAACGAGCCACGCTCATTCGGCAGCGATTAGGCATGCACTGACACGTGAAGCCACAGGGGGCGTCCTATGTTCAATAAATTTACCGAGCGCGCGCGCAAAGTGATTTTGCTGGCGAAGGAAGAAGCCAAGCGGTTTAACCACGACTACATCGGCACCGAGCACATCTTGCTCGGCCTCATTCGCGAGGGCGAAGGGGTGGCCGCGGCGGTGCTGCAAAAGCTGGGCCTCTCGCCCGAGAAGATCCGCCTGGAAGTGGAGAAGCTGGTGCAGAGCGGGCCCAGCACCATGGTCTCCGGCGATATTCCGTTCACGCCGAAGGCCAAGAAAGTGATCGAGCTGGCGATGGAAGAGGCGCGCAGCCTCGGCCACAACTACATCGGCACCGAGCACCTGCTGCTGGGCCTCATCCGCGAAGGCGAGGGGGTGGCCTCGCAGGTGCTGATGAACTTGGGGCTGGATTTGAATCGCGTGCGCAACGAAGTCATTACGCTGCTGGGCTCCTCGGGCCCGGCGCCGGCTACGGGCGGGGGCGGCGTGGGCGGCTCCTCCAAGACGAAAACACCGGCGCTGGATGCGTTTGGGCGCGATCTCACGCGTCTAGCACAGGAAGGCAAGCTCGATCCGGTGATCGGCCGCAAGGATGAAATCGAGCGGGTGATCCAGATTCTGGCGCGCCGCACCAAGAACAACCCGGTGCTGCTGGGCGAGGCCGGGGTGGGGAAAACCGCCATCGTCGAGGGGTTGGCGCAGCTCATCATCAAAGGAGACGTGCCGGAGATTCTGCGCGATAAGCGGGTGATCATTTTGGACCTGGCGCTGATGGTGGCCGGCACCAAATACCGCGGCCAGTTTGAAGAGCGCATCAAGGCGGTGATGGATGAGATCCGCCGCTCCGAGCACATCATGCTGTTTATCGATGAGCTGCACACGCTAGTCGGCGCGGGCTCGGCCGAGGGGGCGATCGATGCCTCCAACATCCTCAAGCCGGCCCTCTCGCGCGGCGAGATCCAGTGCATCGGCGCGACGACGCTGGATGAGTACCGCAAATACATCGAGAAAGACGCCGCCTTGGAGCGGCGCTTCCAAACGGTCATGGTGGAGCCGCCGTCGGTGGACAACACGATCGAAATTTTGAAAGGCTTGCGGGATAAGTATGAGGCGTATCACCGGGTGAAGTATCTGGATGAGGCGCTGACGGCCTCGGCGAAGTTTTCAGATCGGTATATTCCCGGCCGCTTTCTGCCGGACAAGGCGATCGACTTGATCGATGAGGCCGGCGCGCGGGCGCGCATCTTAGTGTTGACGATGCCGCCAGACATCAAGGATCTGGAAGAGAAGATCGAGCAGATCCGCAAAGAAAAAGAAGCCGCCATCAAAGGCCAGGATTTTGAGCGCGCCGCGAGCTTGCGCGATCAGGAGCGCGAGGCTAAAGAGCGGCTCGAGAAAGTCCGCCAGGAATGGAAAAAGACCAAGGGCGATGCGATGCCCACGATTACGGCGGAGGACATCGCGGTGGTCGTCTCGAAATGGACGGGCGTGCCGGTCTCCCGCCTGGAGCAGAAAGAGACCGAGAAGCTGCTCAAGATGGAAGACGAATTGCACAAGCGCGTGATCGGCCAAGAAGAGGCCATCGCCGCGATTTCACGCGCCATCCGCCGCTCGCGCGCCGGCATCAAGGATCCGCGCCGTCCCATCGGCTCTTTCATCTTCCTCGGTCCCACCGGCGTGGGCAAGAGCCTCCTGGCGCGGGCGCTGGCCGAATTCATGTTCGGCAACGAAGACGCCCTGGCCCAGTATGACATGTCGGAGTACATGGAGAAGTTCAACATCTCCCGGCTGGTGGGGGCGCCACCCGGCTATATCGGCTATGAAGAAGGCGGGCAGTTGACGGAGCGCATCCGCCGCCGGCCGTATTCGGTGGTGCTGCTCGATGAAATCGAGAAAGCCCATCCGGATGTGTTTAACCTGCTGCTCCAGGCGCTGGAGGATGGCCGCTTGACCGATAGCTTCGGCCGTAAGGTGGATTTCCGCAACACCGTGCTCATCATGACCTCCAACTTGGGGGCGGAGCAGCTGAGGAAACAGGGCAGCCTGGGGTTTGCCCCGGCCAATGCCGAGGTCACCTACGGGAAGATGAAAGAGCAGCTGATGGATGAGGTGAAGCGCGCGTTCAAGCCGGAGTTCCTGAATCGGATTGACGAAGTCATCGTGTTCCAGCCGCTGACTCGCGAGGACTTGGAGAAGATCGTGGAGCTGGAGATCAGCCAGGTGAAGAATCGGCTGCATGAGCAGGAGATTGTCATTACGCTGGAGGCGTCCGCGAAGGAGTTTCTCGTCGAAAAGGGGTTTGATCCGGTGTTCGGGGCGCGGCCGCTCAAGCGCGTGATCCAGCGTTTTCTGGAAGATCCGCTGGCCGAAGAGGTGATTGCGAAGCGCTTCAAAGTCGGCGTGCCGATCCGTGTTTTTCGCAAGGATGATCGGCTGGAGTTTGAGGGCGAGCTGATTGCTCAGCAACACGAAGCCTCCGCCAACTGAACGCGACACTCCGCTCCCTCGTCTCTCTCCCAGGGCTCCAGCAGACGGCCGCCGTCACCGGGGCGATCATCGTGGACCTGGTCGAATATGCCGGGCATCTGGGCGTGCTCTTAGCACGGGCCGCCGCGGGCTGTGTGGCCAAGCCCAGACGGGTCCGCGCGATCCTCTATCAGCTCTGGAAGATCGGGGTGCAGTCGTGGTTTATCGTCGCGCTGGCCTCGCTCTTTCTCGGCATGGTGCTGGCGTTTCAAAGCGCCTATCAGATGCAGCGGCTGGGGGCGGAGATCTACATCGCCAGCCTCGTGTCGCTGTCCATGGTCCGCGAGATCGGCCCGGTGATGACCGCGCTCATTGTGGCCGGGCGGGTCGGCTCGTCCATCGCGGCGGAGCTGGGGACGATGAAGGTGACCGAGCAGATCGATGCGCTCATGACGCTGGCCGTCGATCCGGTGCGCTTCTTGGTCGTCCCGCGGCTGCTCGCGTCCCTGCTGGTCTTGCCGATGCTCACGCTCTGGGCGAACGCCGTGGGGATCGCCGGCGGGTTTCTGATTGGGACCTTGAAGCTGGGGATCTTGCCCAGCCTCTACTGGAAGATGTCGACCGCCCCCTTGGCGTTTAAAGATTTGGGCTCCGGGTTGCTGAAGTCGTGCATGTTTGCGGTGGTGATTTGCATCGTGAGCTGCTTTGAAGGGTTCCGCACTGAAGGCGGGGCTGAAGGGGTCGGGCACTCGACGACGACGGCCGTGGTGTCCTCGTTTATTCTCATTATTGCGGCGGATTGCTGCCTCACGGCGCTGTTTTATTTCGTCTGGCATTGAGCGGCATGATCGAGATTCGAGGGTTAGCTAAATCGTTCGACGGGCACCGGGTGCTTGAGGATGTCACCCTGACCATTCACACCGGGGAGACGATGGTGATCATCGGGCGCTCCGGCTGCGGGAAATCGGTGTTGCTCAAACATATCATTCGGCTGCTGGTGCCGGACGAAGGCTCGGTGGCCATTGACGGCGTCGAGATGACCACGCTCGCCGGCTTGGCCCTGGATGAGATGCGCAAGAAATTCGGCATGCTGTTCCAGGGGGCGGCCCTGTTTGATTCGATGACGGTCGGGGAGAATGTGGAGTTTCCGCTGCGGGAGCATACCGCTCTGGAGCCGGAGGCGATTGCCCAGCGCGCCAGCGAGTGCTTGGCCCTGGTGGGGCTGTCCGGTGGGGTGGACGCGCTGTATCCGGCCGATCTCTCCGGCGGCATGCGCAAGCGGGCGGGTTTGGCCCGCGCGCTGGCCATGAGCCCGGAGATCATCTTGTATGACGAGCCCACCACGGGGGTGGATCCGATTATGGGCGATGTGATCAACGAGCTGATTGTGGCGTTGCACGATCGCCTCAACGTCACGTCGGTCGTCGTCACGCACGACATGCGCAGCGCGTACAAGATCGCCGATCGGATTGCGATGCTGTACAATGGAGCGATTGTCGAGGTGGGCACGCCGGAGCAGATCAAGCAGTCGACGAACCCGGTGGTGCAGCAGTTCATTCGGGGCGAGGCGGTCGGGCCGATTCAGGAAGGGCTGCCGGATCGTCGGATGCTGTCGCGGTGGCCGCGGCTCTCCCGCGCCCCGATCATTCGAAAGGGATCCTAGCCGAGCATGGACCAGGAACAGCGCACGCTCGAATTGAAGGTGGGGGCGTTTATCGTGGTCACCGTCGTCTTGCTGATGGTGGTCTTGTTTGCCATCGGCGATCTGGCCACCTATTTTGAACCGGCCTATCGGGTGCGGGTGCTGTTTGACTCGGCCAATGGCATCAGCTCGGGTTCGCCGGTGCAATACGCCGGGGTGGAGGTGGGCAAGGTGGAAGGCGTGCAGATCGTCTCCCTCACCGATCGGCCCACCCCGAAGGTCGAGCTGGTCGCGCGGCTGCCCAAACGGGTGCAGATTCACAGCGATGACGAAGCCGCCATCAGCACCTTTGGGCTGTTGGGCGAAAAATATCTGCAAATCATTCCCGGTCCCGGCCAGGGGCCGCTGCTCAAGGCGACGGACATCCTCATCGGTAAGCCTCCGGTGTCCACCGAGCGCATCATCGAGCGCTCGAACGAAGTGCTCGCCGAGTTCAAGCGCACGCTGGAAGGGTTGAACAGCCTCGTGGCCGATCCGGAGGCGCGCATTTACCTGAAGGAGGCGATCCGCGAGGCGCGCGATGCCACCCGCAACTGGAAAATTATGGGTGAGCGGCTCAATGCCGCCTTTTCGTATGCCGAGTCCGGCCAGGGCACGGTGGGGAAACTCCTGTATGATGAAGCCTTGTATCAACAGCTGGTGGCATTCGTGGATGATCTGCGCGAGCATCCCTGGAAGCTGATGATCCGATCCCATGAAAAAGCCGGTCCCTCAAGCATGAAACCGTAGCGATGCCGAAGCTCAAAGCCGTGTTCATCTGCCAGCAGTGCGGGGTGCAGAGCCTTAAGTGGGTGGGCCGGTGTCCGTCGTGCGACGCGTGGAATGCGCTGATGGAGGAAGTGGTGGAAGACGCCCCTCGCGCGCGCGTGCAGTCCGCTGAGGCGGCTACGCTCACCGCGCTCTCCGACGTGACCTTGGATGATACCATCCGCATTCGCACCGGCCTGGGCGAGCTGGATCGCGTGTTAGGCGGCGGCCTGGTGCCGGGCTCGGTGACGCTCGTCGGGGGCGAGCCGGGGATTGGGAAATCGACGCTGTTGCTCTCGATGGCCGGACGCTTGAGCGATGAGGGCCTGCGCGTGGTCTATGTGAGCGGAGAGGAATCGCTGCGGCAGACGAAGCTGCGCGCCAGCCGTCTGGGGCTGGGCGAGTCGCGCGCGCAATTGCTCGCGCACACGCAGCTGGAAACGATTCTGGAGGCGCTGCGCCAGTCCGCTGCGCAGGTCGCGATTATCGATTCGATTCAGGTGACGGCCTCCGATGCGCTCTCGTCTGGCCCCGGCTCCATCAGCCAGGTGCGCGCGTGCGCCTATGCCCTGGTGCAGTACGCCAAAGCCGGCGGCTGCGCGATCGTCTTGGTGGGCCACGTGACGAAAGACGGCGCGCTCGCCGGCCCGAAAGTGCTGGAGCATGTGGTGGATACGGTGCTCTATTTTGAAGGCGAGCCCACGAGCGGCTTTCGCTTGCTGCGCAGCGTCAAGAACCGGTTCGGCGCCACGGCGGAGTTGGGCGTGTTTCACATGACCTCTGAAGGGCTGGTGGAAGTGACCAATCCGTCGGAACTGTTCCTGAGCGATCGCACCGAGCGCGTCCCCGGCTGCATGGTGACCGTGAGTCTGGAGGGGAGCCGCTCGCTGCTGGTGGAGCTGCAAGCGCTCACCAGCCCCTGCACCATCGGGTTTCCTCGTCGGAAAGTCAGCGGTGTTGATTTTAACCGGCTGGCGATGCTGCTGGCCGTGTTGGAGCGGCGGGTGGGCCTGTCGGCGCTGGCCCAGCAGGATGTGTTTGTGTCATCGCTGGGCGGCGTGCAAGTGGCCGAGCCGGCGGCCGATTTGGCGATGACGCTGGCGATTGCGTCCAGCCTGAAGGAGCGGCCGGGGAGGCCGGGGGATGTGGCCATCGGCGAAGTCGGCCTCACCGGCGAGGTGCGGCCGGTGCTGAACATCGCCCAGCGGCTGCAGGAGGCCAAGCGCGTGGGTTTTCAGCGCGTGTTTGTCGCCGCGCAGCGGCAGCCGATTCAGGTGGAAGGGCTTGAGATGATCAGCGTGCACCACGTGCGCGACGCCGTCGCCCAGGCGCTGTCATGACGTTGGCGAGACTTGGCGCGGAGTTTCAGGGGAGTCATGGCTCATGGATTTGAGGCTGATTCGTATCGGGTTTGTGATTATCGGAGGATTGCTGGGGGCGCAGTTCGGGGGCCACAGCCATCTGTCCTCGTGGATCTGGTTTAGCATCGGCACGTCGGCAGGGGTTGGGTTGGTCGTGTTCGAGGCCGTGCTGCATCGCTTCGGCCGCGTCTCGGTGCGCGGATTCTCCGCGGCGGTGTTTGGGCTGCTGTTTGGCTTGATCATGGCGAAGATGGTGATGGAGGCGGTCAGCCTGTCTGACCTGGACCCGAGCGCCCTGGGAACGGTCCGCTTGGTGGTGACATGGGTGTTCGCCTACATCGGCATGACGATGGCGCTGCGCGGGCGGGATGAGTTTAACATCATCATTCCGTACGTGCGGCTGTCGCGCCACGATCGGGGAGAGGAGTTATTTCTCATCGATACCAGCGCGATCATCGACGGGCGCATCATCGACCTCTGCAAGACGCGGTTCTTACAGGGACGGCTGCTCATCCCGCGGTTTGTCCTGCGGGAACTGCAGGGGATTGCCGACAGCACCGATTCGATGAAGCGCACTCGTGGCCGGCGCGGTTTGGAGGTGCTGCAAGAGCTGCAGCGGATGCCCCATGCCGACGTGCGGATTCATGAGGAAGAGATTCCAGGCATCGGCGAGATCGACGCCAAATTGGTGAAGCTGGCGCAACTCGTCTCCGCCAAGATTGTGACGACCGACTACAACCTCAACAAGGTGGCCGAGCTGCAAGGCGTGACGGTGCTCAACGTCAACGAGCTGGCCCACGCCTTGCGGCCGGTGGTGCTGCCGGGGGAAACGATCGAGGTGAAGCCCATCAAGGAAGGGAAAGAGGCTCATCAAGCGGTCGCCTATCTGGATGATGGGACGATGGTCGTGGTGGAGCAGGGTCGCCACCTGATCGGCCAGACGGTGCGGGGGCTGGTGACCAGCGTGCTGCAGACAGCCGCCGGCCGCATGGTGTTCGTGCGCCCCGATGCAACCGCCGCCTCTTCCGTGCCGCCTGTCGTGCCAAGCGCCACACCGGGCGCGCGATAGGGCGTGGTGGGATTCATGACGGCTCGCGTGGCGGTGATCATTCCTGCAGCGGGACGAGGGCTGCGCCTGGGCGGCCGGGTGCCGGCTCGGTCGGCCGCGCGCTCCGCAGCGCGCGGCACTTCCTCGCCAGCATGGATGGTGCCGGCTCGGTCGAAGGCGTTTGTGCCGCTGGCCGGCTCCCCGATGATTCTCCATGCGCTGCGCGCGTTTGAGCGCGCACCCTCCGTGCGATGGATCATCATCGCGGTGCGTCCGAACGATCAGCCGCGCCTGCGCGCCCTGGTGCGGCGGCATCGCCTGAGGAAAGTCACGGCCGTCGTGCCCGGCGGGTCGTCTCGCGCCGGCTCGGTGGCGCGCGGCATCGCCGCATTGCCGGATGAGGCGCGCTGGGTGATGATCCACGACGCCGCCCGCCCCTGCATTCGCCCCGCGCTGATTGAGCGGACGATTACGCAGGCCGTGCGCCACGGGGCCGTTGCGTGCGGCCTGCCGGCCTCGCTCACCATCAAGGCGGTGGATGCTTCGCAGCAGGTGCGCCTAACGCTGGATCGCGAGAGCCTCTGGTTCGTCCAAACGCCGCAAATGTTCCGCCGGGACTGGGTGCAAGATGCCCTCGGCCGTCTCAACGGCACGCTGGATCGGTTTCCGGACGATGCGGCCATGGTGGAGTGGGCCGGCTATCCCGTGCGCATGATCTCCGGCGATCCGCTCAACATCAAAGTCACCACGAAAGAAGACCTGCTCTGGGCCGCTGCTATTCTTCGTGGAAGGCAGAAGGCGTCACGCGTAAGGAAAGAGGTTTTCACCTGACGCATTTCACCTTGAACAAAGGCAAGGGGTTGATGCGAGTCGGTATCGGGTACGACAGTCATCGGTTTCGCCGTCGCGGCGGTGCGCATCGCGGGCCGATCACGCTCGGCGGGGTGGTGATTCCCTCCGCGCGCGGGCTCTCCGGCCACTCGGATGCGGATGTGCTGCTCCACGCCATCACCGACGCGCTGCTGGGCGCCATCGGCGCGCCCGATATCGGCGAGCTGTTTCCACCCTCTGACCGTCGCTACAAGGCTAAGGACAGTCGGTGGTTCGTCGCGCAGGCCGTCGCGCGGGTGCGCCAGGCCGGCTATCACGTGGGCAACGCGGATGCGACGGTGATCGCCGATGCGCCGAAACTCACACCGTATAAGCTGAAAATTCGGCAGGTCATCGCGCGGCTGCTGGATGTCGCACCCTCCGCCGTGTCGGTGAAGGGCAAGACGACGGAAGGGTTTTCCCCCGCAAAGCGGGGCATCGCGGTGCATGCAGTTGTCCTATTGATCAGACCATAGTCAATAGTCGAGAGACAAGAGTCAAGAAATGGACATGAGACGATGACGTGGATACTCTTGGGAATTGCGGTTGCGGTGATCATTGTGCTCGTGGCGTTTGAGCCGGAGATTCGTGCTTGCCGCGAGCGCGACCCGGCCGCGCGCAATACGCTGGAGATTCTGCTGACCTACGCCGGCGTGCATGCGCTCATCGGCCACCGGATCGCCCATGCGCTCGAGCAGCTTCGCATCCCTGTGCTGCCCCGGCTGATCATGTCGGTGGTCCGTTGGCTCACCGGCATCGAGATTCACCCCGGGGCGATGATCGGCCGCGGCCTGTTTATTGATCACGGTATGGGGGTGGTGATCGGCGAGACGGCGGTGATCGGCCAGGACGTGACGCTGTTTCAGGGCGTGACGCTGGGCGGCACCGGCAAGGAGCGCGGCAAGCGCCACCCGACGCTCGGGGATCGCGTCGTCGTCGGAACCGGAGCCAAAGTGCTCGGCAACATTACCGTGGGGGCGGATTCGATGATCGGCGCCAACGCCGTGGTGATCCGCGATGTGCCCGAGCACTCCACCGTCGTCGGCGTGCCCGGCCGCATCGCGCGCATTAAAGACCGCGCCTTTCCCGGCATGAACCTGGACCACACGCATCTGCCCGACCCGCTCATCGAGCGCCTGGAAACACTCCAGCACGAAATTGATTCGCTGGAGCACCACCTCAAAGAACACCGCAAGAACCAGACACCCTCGCCGTGACCCTTCGTCTCTACAATACCCTCACGCGCACGATTGAGCCGTTGTCGCCGCTGAAGCCCGGCGCAGTGTCCATGTACGTCTGCGGGCCCACCGTCTACGACGAGCCGCACATCGGCCATGCCCGCAGCGCCTACGTCTTCGATGTGCTGCGCCGCTACCTCGAATCGCAAGGTCTTCGCGTCACCTTCGTGCGCAACGTGACCGATGTGGACGATAAGATCATTGAGAAAGCCAGACAGGACATGCAGCAAGCAGCAAGCGGCGAGCAGCAAGCAGATTTGAAACGCGCCTGCGAAGAAGTGGCGACGAGATATTTGAACAGCTACCACGAGGCGATGGCGACGCTGGGCATTCAGCCGCCGACCATCGAGCCGAAGGCGACCGAGCACGTGGTGCCGGAGATGACCGACCTCATCGCGAAGCTGCTCATGCAGGGCGCGGCGTATGAGGCAGGGGGGCCCGCCAGCGCCGGGGGTAGCGGGGCGGGCAGGGATGTCTATTTTGCGGTGCGCAAGTGGGAGCGCTACGGCGTGCTCTCGAATCGCACCGTGGATGAATTGCAGACCGGCGCGCGCGTCGAGCCTGGGGAGCGGAAGCGCGATCCGCTCGACTTTGCGCTCTGGAAGGCGGCCAAGCCGGAGGAGCCGTCGTGGGACAGCCCCTGGGGCCGGGGGCGGCCCGGCTGGCACATGGAATGCTCGGCGATGAGCATCAAATATCTGGGCGAGGCGTTCGACATTCATGGCGGGGGGTTGGATTTGATCTTTCCGCATCATGAGAATGAAATCGCGCAGGCCCAGGCGGCCGGCAAGCCCTTCGCCGCCTATTGGATCCACCACGGCCTGCTCACCGTCAAGGGCGAGAAAATGTCAAAATCGCTCGGCAATTTCATAACGCTTGACCAGGTATTAAAAACTTATCCACATCCGGACTATCTCAAACTTTTTTTCCTCAAGACGCACTACCGTTCTCCAATTGACTACTCGCCGGAGCGTATGGAGGAGGCAAAGAAAAACTGGCACAACTTCACAGACTTCATCCGACACAGTGAACAGACTAGTGACAACACTGCGTCTGCAGCAGTGCAGAATTTTGAAGAGCGATTTCGAGAAGCTATGGATGAGGACTTGAATACACCAAAGGCACTCTCGGTATTGTTTGCAGCGCTTTCCTCCGGTCAGCAAGCTATTGCGAGTGGCGGGCGAGAAGGTTTAGCGAGAAGTAGGCACGCTGCGATGACGATCCTTGAGTGCGGCATGATGTTAGGTTTGTTCAAACAAGGAATTTCTGATGAAAGTCCCGAATCACGAGACAAGGTACAAGCGCTCGTGTCTCAGCGAAATGAGTTGCGAGGGTCCAAGAAGTTCAAAGAGGCCGATGTTATCCGCGAGCAATTGCGCGGGGAAGGCTATCATTTAATGGATACACCGTACGGAACGTTGTGGCAGCGTATCAAATGAGGCGAGGTTTTTTCATCACCCTTGAGGGGCCGGAGGGGTCGGGTAAATCGACGCAGGCGAAGCGATTGGCGGCGGCGCTGCGGCGGTGCGGACGCCGCGTCGTCGAAGTGCGCGACCCCGGCACGACCGGCCTCGGCACGCGGCTGCGCGCCGTGCTGCTGCATGAGCGCCGGCCGGTGTCGGCCATGGCCGAGGCGCTGTTGTTTATTGCCGGCCGCGTGCAGCTCGTGGAGGAGCGCATTCGTCCCGCGCTGGCCCGGGGTGCGGTGGTGGTGTGCGATCGGTTTCATGACTCGACGATGGCGTATCAAGGTGATGCCGGAGGGGTGAAGGTCGCTTGGCTTGATCACATGGGTCGCCAGGCGGTCGGCGGGCTGATGCCGGATGTGACGATCGTGCTTGATCTGCCCCCACAGGCGGGCTTGAGCCGCGTGCGCGGGGCCAAAGACCGCATGGAGCGAAAACCCCTGGCGTTTCCCCGGCGCGTGCGCGCCGGGTATCGCCGAATTGCGCGCGCCGAGCCTCGCCGCGTTGTCGTCGTGGATGCGACGCAGGCCCCGGCAGCCGTCCACCGGCAGATCATTGATACGGTATGGATGCGTCTACGAAGGCCTCAATAGAAGATGGCGTGGACAGACCTTCTTGAGCAGCCGCAGGTCGTGCGCATTCTGCGGGCGCATCTGGCGCGCCGGCGTGTGGCGCCGGCCTACCTGTTTATCGGGCCTGAAGGGGCGGGCAAGCGGTTGGCGGCGCTGGAGCTAGCCAAAGCACTCAACTGCGACCGAGCCGAGACAGAGGCATGCGGCACGTGCGGCCAATGCCATCGGCTCACGCAGCGCGTGCATCCGGATCTTCATGTGCTGGAGGTGCAGGGTGCCTCGCAGACGATCCAGATCGACGAGGTGCGAACACTGCTGGGCCGCATTGCGCTGCGGCCCTACATGGGCCGGCGCAGCGTGGTGATCATCGATGGCGCGGAACGGTTGACTGAGGAAGCGGCCAACAGCCTCCTGAAAGCGTTGGAAGAACCTCCAGGGCGGACCACCTTTCTCTTGCTGACAGTCCATCCTGCGTTCTGCTTGCCGACCATCGTCTCGCGCTGCCAGGCCATTCGTTTTCGTCGGCCCCCTCCGCCCCAGCCGCGGGAAGCGGATCAACAGATTCGCACGCAGGTGACGGCCGCGTTGTCCGGCCGGTCGCCCATCCCGATGCCGCCGAATGACCGTCAGGAACTCTCACGCTGGTGCGAGCAGACCATTCAGGTGTTGCGTGATGCGGCCGTCGGCGACCGAGCCGGCACCATCCATGCTGGCGAGGAAGTGCCGCAGAATGCGGATTCTGCGGCCCACCGCACCCAGCAGTTGGATCGTGATCGGTGCATCGGCGCGGCGCTGGAGTGCATCGCGTGGGCCGAGTCGCTGACGGAACAGTATGTGAGCCCGCGCCTTGTCGCCACGCTGCTGCGTGAACAATGGCTCATGCTATCGCGAAGGTAAAAGTCAAAACGAAAAAGTTAAAAGGGTTTCTTGAATTTTGCCTTTTGCCTTTTACCTTTTACCTTAGATAAAATGCCGAAGGCTTATTACGTCACGACGCCGCTGTACTACGTCAACGCGGCTCCCCATATCGGCCACTCGTACACCACGGTGGCTGTCGATGTGCTCGCCCGCTATCATCGGCTCAAGGGAGAGGACGTATTTTTTCTCACGGGCACCGATGAACACGGCGAAAAAATCGCGCAAGCCGCCGCGGCTGCAGGCCTGTCCCCGAAGGCGTTTGCCGACCGGGCATCCGGCACGTTCAAATCGCTCTGGCCGCTGCTGGGCATTGACGGCTACACGCGCTTTATCCGCACCACCGATCCCGATCATGAAGCGACGGTGCAGGCGGTGTTGGAGCGCCTGAAGCCGCGTTTGAAACACGGCACGTATCGCTTCTGGTACTGCGTGCCGTGCGAAACCAGCTTCGGCCTGGGCGAAATCGAGGCCGCCGCGCCCGTCTGCCTGAACTGCCGTCGGCCGGTGACGCAGATCGAGGAGGAAGATTTTTTCTTAGCGCTGGAGCCGCATCGGGCGTGGCTGCGCGAGATCATCGAGAGTGAGCGGATGCGCATCCTGCCGGTCGAGCGGCGCCATGAAGTGCTGGGGATGCTCACCCAGCCGTTGCCGGATCTGTGCATCACGCGGCCCCGCGCGCGCGTGTCGTGGGGCATCGATGTGCCGTTTAGCCGCGACCATGTCACCTACGTGTGGTTTGATGCGCTACTGAATTACATCAGCGCGCTGGGCTGGCCGAGCGACCCACGGTTGGCCCGCTATTGGAACGAAGCCGGGGCGGTGCATCTGATCGGCAAAGACATCATCCGCCACCATGCGCTCTACTGGCCCATCATTCTCCGCGTGCTCGACCTGCGCCCGCCGGCGATGGTGTTTGCGCATGGCTGGTGGAAGATGGGCGAACAGAAAATGTCAAAATCGTTGGGCAACATTGTCGATCCGACCATCGTCATCGGGCAGCTCCTGAAGGGCCAACCCTTCGCCGCCGACGTCTATCGCTATTTCCTGCTGCGCGAAGTGCCCTTCGGAGGAGACGGCGCGTTTTCAGAGGAGGCGCTGAGGAAGCGCCTGCAGGACGATCTGGCGGATGATCTGGGCAATCTGGTGCATCGCACCCATGCGATGATCGAGCGCTACTGTGCGAGCGTGATGCCGCAGGCAGGTCCGGTGGGCTGTGCGGTGGACGATGAACCATTGCGCCAGTCGGCATTGGGCCTGACTCAGCACGTGGAGACGGCGCTGCAGACGCTGGATTTTTCCATCGCGCTTGAAGTGATTTTTCGCGTCGTGAGTGATGCGAATCGCTATATTGAGACGACCGCACCGTGGCAACTCGCCAAGACGACGCCGGAACGAGTGCCGACGGTGTTATCGGTGCTGGTGGAGGTGATTCGTCTTGTCGCGCGCGCGTTGGAGCCGTTCATGCCGAATGCGGCGCAGGCGATCCGCGCGCAATTGGGATTGGGGCCCGGCCAGCCGCTCGGTCCGCGTCGGGTGCTGTTTCCGAAAAACAGTCGATAGTCGATAGACCATAGTCCATAGACAACATATGAACAAGAACCGAGATCATCTGTTTTCACTATTGACTATGGACTATCGACTATGGACTATGGACTGGACGTTATGATGCTCCGTGGCCGGTGGTTCTATCTCGTGCTGGGGGCGGTGGTGCTGTTGGCCTACGTGCGCCTGCTGACACTGATCCCTCGCCACGTATCGCCCGAGCCGGAGGAGCAAGCCAGTGTGGCGTCTCCTCCGGCGCACGCGCTCTCGACGATCGAGATGCATCCCGCCCAATTGCTGCAGGCCGCAACGCGCCACCCGGTCAGCGCCCGCCTCTTTGGATGGCTGGTGCTGCTGGTCATCGGGTTGGGCGTCAGCGGTGTGGGGCTGACGGCTCGCGCCCTGTGGCGAGGCCGCGCGAGGACGCTGTTCCGGTATCGATCGAAATTGCCGCAGGCGTGGTCGTTCGGCGAGCTTGTGCGCATGATGCTGCTCATGCTGTTTCTCATGAGCCTGGCCCCGTTCGTGCATCTGAGTTTGATGGCCTGGGGCGTGGCCGGCATGGCCGATCGGCATCTGTGGAGTGTCGTCTTCATGCTCGGGTTGGAGGCGTTATTTGTGCTCGTCGTGTGGGGGTTTGCCTCCGTCAGAGCCCTGACCCTCTCGGCCGCGTTCGGGTTATCGTGGCGCAACGCCCCGCGTGCGGCGGCGCAGGGGCTGGTGGGCTATGCCGTCATCTTTCCCTGGGTGATGAGTCTGTTGTGGCTGATCGCTGCGGTGTGCCAATGGATGGGGCTGGAGCCGCCGGCGGAACCGATCCACGAGCTGCTGTTTCTGGAGCGGCGGCCGCTGGTGCTCGGCCTGACGCTGGTGCTGGCGTGCGTGGTCGGGCCGATCGTCGAGGAAATTTTTTTCCGCGGCGTGCTGTATGCGGCCTTGCGCCCGCGCACGTCACGCCTCTGGGCGATGGTGATCAGCGGGTCGTTCTTTGCCCTGGTGCATACGAATCCGGTGGGGTTTGTGCCCATTCTGCTGCTTGGCTGCCTGCTGGCGGATGTGTATGAACGCACCGGCTCGCTCACGGCCTCCATCACCGTGCACATCCTCCATAACACGTTGCTGATCGGCCTCGGCCTGACGGTCAAGCAGTTGCTGACGAGCTAGGATGTGCGCTACAATAGATGCGTCTGGGTGAGGTGTTCAACAAGGAGGAACGGATGGCGCTTGCGACGGAGTCACGAACATCTGAACGGCACGGCGCGGTGACGTTTAAAGGTAGCCCGCTGACGCTGATCGGCCCGGAGCTTAAGCCAGGCGACACCGCCCCGGATTGCCGCGTGCTGCGGCAGGATCTCACGCCGGTGAAGCTCTCGGACGCCAAGGGGAAGATTCGGCTCATCAGCGCGGTGCCCTCGCTGGATACGCCCGTGTGCGACGCCCAAACCCGCCGCTTCAACGAAGAGGCGGCCACGCTCCCCTCCGGCGTGGAGATCTGGACGGTGAGCATGGACCTGCCCTTCGCGCAGAAGCGCTGGTGCGGGGCGGCGGGCATCGACCGCATGCAGGTGCTCTCCGACCATCAAGAGGCGAGCTTCGGCCTGGCCTTTGGGACGCTCGTGAAAGAGCTTCGTTTGCTGGCCCGCGCCGTGTTCGTGATTGATCAACACGGCATCGTCCGCCATGCGGAGTACGTCCGCGAGGTCACCACGCATCCCAACTACGATGCTGCTCTGAGCGCCGTTCGGCAGCTTGCCTGAGAAGGGGCGCAGCATGCGTGGGCTCCGAATGATCGCGATTCTCCTGCGGCTGGCGTGGCCCTATTGGCTCACGCCCTGGCGCTCGCCGCTGTTGCGGTGGCGGATGGAGACCTACGGCGTGCGCGATGCGCAGGGCCGGTTGTTGCACGCCTCCGACATCACGGCGGCTCGCTTCATTCGCTTCCTGGTGACGCATCGCCGGGCTTTGTGGGCATACCTATGCTGGGCCGCAGAGGGGCAGGCGTCTCCTCGAGCGCTTCGGCGCCTCGCCTCATGAAAGAGAAACCGGCCGCGGCGGCGTCAACGGCTCCTCCGGTGTGTGACTTACTCCAAAACGATTTAGTGTCGATGGTCAGCCATGAGCTGCGCACGCCCCTGGCGACCATCAAAGAATTCACCTCGATCGTGACGGATGAGCTTGCCGGCCCGACGACGCGCGAGCAGCGCGAGTACCTGGGGATCATCCAACAGAATGTCGAGCGGATGATCCGCATCATCGATAACCTGCTCGATGTGACGAAAATCGAGGCCGGGCGGGTGCTGCTGAACCGTCAGGTGGTGGATGCCTGGGCGCTGATCCAGCAGGTGGTGGACTCGCTCGCCCCGTTGGCGAAAAGCCGCCAACTGACGCTGCAGCGGGAGCGTCTCACGCAGCCGCTGTCGGTGTTCGGGGATGCGGATACGCTCACCCAAGTGCTGACCAACTTGATCGGCAACGCGATCAAGTTTACCCCAGCACCCGGCCGCATCACGGTGGGGGTGGGCGAGCACGGCGATGAAGTGGAGTTTCGCGTGGCGGATACCGGCGTGGGGATCGGGCCGGACGACCTGCCGAAGCTCTTTGAGAAGTTCCAGCAGTTTCAGGCGACCACGGAGCTGGCCGGCGTGCGGGGCAGCGGGCTTGGGTTGGCCATCAGCAAACGCCTCGTCGAGCTGCACGGCGGCCGCATCTGGGCCGACAGCCGGCTCGGCCGCGGCAGCACATTCTTCTTCACGCTGCCCAAGTATCACGTGGATGAGGTGTTCCGCGAACATTTGCAGGCCGGAATTGCGCGTGCCAAGCAGCACCAGTGCTCGTTTTCCATCATTGTGCTGGCGATCGCCGAATTTCCTCAGTTGAAAGGGCGGCACGGATTCCAAGGCGTCATTCAGCTGCTCAAGGGGGTCGAGGCGAGCGTGCAGGAGGCGGTGCGTCGTCGGGCGGGCGATATCGTCTCGCGCTGGGAGCGGGGCGAGATGGTGGTGATCCTGGCGGCGATTGACAAGGCCGCCTGCGGCCGGATCGCCGAGCGGATCAAGCACATCGTGGAGGACCGTGCGTATCCGGTGGGGGGCGCGGAGGAACGGGTGCATGTCGTGACGCACTCTGCCACCTATCCCGAGGAAGCCGCCAATGAGGACGAGCTGCTCCGGATCGCCGAGCAGGGGGTGCGCGCGGGGGGGGCTCAGGCGAAGGTGCGCATTCTCGTCGTCGATGATGAGGCGAAGATTCGCCGTTTCATCAAAGAAGCGCTGGCGCTGCACGAGTTTGACGTGTTGACGGCCGCGAGCGGCCCGGAAGCGCTGGCGCTGCTGAAAACCCAGCCGGTGGATCTGATCCTGCTGGATGTGATGATGCCCGTGATGGGCGGCTACGAAGTGTATCATCTGCTGAAAGAAAATCCGTTGACAGCGCACATCCCGGTGCTGATCGTCACGGCCAAGGGCGATCGCACCGATCGGGTGTTGGGGATGGAGAGCCCCAGTTATCACTATCTGACCAAGCCGTTTCCATTGGAGGAGCTGTTGGAAAAAGTTCGAGAGTTGCTGAAATTGAAATAAGGAGACCCCATGGCGATAGGCACTGGGAAGAAAATTTTAATCGCAGACGACGAGCCGCAGCTCGCCCTCGCCTTGAAAATTCGCCTGCAATCGAAGGGCTTTCAGGTGGTGACGGTCTCGGACGGCCGCCAGGCGCTGGAGCTGATCGCGCAGGACAAACCGGATTTGGTGATTCTGGACGTGGTGATGCCGGTGATGGACGGCTACTTTTGCCTGCGCGAAATCAACCAGCGCTTCGGCCGCACGAAGATTCCGGTGATTATCCTGACCGCGCGCGATCGCATGAAGGAGCTGTTTGATTTGGAGGGCGTCGAAGACTACGTGATCAAGCCGTTTGACCACGACGATCTGCTCATCCGCATCGAGCGGGTGCTCAAGCGCCGCAGCGAAGCGGCCGCCAAAGCCTGAGCCGATGCGCTACCGCCAGATCGCGAACACCGATGTGACCGTCTCCGAAGTGGGCTTCGGTGTCTGGACGGTGGCGACCACGTGGTGGGGCGTGCACGAGGAAGCGATCGGGTTGCGCCTGCTCACGCAGGCGTTTGACGCCGGCATCACTTTTTTTGACACCGCCGATGCGTACGGCAACGGCCTGGGGGAGACGATTGTGGCGAAGGCGTTGGGCGCGCATCGCGCGGAGCTGGTCATCGGCACGAAGTTCGGCTACGACTTCTACACGGCCACCTCCCGACGGGGCCACGAAGAGCTGCCGCACGATTGGCGTCCCGAGTATGTGCGCACGGCGCTCGAACGCAGCCTGCAGCGCTTGCAGACCGACTACGTGGACATCTATCAGTTGCACAACCCGCGGCTGGAGGCGCTGCAGCAAGACGACCTTTTTGCCGTGCTGGAGGCGCTCAAGCACGAAGGGAAAATCCGCGCCTATGGGCCAGCACTCGGCCCGGCGATTGCCGAGCGGCAGGTGGCGGAAGGCGCCTACGCCATCGAGCATCGTCCGGCCGATCTCGTCTTCATGATTTACAACCTGCTCGAACAAATGCTCGGCGAGGGGCTGTTCGCGCTGGCCCGGCAGCATCAGCGCAGCATCTTAGTGCGCGTGCCGCACGCCTCCGGGTTGCTGGACGGCACGGTGACGGAGCAGACGGTGTTCGGCGAAGGCGATCATCGCGTTCACCGCGTGTCGACCGATGAGCGCAAGCAGCAGTGGCAGGTCAACGGCCTCAAAAAGGTGAAGCAGCTGGCGTTCTTGACCGAAGGGGCGGGCCGCACGCTGGGCCAGGCGGCCATCAAGTTTATCCTGGCGGAACCGTCGGTGGCCGCCGTGCTGCCGAACATCTACAACGAATCGCTGTTGCGCGAATTCGCCGCAGCGCCCGAGACGCCTGATCTGACCGCCGAGGAGTTCGCGCGCATTCAGCAGCTCTATGCCGCGCAGTTCGGGCTGGAACCCTCCGCGACCTGATGGCCACTCAGACGATGGTCGTGAATCTGGACGCGCTGGATAAGGCGCTGTTGACCGAAGTGCAGATGAAGTTTCCGGTGGAGCATCGGCCCTTCGCGGCCCTGGGCCGGACGCTGGGCATCTCCGAGCAAGCCTGCCTGGAGCGCGTCGAGCGGCTCAAAATCTCAAAGGTGATTCGCCAGCTCTCCGCCATTTTCGATACGCGCACCCTCGGCTACCAGAGCACGCTGGCGGCGATGAAGGTCGATCCGGCGCGGGTCGATGAGGCGGCCGAGGTGGTGAATCAGCATCCCGGCGTGAGCCACAATTACAAGCGCAACGATCCGTTCAACATCTGGTTTACGGTGGCGGTGCCGCCGACCGATTCGCTGGAGCGCACGGTCGATCGGCTGCACACGCTCGCACAGGCGGAGGAAACGATTGTCCTCCCCACGCTGCGGCTGTACAAAATCGGCGTGAAACTGGACTTGACCGGTCGCGGGCCGCAGATGGATAGCGACGAGGAAATTTATAACGAGCAGCGGCGCAACGCGCCGAAGCCGCCGCTGTCCAAGCGCGACATTGCGCTGATTCGCATCCTGCAAGAAGATCTGCCGCTGGTGGAGATGCCCTTCGCCGTGTGGGCGGAGCAGGCCGATCTGTCGGAGGACGATCTGTTTGCCTGGGCGAAAGAGATGGAGCGCCTCGGCTACATGCGGCGCTTCGCCGCCATTCTGCATCATCGCAACGCGGGTTTTCTGGCCAATGCGATGGTCGTCTGGCAGGTGCCGGAGGATCAGGTGGATGCGGCCGGGGAGCAGATGGCCCATTTTCGCGAGGTTAGCCATTGCTATCGCCGGCCGGTCTATCCGCACTGGCCGTATCCGTTGTTCACCATGATCCACGCGACCACCTACTCGGAGTGCATGGACGTGGTGCGGCGCATCGAAGAGCAGGCGGGGACGTTTCCCCACAAGAACCTGTTCAGCACTAAGGAATACAAAAAGACGCGCGTGAAATATTTCACCTCCGAGCTGGACGACTGGTGGACACAGCATGGCCAATAACGCCGAGCTGATCAAGCAGCGCTACGGCAATCCCTTCGACGTGCTCAACGCCATCGAGCGCGCCGCCGCGCAGGGTTTTGACACCTTAACCGAGGACGATCTGTTCATGTGCAAGTGGATCGGCCTCTATACCCACCGGTATGAGCGGGGCTACTTCATGCTGCGCACCAAGCAGCCCAACGGATTCATCACGCCCGAGCAAGTGGACGCGATGGCCGACATCGCCGAAAAGCAGAATAAGGGATTTATGGACATCACCACCCGGCAGAATATCCAACTGCACTGGATCCACCACACCGACGCGCCCGGTATCCTCAAGCGGTTGGAATCGGTCGGGGTGTGGACCTTGGGAGCGTGTGGCGACATCGCCAGGAATGTCGTGGGCTGTCCGGTGGCCGGGGTGGACCGCGAAGAATTTTTCGACGCCGGCCCCCTCGCCCAACAGGTGAGCGACTTCTTTAAGGGCAACCTGGCCTATGCGAACCTGCCGCGCAAATATAAAATCGGCATCTCCGGCTGCCGCACGTGGTGCTCGCATCCGGAGATTCAGTGCGTGTCGCTGGTGGGCACCGAGCGGACGGTGGGGGGCCGCGCCGAGCCGGGGTTTGATCTGCGCGTCGGCGGCGGGCTGTCCACACAGGCGTTTATCAGCCAGCGGCTCCAAGCGTTCGTGAAACCGGACGAAGCGCTGGATGTCATCACACACATCACCGAGATATGGCGCGACAGTCCGGACTACCGCGAGAAACGCCACCACGCCCGTTTGAAATATTTGATTCACGACTGGGGCGTGGTGAAGTTCCGGCAGGTGCTGGAGGAGCGGCTGGGCCGCCCGCTTGAGCAGGCTGACCCCGACTATCACGAGCCGCCGGATACGTATCGCGATCATGTCGGCGTCCATGCGCAAAAGCAGGCCGGGCTGTTTTACATCGGGGCCCCGGTGCTGGTGGGCCGCATCACCAGCGCGCAAATGAAGAAGGTGGCCGATCTGTGCCGGCGCTATGGCGATGGCGCATCGATCCGCCTGACGGTGCGCCAAAATATCTTGCTGCTGAATATTCCGGAAGCGCATGTCGAGCGCGCCCTCGCCGGTTTGGCCGAGGTGGGGCTGTCGGTTAACGCGCATCCGGTGCGGCGCAGCATGGTCACCTGCACCGGCACCGAGTTTTGCAAGCTGGCGATCACCGAAACCAAAGCCCGCTCGCGTCAGATCGTCGAGTATCTCGAGCAGCGGGTGCAGCTCGAGGAGCCGCTGCGGCTGTCGGTGACCGGCTGCCCGAATGCGTGCGCGCAGTATCAAATCGCCAACATCGGCCTGATGGGGTGCAAGGTCAAAGTGGACGGCCAGATCGTCGATGCGTACGACGTGTGGGTGGGCGGGCAGATGGGCCGCGAGGCGCACTTCAACCATGTGATCGCGCGCAAGATTCCGGCGACCGACTGCGCCAAGCGCCTAGAATCGCTCCTGCAAGGCTACACAAAGAAGCGCAAGCCGGGCGAGGCGTTCAATGCCTGGGCGGCGCGCGTGGGCGATGGGGAACTGGTCAAGCTGCTGACTGGCGGCGCGCCTCCGGCCCTCGTGGAGGATGATGTCCCCGCACCCCAGGTGCCGGAAAGCGATGGCCCGGTGTATTAAAACCGGTGAAGGGTGAAAGGTGTAGGGTGAAGGCAAATGAAAGCTTTAGCGATCATCGTGTCTGGGGGCAGCACGAACAATTTCATCCAGGTGCTCACGCTGCTGATGGCGGCGGTGCATTCGGACATGCACGTGCGCGTGCTATTTCGCGATGAGTCGGTGTTCCGCCTGCAGCCGGGCCGCATCAATGCGCTGGAGCTCTCCAGCGCCTACGCCGCCGGCGCCGAGGGGGTGCGGCAGCGGTTGGCCAAGCACGACCTGACGGATTTGCACAAGCTGGTGCGAGACATTAAAGCCTCCGGCGATGTGCGCTATTACGTCTGCAGCTCATCGCTGGCGATTTGCGGGTTGACGCGCGAGGAGCTGATTCCTGAGATTGACGAGGTGCGGGGCTTGCCCGCGTTTTTACTGGAGGACGTGGCGGCTGCCGACAAGGTGCTCACTTTTTAATGATGAGAAACCGTACACCTTAAAAAATGCCGCTGAGTCGAGACCAAATCTTACGTTATAGCAGACACCTCATCATGCCGGAGGTGGGCGTGGGAGGGCAGGAAAAGCTCGTGCAGTCCACGGTGTTGCTCATCGGGGCCGGCGGGTTGGGTTCGCCGCTGGGCCTGTATTTGGCGGCGGCCGGGGTGGGGAAGCTCGGCATCGTCGACTTCGACACGGTGGACTTCACGAACCTGCAGCGACAGATCATCCACCGCACCGAGGATGTCGGCGTGCTCAAGGTGGACTCGGCCAAGGCGCGCATTCATGCCATCAATCCCGATGTGCAGGTGACGACCTATAACACGCGGCTTTCCCGCGCCAACGTGCTGGGCATCATCAAGGACTATGACATCGTCATCGACGGCACCGACAACTTCCAGACGCGCTACTTGGTCAACGACGCCTGCGTGTTCAAAAAAAAACCCAACATCTACGGCTCGATCTTCCGGTTCGACGGCCAGGCGACGGTGTTCTCCCCGTTCAAAGGGCCCTGCTACCGCTGTTTGTTTCCTGAGCCGCCACCGCCGGGCATGGTGCCTAGTTGCGCCGAGGGTGGCGTGTTCGGGGTGTTGCCGGGCATCATCGGCGTCATCCAGGCTACCGAGGCGATCAAGTTGATCATCGGCAAGGGGGAATCGCTCGTCGGCCGGCTGCTGCTCTACAACGCGCTGACGATGAAGTTTCGCGAGGTCACGCTCAGGCGCAATCCCGAGTGCCCGGTCTGCGGCGATCATCCGACGATCACGGAGCTGATCGACTACGAGCAGTTCTGTGGCATCGGCCGAGGCCAGGAAGCAGCACCCGGCGCGTCCATCGATGGGGTGGAGAATCTGGATCCTGCCCAAGCGAAAGACCTGCTCGCGAAACAGCCGAAGACGGTGCTGCTGGATGTGCGCGAGCCGCACGAGTACGACATCGTGCACATTGAGGGCGCGCGCCTGATCCCGCTGTCTGAATTGCACCTGCGCACGAACGAGCTGGACACCGCCGAGACGATTCTCGTGCACTGCCACCACGGCCCGCGCAGCCAGCAGGCCGTCAAAATCCTGCAGCACTTCGGCTTCAAAAAGCTCAAGCATCTGCACGGTGGCATCGACGCCTGGGCCGCTGACGTCGACCCCGACATGGCCCGCTACTAAGACTAAGGCGAGGTGGCGTGCGTGGCGAGCTGGTGGGAGGCGTAGCGGCGGTAGAGGCCGTGGGGCCGCTGCAGCAATTCCTCGTGGCGGCCTTGCTCGATGATGCGGCCTTCGTCGATGACTACCACGCGGTCGGCGTGCTCGATGGTGGAGAGCCGATGCGCGATGATCAGCGCGGTGCGGCCTGCCAGCAGGCGCAGCAGCGCCTGTTTGATCAATTCCTCGGATTCGGCATCCAGCGCTGAGGTGGGCTCATCCAACATGACGATGGGCGCATCCTTCAAGAACGCCCGCGCAATCGCCAGCCGCTGTTTTTGCCCGCCGGAGAGCCTCACGCCCCGCTCGCCCACCTCGGTCTCGTACTTGCTGGACATCTGCTCGATGAACGCATCGGCGAAGGCCGACCGGGCCGCCTCGCGCATCAGCTCGTCGGTGGCCTCGGGCTTGCCGTAGCGCAAATTCTCCGCGATCGTGCCGGAAAACAGAATCGGATCCTGCGGCACGATGGCGATCTGCCGGCGCAGCGACTTGAGCGTCATCTCACGGATGTCCAAGCCATCCACGGTGATCTGCCCTTCCGCCACGTCGTAAAAGCGCGCCAGCAGCTTGACCATCGTGGATTTGCCCGCCCCGCTGGGCCCGACTAGTGCCACGGTGGTGCCGCGGGGAATCGTCAAGGACAAGCGCTTCAGCACCGGCTCGCGGCCGTCATAGCCAAAGCTCACCCGCTCAAACACCACGTCACCGTTGACCTGTTCCAGCGTCTTGGCGTTGGGGCGCTCGGTGACCTCCGGGTGCATGTCGAACACTTCGAAGATGCGATCCATCGCCGCCAGACTGTTGGTCAGGATCAGGTTCAGCTCGGTCAGCCGCTGGATCGGCTGGGAGAGCATCCCGAGGGACGCATAGAAGGCCATCAGCGTCCCGACGGAGAGCCGGCCCTGCCACACCTGCATAACGCCGAACCACAGCACCAGCACCGGGCCGATCGCCGTCAAAAATCCCGTGGCCCCAAGAGCGATGGATTGGAGCTTCACGTTGGAGAGCACCGTGCCCAAGTAGCGCTGGCTCTGCTCGCGAAATTCCTGCGCCTGGGCCTCCTCCTGCGTAAACGACTGGATTGTCGAAATCGCCGCAAATTGCTCCGTCAGATCGCCGGAGATTTCCTGCAGTTGATTGTGAATGTCGCGGCTGGTCTTGCGGATGCGCTTGGTCAGCACGTAGCTGATGATGGCGTAGCAGGGAATGACCGACAGCGACACCAGGGTCAGCTTCCAGTTCGCCCAGAACAGCAGCGCAATGATGACGCCCACGCACGAGAGATCCATCGCCGTGTTGATCAGCGCGGCCCCCACGAAGTTCTGCGCCGAAGCGATGTCGCTGGTCATGCGCGCGACCACCTCGCCCACTTGCTGGCGCTCGAAGAAGCTCAGGCTCATGCGCTGCACGTGGAGGTAGAGCTGTTGGCGCAGGTCGAAGATGATGCGGTGGCCGGCCAGCCCCGCCAGGTACGAGCGCCAGTAGCTCACGACGGCGTACACGGCATACAGGCCGCAGAGGCTGCCCATGAGCAGGTGCAACTGCAGATGCGGCCGCGTGCTCGCCGGCGCCAGAAAGTCATCCACCAGCACCTTGATCGTCCACGGCAGCAGCAGCGGAATGAGGTAGCGCACGATCCCGCAGGCCAGGGCGACCCCCAGGATCAGGCGATAGGGCCGCACGTAGCCGATGAACCGCTTCAGGCTCTGTGGCGACCGCGGAGTGTGAGGCGCTGGCACCGCTCGAAAGTTTCTCATCAATCCTGTCTAGCGTTTCGAGACCAGGCGTCCAGCGACGTACTTATGGAGAATGCTGGTAATCAGGGTTTGGTAGGGGATGCCTTCCTCGAACGCCTTCGTTTGCACCCCCTCCAGATCCGGTTGGGAAATACGGATATTCACCCGTTGATCCTTCCTCAGGGTGTTCCGAGCGGCGCGCACATACCGTGTCGAGACGGTTTTGCGTGGGAGCGCAGATCGCCAGGCTCCTCGCTCCACTGACGCCAGCAGCTCACGCTCGTCTTTCTCCAGTGGTTTCATCACTGCGTCCTCCTTTTCGTAGATAGCGTTTGGTTAATTTTCGACTCGGAATGATGGTTTTCAAGAAGAGCATGTCGCCTTCTTCCACGCAGGGAACCAGATAGGCATAGCCGTTGACCTCGACGACGAGCTGTTTCTGACCTCGATACTTGGGCGCCTCGGACACGAGGACATCCAAGAGATGTCCCTGCGCGATGTGCCACACAATGTCTGCAAAGGAGACCCCGCACTCTCGGAGCAGCCACTTGTTCTTCTCCGGATCCCAGCGGTAGTGCTCCATGAGAGAGTATATGCACATTGTACATGCTTTGTCAACACTTCCATCGAGGTGGGCTTAGTGTTGATTAAGATTGCGTACTCTTGCGTAATTTTCTGCCTCTTGCCGTCGACGGTGATTCCTGCTAGTCTAAAAGCCTTCCAAAAAGGCTCTCGCGATGACGATGAATTACTTCACTCGGTTACTGTCTCTAGTGCTCGCCGGCGCGCTGGCTTTTCCCTCGCCTGCGCTCGGGATCTCTCGGCGAGGAACCCCGAGGCCATTGGCCGAGGGGCAAGCGCTGCCGGCCTCCGCCGCCCAGCTCGTCGATTCCTCCACCCTCCGCGCCCCCGCTGCGGCCCACGATCCCGTCGATACGGATGGACAGATCCAGGAGGAACTGGTTGCGCGCACTCACCCGATTGCCACGCGCGCCACGCCGCTCGCCCGCGCCGCCCTCGTCTTTTTCGCCCTCCACCTCGCCGCCCCGCTGCTCCACGCCGTCGCACCGGCGCTGGCGGGAGAGAATCTTCGCGAGGTTGGTGGCCACGGCGCGCTGCGCGTGGTCGGCCCGTGGCTGGGGGTCGCCCTGGGCGCGGGCGCGCTGGCCGCAGCTGTCATCGTGAGTCGTCGCTGGCGCGTGCGATGGGCCGCATCGCAATATGTAAAGCGTGAGCGCTTAGCCGAGGCGGCTGCGCAGGAGCCGGGGAAGCAGCCCTGGCAGCCGTCTATCGATTCGTACCAGCCATCATTTCCAGCCGTATCATGGCAGCGGAGCCTGGAGCATACTATCTTTGATTCTTGGAGTGGGAGCAAGGTCTTCCACATTCCGCTGACCTATTCCGATCATCAACTCTTAGCCCTGTTGGGCGCACTGGTAGCTGTGGGGATAGGAATATTCTTGGGTGCGGCTATGGGGTTTGCCCTCTCGTGTTCAACGTCTTTTCCTTGGGGCCGACCGTTCACAGCGGGGGCCATCGTCGGTAGTGGCATGTTCCTGCTTTCATGGTTTGCATTCGCAGTCCCGCATGACCGCGAAGCGCGTGATGGCTGGGCGGTCGTCCGTAACGCCAAGCGATACCTCGCCCATCCTCGGCAGACGACATTTGACGATGCGCTCCTGCGCATCGCGAGGAAATTTGAGGAGGAAACACATTGGCGCATTGCCTGGACCGAGCAGCCGTGGTTATTAGCTGCGGTGGATCAAAATGCGCAGCGCGTGCTGATGAGTATTGGTTGGGTGGTTACCAGCCCGAGACCTGCGGACCGGAGACGTTTAGCCTATCTGACACAGACGCTGCGCATCATTCGCCATGTCATTGAGGCGTCGTCGGAACCGCCGCCGGCCGGGCCGACGACGTCACCGGCGCCGATGCTGCCGCTGCCGGGGCCGACTCCCGCCGCGCTCGGGGGGACCGATCAGGTCGAGCGGACGGTGGAGAGTCTGGATGCCTCCGCCGGCGATGTGTGATACGTCGATTATTTTTTTCGGAAGCAGGCGCGCAAGAAGGTCAGCAGGTCGGGTTGATCGAGCGCACGGGAGAGTTTGCGAACCGCCTGCGTGAGATATGGGCGGTCGAGGCGGGAGCCCTGCTGGCGGATAATCGCGCGCACGTCCTCTCGATCTTTGGAGCGGTCGGAAATAATTTTGTGAATCACCAGGTCTTCAGGCCGGCACACGCGGACCCGTTGTCCAGCCACCTCTTCCATCCTCGCACGCGCAATCGCTTTCTGCTCGTAGGGCAGTCGCGCCCAAATCAGGTCGATGCGGATACCCTCTGCTGTCTCAATGGGCAAGACATGCGTGTCTCGAAGAAATGCGAGGGGGTGCTTGGGCACGATCCGGAACGTTCGACGCAACGCGTCGATGAGGTGAGGCCATTCCGTGTCTTCCACGAGAAGAGACGCCTCCACATCCAGGGTCGCGCGGGGTTCGCCCCAGACCAAATTCGCAATGCCGCCGATCAGCATATACGGTACGTGCTGCTCTTCAAGCACACGGGCCATCAGGCCCACAGCCTGCTCAAGGGCGTTCATGAGGAAAGGTGCTTGAGGCGATCGTGCAGGCGCCGGATGCCACGAAAGGAGCGGCGCAGTTCCGCTTCATTGGGCCGGCGCGCCGGATACCGTTGACGATAGATGTCGGCCAGCTCTCCCACGCGGCTCAGGCATTCGCCGGCACTCGGTGCGGGCAGTCTTCCGCGAGCGGAGAAGTAGAATCGCAGCGCCTCACGAACGAGCTCGCTTTTCGTCCGATGTTCCTGTTTGGCGAGTTGGTGCGCTTGCGCGCTCATCTGTGGCGGCAGGGAAATGGTCCACGTTCTCGTCACGCGCATGGTGTCATTCTAAATTAGTTACTTTGTCTTACTTAGTAAGTATATCATAACGGAGCGGTTCTTTCAACTACCGTCGAATCAGGGAGAAGCTCGAAAATCGTTGCGCCGCAACCTGCCAGCGTGCTATACTTTTCGCCTCGTGTGTGAAAAAAATCACAAACTTTCCAACGGTGATGAACGAGCAAATTGAGTACATAGGTCTCCTCATCTTAGCGGCCTTGGTGCTAGGGGTCTTGGCAGGTGTGACTCTTATCATCTGGGCGGCTAACCGTTTCTTAGGGATAAGAAAACCGAACGCCGTGAAGACCCAGCCGTTTGAATGCGGGGTGGACCCCGTCGCCCTGCCGGCGGGGCGGCTGCCGATCCACTTCTATGTGATGGCGATGCTGTTCGTCGTCTTCGATGTGGAGTTGGTCTTTTTGTTGCCGTGGGCGGTGGTGCTGAAGGAGCTGGGCTGGGTGGGCCTGGTGGATATGGCGCTGTTTCTGGTGATTGTCATCGCGGGCTTCATCTACGCGTGGACGCATGGCGCGCTGGAGTGGGAGCGGTAGGAATAGCGTGTAGCGAATAGCGTATAGCGGATAGGAAATGGCTGCTGTTGACGTATCCAAGCTGAACTGGATGACGACGAAGGTGGATGCGGCCTTGGGCTGGGCGCGCAAGTTTTCCATTTTCCAGTATCCGTTTGTCACCGCCTGCTGCGGGATGGAATATATGGCCACGGCCTGTTCCCACTACGACGTGGATCGGTTCGGCGCCGGCTTTCCGCGCTTCTCGCCCCGGCAGGCCGATGTGCTGTTTGTGGTCGGTACCGTCAGCCATAAACTGGCACCCATCCTCAAGCGCGTCTACGATCAAATGGCGGAGCCGAAGTGGGTGGTGGCGTTTGGCGTGTGCACCTGCACCGGCGGGTTTTATGACAACTATGCGACGGTGATGGGCATCGACACCATCATCCCGGTCGATATCTATATTCCCGGCTGCCCGCCGCGGCCGGAAAACGTGATCGATGGCTTGATGAAGCTGCAAGAGAAGATCCAGCGCGGCGAATGGGCGAATCGCTCCATCGGCCCATCGGCGCGGCCTCCCGAGCTGCACGCGGCCCACCAGCCGGACGCGCATCTGTAAGAACCAGCGGATAGCGTGGAGCGGATAGCGGATAGGAAAAAAATGGGGAATGCCTTGTCGCTTTCAGCCCTCGTGAACGAGCGGTTTCCGCAGTGGGTGATGGCCACGCACGCCTATCGGGGCGATGACACGGTGCTCCTGAAGCGGGACGGGCTGCGCGAGGTGTGCCAGTTCTTGCGCGATGATCCGCACGCCGCATGCACGATGCTGATGGATCTCTCCTGCGTGGACTACCTGGATTTTGGGAAGAAGCGCCGAGGCAGCGCGCCGACGATGACGACCCCGTCACCCTTGCCGTACTTCATGACGCCCGCCCCGACCACGGAAATCTGGTCTCGTCGCGTCGGTGAAGAGTATCGATTTGAGGTCGTCGATCATCTCTATTCGCCGGCCCACAACCATCGCGTGCGGCTGAAGGGGCCGCTGGTCGAGGCCGAGGCGGTGGTAGACTCGGTGGCCGACGTGTGGCCGGCGGCCGACTGGTTTGAGCGCGAGGTGTGGGATCTGTTCGGCATCCGCTTCACCGGCCATCCGAATCTCAAGCGCATCATGCTGTATGAGCCGTTCGAAGGCCATCCGCTTCGCAAAGACTACGTGGTCAACAAACGCCAACCGCTGATCGGACCTCTGAACTGACGATGGAGACAGCGACTGCCACCGAAACGCGTCACATGTTCCTCAACGTCGGGCCGTCGCACCCGGCGATGCACGGCATCGTGCAGATCATCACGGAGCTCGACGGCGAGCGCGTGATCAGCGCCGATGTGGAGATCGGCTATCTGCATCGCGGGTTCGAGAAGATGTGCGAGGAAGGCCCGTATAACAACGCGATGCCCTACAGCGACCGGCTCAACTATGTGTCGCCGCTGATCAACAACTTCGGCTACTGCCTGGCGGTGGAGAAGCTCATGGGCATTCAGGCGCCCGAGCGGTGCCAGTACATCCGCGTGATCATGAGCGAGCTCTCGCGCGTGTCCGATCATCTGACGTGCGTGGGCGCCTCGGCGATGGAGCTGGGCGCGTTCACCGTCTTCCTCTATATGATGAAAGCGCGCGAGTGGATCTGGGAACTGGTCGAGGCGGTCACCGGCGCCCGCCTCACCATCTCCTACGGCCGCATCGGCGGCGTGAAGGCCGATCTGCCCGAGGGATTCGCCGCGCGCACGATGAAGGCGCTGGAGGAGGTGCGCCGCGTGCTGCTTGAGTGCGACACGCTGCTGACCCGCAACCGCATCTTCGTGGATCGGATGCAGAACACCGGCGTCATCTCAAAGGCGGAGGCGATTGCCTACAGCATCACCGGGCCGTTTTTGCGCTCGACAGGCGTGAACTACGACGTGCGTAAAGCGCAGCCGTATTGTGTGTACGACCGCATGACATTTGACGTGCCCACCGGCGAGCACGGCGACAACTACGATCGCTACCTGGTACGCATGGAGGAGATGGAACAGAGCATGCGCATCGTTGAGCAAGCGCTGCGCGAGATGCCGGCCGGGCCGATCCAGGTGAACCAGGAGGGCAAGGTGCTGCCCGCTGCCGACATGGTGGATGAGGCGAAGCTGGGCCATACGGCGGGGTTGAAATCGGTGGAGGTGGAAACCGACCCGACGCTGGAGGGATCCACCAAACGATTCCATCGCGCCATCCTGGCGCCGGAGAAGCGCGCCGCGCTGCCGCCCAAGGAAGACACCTACGGCAACATCGAAGGGCTGATGCACCATTTTAAGCTGGTGATGATGGGCCATGGCATCCGGCCGCCGAAAGGCGAAGCCTACGCGGCGGTGGAGGGGGCCAACGGCGAGCTGGGGTTTTACGTCGTTAGCGACGGCAGTGAGCGCCCCTGGCGCGTGCGCGTGCGGCCGCCGTGCTTTACGATCATGGGCGCGCTGTCGAAGATGCTCGTGGGGGACATGCTGGCCGACATGGTGCCGACCTTCGGCTCGGTGAACATGATCGGCGGGGAGCTGGATCGGTGAGTATGCCCACCACAGTCCATAGTCCACAGTCCATAGTCCATAGCAAATCTATCAACTTGGACGGGTTGCGGGCGGAGGCGGAGGCGATCGTCGCCCGCTATGAGTGCAAGCAGGCGGCGATCCTGCCCATCCTGCATCTGGTGCAGCAGCAGGCGGGGTTTATCTCGCCGGAGGGCGAGGCGTGGGTGGGGGAACTGCTTGGCGTTCCCCTGGCGCATGTGCATGAGGTCGTGACGTTTTACACCTTGTTTCGACAAGCACCGATCGGCCGAACCCATATTCAAGTGTGCACGAACCTCTCGTGCAGCCTGAAGGGTGCGAGCCTGTGCGTCGAGGAGTTCTCGAAACGGCTGGGCATCGCACCGGGCCAGACCACGCCGGATGGCCGCTTCACGCTCTCGACGGTGGAGTGCCTCTGCGCCTGCGAGCTGGCCCCGATGATGCAGGTTAACGACACCTACGTCGGCCCTATCACACCGCAGGTGATGGAGCACGTGCTCGCGAATCCTGACCAGCTCGGGCCATCGCTCGCGATCTTTAGCGGCGCGCCCCGCGGCGCGCGGCACTCTCTCGCCAGCGAGGAGGGTACCGGCTCGGTCGGCGGCGCACCGAAATTGGCCGAGCCGGTGGTGTCGGCTCGCTTCAACGAAAAAGATTCGCATCTGATCGAAACGTACGTGCGCGACGGCGGCTATCAGATGGCGCGCAAGGCGCTCACCGAGCTCACGCCGGATCAGGTGATCGCCGAAGTCACCAAGTCGAACCTGCGCGGGCTCGGAGGGGCCGGGTTTCCGACGGGCAAGAAGTGGAGTTTTATTCCGAAAGAAAGCGCGAAGCCGAAATACCTGGTCGTCAACGCGGATGAGGGCGAGCCGGGCACGTTCAAGGATCGCTACCTCATCGAGCGCGATCCGCATCGGCTGCTGGAAGGCATCATCCTCGCCGCGTATGCCACCGGCTGCCATAAAGCCTACATCTATCTGCGCGGGGAGTATGTGTATCCCGCGCAGGTGCTCGCGCGCGCCATCGACGAAGCAAGGCGCTACGGGTTTATCGGGCAGCGCATGTTTAATGCCGATTATGCGTTAGCAATCGTGCTTCATCCAGGGGCCGGCGCCTACATCTGCGGCGAAGAAACGGCGCTGCTGGAATCGCTGGAGGGCAAGAAAGGGTTTCCGCGCCTGAAGCCGCCGTTTCCGGCGATCAGCGGGCTGTTCGGCTGCCCGACGGTGATCAACAACGTCGAGACACTGGCGATGGTGCCGACGATCCTGCGCAACGGCGGGGACTGGTTTGCGAAGCTTGGCTACGGTAAAACGGGCGGCACACGGCTGTTCAGCCTCAGCGGGCACGTGGCGCGGCCCGGCCTGTATGAGGCGTCGCACGGCGTGACGCTGCGCGAGCTGATCTTCGACTACGCCGGCGGCGTGCCGAATGGCCGTACGCTGAAAGCGGTCGTGCCGGGTGGCATTTCGGCCAAGATTCTGCGCGCGGATGAGATTGATGTGCGCATGGATTTTGATTCGCTCCTGGCCGCCGGTACCATGGCCGGCTCGGCCGGCGTCATCGTGATGGATGAGTCGACGTGCATGGTGCAAGCGCTCTACACCGCGTCCAAATTCTTTGCGCATGAATCGTGCGGCCAATGCTCGCCTTGCCGCGAAGGCACCGGATGGGTGCACAAGATCATCGCGCGCATCGCGCAGGGGCAGGGCCGTCCGAAAGACCTGGAGAACGTGCTGACCATCGCCGGCAACATGGAAGGGCGCACCATTTGCGTGTTCGCCGACGCAGCCGCCTGGCCGGTGCAAAGCTACGTGACGAAATTCCGCGACGAATTCGACCATCACATTCGCGAGGGGCGCTGCAATCTGAATGGCTGAATCGAAGCAGGTCATGCTGACCGTTGACGGCAAGTCGGTGACGGTGCCGCAGGGCACGATCGTCCTGCAGGCGTGCGAGAAGGCGCAACGCCCGGTGCCGTTTTACTGCTACCACCCGGGCTTGTCGATCGCGGGCAACTGCCGCATTTGCCTCGTTGAAATCGAAGGCATGCCCAAGCTGCAAATTTCGTGCTATACCCAGGCCGTCGAGGGCATGGTGGTGAAGACCGCGACGGACAAAGCGCTGGCCGGCCGCAAAGCGGTGCTCGAATTTTTGCTGGCCAACCATCCGCTCGACTGCCCGGTGTGCGACCAGGCCGGCGAGTGCTGGCTGCAAGACTATTACATGGAATACGGCTTGTACGATCCCAAGTTTAACGAACAGAAGATAAAAAAAGAGAAGGCGGTGCCCGTCGGCCCGAAGGTGATGCTCGATGCGGAGCGGTGCATCCTGTGCTCGCGCTGCGTGCGGTTCTGCGATGAGATCACCAAGACCTCGGAGTTCGGCATCTTCAATCGCGGCGACCACTCCGAAATCGGCGTGGCCCCGGGCAAGCAGGTGGACAACGATTACTCCGGCTGCACGGTGGACATCTGCCCGGTGGGGGCGTTGACCGACCGCGACTTTCGCTTCAAGTGCCGCGTGTGGTATTTGGGCACGACCCCATCGGTGTGCCCGGGCTGCTCGATGGGCTGCAACATCGAGATCCACGATAATCGCGAACGCGAGCAGCGGCCCCATATCGCGAAGGGCGAGCGCGTGATGCGCTTGAAGCCCCGGCACAATCCCGATGTGAACCAATGGTGGATGTGCGACGAGGGCCGCTATGCGTACCATGCCATCGATCAGGATCGCCTCACGCAGGTGCAGCGCAACGAACGGGGCGCGCTGCGCGCCGCGCACTGGGACGAGGCGCTGGCCCTGATCGTCGAGACGTTGAAGTCACTGCAGCAAGCCCAGCGCATGGATCGCGTGGGCGTGCTGCTCTCCACGCAGTTGACGAACGAAGATTTGTACGTGGCCAAGCGGTGGTGCGCGGCGCTGGACATTCGGCGCGTGGCGGTGCAGGCAGCACCCGCCGGACGCAGCGACTCGCTGTTGATGAAAGCGGATAAATCACCCAACACGCGCGGGGCGCAGGCGCTGGAGTTGTCGTTTGATGGCGCGGCGCTGTTGCAGCAGGCTGCCCGCAATGAATTAGACGTGCTCTACGTCTTCGGCCACGATCTGGTGAATCGGCATGGCCACGCGCTGATTCAGCAAGCCTCGGAGTGTCTGCGTCTGTTCATCCTGCAAGGTTCCAACAGCAACCCGACAGTGCCGCTGGCGCATCTGGTGCTGCCCAGTGCCGTGTATGCGGAAAAGGATGGGACGTTTACCAACGTGCAGGGCCGCGTGCAGCGGATTCGCCCGGCGTGTCCTCCGCTGGGGGATGCGAAAGGCGATTGGCAGATTTTGGTGGAGCTGGGTGCGCGGCTCGGCGCAACACTGCCGTTTGCCGACTCGCAAGCGATCTTCAAGGAGCTGGCGGCGCATGAGCCGGCGTTCACAGGGCTGAGTTACGAGACCATCGGCGACCAGGGGGCGATGCTGCATGGTCACTGACCTGCTCATCAAGCTCGCACTCGCCGGGGCCATGCTGTTTATGGTGTTGAATCTGGCCGGCATTCAGACATGGGTGGAGCGCAAGCAGAGCGCGCTCATGCAGGATCGGGTTGGTGCGAACCGTGCGTACTTTGTGCTGCCGTGGCGGTGGGCCGCCCCGATGAATTGGGTCTTACGTAAAATCGGCGGGCTGGGGCTGCTGCATCCGCTGGCCGACGTGATCAAATTACTGACCAAAGAAGATATCGTGCCGGAGACCGGCCATCGCGTGCTGCATTGGCTCGCCCCGTGGATTTCAGTGTTCTTTGCGCTGATCGCATTCGCCGCCATTCCGTTCGGCGATCACCTGGTGCTGGGCGGCCGGGTGATTGAATTGCAAGTGGCGCACATCGATGCGGGGCTGCTGGTGGTGCTCGCGCTGGCCTCCATCGGCATCTACGGGGTCATCCTCGCGGGCATGGCCTCCGGCAGCAATTTGACGGCGCTGGGCGGGCTGCGGGCGGCGTCGCAGATGTTCGCGTATGAGATTGCGCTGGGCGTGTCGCTTGTGGGCACGGTGATCTGGTACGGCACGCTCGATCTGCAGTCCATCATTCGCCAGCAGGGCGCGCTGCTCGGGGGGTGGCTGCCGGCGTGGGGGGTGGTCACGCAGCCGCTGGGCTGCCTCCTGTTCATGACGGCGGCACTGGCTGAAACCAAGCGCGTGCCGTTTGACCTGCCTGAGGGCGAGCCGGAGATCATCGGCTATTTCACCGAATACAGCGGCATGAAGTTCGGCCTCTTTTTTCTCACCGATTTTGTCGAAACGGTGCTGGTGGCGGCCCTGACCACCGTGCTGTTTTTCGGCGGCTGGCAGATTCCGTGGCTCGCGCCGGAGGCCTATCCGCAGAACATGATGGCGGTGCTGGGCATGCTGGCGTTTACGGTGAAGGTGGCGGGTTTTCTATGGCTGTTCATGGCGATTCGCTGGACGCTGCCGCGATTCCGCTATGACCAGCTCATGCGGCTGGGATGGAAAGCGCTCTTTCCACTGTCGCTGGCGAATGTCGGCGTGACAGGGTTGGCCAGGGTGCTGATTCGATGAGCGCGTTGGGAGAGCAGTTTCTGCATCGGATTCGGGCAGCGCACACGCGCCGGGCGCTGTCGTTCTGGGAGCGCCTCTACCTGCCCGCGATTGCGCAGGGGCTGTGGATCACCTCGGTCCATTTCTGGCGCAACTTGGGGCTGCACATCGCGCACCGCCTGGGGTTGTTCCGCGATCATCCCGCCTCGGTGACGATCCAATATCCTGACCAGCAGCGCGCGACTTCGCCTCGGCTTCGCACGCGCCATCGCTTGATGCAGCGCGGCGACGGCACGCCGCGCTGCGTGGCCTGCATGCTGTGCGAGACGGTGTGCCCGGCCAAGTGCATCTACATCACGCCGGGGGAGCACCCCGATCCCAACATCGAGAAATACGCGAAGAGCTTCGACATCGACCTGGGCAAGTGCGTCTACTGCGGCTACTGTGTCGAGGTGTGTCCCGAGGATGCGATCCGCATGGACACGCAGCGCCACGACATCGCCGCGACCTCGCGCGATGGCATGTGGCTCGATATGACCGAGCTGCTTAACCCGGGCAGCCAACAGCCCGGCGCCCCGCCAAAGAAGTTCATCCAGCGCGAGCTTGAGGACTTTCGTAAGCTTAACGCATGACCGCACCGGCCCGCACCGCCCTGATTACGGGCGCTTCCAGCGGGATCGGCTACGAGCTGGCGAAGCAATTCGCACAGGCCGGCTACCATCTCGTGCTGGTGGCGCGCAGCGCGGACGTGCTGCGTCGGATTTCCGAGGAGTGGTCGCGCACCTATCGCCTCTCCGTCACGCCGCTTGTCTACGATCTGGCTCAGCCCTCAGCGCCTGAAGCGATCGTCAGGGCGTTAGCGCAAGACGGCATTACGGTGGACGTGTTGGTGAACAACGCCGGGTTCGGCACGTACGGGAAGTTCGCCGACAGCGATCCGGCGCAGGAGCTGGGGATGATCCAGGTGAACATCACCGCCCTGACGCACTTAACGCGGCTGCTGCTGCCAGGCATGATCCAGCGGCGCCGCGGACGCATCTTGAACGTCGCCTCGACCGCCGCCTTTCAGCCTGGGCCGTTGATGGCCGTCTACTATGCAAGCAAAGCGTACGTCGTCTCATTTTCGCAAGCACTCGCCAATGATCTACGCGGCACGGGTGTGACCGTCACCGCCTTGTGCCCGGGGCCGACGGCCACTAAATTTTCCGCGCGGGCTGGCGTGGTCGGCACGCGGGTCTTCCATGGAGGAACAATGTCCGCTGAGGCGGTGGCGCGCGCAGGCTTCTGCGGCCTGATGCGGGGTCAAGCCGTTGTCATTCCAGGGTGGCGCAATGCCATGCTGGCCCATCTGGCGCGCTGGCTGCCGCCGTCGTTCGTGGTGCGGCTGGTGCGGTTTATCCAGGAGACTCGGCGATGAAACAGGGTAAGTCGATCTTTTAGGCTTTTTCCAGGAGCGCGAAGTACTCTTGGCGGGAGATTCCAGCGGTACGCAGGTTGTTCATGATGATGAAGACCGGAACGGCCCGATAGCACGGGATGACAATAGGACGTTGAATCCCAGGTTTGGTGTAGATACGATGGTCACCTTCTTCACGGACCAACTGGAAGCCGGCGAGTTCAAACACTCGGCATAGGTGTTGGTACGGAAGCGGTGTGATCCGGGGCACGTGAAGGACGCGGGAGTTTTAGAAGGCCAACTGCATGTGCTCGGTCGCGATGAGCGGCGGGGGGCTCCAACTTCCCTCTCCTGGGTCTGTCGGCACGAACCCCTCTTCCCGGAGAATATCCTGCAGGGTGCCCATCCGCTGGCTTTCTTCGAGGAAAAGGCGGACGGCCTCCGGCAAGCGTTCCCGGGCCTCCTCCACCGTATCGCCACAGCTAGTCACCCTCAATTCTGGGCAGTAGCTGACGAAAGCGGGTCCTTCCTTAAAAATCAGCGACGTGAATTCGATCTTTATCATCTCAGAGATAAGTATACACGAAGCACTCCAATCGATCAACCTCTCCAGTCCTTCCCCCGCCCCCCATTTCCACCCTGATGATGGGACCGGCGTCCGAATGAGGAACGTGTCCCCGGAAGTTCCGACGTCCGTTGCTATAGGATTCCGGACTCCATCGCCTTCTGGATCAACTTCCGAGCCAAACCTGTAGGGAGAGTAAATGTGTTCTGCCCTCCGAAACGCCAGTCCTCCTCACCCTTGTGAGAATCCTTAACGTAATAGCCAAAGCGGACTTCGTCCTCTCCGCCATCATCCCATTCGATGAGCTGAACGAACTTTCGGTAATCGCCCTCGGGTGTCCCAAGCTGGTCAACCCACACTTCTTTCCTCTTTGGTATCCGACCTCTGTGTGGAGGGTGTTTTCGTGTCCGGCTCTTGTAGGTGACGCGTCTGGGGAGTGGTGAAATTGCCATAACGGTGTAGATCAAACACCTTACTATAGCTAGTCTATCACGCTGCTGGTGCTTCGCATACAATTGTATGCAAATAGCATACAGGTGCAATCAAAAAATGTCTGCGAGAGAGCACGCTCAGGGGCGGAACAGGAGCGTGATCGTCTTGAGGAAGGGGCCTTGGACGATGCCCACGGCGGAGATGTCTGTCTCACCAAACCCTTCGAACCAAAAACCCTCCTTGGCAACATCCAAGAATTACTTGAGAAAGAGACCCCTCGGTTTTCTGAGGAGCGAAACGGCATAGAGCGGAAGGTTGCAAGTCTTGGCGTCCCGTTTGAGATTCAGGAGATTCGATCGAAGGAGTAGGTCGGGGGAAAATTGGTTGGCGTAGGAGCGAAGGCTTCGGCTTCGCGGATGGATCCCCGACTTGACCTCAAGGGGGTAGATGTGGTCCGCACGCTCAAGCAAAAAATCGATTTCTGCCTTTCCTCCTTCGCTCCGCCAATAATAAAGCTCATCACGCTCCAACAAGGCAATAAGCTGCTGGGCCACATAGTTTTCTGCGAGGGCCCCTTTGTATTCTTCAAAGAGCCGGTAACGTTCGACGATGGCCGTCGTTGGCGTTTGGGCCATCGCCCCCAACAGGCCCACGTCGAGAACATACACCTTAAAACAGCTTCGGTCGGCATAATGTTTGAGAGGAAATTGGCTTTTCTGGACTGCACTCGCTCGGTGAATCAATCCCGCATCTTGAAGCCACACCAACGCATTCTCATACTCCCTTGCCCGGGCCCCTTTCTTGACCGCTGAAAAAATGAACTTTCTATTTTCCCGCGCTAAATGTGAGGGAAGAGAATCCCACATCATGGTGAGCTTCGGGATGTCGGAGGTGGGCGCATGTTTGGCAAAATCCAACACATACGAATCAATCACCTCGCGTTGGATTTGACGGACTTCTTGAGGATCCCGCTTCTCGGCGTAACATGTCACCGCCTCGGGCATTCCCCCCACAAAATAATACTGATGGAGGAGGTCGATCAGTTCCTCGTGAAAGGGTTTAGGGTAGGGGCGAAGCTCCTCAGTGTCCTCCAACACCTTCCGGTAGCGCGATGCTCCCAACGCCTCAAGAAACTCCAGAAAGGTTAGGGGATGGAGGTCCAGGAAATTGACTTTCCCGACGGGAAAAGATCCTGGTGAAGAGAGTTTGACACCAAGAAGGGAGCCGGCTGCGGCGAGGTGATATTCCGGGGCCTTCTCTTGGAAATATTTCAACGAATTGAGCGCAGCGTTCGAGGTCTGGATCTCATCGAAAATAATGAGATCCCGCTGGGGGCGAATCTGCGCCTTGGAATAAATCCCAAGATCCGAAAGGATCCTTCGGGGATCTAAGTTTTTTTCAAAGAACTGGCCGAGTTGGGAGATTTCTTCGAAATTAAAATAATGGACTTGCTCATACTCCTTTTTTCCAAATTCCAGAAGGAGGTAGGTTTTGCCGGTCTGTCTTGCTCCTTTAAGGAGTAAGGGCTTACGCCTTTCCGATGCCTTCCAAGAGAGGAGACTTTGATACGCATCCCGTTTCATGGCCTCCATGATCCACCAATATGTGAGTCTTGTCAAGCCTTATCGGCTTTTTATGTGATGTTGACCACATAATAAGATCATATTATGTGATCTATACTCAGAAGAAGCGGTTCAGCGAGGAACAGCCTGTCTGCTGTCCCCTTGGCGGGGAACCGTTCGTGGCGCAACTGGAGCGTCTCCACGGGCCGCGTGCTGCGCCGATGTCGCCTCGGACCACGGCCTGCCGTGGTCGCCGCGAGATAAGTATTATGTCACCGGAATTGCCCGCCCCCCATTTCCACCCTGATGATGGGACCGACGTCCGAATGAGGAACGTGTCCCCGGTGATGTCCAATGAAGTGGTATACTTGCCTGATGAGAGTGCTGGGTAATGGACTCACCCATAGGGCCTGGTGTAGGATGAGACGCCTGACGATCGTTCTTCAGATTGGTATGTTATTCCAGCTATTGCCCCTCATGCAATCTGCTCACGCAGATAGTTGGGTTAGTGCCCAAGAGCAAATCTACCATTCTCCCAACGGTCTTTACCACGTCCGCGTTATACCTGGCAAGAGCGTGGGGGATACGGTTGGGTTTGCAGGAGCAGAGAAAGGGAAATACGCGGAAGCCGTGCTCACGGGACCTGCACCGGAGAGCGAACGCACCTTCGCACTTCTCAACCCCGTTGCGCCTGTGGAAGCGATCCTGCTGGATGATGGCTCACTCATCGCTTTTGATAACTGGCATAACATGGGCTATGGTCAGGTCGTAGTGCTGTATGACCGTTCAGGAAGCGTTCGATGGAGGCATACACTTGAGCAGATGCTATCGCCAGAGTTGCTGAAACTTGTTGGGCGCAGCATGTCTTCTCGACACTGGCGAACGTCTCCTCTCGAATGGAAGTTGGGAGAAAGCGCAGACCATACTGCCGTGATGGCGGTAACATTGTGGAACGAGGACCAACTGAAATTTCGCCTGTCTGATGGAAACGTTGAATACGTGGCGATCGAAGACCCTGGTAACGATCCTGTACGGCTACTGAGACGTGCGAAGGCATTGCCCAATAAGGCCTCGCAGACGCAGGGATCGCATGAACCAGCGATTGCCACATTCAAGCGCGTCATTGCACTTGATCCACAGATGGCTGAAGCATACCGTGGGTTGGCCAATGCGTATAGACAGCAAGAAGATTACCCGAACGCCATCGCCACGCTGCAAGAAGGTATCCGTCAAAATCCAATTTCAGGAAGCGTCGCACCTGAAGGTGGCTGGCAGAGTGATGTGAGAATGTGGTTGCGTTTTGACTTGGCGCGGGTATATGAACAGGCCGGTCAATTGCGGGAGGCCGAAACAACCTTTCAGGATTGTCTTCAATTGGACCCTTCCTTCTGGGAGGCAGCCAGAATGCTGGCAAGGCTGTGGCTGAGAAGCAGCCGCCAAAGCGAAGCCGACGTTCTGCTGGCGAAGATGTTTGAGTTGCAGAAGGGCGATGCAGGTCATTGGAATTTCAACTACAACCTGTCCAAGGCGAGCTATGACGTTGGGGGCGCTTATGAGGAGAACGGGAATTATCAGAGAGCGAAGGAATATTACCTCAAGGCGTATGGAAGGGACTACGTGAACCAGTTTCTAGATCAGCGCCTCGCTGATCTGCATGAAAAACTTGGAGAGCCTGACCAGGCTCTTGAGGTGTTGGAAAAATTGAAGACGTGGATGCAACAGCAGAAGGGCTACGAGGAGCAATTGAAGCGCTTGGAAGAGCGAATCACCCGCCTGCGTTCTCGTTCCTGATTCGATCGAACTGCGTGACCGAAGACGGAACCCTCACGCCCACATAAGACGCCGTTAGACTTGCTCCGATGAGGTCTGGTACGCCTTCCTCTTCAACGCTTGAAGCGTGTATTCCACGCGCGAAGGATTTCATCTTTTCTCCTTTCAACCACGTTCTGAAGTTCTTTCAGCTCTCACAAATCTACCACGCTGTTGGTGCTTTGCATACAATTGTATGCAAAGAGCATATAGATGTAGCTACAAAATGTCTGCGAGAAAACTCGCTTATGGCTGGAAGAGCAGGGAGATGGTCTTGAGGAAGGGGCCTTGGACCATGCCGATGGCGAAGATGCCCAGCAGCAGGAAGACGAGCGTGCCTTGTGTGATGGCGTCAACCGTAATCGGCGCTGAGGACGAAGGCTTGCCCAGATACATTCGCTTGACGACCATCAGGTAGTAGTAGAGCGAAATTGCGACGTTCACCGCCCCGATTCCCACCAGCCACACTCGTTGGCTGGCCACAGCGGCCAGGAGCACCAGGAGCTTTCCTGTAAACCCTGCCAGCGGCGGCACGCCGGCGAGTGACAGCAATCCGACGAACATTCCCGCGGCCAACATCGGCGAGCGCTTGGAGAGGCCGTTGTAGTCATTGAGCGCGTCCCCGCCGATCGCATCCGAGGCTGCCACCACGACGAGAAACACCGCCAAGTTGCTAAACAGGTACGCCAGCAGGTAGTAGCTCACCGCTTCCAGGCCGGCGGGCGAGGCGGTGGAGAGCCCCATCAGCAGATAGCCGGCGTGGCCGATGGCGGAGTAGCCCAGCAACCGCTTGATGTTCGTCTGCGGGATGGCGCCCAGGTTGCCGTAGAGCATCGTGGCGGCCGAGAGCACCGCCAGCAGCGGCGCCCACAGGCCGTGGAGCGGCCAGCACGCCGCGTACAGCACGCGCAGCAGCGCGATGACGCCGGCCATTTTTGAGCCCACCGATAGCATCGCCACCACCGGCGTGGGCGCGCCTTCATACACATCCGGCACCCATAGGTGAAACGGCACCATCGCGATCTTAAAGCCCAGCCCGGCGAGCACCAGCAACACGCCCGCTTGCGCGCTCAAGGGCACGGCACCCGCGGCGAGGGCCTGGCGCACCTGCACGAAGTTGGTGCTGCCGGCAAAACCGTAGAGCAGGGCGATGCCGTAGACCAAGCATCCCGACGACACCGAGCCGAGGATGAGATATTTCATGCCGGCTTCAATTGAGCGGGCCTCGGTCTTCAGGTACGCGGCCATCACATAGAGCGAGAAGGTGAGCAGCTCGAGGCCGAGAAACAGCAGCAAGAAGTCGTTGACCGAGGCGAGGATCAGCGCGCCCAGCAGGGCCGTGAAGAGCAGCATGTAAAACGCGCCGATGTTCGTCGTCAGATGACGGCGGAATGCTCGGGTCATGATAATCACGACGGCGGTGGTGAGCACGAACAGCCCTTTGAAATAGGCGGCGAATCGGTCCACCACGAACATGCCCTGGAACGAGAGCAGGCTGCCCACCGGCACGCCCCACGCCAGCGCGACTCCGGCCAGCAACACGCCCGTCATGGCCAGCGCCCATAACGCATGCTTGCGGGGAGATGGCAGCAGCACATCGGCGGCGAGCATCACGAGAATCCAGGCGCACACGACCAGTTCCGTGCTGAGCAAACCGAGCGGAGAAAATATCATCGCGAGGCTCCTTGCGCGCGTGCGATGAGGGCGCGGCTGCTCGTATCAATGGTGCGCAGAATGGGGCCGGGCCAGCAGCCGACGAAGAGCAACGCGGCGATCAGCATGAGATACGGCAGGCGGGCCAGTGGCGTGCGGGCATCATGCGCGTGCGCGAAGGCCGCCTGCTGCTCGCCGAAAAACGTGCCCCGCACGAACCGTAGCATGTAGACCGCCGTGATGACCACGCCGAAGACGCCGCAGATCGTTTGGATCGGATACCGGTCCCAGGCGCCGGCGAAAATCAGCAGTTCGGCCACAAAATTTGCAAAACCCGGCAGCCCGCTCGCGGCCATGGCCGCCATCACTCCGCAGGTGGCGATGAACGGCAGTTGATGCGCCAGACCGCCCAGCTCCGGCAGATAGCGGGTGTGCGTCTCATCATACACATGACCTACCAGCGCGAACGACAGTGCGGTCATCAGGCCGTGCGCGAACATCAGCAGCACCGCGCCGTTGAGGGCCAGCGGCGTGAGGCACGCCAACCCCAGCAGCACGTAGCCCATGTGGCTGGACGACGAGTAGCCGATGATGAGTTTCAAATCTTTTTGCGCCATCGCGACGAAGCCGCCGTAGATGATATTCATCACGCACAGCGCGGCGATCCATGGCAGCCACGTCTGCGCGCCGATGGGCAGCAGCCCGATCGCCAGCCGTAGGATGGCGTACGAGCCGAGCTTCATCAGCACGCCGGCGTGCAGCATGCTCACCGGAGAGGGCGCGGCCGCGTGGCCGATCGGCGACCAGCTATGCAGCGGCCACATCGGCGCGATGACGCCAAAGCCGATGGCCAGCAGCGGAAAGAGGGTGCGCTGCAGAGACGCGTCCAGCGGGGCGGAGTCGAAATGACGCTGCAGTGCGACGAGGTCAAACGTATTCGCCCCGGAGCTGACGTAGAGCCACAACAAGCCGGTGAGTGCGACCACCGCACCGAGCGTGAGGTAGATCGTCAGCTTCATCGCGGCGTATTCTTTGGTGAAGCGCACGACGCCGGCTTCCTTGACATCGCTGCCCCAGATGCCGATCAGCGGATACATGGGGATGACGGCCATCTCGTAGAAGAAGTAGAAGAAAAACAGATCCAGCGAGAGGAACACGCCGAACACGCCGGTGATGAGCGTAAGGTAAAAGATATAATACTCTTTCACGCGCTGTGTGATCGCGTAGGAAATCAGCACGCCGGTGAAGGCGCACAGCGCATGCAGCAGCACCAGCACCGCGCTGATGCCGTCCACTCCCAGGTGCAGCCCGATCCCGAGCGATGCGACCCATGGAATCAGCACTTCATGCTGATAGCCGGCGAGCGCGCGGTCGTAGGTGAACACCACGGCGATCGCCCCGTACAGTGAGACGCCGGTGGCGAGTACGGCGATGCGCCGCACCAGCGCGTCGCGCCCCTGCGGCACGGCCAGGATAGCCAGCGCTCCGACCGCCGGTGCGAGCAAGATGACTAATGGGTTAATGGCCATAGAAGAGACAGCAGGCATACGACGCCGATCAGAAACCCCAGCACGTAGGTCTGAATTTTTCCGGTCTGACACAGGCGCATCGTGCGGCCGGCGGCCTGGGTCAGCCAGGCGGTGCCGTTGACCATGGCGCCGATGATCACCACCCGCTCGGTCCACGCGCACGCGCCGGCCACCACTTTCTGCTGCACCGACGCCACGTACCAGCCATAGAGCTCATCGAACCAGTAGTGCCGCTGCACAAAGGTGTAGGGCAGGGCCAGCGCCTGCACCACGTGCTGAGGCTGAAGGAATCGCTTGCCGTAGTACATCAGCCAGGCCAGGGCGAGCCCCGTGGCGACGACGGTCAGCGAGATCGCGGCGACCTCCCAGTGGAACGCCATGTGCTCTTGGCCCAGAAACTGGGGCAGACCCAGATAGCCGCCGATGATCGAGAGCGCGCTCAGGACTACCAGCGGAATGAGCATCACCGGAGGCGACTCGTGGCCGGGATGGCCGTGCGCGTTGCCGGTGAAGGCGACGAACCAGGCGCGGGCGATATAAAACGCCGTGAGGCCGGCCGTCAGCGTCGCCAGCCAATACAGCGGCAGGTTGCGCGCGTGGGCCAGCACGAGGATCTCATCCTTGCTGAAGAAGCCGCTCAGGCCCGGCGCGCCGCACAACGCCAACCCGCCGACGAGAAACGAGAGCGACGTCCACCGCATTGAATGCCACAGCCCGCCTAGCTTGCGGATGTCCTGCTCGTGCGTGCCGTGGATCACGCTGCCCGCCGCCAAGAACAGCAGAGCTTTGAAAAATGCGTGCGTGGTGAGATGATACATGCCGGTGATCGGCCCGCCCAACCCGACGGCCATCACCATGTAGCCCAGTTGGCTGAGGGTGGAATACGCGAGGATTTTTTTGAGATCCATTTCCGTCATCGCCATCGTCGCGGAGAGCACGGCGGTTACCCCGCCCACCCACGCCACGACGGTCAGCACCGCGGGCAGCTCGGCAAACAGCCAAAAGGTGCGGCACAGCATGTAGACGCCCGCGGCGACCATCGTCGCGGCGTGAATCAGCGCTGACACCGGCGTGGGGCCTTCCATGGCATCGGGCAGCCACACATGCAGCGGAAACTGCGCCGATTTGCCCACCGGCCCGCAGAAGAGCAGCAGCCCGGTGAGGGTCAGCGCAGACAGGGAGAGCAGGCCGGTCTGGAGCATCAACGGAATGCGCAGGTGCAGCGTCTGAAAATGGAAGGTGCGCTCGCCAAGCAGCGGGCTGGAGAGCGCCCACAGCATGAGGATGCCCAGGAGGAAGCCGAAGTCCGCCACGCGGTTGACCATGAACGCCTTCTTGCCCGCTTCAGCGGCGGCGGATTTCGCATACCAGTGGCCGATCAGCATGTAGGAACAAAACCCGACCAGCTCCCAGCCGAGAAATAGTTGGATAAAGTTCGTGGCGAGCACGATGGTGAGCATCGAAAACGCAAACAGCGACAGCATCCCGAAGTAGCGGCTGTAGGCGGGATCTTCCGCCATGTAGGCGGTGGAATAGAGGAAGATGCCGCTGCCCACTCCGGTGACCACGAGCGCCATCAGCAACGACAACGGATCGATCAGGACCCCAAATGCAATGGACAGATCGGGCAGGGCAATCCACGACACGGAGAGTTCATGCGGCACGGCGAGACGGCCGGCGACGACTTGCAGGAACAGCCACAGGGCGCACCCAAACGACAGCGCCAGTCCTCCCACTGCCAGCGCCGCGCTGAAGCGCCTGCGCCCCACGCCAAATAACAAAATGCCTATTGCAGCAATCAGCGGACTCAGCAACAACGTCCAGGCGCAGGCGGGTGAAGGGCCAAGGGTGAAGGGTACGGGGTGAGTTACCATTTGAGCAGGCTCACTTCGTCAGCATTCAGAGTGTTCAGATGGCGCGACATCAGGATCGCGATCGCCAACCCCACCGTCACCTCTGCCGCCGCGACGGTGATGACGAACAACACGCTGATCTGCCCGGCCAGGTCGCCCCACTGCCGGCCATACGCGACAAACGCAAGATTGGCCGCGTTGAACATTAACTCGATGGAGAGCAAGATCATCAGCACGTTGCGCCGCGTGACGATGCCCAGCAGTCCGATGGCAAACAGTATCGCGCTCAGCACCAGATAGTGAGTCAGCGTGACCATGATCGACGTGGCGATTGCTTGGCGAGGGTGACAGCGGCGATGATGGCGGCCAAGATGATCAAGGAGGTCAGCTCAAACGGCAGCAGATAGCGCGAAAACAGCCGCAGGCCGATGGCCGCCACCGTGCCCTCGGCCGCCGGGGCGCTGGTCAAGGGCGATAGGGGAGCGGCTGGTGCGAGCAGACGAATCAATTGGAAGCAGAACACGGATGCGACGAGGATGCCCACCCCATGCCATGTAAAGGCGCGCGCGCGAGCCAGAGCCTCCGGCTGGAGATTGAGCAGCATGATGGCGAAGACAAAGAGCACCAGCACCGCTCCCGCGTAGAGCAACACTTGCAACGCGGCCGCGAAATACGCGCCCAGCAGCACGAACAGGCACGCCAGGCAGCCCATGGCGGCCAGGAGGGAGAGCACGCTGGTCATTGGCTGGCGGCTGAGGACGACCATGAGGGCGGCCACCAGGAGTGCGCCAGCGACGAGATAAAACAAGACCGTATCCATCTGTGAAATATTTCACGAAACGCCCATTATAGGGGATCGCAGCAGTGGAGTCTATCGCTTGCCCTGGGCGCTTGGTATAATGACGGCATGCCAGTCTCGAAAGCTGCCGCAGCCCAGCAACGTCTGACGCTCTCGCGGTACCAACTCTCGCAGTTTACCGAGTGTCCCCGCTGTTTCTGGTTGAAGGCGCGCCACGGCGTCAAGCCGCCGAAGAGTTTGCCGTTTGCGATCAACAACGCCATTGATCGCCTGCTCAAGGCGGAGTTTGACGTCTATCGCGCCGAGGGCACGCTGCCTCCGCTGCTGGCCGGCCACGGCCTGAGGGCGAAATTATTCGGCGATACGGCGAAGCTTGAGGTATGGCGCAACAACTTTCAAGGCGTGCGCTGGACCGACCCGGACACCGGCCACACGCTCTTTGGCGCGGTGGATGATGTGCTGGAGTTTCCGGATGGGTCGCTGGCGATTATCGACTACAAGTCATCCGGCTCGGCGGCTGCCACCGTGTACCCGTCGTATCAGTTGCAGATGGATGTGTATACCTATCTCTTACAGCGTCTGGGGTATCGCACCGCGCCCGCTGCCTATTTTGCGTTCTTCCTCGCGGTGAAGGATGACGGCTTCAACGGCCGTCTGCCGTTTCGGGGGGAGCTGCTGGTCGTGCCGACACATCCCGAGCGCGTGCCGGAGCTCTTCAGCGCCGCCGTCGCAGTGGCGCAGTCGGATCAGCGGCCCGCCTCAGGCCCCGCGTGCGATGTGTGCCGCTTTATGCAGGAGACCATGCGCGTGACCGCCGATGCCTAGAACCGGTTCTCACGCCAAGCTCCTCATCGCCGACAGCGAGAAAAACGCGAACCTCTATTACGCCACGCGCTTTCTCGCGCCGGATCCGTTCATCTTCCTTCAGCTCAACGGTGCTACGCTGCTGGTGATGAGCGATCTGGAGCTGGACCGCGCCAAGGCCCAGGCCAAGGTGACCGAGGTGCTCTCCTACACGAAGCTCGCCGCCGACGCCAAGAAGCGGCTGGGCACCGAGCCGTCGATGCTGGATGTGGGGGATGAGCTGCTGAAATCCCGCGCCGTCTCCTGGCTCGACGTGCCCAGCGATTTCGGCATCGTCTATGCGGATGGGCTGCGCAAGCGCGGCTACACCCTGGCGATCACGCCGGAACCGTTTTTTCCCGAACGGGTCATCAAGTCTGACGAAGAAATCGCGCATCTCACGCAGTCCCTCCGGATCACCGAAGAGGCGCTGGCCTGCGCGGTGGAGCTGATCCGCAATGCCGAAGTGAAGCCCGATGGCGCGTTGTGGATTGGCGGCAAGCCGCTGACCGCCGAACTGCTGCGCACAGCGATGCACCTGGTGATGATGGAGCGCGACTGCGTGGCCCAGCACACCATCGTCGCGGGCGGGCCGCACGGGGTCGATCCGCACAATGAAGGCTCCGGCGCGCTGGCGGCCAACGTGCCGATCGTGATGGACGTCTTCCCGCAGCATGCGGCCACGCGCTACTTCGCCGATATCACGCGCACCGTCGTGAAGGGCCAGGCGACCGACAAGGTGAAGCGCATGTTTACCGCCGTCAAAGAGGGGCAGGAGATCGCCTATCGGATGATCAAAGACGGGGTGGACGGTTCGGCGATTCATCAAGCGATTCTGGATTTATTTGAGGGGCAAGGCTTCCGCACGGGCCAGCAGGACGGCCGTATGCAAGGTTTTTTCCACGGCACCGGCCACGGCGTGGGGCTGGAAATCCACGAGCCGCCGCGCATCGGCCCGCGGAAGGACATCCTGCAAGCGGGCATGGTGGTGACTGTCGAACCGGGGCTGTACTACGCTGATGCCGGCGGCATGCGCATCGAGGACATGGTCGTCGTCACTGCTGACGGATGCCGCCTCTTGACCGAAGCGCCGAAGATGCTCGAAGTATGATAAGATCATCACGTTCTTCTCCGACGATGCCGAGCACGATGCCTGCCACCCTTGCCCCAGAACCGGTCGTGCGGCTGCAGCACTATTTTCAGGAGCCGTACAACTTGTCCATTGCCACGGCGCGCACCTGCTATTCCTCCACCGTGATTTCGCCCGAAGACGTGGGCAGGAGCGAGCAGACCCGCGCCCAGCGCGATCGCATCGCCGAAAGCATCTACAAGGCCGGCCATCACACCACGATTCAGCATCCCACGTTTCAATTTGTCATAGAAAAAGTTTCTCGGCAGTGTATTTGGTCCTTCCTGCACGCGCATCCGTTTTATAATTCGGAACAAGTGAGCCAACGTTTTGTGGAGGTCAAACCGGGCAACGTGACGGTGCCGCCGCTCGATGACGCGGCCCGCGCCATTTACTTGGAGACGGTCGACGCGCAGATGGACGCCTACCACCGGGTCGCGGAGCTGGTGGAGCCGGCGGTGAGTGCGGAATATCGGCGGCTGTTTCCCTCGCGGGATCTTCAGGAGAAGCGCTGGGCCGGCGCGATCAAAAAACGCTGCCAGGAAGTAGCGCGCTACGTGCTGCCCGTCGCCACGCACGCACATTTGTACCACACCATCAGCGGCCTGACGCTGCATCGCTACTGGCGGCTCTGCCAACAATTTGACACGCCGCTGGAGCAGCGCCTGGTGGTGCAGCGCATGGTCGAGGAAGTGTGGAAGATCGATCCGCTGTTCATGGCGCTCGCACGCGATCCGCTGCCGCTGGAGCAGACGCTGGAGTATCAGGCGGTCGAGCAGTTCCACGGCGCCACGCGCAACGGGGTCGCGCGCGCGTTCCTGCAGGAATTCGACGCCGATCTGGGGCCGCTCGCTTCCAAACTGATCGACTATCACGCGCATGCCGCCGCGACGATGGCGCAGGCGGTGCGCTCAATGCTCGGCTTAACAACGGACCGGCTCTCCGACACGCAGGCGATTGATCTGGTGATGAATCCCGCGCGCAATCCGTACCTGGCTGAGTCACTCACCCTCACGACCATGAGCAAGCTCTCGCGCGCGATGGTGCATCCGCACTTTACGTTCAGGAAGAAGCTCTCGCACACCGCCGATTCGCAAGACCAGCGCCACCGCATGGTGCCCGGCTCGCGGCCGATTCTGGCCTGCCACTTCATCAGCGGCCGTCCGGATTACATCGTGCCCACCCTGATTGCGGCCAGCCCCGAGGCCCAGGCGTGCTACGTGGAGATCATGGCGCGCACCTGGGTGGCCATCGAGCGGCTGCTCGATCACGGCGTGTCCGAAGAATTCGCGCTGTACCTGCTGCCCAACGCCTTTCCCATTCGGTTTGAGGAATCGGGCGATCTGCTTCATTTCCATCACAAGTGGGTACAGCGACTCTGCTACACCGCCCAGGAAGAGATTTGGAACGCCAGCCGGCAAGAGGTGCAGCAAGTGGAAGCGCGGTTTCCGGAGATCGGCCGCTACCTGCGCGCCCCGTGCTGGGTGCGGGCGGGGGCAGGGGCGAAGCCGATCTGCCCGGAGGGCGACCGGTTCTGCGGCGTGCCGGTGTGGAAACTGCCCTTGGAGGCGTATCAGCGGCTCATTTAAAGATGGTGTAGGGTGGAGGGTGCATGGTGAAGGGAAAAGAAGAAGCGGCCGTCGAAGATCGCAGACAGGACCAGCCGCGTCTACCGTCGTCTGCGCCGCACGTTGATGGGCGACAGTTTGTGGGATTTTCTTTTTACCGCATCGATCCGGCCTGGCGCCGTCTGCCTCGCACCACGAAAACAAAGCAGGAAGGCGAGTTGCTTGGCGTCATCAACCGGTTCTCGAACCGATTGATGGTGCTGACCTATTCGCTCGTGGGACTCAAAGCGGACGTGGACGTTCTCATTTGGCGGGTGGGCCGGCAGCTTGAAGAGCTGCAGGAGATGTCCGCGGCGGTGCGGCAGACCGCCATGGCCGGCTACCTCACCATGCCCTACGCGTACCTGTCCATGACCAAGCGCTCCACCTATGTGGACAAGCTCGACCCCGCGCATGAAGACGCGCGCCGCTTCATCACCCCCGCCCACAGCAAATATTTGTTTGTGTATCCCTTCGTCAAAACCACCGAGTGGTACCAGTTGCCTTTTCCCGAGCGCCAGGCGCTGATGGACGAGCACATTGTGCTGGGCAATAAGTACCCGTCGGTCAAGATCCACACCACCTATTCGTTCGGGCTGGACGACCCGGAGTTCGTGCTGGCTTTTGAGACGGATTCGCCCACGGACTTTTTGGATCTGGTGATGGCGATGCGCGAGAGCAAGGCGCGCCCCTACACGCTGCGCGACACGCCGATTTTCACCTGCGTGCGCAAGCCGTTTTCAGACATTGTGAAGGATCTGGGTGGATGATTGCTGACAGTGAAACGCAGACGGTGACGTTTCCCGGCGATCAGATCGCCCTGACCGGATTTCTCGCACGGCCCTCAACCCCGACGGTCGTCGGGGCAGCGGCGGCGGTGGTGATCCTCCACGAATGGTGGGGCTTGAACGACCACATCAAAGACATCGCGACGCGGTTTGCCACGGAAGGGTTTGTCGCGCTGGCGGTGGATTGTTATTCGCGGCTTGGCCATGCGGTGACGACAGACGCCGCCGAGGCGGCGAAGCTGATGGAACGCGTCAACACGCAGCAACTGCTGAAAGACCTCAACGCCGCCACCCGCTATCTCACACAGCAACCATTCGTCGACGCCTGGAAATTGGCGGCCGTCGGGTTTGGCATGGGCGGGACGTTTACGCTGATGATGGCCGCGCATAACTCCGACATCAAGGCGGCGGTGCCGTTTTACGGCCAAATCCCTCCGACCGATAGCTTGAAATATCTGATCTGCCCCGTGCTGTTTATCCACGGAGGGCAAGACACGTGGATTACCACGCGCGAGGCGGATCGGCTCGAGCAAGGGCTGAAGCAGCACGCCAAGCCGGGGCAGGTGGTCAGCTATCCCCATGCCGGGCATGCGTTCTTCAATAACACGCGGCCGGACGCGTATCGGCCCACCGAAGCGGCCGATGCCTGGCAGCGCACCGTGATGTTCTTGAAACAACACCTCAGCGTCTCATGAATCTCCAAGCCAAGAAAACCGCGCTGAGAAAACTGCCGCATGGCGTCTACATCATCGGGGTGAAGCAGGGGGCGCAGGTCAATGCCTTCACCGGCACGTGGCTTACACAGGTGTCGTTCACCCCGCCGCTGGTGGCGCTGGGCGTAAAGCGAGATTCGCATTCCTTTGAGATGATCAAGCAGGGCCGTGTCTTTTCGGTGAATGTCCTGGGCAAGGATCAGAAAGCCGTCGCCGAGCATTTTGTCAAACCCGCCACCGTCATGGGAGAGAAGCTGAGCACCGTGAAGCATCATCTCGGCATGGTCACGGGCGCGCCGGTGCTGGAAGAGGCGATCGCCTATTTTGAGTGCGAAGTGCGCGAGATCGCGAATGAGGCGGGCGACCATGCCGTCGTCATCGGCGAGGTGGTCGAAGCGGGCGTGCGGAAGGATGAGCCGGCGCTGACGCTGATGGATACGGGGTGGCATTATGGAGGCTAAACACCCGTCCCATCCGCGCCATCATTGGTTCGCGATCACGGTCGTGGCGATCGTGCTGGCGGGAAGCCTGCCACAGCCGCGGGCGCATGCCAATGAGTTGCTCGGCGGGATCGCCGATATCGTCGGCGGGGTGTTTGCGCTGCCAATGGATGTGCTGGCGGGCACCGTGCAAGGGCCGTTTTTGTTGGGCACCGTGGGTGGCATCCTGCGCGGCGCGGTGCATGTGCTCGGCTCGACGACGCGCGGGCTGTTTCGGCTGGTGGGCGTGGCGATTCCGCTCGCGGCCAAAGCCGCTCCGTTGATTCCACTGTTCCTGTAACTTCTTCCTGACGTGAAACTCAAGGCGTACGCCGGCTTTGTGAAGCTGGAACATACCGTCTTCTCGCTGCCGCTGATCCTTGCCGGCGCCTGGCTGCATGCGCGCGGCTGGCCCGGCGCGCGCCTGGTGGGGCTGATCGTGCTGGCGGCCATCGGCGGCCGCGTGATGGCGATGGGCCTGAACCGCATTATCGACGCGGAGATCGACGCCAGGAACCCGCGCACGAAGCTGCGCGAGCTGCCGCGCAAGCTGATGAGCAAACGGGAGGCCTGGATCATCATCGCGCTGGCCGGCCTGCTCTATGCGGCCAGTGCTTCCGCGATTGCGCCGATCTGCCTGCAGCTCTCTCCCATTCCGGTCGCGCTGTTTGTCGCTTATCCATACCTGAAGCGCGTCACCGCGCTCGTGCATCTGGGGCTGGGTATCGCCTGGTCGATGGCGCCGCTGGGAGGGTGGCTCGCCGCGTCCAGTTACCACAGTCCGGACGCGACCCTGAGCGTGAGCGAAGGGCCGCAGCGTATCAACCCGTTGTTGCAGGTGAATGAAATTGGCTGGCTCTGGCTGTTTGCTGTCTTGTGGGTGACCGGCTTCGACATCATCTATGCGACGATGGATGAGGCGTTCGACCGCGAGTTCGGGCTCCGCTCGCTGCCGGCGACCATCGGCCGGACGCGCGCGCTGCGCATCGCCGATTTGGTGCATGCCTCAGCCTTGGCGTGCCTGGGGGTGCTGTGGAGCAGCCAATTGCAGAAGCCGTTAGCCGCCTGGTGGCTGGTGGGCATCGGCGCGCTGCTGGTGTGGGAGCATCTGGTGGCCGCCAAGCGGCCTCATTTCGCCTTCTTCCACCTCAACGCCATCATCGGTTTCTGGATCCTCGGCCTCATCGTCACCGGCGTGTGAGGGTGGCTCGTCGGTCGTTGAGGCGCCTTTGCGCTTGAGCGACTTAGCCGGACATGCTATGCTAGAAACAAAGCAGATGACACCGCGCAACCGCATCCACAGACTGCACGCGAAGGGGGAGCGGCTCTATCAGCGGCTGAGACCGAAGCTGGAGCCGCGGTATAAAGGCCAGATTCTTGCCATTGAAGTGGACTCAGGTGATTATGTGGTAGGACGGGATGAGTTACAGGTCGCCTTGAAAGCCCGTAAACAATTTCCAGGAAAGCAGTTCAGTTTTTTCCGCATCGGCTACCCCGTGGTCCACAAGCTGCGCGTTCGCGTATGCTCCAGGGTTCTGTAAACGTCCACGGGGAGCCGATCGTTCGTCTCTCCCTTATCCTTCGCGGTCGTGCGGTACGTTTCCCCGCCGTCATTGACACCGGCTTTAACGGTTATCTGAGGAAAATGGGGGGACGGTTCTATTTTTCTATACGCTGTACGCTATACGTTGAACGCTAGAGGGCGGGTGTAATGCGCATCATTGTTGGCATGACGGGGGCGTCGGGGGCGATGTTCGGGGTGGAATTCCTGCGGCGCTGCCCAGGGGAGAAGTATTTGATTCTGACGAAGTGGGGGCGCTACGTCCTCAAGGAAGAGACGGGGCTGACGGAGCACCATCTGGCCGAGCACGTGAAGAAAAGTTTTTCGGAGGAAGATTTATCGGCACCGTTTGCCTCCGGCTCCACGCCGTTTGATGCGCTGGTGATTCTGCCGTGCTCGGTGACGACGATGGCGAAGATCGCCTGCGGCATCGGCGATACGCTGCTGACTCGCGCGGCCGAGGTCGCCCTGAAAGAGCGGCGCAAGTTGATCCTCTGCGTGCGCGAAACGCCGCTCTCCACCATCGCGCTAGAGCAGGCGCACAAATTGTCGCTTGCCGGTGCCATCATCATGCCGCTCGCCCCGCCGTTTTACCACAAGCCGCAGACGATTGAGGACATGGTCAGCCATTTCACCGACAAGCTCCTCGGCCTGCTCGGCTTCGAATCGCAGCTCGCATGGAAACCTGAAGCGCTTGACTGACGGATGGGTGATTTGAGGGCGTTCTTAGGGCGGTTGGAGCAGGTAGGGCAGTTGGCGCGGGTGCGCGTGGAGGTGGACCCGGAATTAGAAATTTCCGAGATCGCGCAGCGCGTCGTGAAGCAGCAGGGCCAGGCGCTGCTGTTTGAGCGCGTGAAAGGCTCCTCGTATCCGGTGGCGATCAACATCCTCGGCAGCGAGCGTCGGATTGAGTTGGCACTCGGCCGCCATCCGCAGCAGGTGGGGCAGGAGCTGAAGCGCCTCATGGAGGCGGCGATGCCACCGCGGCCCAAGAAGCTGCTCGAGGAGTGGCGCACCGTCGGGCGCATCCTGGCGATGCCGCCAAAGCGAGTGAGAACGGCGGCGTGCCAGGAGGTGGAGGAAAAAAAGCCGCGCCTGTCGCGCCTGCCCATTCTGAAATGCTGGCCGAAGGATGCGGGGCGGTTCATCACCTGCGGCATGGTGATCACGTACGATCCGGACATCGACGCCAGGAACGTGGGCATCTACCGCATGCAGGTGGCCGGGGAAGACCAGGTGCTGATGCACTGGCAGATCCAAAAGGGCGGCGGCTTTCATTATTGGAAGGCGGAGCAGCAGGGCAAAGCGCTCGCCGTGGCGGTGGTGATTGGCGGGGATCCGATCTATTATCTCACCGCGGTGTCGCCGCTGCCCGAGGGGATTGACGAGCTGGCCTTTGCGGGATTTTTGCGGGGGCGGCGCGTGCCGCTGGTCTACGGCAAGACGAAGGTGACGGCGGTGCCTGCCGATGCGGAGATCGTGCTTGAAGGCTTCGTGCCGCCTGATGAGCGGCTTTCCGAGGGGCCGTTCGGCGACCATTTCGGCCATTACTCGCATCCCAGGCCCTGCCCGGTGATGTGGGTGCAGACGGTCACGCGGCGCGCCCATCCGATTTATCAGGCGGCCGTGGTGGGCAAGCCGCCGCAGGAGGACCGCTACATCGGCGAGGCGGTGCAGGAGATGCTGCTGCCGATGATCAGGCTCATCCACCCGGAGGTGCGCGATGTGTGGGCGTACTACGAGGCCGGCTTTCACAGCTTGGGCGTGGTGTCGGTGTGGCAGCGGTTCGGCAAGGAGGGGATGAAGACGGCGCTGGGTCTGCTGGGCACCGGGCAGATGAGCCTCACCAAGTGCCTGGTGCTGGTGGATGCGGAGGTGGATGCGCGAAATTTCAACGCGGTGCTGCGCGCGATCCGGGAGCATTTCGACCCGGCAAAGGACTTTCTCTTGCTTCCCGGAGTGCCTTTTGATACGCTGGATTTTACCAGTTTTACCCTCAACGTGGGCAGCAAGATGGTGCTCGATGCCACGCGCAATGGGCCCACGCTTGCGCCCAGGCTCGCGCGGGTGCCGCATGAGGCGCTGCGCAACCTGCACCTTCGGATTCGGGACTCCCACCTGCTGGAGGATTGCGTGCTGGCGGTGAAGGTGCAGGGCGAGGGACGGTCGGTAGTGGAAGAGCTGGTGCGGCATCCGGCGCTGGAGTCGGTGAAGCTCATCGTCGCGGTGAGCGAGGACGTGAATCTGCAGGACCGTGAGAGCCTGCTCTGGGGCCTCTTCACCCGGTTCGACCCGGCGCGCGATGTGGTGTTCACCGAGGCGAGCCTGCAGGGGAGCTGGCCGGTGTATCGTGGGCGCATGGGCATCGACGCCACATTCAAATCCGGATATCCTGATCCGGTCGTGATGGATCCTCGAATCATTGAACGGGTGAATCAGCGATGGCATCAGTATTGGACCGCGTAGAACAACAGATCGCGCAGCGGCAGCGCGTGACTCGCGAGGAGGCGCTGGAGCTCTTCGCCACCGACGACCTGCTGCGCCTGGGCCGCCTGGCCGACCGCGTCAAGCAGGCCCGCTGGGGCGATCGCGCGTCTTTCGTGATCAACCGGCAGATCAACCCGTCCAATATTTGCGTGCTCTCCTGCCGCTTCTGCGATTTCGCCACCAAGCGCACACGTCCCAACGCCTACGAGATGACGATCGACGAGGTGCTCCAGCAACTCAGCCCGGAGCTGCGCGAGGTGCACATCGTCGGCGGGCTGCACCCGGATTGGACATGGGACCACTACCTCGAGATGTTCCGCGCCATCACGGCCCGCTGCCCGCAGATTCAGATCAAGGCGTGGACCGCGGTGGAGATCGACTTTTTCTCCAAAAAGTTTCGGCTCTCCATCGAGGAGGTGCTGCGACAGTTCCAGGCGGTGGGGCTGGTCGCCCTGCCCGGTGGCGGGGCGGAGGTATTCTCGGAGCGGGTGCGCAAGGCGCTCTTTCCGTTTAAGATCGGTGCGCCGCGTTGGCTGGAGATTCACACCATCGCCCACCGCATGGGCATCCCGACCAACTCGACCCTGCTCTACGGCCACATGGAAACGCACGAGGAGCGCGTGGATCATCTGCTCAAGCTGCGCGAGCTGGAGGATGAGGCGCCGGGGTTCATGAGCTTCATCCCGTTGGCCTATCAGCCGGGTCACACCCAAGTGGTGACCCGCCAAGCCTCGGCGATCGAGGATCTGAAGACGATCGCGATCGCGCGCCTGGTGCTGGATAACATCCCGCACATCAAAGCGTACTGGGTGACCATGGGCGAGGAGATCGCCTCCGTCGCCCTGCACTTCGGCGCGGATGATCTGGATGGCACCATCGGGGAGGAGCGCATCATGCATGCCGGAGGCGCGGAGAGCCCCATCCGCCAAACGCGCGAGCGGCTGGGGCAGCCCATCCGCGCCGCCGGCGGCCAGGCGGGGGGGGGCGGCGGGGTGGGTGTGCTGCCGGGCCCCC